>ENA-OOKA01000051-OOKA01000051.1-human-skin-metagenome-genome-assembly--contig:-NODE-51-length-41206-cov-10.942043_pt1 | contig 41206 bp, 36 predicted proteins | sample MGYA00248825_ERZ500995 | MGnify/ENA primary metagenome ERZ500995 (study PRJEB25958, sample SAMN03398540) | human skin metagenome | study: EMG produced TPA metagenomics assembly of the Human Skin...
CGCTGCTGGTGGTCATCATGCTGCTGGGCCACTGGGTCGAGATGGCCTCCCTGGCGCGGACATCTAGCGCTCTCGATGAGCTGGCCGCACTGCTGCCCGACGAGGCCGAGCTGCTCCAGGACGACGGCTCCACGCGCACCGTCGCGCCCTCGGAGCTCAGCGTGGGGGACCGCGTGGTCGTTCGCCCGGGTGGACGCATCCCGGCCGACGGCCGCGTCATCGACGGCCAGGCAGACGTCGACGAGTCCATGGTCACCGGCGAGTCCACCCCGGTGTCCCGTGGTGAGGGCGAGCGGGTCGTGGCCGGGACCGTGGCCACCGACCGGCCCCTGACCCTCGAGGTCACCGAGATCGGCGAGGACACCGCTCTGGCCGGCATCCGCCGTCTGGTCGAGCAGGCGCAGTCGTCGTCGACCCGCGCGCAGCGCCTGGCCGACCGTGCCGCGGCGCTGCTGTTCTGGTTCGCCCTGGGGGTCGCGGTGATCACCGCGGTCGTCTGGACGATCGTGGGCACGCCGGACATGGCCCTGACCCGCGTGGTCACGGTGCTGGTCATCGCCTGCCCGCACGCCCTGGGCCTGGCGATCCCGCTGGTCGTGTCCATCTCGACCGGTCGGGCCGCCCGTCAGGGCGTGCTGGTCACCGACCGCAGCGCGCTGGAGACCATGCGCGGGATCGACACCGTCGTCTTCGACAAGACCGGCACCCTGACCCGCGGCGAGCCGGCCCTGCTGGGCGTCCAGCTGGCCGACGATGCCCCCGAGGGTCTCGACGAGGACCGGCTGATCGCCCTGGCGGCTGCGGCGGAGGCTCGCAGCCAGCACCCGCTGGCCCGAGCCATTGCCGCTGCCGCCGAGCAGCGCGGGCTGCAGGTTCCGCAGGCCTCGGGGCACGACAGCTCCACGGCGATCGGCGTGTCCGCCGTCGTCGACGGCGCGCAGATCCGCGTGGGCGGGCCCGGGCTGCTCGAGCAGACCGGTGCGCAGGCCCTGCCGAGCGAGCAGTGGGACCGCGACGGACGCACCGTGCTCCATGTGCTCAGCGACGGTCGCACGATCGGCGCGCTCGCCCTGGCCGATGAGGTGCGCCCGGCCGCCCGCGAGGCGATCCAGGCCCTGCACGATCTGGGCATTGAGACCGCCATGCTCACCGGCGACGCCCAGAACGTGGCCGAGGCCGTGGGTCGCGAGCTCGGGATCGATCGCATCGAGGCGCAGGTGCGTCCCGAGGACAAGAACGAGCGCGTCAGCGATCTGCAGTCGAAGGGCCGCAAGGTCGCGATGGTCGGCGACGGAGTGAACGACGCCCCCGCCCTGGCCCAGGCGGATGTCGGTCTGGCCATCGGCGCGGGCACGGATGTGGCGATGGCCTCGGCCGGCATCGTGCTGGCCTCGGACGATCCCCGCTCCGTGGTCTCCGTGGTGCGGCTGTCCAAGGCGTCCTACCGGAAGATGCTGCAGAACCTGTGGTGGGCCGCCGGTTACAACCTCATCTCGGTGCCGCTGGCCGCCGGCGTGCTCGCCCCGATCGGCTTCGTGATGCCGATGGCCGTGGGCGCGCTGCTGATGGGCGCCTCGACCGTGGTGGTCGCGCTCAACGCCCAGACGCTGCGCGGGCTGGACCTCTCGCCGGAGGCGTCCGTGCAGTGGGCCTCACGCCAGGGCTGACGCCCTCCCCACCGGGCCGCAAGGCCCGCTATCCAGCACGGCAACTGAAGAATCAGAGGAGATCGATCACATGAACAGGACCTTCAGGACCACCGGCGCGGCCGCTGCAGCCGCGGCAGGACTGCTGCTGCTGAGCGCGTGCGGCGCCGGCGACGAGGACCAGAGCGCCGGAGGCGGCCACGAGGGCCACTCGGCCGCTGCGTCGTCGACCTCGGAGTCCTCGGGCGCAGCCTCCGAGAACGCGCACGAGGGCCACTCCGAGGAGGGCGGGCACGCCCACAATCCTGACGGCGGGCCTGCGCCCGAGGGCATCGAGGAGGCGTCGGACCCGACTTTCGCCGTGGGGGACACGGTCCGGGTCACGGCCGATCACATGCCCGGCATGGAGGGTGCGGAGGCCACCGTCTCCGGGGCCTTCGACACGACCACCTATGCCGTGTCCTACACCCCGGCCGATGGCGGCGAGCCCGTGGAGGACCACAAGTGGGTCGTGCACGAGGAGCTGCAGGACCCGGGCGAGGCACCGCTGGCCGACGGCACCGAGGTCGTGCTCCAGGCAGATCACATGGAGGGCATGGAGGGCGCCGAGGCCACCATCGACAGCTCCACCGACGAGACCGTCTACATGGTCGACATGACGATGGACGGCATGGAGATGACGAACCACAAGTGGGTCGTGGAGAGCGAGCTCGAGCCGGTGGAGTGAGCGCCCGCCTCGGTGCCGTGGAGCATCCCCGAGCCTGAAGGACGGCGCCCCGACCGCCGCACGGCGGCCGGGGCGCTGTCGTGCTCGGCGACGGATCAGGTCGCCGGAACCACCATGTTCTGCGCGAAGAACTCGGTGATCTCCTCCCGGGCGCTCAGCGGCAGGACGTGGGCCACGTACATGTCCGGACGCTGGATCACCAGTGCGCCTGAGCGGTCCACCTGGCGCAGGTCGAAGATGTCGGCGTCCTGATCGGCGGCGAAGACCTCCTCGCGATCGGTGAGCGCGTACGGCCCCACCTTCGGCAGGAACAGCGACGGGACATCGGCCAGCTCGATCTCCGTGTACGGCTGCTGGTAGATCACCTTGGCGTCGAACACGCTGTTCAGATCGGAGCCCTGAGGCGTGAAGCGGCGCACGGGCGAGTCCTCGGAGCCCTCCAGCCATTCGGCCAGCTCCCGGACGGCCGAGCCGTCCTGGTCCGCGAACGCGTACAGGCGCCAGCGGCCGTCGGCCTCGAACAGGTGCCCCAGCTCTCGTGGGGAGGTGTCGGCCACTCGGCGCACGGGCGCGGAATGGAATCGCTTGCCGATCGGGAATCCGGCGGCCAGATGCTGGTGGGTGTCCTGGCCGATGATCGAGGACGCCGGGTACTGCGTGGCGAAGCCGTTGGGGAACTCAGCGTTCTCGGCGTAGAAGCGCCCGATCTCCTCGGGGTCCTCGAGCTCCTCCGGGCGCTTGGACATCATGGACGACCATTCCTTGTCGAACGCGATGAGGTTCTCGGCAATCTTCTGCCGCTCGGCGGAGTAGGTGGCCAGCAGCGACGGGTCGCTGCGGCCCTCGAGCACCTGTCCCAGCTTCCAGGCCAGGTTCCAGCCGTCCTGCATGGAGACGTTCATGCCCTGGCCGGCCTTGGCGCTGTGGGTGTGGCAGGCGTCGCCGGCGATGAAGACGCGCGGGTCCTGGCTGCCGATCCGATCCACGGGGACGTCGTCGAACTTCTTGGCCACCGTGTGGCGCACCTCGTAGACGCTGTACCAGGTCACCTCCTTCACCTCGATCGAGTACGGGTGCAGGATCTGATTGGCGCGCTCGGCGGCCTCCTCGACGGTCGTGGCGCGCAGCTGCTCGCGGTTGCTGTCGTCGATATCGCCCAGGGACACGTAGAACCGGAACAGGAAGCCGCCCTCACGGGGGATCAGCAGGATCGAGCCGTGCTTGTCCGAGAGGATCCCGCACTTCTGGCGGATGTCCGGGAAGTCGGTCTCGGCCAGCACGTCCATCACCGCCCAGGCGTGAGCGGACGGGTCCTTCTCGACCTCGATGTCCGTGCAGTCGCGCACCCGGCTGCGGGCTCCGTCGTTGCCGATGACGTACTTGGCGCGCACCGTGCGCTCGCGGCCCTGGGGATCGCGCAGCAGCACCTTGACCGGATGCTCCTGGGACTCGTCCACCTCCAGCTCCAGGAACTCATATCCGTAGTCGGGCGTGATCCTGGCCGGGCCGCGCTCGGCGTACTCGGCGAAGTAGTCGATGACCCGTGCCTGGTTGACGATCAGGAACGGGAACTCGCTCACGCCCGAGGGCGGGTCCTCGGCTCGCACGCCGCGCATGATCCGGCTGGGATCCTCGGGATCGGGCCCCCAGAAGTGCACATCGACCAGCCGGTGCGCCTCGGCGTTGATGCGATCGAAGAAGCCGTAGGCCTGGAAGGTCTCGCTGCTTCGGGCCCAGAGTCCGTCGGCGCGGCCTACCTCCAGGCGGCCCGGGCGGGAGTCGATGATCCGCGTGCTGATGCCGGGGTAGCGCGAGAGCTGGGCGGCCTGGATGATCCCGGCCGGTCCCGCGCCCACGATGAGCACGTCCATGGTGTCCGGCAGGTCCGTCGGCCGATCGACTCCTGTGCCGGCCGGCTCCTTCACGAGCGGATCATGGGCGACGTATCCGTGATGGTGGTACTGCACAGTGCACCTCTGTCTTCCTCGCCGGGTGATGCTGCGGTCGTCGGACGGATCGGATCGATCTGCGGTCCTGACGACGCGGTAGGTATCGGGACATCTTGAACGTTACGTAGATCACACGCCGGGGTCCAATATCTGGAACTGAATGATCGGCAGCGGGGAGGGGCAGGGTCTGCTGACGGACGGTGTGATGAGCAACATTCCTGCGGCGGAGGCGACCGGCGTGCTCCAGGCGGAACGGGGGCGCGGTATGGATGCGGAACTCTGGCTCACCTTCCTCGTGGCCGCCACTGCTCTGCTGATCATGCCGGGCCCGGACTGGGCCTTCATGCTGGCCTCAGGGCTGCGCGGCGGCGGGGTGGCCGCTCTCCCTGCTGCTCGCCTTCATCGCCTGGGAGGACCGCACTCCGGAGCCCAGGATGCCGCTGCGCCTGTTCCGCGATCGCAGCTTCGCCGTGGCCAATGTGGTGGGCGTGCTGTTTTCACTGGGCATCTCCGGGGCGCTGTTCATCCTCATCCAGTTCCTGCAGGTGGCCCAGGGCGCCACGGCGCTGGAGGCCGGCGTGCGGACCATGCCCTGGACCATGGCACCGCTGGTCGTCGCGCCGCTGACCGGGCTCATCGCGCCCAGGATCGGCGTGTGCCCTGCGATCGTGGCCGGGTTGGCCTGCATGACGGCCAGCCCGATCTGGATCGCGCTGGTGCTGGATGCGGACGTCGAGTACATACGGCTGGTGCCTCCCTACGCGCTCGTGGGCATCGGCATGGGGCTGGTGTTCGCCCCGATCGCCTCCGCCGTGCTGGAGGGGATCGCCCAGGAGGACCAGGCCGTGGCCTCCGGGACGAATTCGACGGCCCGTGAGATCGGCGTGGCCCTGGGCATCGCAGCGCTGTCGTCCGTGTTCACGACCGTAGGCGGCGAGCTGAGCCCGGACGGCTTCAGCGACGGCGCCGTTCCCGCGATCGCGGCCGGTGCCATCGCGCTGGCCGCTGCCACGCTGGCAGGACTGCTGCTGCTCGGATTCAAGCCGGTGCGGATCTCCCCGCTGACCGGCGAGCCGGTGGTGCGCCACCGCGCGGAGCAGCCCCGGGCCAAGCAGCTCCAGCGGTGAGGTCCCCACAGCCCCGTAGCGGAGTCGACGCCCGGGCCTAAGCTGACGCCCATGGACGACTTCCTGAGCATCCCGGCGCTGCGAGGCCCGCTGGCCTCCCTCGTCCCGCTGTCCGACAGGCATGCCGAGGACCTGGCGGCCGCCGCCGGCCAGAAGGGCATGCAGTCGCTGTGGTACACCCGCATCCCGGCTGCCGAACCAGCGTCCGTGGCCGAGGAGATCGCGCTGCGCCACCGCCAGCACGCCGAGGGCTCCATGGTCCCGTGGGCCGTGCTCGATGCCGACGGCCGTGCGGTCGGGATGACCACGTTCATGCACATCGAGTCCGAGCATCGGCGCCTGGAGATCGGCTCCACCTGGCTGGCCCGCAGCGTGCAGGGGACAGGGGTCAACCCGCAGATCAAGCTGCTGATGCTGGCCCGGGCCTTCGAGGACCTGGACTGCATCGCCGTCGAGTTCCGCACGCACTGGCACAACCGGCAGTCCCGGGCCGCGATCGCCGCGCTGGGGGCCAAGCAGGACGGGGTGCTGCGCAGCCACCAGCTCATGGACGACGGCTCGCTGCGCGACACCGTGGTCTTCTCGATCACCGCCGCGGAATGGCCGATCGTGCGCCGCGGGCTGCTCGAGCGGCTGCGCTCGCGGCATGGGATCGAGCCCGCCGAGGCCCTCGGCGAGCCCTGAGCGTCCGAGCGGACGGGCCCGCCGGCCGGGGCTCAGCCCTGGTGTCCCGGCCCGAACCTCCGCCTGTTCGAGTGCTCGGTGAACTCCGCGGCGGCGCGCATGGAATCGACGTTGCCGGTGACCGGATTCGGCTGGTGCCGGCTGCGGGCGGCGTAGAGGGAGATCAGGTTCATGGTCACGGCGCGGCGATTGCGTCCGCCCATGAGCTTCATGACGTGGATCCCCAGCCAGGCGAACCATCCGGCGGTGCCGGTGATCGCGACCTCGCCGGGGGCGACCACGATCGCAGCGCGTCGTCCGATCGTGGCCGCCTCGCCCAGGTTGGTGTAGTGGAACGGCCGCAGCGGCTGGCCCTCGACCTCGGCGCGGACCATGCGCGCAGCATGGACGCCGGTCTGGATGGCCGGCTGTGCGAGCTGGGCCAGGGGCTCGTCGAGCGAAGCGATGTCTCCTGCGGCGTAGATGCCCGGATGGCCCTTGACCTGCAGGGTCTCCTCGACGGCGAGCGCACCGCGGCCCGTGACGGGCAGGCCCCATTCGGAGACCCGCTTCTCCGGGCCGGTGCCGGCGGCCCAGATCGTGATGTCCGATTCCAGCACGGTGTCATCGGCCAGCACCACGAAGTCGTAGCCGACGGCCTTGACCCCCTGGCCGGTGCTGAGCTCCACGCCGCGCTCGCGCAGCTCGTCGGCCGCGTAGTCGCGCAGCTTCTGGTCCTCGAACTGCTTGAGGATGTCCTTGCCGCGCTGCAGGATCCGGATCTGCAGGACGCGCTCGTCGAGCTCCGGGTACATGGTCATCAGCTCGTCGCGGCGGAAGTCGGCCAGAGCACCGGCGACCTCCACGCCCGTGGCTCCGCCGCCGACGATCGAGACGTGCAGGAAGTCATCGGGATCGGAGCGGGTCGAGCGCTCGAGCTCTGCGAAGATCCGATCGCGGATGGCCGTGGCGTCCTGGCGGGTGTACATGGGCATGGCGTGGCGTCGTGCCCCCGTGGTGCCGAAGTAGTTGGCCGAGATGCCGTTGGCAATGATCAGGTGGTCGAAGGAGATCTGCTGCGTCTGCGCACCGCCGTCCTCGACGGACACGATGCGGCGCTGCGGATCCACGCCCACCACGTCGCCCTGGCGCACGCGGAGGTTGGGGGCCTTCCGTGACAGCCCGCGCAGCACCATGGTGACGTCGCCGGGGTTCAGGCCGCCGGTGGCCACCTGGTACAGCAGGGGCTGGAAGGTCTTGTAGATGTTGCGATCGATCAGGGTCACGCGAACGCGCGCATCCCGCAGCTCGAGCGCGGCATTGGCTCCGGCGAACCCGCCGCCGATGATCACGACGTGCGGCCAGGACATCCCGTCGGGCGCCGGGATGCGGCGGCGGAAGGCGGACAGCGGGGACATGGCGCTCCTTCGCAGAAGGCGGTCGGTGAGATCTGATGGCTCGGCAGGGTGTTCGGGCCCGTGGCCCGGACATCGCCGTCGGCTCCCCAGTATGCGACCTGACTCGGACGCCGCGCGGTAGCGTGGGGCGGATCACCCCGTCAGTCCCGCAGTCGAGAGGCGGAGCATGAGCCCGATCGAGGCGCTGGTCGTCCTGCACCCCGTGAGCGCCCGCGCGGCGGCAGGGCGTCCCGTGAGCGAGTGCCTCCATCCGCTGCCCGCTGAGGCACCGGCCCTGCGGGTCGAGGACCGCGGCGTCTCCCGCGGTGACGGCGTGTTCGAATCCCTCACGGCCTACGACGCAGACCCCGTGGATCTGCCGGCGCATCTGCAGCGACTGGCCCGCTCTGCCGACCGCCTGGAGCTGCCGGAGATCTCGGGCGCCGTCGTGGAGGCAGGCGTGCGCCGCGCCCTCGAAACGGCCGGAGCGGGGGAGACGACCGTGCGGATCGTGGTGACCCGCGGCCCGGAGGGCGCCTCCGAGCCCACGGCCTGGGTCACTGCCGCCCCTGCTGCGGATCTGTCCGACCAGCGCCGCGACGGAGTGCGAGTGGTCCTGCTCGATCGCGGCATGCGCTCGGATGCTGGACGAGAGGCCCCCTGGCTGCTCACCGGCGTGAAGACGTTGTCCTATGCGATCCACGCGGCGGCAGCTCGGGAGGCGCGGCGCCGCGGGGCGGATGATGCCGTGTTCGTGAGCACCGACGGATTCGTGCTCGAGGCCACCACGGCCTCCGTGCTGGTGCGTCGAGGGCGGCGGATGATCACGCCGCCGCAGGAGCACGGGATTCTGCGGGGCACCACGGTGACCCGCGCTGCCGCGGTTCTGTCGGAGCTGGGGATGCCGCTGGAGTCTCGTGCGCTTCCGGCTGCCGAGCTCTCGGACTGCGATGCCCTGTGGCTGCTGTCGAGCGGGCGGCGCGCGGTGCCGGTGATCGAGCTCGACGGCCGCCCGGTGCCGCTGGACCGCGAGGTCACCGCGGCGCTGGAGCGGGGGCTGGGCCGCCCGCAGGACTGATGCCGGGAGTGATCAGACGAAGACGCTGCAGGACGCGGTCTTCGAGGAATCGGTGCCCTTGCGCTCGAACACGACCTCGTCGTCGAGCTTGATCGAGCACTCGAGGGACAGGTCGCTGTCCTTCGTGTCGCCCGTGACCACCAGGCGGGGCCAGCTGCCCGACGGGATCTCGATCTTCTTGGACCAGCTGTCGCTGAATTCCTCGGTCTCGACCTGGCCGTCGACCTCCCACTCGACCGACCCGCCGGAGCTGGCGGCGGCCTCAAGCGTGACCTTCTGCATGGCCTCGTCCGGCAGCTCGGTCTCCTCGGTCATGGCCGAGGCATCGTCCGAGGCGCCGTCGTCAGCCGAGGCGGTGTTGACCACGAACGCCGTGGGGATCATGACGGCGGCGACCACCAGTCCGATGGCGACGGCGAAGCCGATCACCCAGCCGAGCGCTGCGGCGCTGCGGCGCGCCCAGGGGACGCGAGGCTGATCGTCGGTCGAGCCGGCGTGGTCTTGGGGCTGAGGCACGGTGGGCGTTCCTGCGGGTCTAGGGGGTGCTGCGAGTGTCCTGCACAGAATACGTCCCCGAGGGCCCCTGCGCGTGCGCCGACGCTCATGGCGGGGAGTCGTCGGGCGGATCGCGAGCCGTCTGGACGGAGGGGAAGTGCGGAAGAGAGTCCTCCGCACAGGACGAAGGGCCCGGTCCCTCACCAGTTCAGCGAGAGGCCGGGCCCTTCGAGCAGGCGGGTCAGAGGAAGGTGTAGAAGCCGTCCACCTTCATGGCGTTCACCGGGTGGACCAGGGTGCCCTGGTCCGGGTTCAGGGCCGAGATCATGAGACCGTCGCCCAGGTAGATGCCCACGTGGGAGCCGTTGTTCTGGGAGACCAGGTCGCCGACCTGCGGGGTCGAGGTCTTCTGCGCGGCGCCGAACTGCTGCCAGGTCACGCGGGGGATGGAGACCCCGTTCTGGGCGTACACCCACTGCGTGAAGCCGGAGCAGTCCCAGTTCTTGTACGCGGTGCCGCCCCAGACGTAGTTGCCGCCCAGACCGCGCATGGCGGTCTCGACGATGGCCTTGCCGTCGGCGCTGGAGGCACCGTCGGTGATCGACTGCACGTCGATGGCCGTGGTGTCGTCGTTCGAGGCCGCCTGAGCCTGGGCCTGGGCCGAGGTCTCGTAGCCGGAGCCCGAAGCTGCGCCGACGGAGCCCCAGGGAGTCTGCTCCGTGTCGTCGGCGACGACACCGGCGGCGACCGCCGCGTTGAGCACGGAGACGGCCTCTGCGCGGGTGATGCCGTCCCCGACGCCCAGTCGGCCGTCGGTGTCCGGCAGGACGTCCTCGTCGTGCAGCCAGTCCAGCTCGGTGTATCCGGCCTGCGAGGCGGAGACGTCCTGGAAGCGGCTGGTCTCCGGGGCAGTGTGGGCCGGTGCGCCGGCCGAGCGGTGCAGGATCAGGCCCAGGGCGGTGGAGTCCACCGGGGCGTCCGGACGCAGGGTGCCGTCGCCCCAGCCGTTGATCAGGCCCTCCTCGACGGCCCAGGCCAGTGCACGCTTCTGGTGGTGGTCGGAGCTGTCGGTGTAGCCCTCGAGGACGCTGAGATCGGCCTCGGGCTGACCGGCGAGCCGGTAGAGCATGGTCAGGAAGTCGGCGCGGGTGACATCGGCGTCGGGGCGGTAGGTGCCGTCGCGGTGGCCGACGATCACTCCGGTCGAGGAGGCCCAGTCGATGTCGGCGGAGGCCCAGTGGGCGTCGGTGACGTCGCGGAAGTCGATGGGACCGGTGGGGCGGGGGCCCACGGACTGCGTGGAGACCGCCGTGCCGGCGGCTGCGGAGTCGGTCGCGGCCTCGGCCGAGGACGAGGAGGTCGAGGCGGGGCCGGCCGCCATCGGGTTGGCGACGGGCTCGGCTGCGCTGCTCAGGCCCAGACGGGAGGAGCAGGCGGGCCAGGCGCCCCAGCCCTGCCCTGCCAGGACGTTCTCGGCCACGGCGATCTGCTGCTCGCGGCTGGCGTCCTGCGGCTGGCCCGTGCCGCCGAACGAGGACCAGGTCGACTGGGTGAACTGCAGGCCGCCGTAGAAGCCGTTGCCCGAGTCGATGGCCCAGTTGCCGCTCGACTCGCACTGCGCGAGCTTGTCCCAGTCGGATTCGGGCGCGGCCTGCGCGGGAACCGCGCCGAGGGTTGCGAGGGTGCCGCCGGTGACTGCGACGGTGGTTGCGACGCTGAGGGCGCGGGGAGATCTCATGTGGTGCTGCAACTTCCTGAAGGGGGGGGTGTGCATCGGTATCCGAGCCGGGGCTCTTATGAACTGGTCCGAGGACCGTGGGGAAGCGGTCGGGAACCTGCCCGCAGGCCAGTTCGCTGTGGTGCTGACGGGTTCCGTGTCACCTCGTCCGATGCTCAGCGTCGCGGGCGACTGAAGATCACGGTTGAGTAACGCGGATGACTCTAGGGTGTGCTCCGGGGAGGGGGAAGAAGGCTCGGTTGCCGCAGCGTTAATTTGGGGTGATTTTCCCTGGCGGCGGACGCGAATCGCCTGGTCGCAAGTGTATATCACTTTGCATGTACCAAAATGCGGGGCGTTTGTCACTGTGGATCTGCCGCTCGGGCGGGTCTCGCGCGCGGCGCACCGGATCGGCTTGTCAGCAGTGATACTTTGTTCGCGCACTGCGGTGTCCGAGTGGCCACTGCCCATGAACCATCGATACCCCCACGGAGGCGGGAATGTCCCACGCGGCGGGCTCTGATCAGGGCCGTTCGGCCGAGACGGGTTCGGCACCCATAGCGGATGTCGTGAAGGTCTTCGGCAAGCTTCTTCCCCGTCAGCTCCAGGATGAGCTGGCACTTCTCAAGCTCGAGCTCAAGGACAAGGGCGTCAGCCTCGGCAAGGGTGCCGCGCTGCTCGGCGCCGCGCTGGCCTTCGGTGCTCTGCTCGTCATCGCGCTGGTCGCCGCCGCGATCGCCGGCCTGGCGACCGTCATGCCTCTGTGGCTCTCGGCGCTGATCGTGGCCGCCTTCTTCCTGGTGGTCCTCGCGATCCTGGGCCTGATCGGCTTCCTGCAGATCAAGAAGGCCATGCCGATCAACCCGGTCCAGACCATCCGCGGCCTGAAGTACGACCTCGGCGTCGTCAAGGAGGGCTCGGCCTACACCGAGGCCCGTGTGCGCCGCGAGGAGGCCGAGGCCAAGGAGCGCAAGGCCGAGGAGAAGCGCAAGAAGGCCGACGAGGCCGCCACCGCGCCGCCCGCGCCCACCGAGGCTCAGCTGCGTCAGCGCCTGAAGGTCCGTCGCGACCGTCTCAAGGAGCTGCGCGACGACGTCGAGGGCCGCAAGAACAAGGTCCAGTCCGCCACCAAGGGCTTCGTGGACCGCACCCGCAGCTCCGCCTCGGGCGTCGACCTCAAGAAGGCCGCCAAGGAGGAGGCCCTCGGCGGCCGTGCGGCGCCGATGGGCGTCGCCGCCGCGGCCGGCACTGCGTTCCTGGTCCTGCTCATCCGGCTCATCCGCCGCTGATCCGTTTCCTGCCGCCGCAAGGCGCCAGGCCCCCGTCCGAAGGCCCGGCTCCCGCAAGGGTGCCGGGCCTTCGGACTGTCCGGGACCGAGTCGGGCGCGTCCTGCTCGGTGCCTCGAAGGGCCGCTCGGCCCAGCCGCCCGGGCGTCGGAGGCCGATCCGCACACGGCGGTGAGCCGACTGTGAGTCTGCTCATGCGGGGCTGGGCGAACGGTGCGGATCCGACGCGCCAGCGTGCATCGTCCCTACACTGGCGGGCAGTGTTCGCCCCGCACCCACCGGTCCGGGGCTGCGACGCGCCTTCACGGCTCGTCGCACGGAAGCCGCAAGCAGAGGGCTGGAGGTCCCCGCATGGTCTGGTGCGCCCTGGCACTCGCCGTGCTGTCGGCGGTCTTCATGGCCCTCGGGACGCATCTGCAGTCGATCGCGGTCGTGGCCGGCGCCGCTGATGGGAAGCTCACGCTTCCGATCATGCTCGGCCTGCTGCGCTCCCCTCGCTGGGCGACCGGCCTGATCTGCCTGGGCCTCGGAACAGCCCTCAACGTGACCGCGCTGAGCCTGGCTCCGGTGAGCGTCGTCCAGCCCGTGGGCGTGCTGGGCCTGGCCCTGGTCACCCTGCTGCACTGCCGTCACGCGGGCCTGACGATCAATGCCGCGACCTGGCGCGCGCTCGGTCTGTGCGCCGGGGGAGCGGCGCTGTTCGTACTCAGCGCCGTCCGCTTCACGGATCCGGCCCTTCGCATCACTCACCGCGCCGGCACCGCCGTGACGGTGATCCTGGCGGTGGTGCTGCTCGTCGTCGCGCTGGCCCTGCTCCTCCTGCGGCACAGAGGGCGCGCGCTGATGCTGCTCGTCTCGGCCGGCACGCTCTACGGCTTCGTGGCTCTGGAGATGAAGATCATCACCGCGCAGCTGCGCATCGGCGACGGCCCGTGGTGGCAGAGCATCGACCCCGTGAACGTCGCAGGCCTGCTGGTGGCCGCCGCTGTGGGAGGCTGGCTCGTGCAGTCCGCCTACGCCAGTGGACCGCCGGAGCTCGTGATGGCCGGACTGACGGTCGTCGACCCCATGGTGGGCGTGCTGATCGGCCTGTCGGTGCTCGGCGAGGCCGGGCCCGACTTCGGTCCCGGTCCCGCGGTGCTGCTGATGGTGTGCGCCGCAGCCTCGATCAGCGGCGTCTTCGTCATGTCCCAGTTCCACCCTGAGGTCCTGGCCCGACGGACCGGGGACCCCGCCCTGACCCTCAACCCTTCGGGAGTCGATTCTCCGTGAGCCCTTCCCCGGCAGATCCGCAGCCGCCCCAGGACCCCCGCGGGGTGATCCGGGATGACTACATGCTCCCGGAGCTCCCGCTGGACGGCGTGCCGGAGCCTGTCGACGGGCGCCTTCGGGTCCTGGTGGTGGCGGAGACCTACCCGCCGGACATCAACGGCTCGTCGCAGTTCTCCCACCGCCTGGCGCAGGCCATGGCGGGCAGGGGCCACGACGTCCACATCGCCGCACCGCGTCCCAGCAAGGGACGGACCATGACCCGGATGGACGGCGCGGTCACCGAGCACCGCTTCCGCTCGCACACCGCCTTCACCTACGACACGTTCCACCTGTGCTTCCCGTGGGAGGTGCGGGGCGAGATCTCCCGGCTGATGGACGAGCTGCGCCCTGACGTGGTGCATATCGAGTGCCACTACATCCTGGGCAGGTACTTCGCCAAGGAGGCTCAGTCGCGCGGCATCCGCCTGATCGGCACCAACCACTTCATCCCGCAGAACATCGAGCAGTACCTCCCGCTGCCGGACCCGCTCCGACGCCTGTACCGCAGGTTCTCGTGGCGGGATATGGCCTCGGTGTTCCGCCGCTGCGACGTCGTCACGGCACCCACCCCGCTGGCGGTGGAGTCCATGCGAGCCAACGGCTTCGACTTCCCCATGCATGCGCTGTCCAACGGGATCGACGCCGCCCAGTACGACCTCAAGCCCGGGGAGGTCCTGCCTCCGCGGGACCGCCCGACCGTCCTGTTCGTCGGGCGGCTGGACCCGGAGAAGCACATCGACGTCCTGCTGCGGGCCGTGGCGAGCATCGCGGATCGCAGCGACGTCGGCGTGGAGATCGTGGGCCAGGGCGGTGAGTACGACCGGCTGGCCGAGCTGGCGCAGCAGCTGGGCATCGCGGATCGAACCGTTTTCCGGGGATTCGTCTCCGATGAGGAGCTGCGGGTGGCCTACCTGCGCGCCGATGCCTTCTGCCAGCCCGGCACCGCCGAGCTGCAGTCCCTCGTGTCCCTCGAGGCCATGGCGGCCTCCTCTCCGGTGCTGCTCGCCGATGCGCGCGCCCTTCCGCACCTGGTGGACGAGGGCGTCAACGGCTGGCTGTTCCCGCCCGGCGATCACGAGCAGCTGGGCAGGCTCCTGCTGCGGCTCCTCGAGCTGCCGGAGGACCAGCGTCGCGAGATGGGAGCGGCGAGCAGGAGGATGGTCGCCGAGCACAGCTTCTCGGCCACGATCGATGTCTTCGAGCAGCTCTACCGCGGCGTGGACCCGGATCTGCTGCTGGGGTCCTGGCCGCAGACCGGACCCCTCCCGATCGTCCCGCCGGCTTCGGGCCCGGGAGCGGGCGACTGATCAGGCCCAACCCGACGGCTCGACTAGACTGTCGAGTCGTCGTCCTCGCGCCCGCACGGCAGTGCAGGCGCCCGGGGCGGACGAGGGGCGGTAGCTCAGCTGGTCAGAGCAGAGGACTCATAATCCTTGGGTCGCGGGTTCAAGCCCCGCCCGCCCTACGCAGCGAACCTCAGCGCCCCGAGCACCCTGGCTCGGGGCGCTTCGCGCGGCAGACGCGGCCTATGGCAGGGGCAGCAGGACCGACGGTCGCTGGGCCCCCACGAAAGGCAGGGGATGGACGTAGTCGTCGTCCAGGCGCACGCCCCAGTGCACGCAGGCCCGCACTGTGGTGAGACAGTGATTGCGGCCGGAGAGCACGCCGATGACCTGTCCCTTGCGCACGCGATCGCCCTTCTTCAGATCCGATTCGACCGGCTCGAAGCTCGAGCGCAGGCCGTCGCCGTGATCGATGGTGATGGTCGCCCGGTCCACGACCGTGCCCACGTGGCTGACGCGCCCGTCCGCCGGAGCCAGGATCTCGCCGTTGAGGCCGACGGTCAGATCCGCGCCTCGGTGCCCAGCCAGCCATCGCTCGGACGGCGGATCGAAGTCGCGGACCACCCTGGGCTGGATGGTCACGGGCCACTGCCAGGTCCCGTGCACGGCGGCCAGCAGCTGCTGATCGGCGGCATCGAGGGAGCCCGGGACCAGCGGCAGCGCGGTGGAGATCGCCGCAGCTCGGACAGGCTGGCCGGAGGCGGCATGTGCCGATGGGGGAGTCGCCGGAGCGGACAGCGCCCAGCTGACCAGCACCGCAGCCGCGACCAGCAGCGTGCTGCGCGATCGTCGGGCCCTGGGGGACGGCGAGGGCTGCTCGGGGCCGGCGGAAGCGGTGGCGCGGGAGGCGAGTGCGTTCATGCGGGCAGGATGCGGTGGATCGCGGCAGCGCGGCTCCGATTGTGGATGCAGCGGAGCCTCGAGCCCCGTGTCACGGCCCGGACAGGCGCTTGTGGAGTCCCCGCGCCTGGCCCGTCATGACGCGGTTCATGTAGTACCCTTGCTCCCGCAGTGTCACCACCTGCGCTGTCCGCATGCCTGAATCAGGTACCGGCGGCGGCGCTGGGCACTGACTTCGCGCGCATCGTCGTCGGGATCCGTCAGGCTCCGTCCTCTCGCAGACCCGACCCGCCCGCCACGGTCCTCGGCCTCCCGGTCGCAGGCGGCGGACGGAGAGCCATCCCCGGTTCCCGGGGCCGCTCCACGCGGTGCGCCAGGGACGATCCGCCGACCCGGCGGACACGTCGACCAACCGCAGACCGCGCTCCGCATGCCCGGACCAGGGGTGCGCGAGCGCAGAAATGAAGGAGCACGACATGTCTGTCGTCACCATGCGCCAGCTGCTCGACAACGGCGTCCACTTCGGCCACCAGACCCGTCGCTGGAACCCGAAGATGAAGCGCTTCATCCTCACCGAGCGCAACGGCATCTACATCATCGACCTCCAGGGCTCGCTGGCCTACATCGACCGCGCGTTCGAGGCCGTCAAGTCCACGGTCGCCCACGGCGGCACCATCCTGTTCGTCGGCACCAAGAAGCAGGCGCAGGAGACCATCGCCGAGCAGGCGACCCGCGTGAACATGCCCTACGTGAACCACCGCTGGCTCGGCGGCATGCTCACCAACTTCTCCACGGTCTCCAAGCGGATCGACCGCATGAAGGAGCTCGAGCAGATCGACTTCGACGACGTCGCCGGCTCGCAGTACACCAAGAAGGAGCTCCTGCTCATGCGCCGCGAGGCGGAGAAGCTGGAGCGCACCCTGGGCGGCATCCGCAACCTGTCCAAGACCCCCTCCATGGTCTGGGTCGTGGACACCAAGAAGGAGCACCTCGCCATCGACGAGGCGCAGAAGCTCGGCATCCCGGTCGTCGCGATCCTGGACACCAACTGCGATCCGGATGAGGTCACGTTCCCGATCCCGGGCAACGACGACGCCATCCGCTCCGTGAACCTGCTGACCCGCGTGGTCGCCGACGCCGTCGCCGAGGGCCTGCTGGCCCGCGGCGGTGCCAAGGGCGGCTCGGAGGCTCCCGAGGAGCCCATGGCCGAGTGGGAGCGCGAGCTGCTCGAGCAGCACAACGCCGCCGCCGAGGCTGAGAAGTCCGCCGAGTCGGCCGCCGAGTCCGCCAAGGTCGCCGCCGCCGGCGAGCAGACCGAGGCTCCGGCCGCTGAGGCGGAGACCGCCGAGTCCACCGAGAGCTGATCCTCTCTCCGTCCGGTGCCCTCGCCGGCGCCGGACGGAGCCCGCGGGCGGAGACGATCCCACCCGCTGTTCACCTGACATTCGCTCCGATCCCGCATCATCGGGAGCGGAGCACGCCCGGAGCGGACCGTCGACGGTCTGCACAGGGCGACGATCGATCAAGGAGCTCACATGGCGAACTACACCGCCAAGGACATCAAGGAACTGCGCGAGCGCACCGGCGCCGGCATGCTGGACGTCAAGAAGGCCCTCGACGAGGCTGACGGCGATCAGCAGAAGGCGCTCGAGATCATCCGCGTGAAGGGTCTCAAGGGCGTCTCCAAGCGCGAGGGCCGCGCGACCGCCGAGGGCATCGTCGTCGGCCGCATCGAGGGCCAGAAGGGCTACCTCGTCGAGGTCAACTCGGAGACCGACTTCGTGGCCAAGGCCGAGCCGTTCGTGGCCTTCGGCGAGAAGGTCATGGACGCCGCCGTCGCCGTCGACGCCCAGGATCTGGACACCCTGCTGGCCGCCGAGGTCGACGGTCAGAAGGTCTCCGACCTGGTGACCGAGACCGGCGCGCTGCTCGGCGAGAAGGTCGTCGTGCGCCGCATCGCCCGGGTCGAGGCCCCGCTGGTGGAGCTGTACCTGCACCGCACCTCCAAGGACCTCCCGGCCCAGGTCGGCGTGCTGCTGGCCGTGGACGGCCAGGGCGCCGAGGCCGAGACGGCCGCTCACGACGTCGCCGTGCACATCGCTGCGCTCTCCCCGAACTTCCTCACCCGCGAGGACGTCCCGGCGGAGACCGTCGAGAACGAGCGCCGCGTGGCCGAGGAGACCGCCAAGGCCGAGGGCAAGCCGGAGCAGATCCTCCCCAAGATCGTCGAGGGCCGCCTCAACGGCTTCTACAAGGAGAACGTGCTGGTCGACCAGGACTTCGCCAAGGACGCCAAGCAGTCCGTCGGCGCCGTCCTGAAGGCCGCCGGTGCGACCCCCAAGGCGTTCGCCCGCTTCCGCGTCGGCGCCTGATCCGCAGCGCTTCAGCGCACAAGCGCCCCCGCTCGCGCCCCTCACGGGACCGGGCGGGGGCGCTTCGTCGTCTGCGGAGCCTGCCTCCGGCCTGGTCTGCGCCGCTGCTTCCCGTCGACCGAGCTCGCCGTGCAGGGAGAGCCCGGTCCGTGCCGCAGAGCAGATCCGAGCCGGCCGCTATGCTGGTCCGTGCCCAGCGGCCGTGACACGGCCGCGGCGCCCGCGGCCTCGCCCATCGCCGCGGGGCACGTCAGCGACTGCCAGGAGGCACCATGCCCACCACCACCCCCTCGGAGATCCGCGACGGAGCGCTGCGCGCAGGTCGCGAGACCGATCGCTCGGCCACGAGCCCGGGGGAGCGAGGGCAGCGTCGCCGCATCCTGCTGAAGCTCTCCGGCGAGGTGTTCGGCGGCGGCCGCGTGGGCGTGGACACCTCGGTGGTGCGCAACATCGCCGAGCAGATCGCCGCCACGGTCGGACAGGTCGAGACCTCGATCGTCGTCGGCGGAGGCAACTTCTTCCGCGGGGCAGAGCTCTCCCAGGCAGGCATGGACCGCTCGCGCGCCGACTACATGGGCATGCTCGGCACCGTGATGAACTGCCTGGCGCTGCAGGACTTCCTGGAGCAGTGCGGCGTGGACACCCGCGTCCAGTCGGCCATCTCCATGGAGCAGGTCGCAGAGGCCTACATCCCGCGGCGGGCGATCCGGCACATGGAGAAGGACCGCGTGGTGATCTTCGGCGCCGGAGCCGGCCTGCCCTACTTCTCCACGGACACCGTCGCCGCCCAGCGCGCCCTGGAGATCGAGGCCGACGAGGTCCTGATGGGCAAGAACGGCGTGGACGGCGTCTACACCGCCGACCCCAACGTGGACCCCTCGGCGGTGCGCCTGGAGTCGCTGACCTACGACGAGGCCATCACCCGCAACATCCGCGTGATGGATCAGACCGCGTTCTCGCTGTGCCGGGACAACAACGTGTCCATGCGCGTGTTCGGCATGCAGGGCGAGGGCAGCGTCACGCGCGCGATCCTGGGCGAGGACATGGGCACCCTCATCACCGTCTGAGCCGCCGTCGTCCCGCGGCGTGTGCACTCGCCTCGCTAGACTGGGCCTCAGTGCCCACAGCCGCGCTGCCCACCTGATCGGTCCGGACCTCGCACCGATCCCGCAGACCACGCAAGGAGCTTGAAGTGATCGACGAGATCCACAACGAAGCCAAGACCGGCATGGACAAGGCCGTCGCGCACGCCGCTGACGAGTTCGCCGCCATCCGCACCGGACGGGCGAACCCCTCCCTGTTCGCCAACGTGACGGTCGAGTACTACGGCGCCCCCACGCCGCTGAACCAGCTGGCGTCCTTCCAGAACCCGGAGGCCCGCACGCTGCTCATCACGCCCTACGACCGCTCCGCCCTGGGGGAGATCGAGAAGGCGCTGCGCAACTCGGACGTCGGCGCCAACCCGGCCAACGACGGCAACGTGATCCGCGTGGTCATGCCGGAGCTGACGGAGGAGCGCCGCCGCGACTACGTCAAGATCGTGCACTCGAAGGCCGAGGACGGCCGCATCTCGGTGCGCAGCATCCGCCGCACGGCCAAGGAGGCCATCGAGAAGCTCGTCAAGGACGGGGAGATCGGAGAGGACGAGGGCAAGCGCGCCGAGAAGGAGCTCGACGCCCTGACCAAGAAGGCCTCGGAGCAGATCGACACCGCGGCCAAGAACAAGGAAGCAGAGCTGCTGAAGGTCTGATGCCCACCGTCGTCGAAGAGCCGTCGTCCGCCCCCGCCCAGAGGACCTCCCGCGCAGGCCGCAATCTGCCTGCCGCGATCGGAGTGGGCGCGGGGCTGATCGTCGTGCTCCTCGTCGGCCTGTTCCTGGTGCCGCCGGTGGTCGCCCTCCTGGCCGCCGCGGCCGCGGGCCTGGGCGTGTGGGAGGTCTGCGGCGCCCTGGCCCGCGGCGGCATCAAGGTGCCTCGCGCTCCCGCCGCCGTGGGCGCGGCCGTGCTGCCGCTGGCCGCCTTCGTCGGCGGGTCCGAGGCGCTGATCATCGCGCTGATCCTGGTCTGCACCGTCGTGATCCTCTGCCGCGTCTTCGGGCGGACCGACGGCATGGTCCTGTCCGTGATGTCGTCGCTGTTCGCGGTGACCTGGGCGGGCCTGCTGATCTCGCTGGCGGTCCTGCTGTTCCACACCCCGGAGGGCCCCGCCAAGGTCCTGCTCGTGATCCTCATGGCGGTCGGCAACGACACCTTCGGATACATCGCCGGCGTGCTGTGGGGCAAGCACCCCATGGCACCGCGGATCAGCCCCAAGAAGACCTGGGAGGGCTTCGCCGGGTCCATGCTGGGCTCCCTCATCCTCGGCACGGTGCTGGGCGCGCTCATGCTCGACGTCCCCTGGTGGCACAGCACCGTCCTGGCCTTCTTCCTCGTCATCGTCTCCGCACTCGGCGACTTCTCCGAGTCCATGGTCAAGCGCGAGCTCGGGGTGAAGGACATGGGCGACCTCCTTCCCGGCCACGGCGGGGTCATGGACCGCATCGACTCGATCCTCTTCGCGATCCCGGTGGGCTACGTGGTCTTCGAGCTGCTGGTCGCGGTCGGCAGGCTTGGCCAAGGAGGCTGATCCGTCATGAGCACCGCAGCCGACACCCCTGACGCCGAGGGGACCGCAGGCGCACAGGCGCCGCAGGACGGCCTGGGCCTGGGACGGGTCGCCTCGCGCTCGTGGGGCTACCGCGTCGCCGACGTCGACGCCCTGCTGCTGCCGCTGCTCGGCTCGGGCCCCGGGGATGATGAGCCTGACGACAGCGTGCTTCCCGAGCCCGAGACGCTGCGCACCGCGACCTTCCGGCGTCAGCGCGGCGGCTACATCCCCGTCGAGGTCGACGCGGCGATCGACCGGCTCGAGGACCGTGCGGCCGCAGCCCATGCCCGGCGCCGTCAGGCGGAGGACGGCCCCCAGGCCTGGGACGACCGCATGGACCGCCGGCTCGAGCAGATCTACGGCCGGCTCCGCCGTCCGAGCGGACACCGCTTCCGCGCCCCGTCGTCGGCCTCGACCCGTGGCTACAGCGCCCGACAGGTCGATGAGCTGTGCGAGACGGTGCTCACCGAGATCGATCGCCAGCAGGCCCCGGATGCCGACATGATCCGCCGCGCGGTGTTCGACCCCGCCTACGGCCAGGACGTGTACGAGGAGAACCAGGTCGATGCCTTCCTGGACGCCCTCGTGGACCTGGTGCTGATCCTGGACTGAGCGCCGGCCGGGGGAAGTCTTGGCAACTCGATGCCGTGTCTCGGAGTGGCGCCCTCAACCTTGAAGATCGCTGATTATGGTGTGTGTCACACCTGTGAGTAACAGAGCTCACGTCGACTCTTCATCGAGAGGATCCCCGTGACCGACCAGCCCCGCATCGCGGAGCCGACGGCAGAGGACTTCATGGCGGCCCAGGCTTCGCCTCAGTTCCAGTCCCTGCGCAGCACGCACCGCCGCTTCGTGTTCCCCATGACCGTGTTCTTCCTCGTCTGGTTCTTCCTCTACGTCCTGCTGTCCATCTACGCGCCGTCCTTCATGGGCCGCGAGGTGCTCGGCAACGTGAACCTCGGAGTGATCCTGGGCCTGCTGCAGTTCGTGACGACCTTCGGCATCACCGCGGCCTACGTGGTCTTCGCGAACAAGAACCTCGACAGCCAGGCGCAGGACATCCGCGCCGATCTCGAGGCCGGCGACTTCGCCTCCCGCTCCCGCAGCACCGGACAGGAGGCCTGAACCCATGAGCCCCCAGATCTCCCTGGCGGAGACCTCCTCGAGCACGGTCGGATCGCCCTGGATCAACATGTCGATCTTCCTGGCCTTCGTGGCGGTGACCCTGGTCGTCGTCGTCCGCGCCTCGAAGTCCACGCAGAGCGCGGCCGACTACTTCGCCGGAGGCCGCTCCTTCACCGGCACCCAGAACGGCCTGGCGATCGCCGGTGACTACCTCTCGGCGGCGTCGTTCCTCGGCATCGTGGGCGCGATCGCCGTGCAGGGCTACGACGGCTTCCTGTACTCGATCGGGTTCTTCGTGGCCTGGCTCGTGGCTCTGCTGCTGATCGCCGAGCCGCTGCGCAACACGGGCAAGTTCACGATGGCGGACGTCCTGTCCTTCCGCCTGCGCCAGACCCCCGTGCGCATGGCGGCGTCGATCTCCACTCTCAGCGTCACGCTCTTCTACCTCCTGGCGCAGATGGCAGGCGCGGGTGCGCTCGTGTCCCTGCTGCTGGGGGTGACCTCCCGCACCGGGCAGTCCGTGGTGATCCTGGCCGTGGGCGTCCTGATGATCGCCTACGTGCTGATCGGCGGCATGAAGGGCACCACGTGGGTGCAGATCATCAAGGCCTGCCTGCTGGTCGCCGGCGTGGCGGTCATGACGGTGTGGGCACTGGCGCTGTTCGGCTTCAGCTTCTCCGGCCTGCTCGGGCAAGCCGTGGACACCGCAGGCGACCACGCGATCCTGGAGCCCGGGCTGCGCTACGGGCTCAGCGAGGTCACCAAGCTCGACTTCGTCTCCCTCGGCCTGGCCCTGGTGCTCGGCGCGGCGGGCCTGCCCCACGTGCTGATGCGCTTCTACACGGTCCCCACGGCCAAGGAGGCCCGCAAGTCGGTGGTCTGGGCCATCGTGCTGATCGGCACCTTCTACCTCTTCACCCTGGTGCTCGGCTATGCGGCCGCGGCCCTGATCGGCGCCGACCGCATCGCGGCGGCTCCGGGCGGAGTGAACTCGGCGGCGCCGCTGCTGGCCTACGAGCTCGGCGGATCCCTGCTGCTCGGGTTCATCGCAGCCGTCGCCTTCGCCACGATCCTGGCGGTCGTGGCGGGTCTGGCCATCACGGCATCGGCGTCGTTCGCCCACGACATCTACGGCAACGTGCTCAAGAAGGGCAAGGCCACCGGCAAGGAGGAGCTGCGGGTCGGCAAGATCACCGTGGTCGTGATCGGCGTCGTGGCCGTCCTGGGCGGGATCGGTGCGCAGGGGCAGAACGTCGCCTTCCTGGTGGCCCTGGCCTTCGCGGTCGCAGCCTCGGCGAACCTGCCCACGATCCTGTTCTCGCTGTACTGGAAGCGCTTCACCACCCGCGGCGCGGTGTGGTCCATGTACGGCGGCCTGATCACCGCGGTCGTGCTGATCATCTTCTCCCCGGTGATGTCCGGGGCGGAGACCTCAATGATCGCCAGCGCCGACTTCGCCTGGTTCCCGCTGACCAACCCGGGCATCGTCTCGATCCCGGTCGGCTTCCTGCTGGCCATCATCGGCTCGCTCACGGAGAGCCGCCGCGAGAACCGCGAGAAGCAGGCCGAGATGGAGGTCCGCTCCATGACGGGAGTCGGGGCCGAGCCCCCGGTCGATCACTGAGCTGCGCGGCTCTCGGATCATCTCGGGGCTGACCTGGGGCGATTCGATGCACAAGTGCATCTGAGAGAAGTGTGAGAGACGCCTCAGCGGCTCGGGGCGAGGATGCTCCCCCCGAGCCGCTCAGGGTCTACTCTCGAGGAGATGCTCAGCAGTCTGAGCACTCGACCCCCAGTTCAGGGACGTCGCACTTGCGTCCCGGAAGAGGAGAAGCACCATGATCGGATCCATCATCGCCTGGCTGGTTCTCGGCATCATCGCCGGCGCCATCGCCAAGCTCATCATGCCCGGCAAGCAGGGCGGCGGCATCGTGATGACCATCATCCTGGGCATCGTCGGCGCCTTCGTCGGCGGCCTGATCGCCATGGTCATCCCGGGCCTGCACCCGGCCGGCAGCACCCTGTCCATCGGCTCGATCGTGCTCGCCATCATCGGCGCGCTCGTCGTGCTGTTCATCTACGGCGCCCTCACCAAGGGCAGCCGCGGCGGTGCCGTCGAGCGCTGAGCCGACGCGTTCCGCAGCACCTGCAAGCGCCCCGTCCCTCGTCGAGAGGGGCGGGGCGCTTCGTCTCCTCCGGGCCAGGGGGCGTGCGCGGAAGGGGGGCGCGTCCAACGCGCTCCGGCAGCGCTGGAGGCAGGTCGGCATACTGGAGCCATGTCCGAGATCTCCAGCGAACAGCGTCCCGCCCCCCAGGCTCCCCTGTGGGCCGAGTCCCAGCGCCGCATCTGCATCCTGGGCTCGACCGGCTCCATCGGCACGCAGGCGCTCGACGTCGTGCGCACCGCCGCGGCGTCGGCCGATCAGCAGGCCCCATTCCGGGTGGTGGCCCTGGCGGCCGGCTCGTCGAACCTCGAGCTGCTCGCGGAGCAGGCCGTCGAGACCCGGGCCCCGCTCGTGGCGACGTCCGGCGATGTCCAGGACGCGGCGCTGCTCGAGCGCATGATCGCCTCGCGGGTCCTGGCGCTGGGGGAGGACTATTCCCCGCAGATCCTCGCGGGATCGGAGGCCGCCGTGCAGGCGGCGCGAGCGCCGGGGGCCGATCTCGTCCTCAACGGCATCACCGGCTCGATCGGGCTGGCCCCCACCCTTGCCGCCCTGGAGGCCGGCAAGCTGCTGGCCCTGGCCAACAAGGAGTCGCTGATCGCCGGCGGTGAGCTGGTGCGCCGAGCCGCGCAGGCCTCCCCGCACGACGACCCGCTGATCCCCGTGGACTCCGAGCACTCAGCCCTGGCCCAGGCGCTGCGCAGCGGAGCGTCGGCAGAGGTCGATCGGCTCGTGCTGACGGCCTCCGGTGGACCCTTCCGCGGGCGCTCGCGCGATTCCCTGCGGGACGTGCGCCCGCAGGACGCCCTGGCCCATCCCACCTGGGACATGGGGCTGATGGTGACCACGAACTCCTCGACCATGGTCAACAAGGCCCTCGAGGTCCTCGAGGCCCACCTGCTCTTCGACATCCCCTTGGAGCGCATCGACGTGGTGGTGCACCCGCAGTCCGTCGTGCACTCGATGGTGCAGTTCGTGGACGGCTCCACCATGGCTCAGGCCTCCCCGCCGGACATGCGCCTGCCGATCGCGCTGGGCCTCGGCTGGCCGCATCGGGTCCCGGGCGCCGCCTCGCCGTGCGACTGGACTCAGGCGGCGACCTGGAGCTTCGAGCCGCTGGATGAGGAGGCCTTCCCAGCGGTGCGTCTGCTCAAGGAGGCGGCGGCTTCAGGGCCCACCGGCCCTGCCGTGTTCAACGCCGCGAACGAGCAGGCGGTCCTGGCCTTCCACGCCGGGCGCCTGGGCTTCCTGGAGATCGTCGAGCTCGTGGCCGAAGTCGTGCGGGAGCATGAGCCCGTCGACGAGCTGAGCCTCGAATCGGTGCTGGCAGCCGAGGCCTGGGCTCGCTCCCGCGCTGATGAGCTGGTGAGGCAGAGGCGTCGATGAGCCGGCCTCCGGGACGCGGCCGACGTGCATTCGGTGCCTGAGCCAGAGCCCGTGCCAGGCCTCGTGGGGGGCTCGCCCGCACCGGACTCAGATGCTAGGATCTGCGCCGGATGACGAGATCCGGCGCGAAGCTCTGGCTGGCCGGACGGCAACCCTCTCACCGTGGTGGGGTGCCCCAGATGACCATTCGGCTCCGGTTCCGCACCGCGGCAAGCACGGATTTGGGTTCGTGCGCAGCATCGATGCGCACGCCTGACGTTCAGCGCCGCCGGTCACCCCGATGGGATCGGACAGCTCGCTGAACGAAAGGCAACCCCTCCCATGCGCGCACACCGTCTCTCCGCCCTGGCCGTGACCACAGTCCTCGGCCTGACCCTCGCCGGCTGCGGCGGCGGCGACTCCGATGAGGCCCCCTACGACGACGGGGTCATCAAGATCGGCGTCGTCGGCACCACCCCCGTGAACGAGGCCCTCGTGGAGAAGGCCGAGGAGGAGGGCATCACCGTCGAGCTGGTCGAGCTCTCCGAGTACAGCCAGGTCAACCCGGCGACCGTCTCCGGCGACGTCGACATGAACTGGTTCCAGCACATCGCGTACCTGGCGGACTACAACAACAGCTCCGGGGAGACCGTCACCCCGATCGCCTCGACCTCGATCTACCCGCTGGGCCTGTACTCCAACGAGTACGAGTCGCTCGAGGACATCCAGGACGGCGACGAGATCGCCATCCCCAACGACTCGATCAACCAGTCGCGCGCGCTGCTGCTGCTGCAGGCCAACGGCCTGGTCGAGTTCACCTCGGACACCACCGCCCCGACCGAGTCGGACATCGACACCGAGGCCTCGAAGGTCTCCGTCACCCCGGTCTCGGCCGAGCAGACCGTGCTGTCTCTGGACTCCGTGGCCGGCTCCGTCATCAACAACGACTTCCTGGCCCGCGGCGACATCGATCCCGATTCGGCCCTGGCCTCCGACGGCGCCGAGAACGAGAACGCCCGTCCGTACGTGAACCTGTTCGCCACCACCGAGGCCAACAAGGACGACGAGACCCTCCACAAGGTCGCCGATCTCTTCCACACCCCGGAGGTCGAGGAGGCCGAGAAGGAGGACACCAAGGGCACCGCGGTGACCATGGACCTCTCGCAGGAGGAGCTGGAGCAGGTCCTCTCCGATTACGAGGAGGACCTCCAGAAGTGACCCCGGCCGAGCAGTTCCACCCCGACAGCGAGCCGGTGGCCGACGCCGCTGACACGCAGCGGCGTCGGCCCGGGCCCGAGACCGAGGCGATCGTGCGCTTCGACGGCGTCACCAAGTCCTTCACCACGGGCAAGGGCAGGACCAAGCGGGACGTGACCGCAGTCGACGATGTCACCCTCGACATCCGCCGAGGCGAGATCTTCGGCGTGATCGGCTACTCGGGTGCCGGCAAGTCCACGCTCGTGCGCCTGATCAACGGCCTGGAGCCGGTGACCTCCGGCGTCGTCGAGGTCGACGGCCGCCGGGTCGACGGCCGCACCGAGAATCAGCTGGCCCCGATCCGTCGCGACATCGGCATGATCTTCCAGCAGTTCAACCTGTTCACGTCGCGCTCCGTGGCCGGCAACGTCGAGTACCCGCTGAAGCAGGCGGGCTGGTCGGCGGCCGATCGCAGGGCGCGCGTGAAGGAGCTGCTCGAGTTCGTCGGGCTCTCCGAGCGGGCGGGCAACTACCCCGAGCAGCTCTCGGGCGGGCAGAAGCAGCGCGTGGGCATCGCCCGGGCGCTGGCTGCCAACCCCAAGATCCTGCTGGCCGACGAGTCCACCTCCGCACTGGACCCGGAGACCACCCAGGAGGTGCTGGCGCTGCTGCGCCGGGCCAACCGGGAGTTCGGGATCACGGTCGTGCTGATCACCCACGAGATGGACGTGGTGCGCTCGATCGCCGATCGCGTCGCGGTCATGGACAGCGGACGCGTGGTCGAGATGGGCCCCACGGCCCAGATCTTCTCGGCCGGGCAGTCGCCCACGACCCGTCGCTTCGTCTCCACCGTCGTCCACGCCGAGCCGGACGCCGAGGAGCTCGCGCACCTGCGCGCGCGCCACGACGGCCGCCTGGTGGTCATGGAGATCCGCGAGGGCGTCGATGTCGGCACGGTGCTCAGCCGCGCCGCCGCTGAGCGCGGCGTGGGCTTCAGGATCGTGTTCGGCGGGGTGTCGGTGCTGCAGGAGCAGTCCTTCGGCTCCCTGACCGTCGAGCTGCTGGGCGAGCCGCAGGCCGTGGAGGACACGATCGCCCGGCTTGCAGAGGCCACGACCGTGAAGGAGGTGTCGGCATGACCAACTGGTCCGTTCTCGGCCCTCAGCTGCTGACGTCCATCGGCGAGACCCTCTACATGGTCGTGGTGACCATGATCATCGCGGGGTTCCTGGGCCTGGTCTTCGGCGTCGCGCTGTACGTCACGCGTCCGGGCGGCATCTATGCGAACCGCCCGCTGAACACCGCGATCAACCTGATCGTGAACTTCGTGCGGCCGATCCCGTTCATCATCCTGCTGGCGGCCCTCGGCCCGCTGACGGAGACGGTGATCGGGACCAGGCTCGGGCAGAACGCCGCGATCTTCGCCATGACGATCGCCGCCCTGTTCGCGGTCGCGCGCATCGTCGAGCAGAACCTCATGTCGGTGGATCCCGGTGTGATCGAGGCGGCTCGCTCCATGGGCGTCTCGCGGTTCCGGATCATGACCACGGTGATCCTGCCGGAGGCCCTGGGCCCTCTGGTGCTCGGCTACACGTTCCTGGTCATCGGTGTGACCGACATGTCCGCCATGGCCGGTGCCATCGGCGCTGGCGGTCTGGGCGACTTCGCGCTGCGGCTGGGCTACCAGCGCTTCAACGACGAGGTCACCTGGGCTGCGGTCGCGGTCATCATCGTCCTGGTGCAGACCGTGCAGTTCGTCGGCAACGCCATGGCGCGCAGGATCATGCGCCGCTGACCCGTCAGCGGCACCGCCTCACGGGCGCGGGCCCGGCTTCCTCCAGGGGAGCCGGACCCGCGCCCGTCGTCGTGATCCTCATCCTTCCCCGGGCCCCGTCCTGAGGGACCACGACGAGGGGCGAAGCCCACGGAAGCCCAAGGGCGAGGCAACCGCTGTGCCGTCCTGCCGGTGTGGTGGGATATGCGCGTGAGCGTCCTGATCTTCGTCCTCGGCGTCCTGCTGGCAGCCCTGGCCCTCATCGCCTCGATCGCCCTGCACGAGGTGGGGCACCTGCTGCCCGCCAAGCTGTTCCGGGTGCGGGTGATGCAGTACATGGTGGGCTTCGGGCCCACGCTGTTCTCGCGGGTGCGCGGAGAGACGGAGTACGGGATCAAGGCCGTCCCCCTGGGCGGCTACGTGGCCATGGTCGGCATGTATCCGCCGGTGGCCGGCCACCGAGCCGGCGTGGACTCCACCGGGGTCATGCAGCAGATGACGTCGCAGACCCGATCCGTGGCAGCGGCCCAGCTGCTGCCGGGGGACGAGGACCGGGCCTTCTATCGCCTGCCGGTGTGGAAGCGCATCGTGATCATGCTCGGCGGGCCGATCATGAACCTGCTGATCGCGATCGTGTGCATCACGGTGCTCGTCACGGGCTTCGGCTCCCAGCAGCCCACCACCACGCTGGCCTCGGTGAGCCGCTGCGTGCAGGCCGTGGACCCGGCCGACGCCTCCGAGTCCGCACCGGCCTCCGAGGGGGAGTGCGCGCAGGACGACCCCGCGGCTCCGGCGCACGCGGCGGGGCTGCGTCCCGGAGATGTCGTCGTGTCCCTGGACGGGACCCGAGTCGAGTCCTGGGACGAGCTCACCGAGATCGTCCGGGAGGGGGCCGGCCAGCCGATCGAGGTCGTCTACGACCGCGACGGCGAGCGTGCTTCGACCACGATCACTCCGGTGGAGACCTCGCGTCCGGCCGTCGACTCCACCGGTGCCCCGATCGTGGAGGACGGGCGCTACGTCATGCAGGACGTGGGATTCATCGGTGCCTCGTCGCTCACCGAGCTGACCCCGCAGCCGATCAGCGCGGTGCCGGGGGAGGTGCTGAACGGTCTGGAGCGCGTGGTCGGCGGGCTCATCCGGCTGCCGGTCAACGTGTGGAACGTGGCCGTGTCGACCTTCACGGACGCCCCGCGCGATCCGGAGGGGCCCATGTCCGTCGTGGGCGTGGGGCGGATCTCCGGTGAGGTCGCCAGCTCGGATCAGCTCGAGCTGCGGGAGAAGACCGCCACCCTGGTGGGGCTCGTGGGGTCGGTGAACCTGGCCCTGTTCGCCTTCAACCTCATCCCGCTGCTGCCCTTGGACGGCGGGCACATCGCCGGTGCGCTGTGGGAGCGGATCCGCCGCACCGCCGCGCGCGTGCTGGGCCGCAGGGACCCCGGGCCGTTCGATCCGCTGCGGCTGCTGCCGATGACCTACGCCGTCTCGCTGACCATGCTCGCAATGACCGCGGTGCTGGTGCTGGCAGATCTGATTGAGCCGGTGCAGCTGCTCTGAGGCGCCGCAGTCAGGCATGAGCCGTGGCTCACTCCGCGGACGAACCGGGTTGACCGCTGGGGCACAATGGAGGCCGATCCATCCTCGACGCAATCAGGAGCCAACTGTGAGTCCGGTCAGCCTGGGCATGCCCGCCGCACCCCTTCCCGTCCTCTCGCCTCGCCGCAAGACCCGGCAGATCCGCGTGGGCTCGGTGGGTGTGGGCTCGGACTCCCCGGTGAGCGTGCAGTCCATGACCACCACGCCCACCACCGACATCAACGGCACGCTGCAGCAGATCGCCGAGCTCAACGCCGCCGGCTGTGACATCGTGCGCGTGGCCTGCCCTTCCCAGGACGACGCCGACGCGCTGCCGATCATCGCCATGAAGTCCCCGATCCCGGTGATCGCGGACATCCACTTCCAGCCCAAGTACGTCTTCGCCGCGATCGACGCAGGCTGCGCCGGAGTGCGTGTGAATCCGGGCAACATCCGCAAGTTCGACGACCAGGTCGGCGAGATCGCCCGCGCGGCCAAGGACGCCGGCGTCTCGATCCGCATCGGCGTGAACGCGGGCTCGCTCGACAGGCGCCTCATGGAGAAGTACGGCAAGGCCACCCCGGAAGCGCTGGCCGAGTCCGCGCAGTGGGAGGCCTCGCTGTTCGAGGAGCACGACTTCCACGACTTCAAGATCTCGGTCAAGCACAACGACCCCGTGACCATGGTGCGCGCCTACCAGCTGCTGGCCGAGCGCGGCGACTGGCCCCTCCACCTGGGCGTGACGGAGGCCGGTCCGGCGTTCCAGGGCACCATCAAGTCCGCCACGGCCTTCGGCGCCCTGCTCTCCCAGGGCATCGGCGACACGATCCGCGTCTCGCTGTCGGCTCCTCCGGTCGAGGAGGTCAAGGTCGGCGCCCAGATCCTGCAGTCGCTGGGCCTGCGTCCCAAGAAGCTCGAGATCGTCTCCTGCCCGTCGTGCGGGCGGGCCCAGGTGGATGTCTACAAGCTGGCCGACGACGTCACCGAGGGGCTCAAGGACCTGACGGTGCCGCTGCGGGTGGCCGTCATGGGCTGCGTCGTCAACGGTCCCGGTGAGGCGCGCGAGGCCGATCTGGGCGTGGCCTCCGGCAACGGCAAGGGCCAGATCTTCGTGAAGGGCGAGGTCATCCGCACCGTCCCGGAGGATCAGATCGTGGAGACCCTGATCACCGAGGCCAACCGCGTCGCAGAGGAGATGGGCCTGGAGGAGGACGAGGAGTCCGGCGCCTCGCCCACCGTCACCGTCGGGTGAAGCTCTTCTCGAACGCGCAGACGCGGCTCGTCCCGCCCCACGCCGTTCCGCGCTCGGAGCTCGACCGGCTCCTCGGACAGGATCCGATCTCCTCGGTGTTCGTCGCCGAGCACGTGGCGCAGCTGCGTGACGTGCCCTCCCGCGCGACGCAGCCGGTCGTCGGACTCGCACGCGGTCGTCGTCCCCGTCCCGGCGCAACGGGGCGCTCGCTCGAGCTCTCGGGCGCCTGCTGGGTCGGCTCCAACGTGGTCCCCGTCCAACTGGGGGAAGGAGGGGCGGAGGCCGTCGGGGCGCACCTGGTCGGCGCGCGCCAGGCCCGAGCCTCCTTCTTCGGCCCCCGCGACGACGTCCTGGCGCTATGGGCAGCGGTGCAGCGCCGCTGGTGCGAGCCGTTCGCCATCCGGCAGTGCCAGCCGCTGCTGAGCATCGATCAGGCCCCTGCGATCGAAGGGCATCCCGAGGTGCGCCTGGGGCGTCCCGGCGAGATCGAAGCCGTGCTGCCGGCCAGTGCGGCCATGTTCGAGGAGGAGGTCGGCTTCTCCCCGTACGTGGAGGGCAGGGAGTCCTATGTCCGCCGCGTCCAGCAGCTGCTGGCCCGGCAGCGCACCTTCGTGCTGATGCGCGACGGTCGGGTGGACTTCAAGGCGGATCTCGGCGCCGCGGCGGGCGATGTCTGCCAGATCCAGGGCGTGTGGGTGCGCCCCGAGCTGCGGGGCAGGGGGCTGGCGGCTCCCTGCATGGCCGCCGTCGTGGAGCAGGCGCTGCAGCGCTTCCAGGCCGTGAGCCTCTACGTCAACGACTACAACACCGCCGCGCTGCGGACGTACGAGCGGGTGGGATTCCAGCGGCACGGGACCTTCGCGACCGTGCTCTTCTGAGGCCGGAGTGCCGGTTCGCGCGGCAGGTTCGCAATAGTTTTTGTTGCTCCCGGCATTCGACGCCGAGGAGCTCGTCCCGGCTAGCTCGTCTGCCTTCCCCGACCGCGCCCGCCGAACGGCGAGCCTGCGAGAGGCACTCACACCATGGCCCAGCAGCTGCGCTTCCGCACCCTCTTCGCGGGCACCGCCATCGCGGCGCTCGCCCTGACCGGATGCGGCCAGTGCGGTGGCGAGTCCATCCCCGATGTCTCCAGCCTCAGCAGCTCGCAGAGCCAGGAGACCAAGGACGGTCTCGAGGGCATGCAGTCCCTGTTCGAGACCGCCTCGCAGTCCTGCTCCCGAGGACGGGGCAGCCGCCTCGACGCTTTTCCTTTCGAAGTCATACAGCCCCCGCCGGTGAAACATTCCGGCGGGGGCTGTTGCGTGTGCGATAGTTATCAACATGAGGTGGCGTGCATCACATGCACCTCAGGGCGGCCGTCGGCCGCATCCATGAAGCTCTTCTCCGGCGCTCGTCGCCCGGAGCCGTCGAAAGGCTGGGACCTCCCATGGCAGCATCGCTTCGCTTCCGCACTCTCTTCGCAGGCACCGCCATCGCCGCACTCGCCCTCACCGGCTGCGCCGGCGGCGGCGGCGGGGGAGACGACTCCTCGGGCGGCGAGGAGAGCGCCGCGCCTGAGGCTCCCACCGACTACACGACCGAGCAGGTCGAGTCCACGCTGGCGGCCTCCACGGTCGACGGCGAGGAGCTGTCGAATGTCACTCCGGCGGCAGATGCCCTGGGCGAGGACATGAGCCAGGAGGGCATCTCCATGATGGAGGGCATCCTCGAGGAGGCCGAGATCGATCCGGCCGAGTGTCAGGATCCGCTCCTGGGGCAGCTGACGGGCGGCATGCTCGAGGACGTCATGGAGGACTCGGTCATGGGCACCACTGCCGACGGCGTCTCCATCACGGCCTACCCCATGGACTCCAAGGAGGCGGCCGACGACCACGTCAACGGCCTGCGCGACGCCTACAAGGACTGCGGCGACGTCACCATGACCCTCATGGGCGAGGAGATGGGGATCAAGACCACCACCGAGGAGGTCGATGTGGAGGGTGCCGGCGCGGCCATCTCGCAGGACGCCGAGGTCGAGGCCCAGGGGCAGACCAGCACGACCTCGACCGCCGTGATGAGCGTCGGCAACGTCGTCATCTCGATCTCGGATCCCAGCGCGGGCATGGGCGGTGAGGAGAGCGCCGAGCCGACCGACTACACCTCGATGCTCGAGGAGATCGCACCCACCTTCGTCGAGGGTCCGGCCGAGCCGTCGGAGGGCGCCTCGGATGAGGCATCTGCGGAGGCCTCCGACTCGGAGTCCTGACCGTGACGGCTTCGCAGCACGACGGCCGCACCCGCGCGACGCTTGCGGGTGCGGCCGTCGTCGAGCGGACGGTGCGCAGCTCGGATGTCGACGGCCAGGTGGAGCAGAGGCTGCGGGGTGAGCGTGGGGGCGGCGCTGAAGAAACATTGCCGACGCGCGTGCGCGAATGTGCGATAGTGATCCCATGAGGTGTCATCCGTCATAGCGGCGCCTCGTCGGGCAGATCCCGCATCCTTGAGCTCGCCTCCGGCGCTCGTCGTCCGGACCCACGAAAGGCTGAAACCCCCATGGCAGCACAGCTTCGCTTCCGCGCCCTCTTCGCCGGCACCGCCATCGCGGCGCTCGCGCTGACCGGCTGCGTCCAGTCCACCGACGACGAGGGCGGGGACGACAGCTCGTCGTCCTCCGAGGAGAGCTCGGCCCCCGAGTCGAGCGCCCCCGAGGAGACGACCGAGGCCTCGGAGGAGAGTTCGGAGTCCACCGACGAGGAGTCGTCGGACGACGAGTCGGCTTCGGAGGACGAGTCCGAGGCCTCGGACTCCTCCTCCAGCTCTGCCGCTTCCGGCGAGGCCCCGGAGGACCTCTCGGACTCCGACCTGCTCAGCAGCCTGTCCACGCAGATCAACGGCGCCCAGCTCATGGCGATCACCGCCGACCAGCTCGCCTCCACCGGCACCGATCCGGAGGAAGATCTGCTGGAGGCTTTCGGGGAGGACTTCGCCGTCTCGCCCGCCAGCTGCCAGGACCCGTTCCTGAACGCCCTGCTGGGCGGAGTCCATGACACGGACGGCGTCCTGGCTGTGGATCAGGAGGGCTCCCTGATGGTCTCGGCCGAGACCTTCGATGACGCCGCCGCCGCAGAGGACGCCCTGCAGGCCGACCGCGACGCCGCCGATGGCTGCGGCGAGGTCGAGGTCACTGCGGACGGCACCTCCGGATCCGCTGAGCTGTCCACCTCGGATCTCGAGGTCGAGGGTGCCGACAGCGCCTACGAGGCCACCGTGGAGATCGAGGGCGAGTCCGTCTCCACCGCCGGCATGGCCTATGGCAACACCGTGATCACGGTGGTCGACACGGGGCAGTTCGAGGGCGATCCCGCCCCGGACAATGCCGCGCTGCTCGAGGAGGTCGCGACCGCCCTCTCCGAGGGCTGAGTCGCAGCCTCCGCAGCCTCCGCAGCGTCCGGCCCCTGACGGGAGCCGCACCGCCTCGACGGCCCGAGGAGCACCTGCAGCGCCAGGTGCTCCTCGGGCCGTCGTCGTTCCCGCCCTGTCCCGGATCGTGGTGCTGCGGGGCCTCACAGCGCGCTGTCCGGACGCCCGCGGAAGCGGGCCGTCGGGGCTAGGATGGGCGGGATCCGGACCCGGACGTCAATGCTGACGGCACCGCGCACCGCCGGAAGGGCGCCGCTCATCGGCGGCGCCGAACGCGACGACCTGTGAAACGGAGCGCCTGTGGCACTGCGCCTCTCCTCCCTGTTCCTGCGCACCCTGCGCGAAGACCCGGTCGATGCCGAGGTCGCCAGCCATCGTCTGATGGTCCGCGCCGGGCTCATCCGCCGAGCCGCGCCGGGGATCTACACATGGCTTCCGCTGGGGCTGAGCGTTCTGCGGAAGGTCGAGGAGATCGTCCGCGAGGAGATGGCCGGGATCGGGGCCCAGGAGGTCCACTTCCCGGCCCTGCTGCCGCGCGAGCCCTACGAGGCGACCGGCCGCTGGGAGGACTACGGCGACAACCTCTTCCGCCTCAAGGACCGCAAGGACGCGGACTACCTGCTGGCGCCCACGCACGAGGAGATGTTCACCCTCCTGGTCAAGGACCTGTACTCGTCGTACAAGGACCTGCCGGTGCGGCTCTACCAGATCCAGACCAAGTACCGCGATGAGGCCCGCCCCCGGGCCGGGCTCATCCGCTCGCGCGAGTTCATCATGAAGGACTCGTACTCCTTCGACATCGACGACGCCGGCCTGGAGGAGTCCTACCGCCTGCACCGCGAGGCCTATGTCCGGCTCTTCGACCGGCTCGGGCTGCCCGTCGTGGCCGTCGCCGCCACCTCCGGGGCCATGGGCGGCTCGCGCTCGGAGGAGTTCCTGCACCCCACGCCCATCGGCGAGGACACCTTCGTGCGCTCGCCGGGCGGCTACGCGGCCAACGTCGAGGCCGTGACCACCGTGGTGCCGGACTCCCTGCCGCTCGAGGGCCAGCCGGAGGCGCATGTGGAGCACACGCCGGACTCCGCCACCATCGAGACCCTTGTGCAGCGCTCCGACGAGATGCACCCCAAGGACGACGGCCCCTGGTCGGCCGCTGAGACGCTGAAGAACGTCGTGCTCGCCGTCACCACCCCGGAGGGCGAGCGGCGCCTCGTGGTCATCGGGCTGCCGGGCGATCGCGGCGTGGATCTCAAGCGCGTCGAGGCCGGGATCGGCGCCCTGATCGGCGTCGGGGGAGAGGTCGAGGTCGAGCAGGCCACGGAGGCCGATCTGGCCAAGCACCCGCAGATCGTCAAGGGCTACCTGGGTCCGGGCCTGAGCCTGGAGGAGCCGCTGCTGGGCGTGAAGTCGACCACCGGGCTGCCCTACTACGTGGATCCCCGCGTGGTCCCGGGCTCGCGCTGGCTCACCGGTGCGAACATCGCCGACCGACACGTCTACGACCTCGTGGCCGGCCGCGACTTCACCTGGGACGGCACGGTCGAGTGCGCCGAGGTGCTGCCCGGCGACCCGGCCCCGGACGGCTCCGGGCCGCTGGAGGCCGCTCGGGGCATCGAGATGGGCCATGTGTTCCAGCTCGGGCGCAAGTACGCCGAGTCCCTGGGGCTGAAGGTCCTGGACCAGAACGGCAAGCAGGTCGTGGTGACCATGGGCTCCTACGGCTTCGGCGTCACCCGCGCGGTGGCCGCGCTCGTGGAGTCGAACCACGACGACAAGGGCATCATCTGGCCGCGCCACCTGGCCCCGGCGGACATCCACGTGGTCCCCACGGGCAAGGGCGAGGAGGCCGCCGAGGCGGCCGAGCAGATCGTCGCCCAGCTCGAGGAGGCGGGCGTCAGGGTGCTGTTCGACGACCGGAAGAAGGTCTCCCCGGGCGTGCGCTTCGGCGACTTCGAGCTGCTCGGCGTGCCGAGCATGCTCGTGATCGGCCGCGGGCTGGCCGATGGCCTGCTCGAGATCAAGGATCGGGCCACGAGCGATTCCCGCGAGATCCGCCGCGAGGACGTCGTCGCGGAGGTCCTGGCCGAGATCGGCCGCTGAGTCCGTCGCACCCATGACGAAGGGGCCCGAGCCGCACGGCTCGGGCCCCTTCGCGATCTGCTGCGGTGCGGCCTCAGTCCTGAAGACCGGGCAGCGGCCCCACGGGCTGGTCGTCCTGCGCCCGGGCCATGGCCAGGCGCATGAGCACCGCAGTGCCGGGGTCGGGGGAGGGGGAGTCGAGCTCCTGGGCCTGGGGATCGGATGCCGCGGCGATCTGGGCCAGGGCGGTGTCCTGGAGCTGGTCCATGAGCCGGTCGCGCGCGGCATCCGGATCGTCGCGGAAGCCCTCGGGCATGCCGGGGGAGCCGTCGATCACGGACGGGTGGCGCTGCTCGAGGGCGGCGAGCCAGTCGCTGTCCTGGACCGGCAGCAGGGCCTCTGCCCAAGCTGAGGAGTCCGGCCTCTGGTGGGACGGCAGGTGCGACCAGGTCCGGGCTGCGTCCCTGGCCTGTCCGAGCTGGCGGGCCAGGGCCAGCTCGGGATGCGGCGACTCTCCCGCGGCCGTCGGCGCCGGGTCCTGGCCGTCCTGCGCGGCCGGCAGGGCGTCGTCACCGGTGAGCTCGGGGACGGCGCGCTCGACCTTCTTCGCATCGGCGCCGAGCTCCAGGGCCGTGGCGGCGCGATGGGCGGCGATCGAGCTGAGGACGACCTGCTGCTCGGGCGGTGCGGACGGGCCGTGGACGATCATCCGAGCACTGGACAGGAAGGCGCCTGGCAGGCCGGGGACGGAGTCGGCCTGGCTCACGCCCACGGGCGCCCCCTGCTCGTCGGCGGCCTCGAGCGCGCGCTCGGAGGGCTGCAGCGCGTCGAGCTGGTCCTGCAGCTCCGCTCGCAGCTCGTCCTGCTGCGCCTGGGGAAGCTCGTCGAGGCCCTCCGAGTCCAGCAGCTGCTCGGTGTCCCGGTAGACCTGTGCCACGGCGATCTCCCCGTCGTCGGCGGGACGCCCCGGGCCCAGTCGCCAGATCAGCACCGCCAGAAGGATCACGACCAGAGCCGCCGCGACGATCGCGGCGGCTCGGCCGCGGGAGGTCAGCTTCATGCCGGGAGGCTCCTTGCTGCTCAGGCGGGGCATCCCGCTCGGGCTCATGTGCGCCCATGGTAGGTCGCACCCGGGGACGGCGGTGGGTCGGGCTGTCCCAGCCAGCCGCTACGCTCGTGCGCACAAGCGCTCTCGGCGGCTCGGACTCGGCCCGCGTGCCGGGAGCGGGATGCGGAGAAGCTGCCCGAACGCAGCCGGTCCCGCACCGACTACCCGAAGACGCAGGAGGACATCGTGAGCGAGCACCCCGCCCAGGACCCGCTGGCGGCCAAGCTGCAGGAGCTGCTGAGCCCCGTCGTCGAGGCTCAGGGCCTGTTCCTGGAGGACGTCGAGGTGGAGGGCTCGGGCTCCCAGCGGATCGTGCAGGTCCTGGTCGATCTGCCGGAGGACCGCACCGACGGCGTCGACATGGAGGACATCGCCCGCGCATCGCAGGCCGTCTCGGAGGAGCTCGACCGCACGGATCCGGTCGACGGTCCCGCCTACGAGCTCCAGGTCTCCTCGCCCGGGGCCGCCCGTGCGCTGGAGCGCCCGCGGCACTGGCGGCGCTCGATCGGCCGGCTCGTGGACGTGCAGCCGGTGGATCGCACCACGCACGGGCGCAGCTTCGAGGCCCGCGTGCTGGAGGTCCAGGGCGAGCAGGTCACCCTGCAGCGCAGCACCCAGGTCAAGAAGGGCATGCCCATCAAGCTGCAGGACCCGGAGACCTGGGACCTGTCGCAGATCAAGCAGGCCCGGGTCCGCGTCGAGGACTGAGCTGCTCGTCCCGCCGGGGCGGTGGTGAGCGCACCGGTGTAGACTGCCTGGCTGACACCGGCGGCGCCGAGGGCCTCGAGCACCCTTCGCAGGCACCCGCGCAGCGCCGTCATAGACCCGAGAACAGCGTTCCGTCCCACCGGACGGTGCGCTGTCGTCGCACTCGGGGTCCTCGCGCGGCGGGGAGCCCGATCGGCTCGATCCGGAAAGGCCCCTCGATGGACATCGATATGAGCGCCCTGCGCATGCTGGAGCGCGAGAGCGACATCCCGCTGGATCTGCTGATCCCCACCATCGAGCAGGCGCTCGTGCTCGCCTACCAGCGCTCGCCCGGGGCCATCAAGGACGCCCGCGCGGAGCTGGACACCAAGACCGGTCGCGTGACCATCTGGGCCGCCGAGGTCGACGAGGACGGCAACCGGGTGGGCGAGTTCGACGACACCCCCTCCGGCTTCGGGCGCATCGCCGCCTCCACGGCTCGCAGCGTGATCGTGCAGAAGCTGCGCGACGTCGAGGACGACACCGTGCTGGGCCACTTCAAGGGCCGTGAGGGCGAGGTCGTCTCCGGGCAGATCCAGCAGGGCCGCAACCCCCAGATGATCCAGATCGATCTGGGCACCGTGGAGGGCGTCCTGCCCCCGCACGAGCAGGTTCCCGGCGAGAAGTACACCCACGGCAGCCGGATCCGCGCCTTCGTCGTGGAGGCCAAGCGCGGTCCCAAGGGACCGTCGATCACCCTGTCGCGCTCCCACCCGGACCTGGTGCGCCGCCTCTTCGAGTTCGAGGTCCCGGAGATCGCCCAGGGCGACGTCGAGATCATGGCGATCGCCCGCGAGGCCGGCCACCGCACCAAGATGGCGGTCGTGGCCAATACTCAGGGGATCAACGCCAAGGGCGCGTGCATCGGCGAGATGGGCACCCGCGTGCGCGCGGTGATGAACGAGCTCGGCGGCGAGAACATCGACATCGTCGACTGGTCGGGCGACCCCGCCCGCTTCATCGCTGCCGCGCTGTCGCCGGCGAGCGTGGTGCGTGTGGATGTGCTCGACGAGCGCGGCCGCTCGGCCCGCGCTGTGGTCCCCGACAGCAAGCTGTCGCTGGCCATCGGCAAGGAGGGGCAGAACGCCCGCCTCGCAGCCAAGCTGACCGGATGGCGGATCGACATCCTCTCGGAGTCGGACGACCGCCAGCGCCGCGAGGCCTGAGCGGATCGCGAGGCCCGGCCTCCGCTGCGCCCGGCTCGACTGCACGGGAGAGGGCAGCCTCCGGGCATCGGATGGTCCCGATCCCTCCGGCCGTCCGGGCCCGGCCCGGAGTGCGCTGTGCGCGGCGATACTGCGCGGGCGTCCCGAGAGGAGTAGGATGGTCGCCGGTCCAGCCGCAGCCGTGACCGCCTCCAGCAGGCGCGCTCGGCCCTCGCGGATCCGGCAGGAAGAGGTGCGTACACACGTGGGACACGTTCCGCAGCGCACCTGCATCGGCTGCCGCGAGGTCGTCGGCCAGGACCGGCTCGTGCGTCTGAGCCTCGTTGCAGGAGAGCAGGAGCCCGTCGTGGTTCCTGATCCCGCGCGTCGGCTCGGAGGTCGCGGAGCATGGCTGCACCCTTCGCGCGAATGTGCGGACAGGGCCCTTCGACGGAGAGCCTTCAATCGGGCCTTCCGGCGATCCGTTCCGATCCAGGACGAGGCGCTGCTGATCGAGCAGATCCTCCAGGGCGATCGGGACGGCAGCACCAGCACGACCGCCGCAGTCCGCACTGCGGCCGGAAGATGACCTCATCCCGCACGGCATGGGACTGAGGACACAGGATGCACTTGATGGGGAAGCGAGCAAGAAGCTGATGGACATCCGATGAGTGCCGAACGATGAGTGCCCCAGCGCACTCGGCAATGGATGCCCTCCTACGGTCCGAGCGACTCGGAGGGTCTCCGACAGACCGTTAGTCGGTCCGCCTCCTGTCACGAGCGCGGGCCGGGACAGGAGAGAAGTGGCTAAGCAGAGAGTTCACGAGCTCGCCAAGGAGCTCGGGATGACGTCCAAGGAGGCGATCTCGACCCTGCAGGAGCTGGGCGAGTTCGTCCGGGGCGCGTCCTCGACCGTGGAGCCCCCGGTCGCCAAGAAGCTGAAGGAGTCGCCGCAGGCCAAGGCCGCGCTGGCGAAGAAGGGCGAGAAGGAGGGCTCGGCCAAGGCCGAGACCTCCAAGCCCGCCGCCAAGCCGTCCTCGACCGGTGCCAAGCCGGCAGGCGGCGCCAAGCCCGGCGCGTCCTCCGCACCGAAGCCCGGACAGTCGGTCCCCACGCCGGCGACCGCCGGTCAGACCGCGCAGCCCGAGCAGAAGACCGAGGAGCAGGCCAAGCCTGCTGAGCAGGCGCCGCCGGCGCCTGCCGCCGAGTCCGAGCCGGCCGCGGCCCAGCCGGAGAAGCCCGCCGCCGAGAAGCCCTCGGTCGAGCAGGCTCCCGCACCCGAGGCCCCGAGCAAGCCCGCCCCCAAGCCGGGCAGCGCGGCTCCCAAGCCGGGCGGTCCCCGCCCGGGCAACAACCCGTTCACGCCCAAGCAGGCCGGCGGGGCGCAGCGCCCCGCCCGCTCGCAGGGCGGCCCGCGTCCGGGCAACAACCCGTTCGCCGCCCAGCAGGGCATGGGCACGCAGCGCCCCGGCCAGGCTGGTCAGGGCGGTCCTCGTCCCGGTGCACCTCGTCCGGGTGCCCCGCGCCCCGGCCAGGGTGCCGGTGCAGGCGGTCCCCGTCCGGGCGGTCCGCGCCCCAGCCCGAACATGATGCCGGGCCACACCAGCAACGTTGCTCCGGTCGGCACCCGTCCGGCCCGCGGCGGCGGTGCCGGCGGCGGTCGACGCGGCGGTCCCG
>ENA-OOKA01000053-OOKA01000053.1-human-skin-metagenome-genome-assembly--contig:-NODE-53-length-41000-cov-7.317719_pt1 | contig 41000 bp, 27 predicted proteins | sample MGYA00248825_ERZ500995 | MGnify/ENA primary metagenome ERZ500995 (study PRJEB25958, sample SAMN03398540) | human skin metagenome | study: EMG produced TPA metagenomics assembly of the Human Skin...
CTCGTCGGCGAGGCGCTCGTCACCGGGGGCCGGCCCCGGGAGGCCGTCGCGGAATTCACCGCCGCCGGCCGCGCCGCCCGGACCCCCCGCGCCTGAACCGGCACGGCCGTCCGCCGCCTGCCGCACCCCGATCCGAAGGACTCCATGGAACACGAGCTGTTCTCCGCACCCGACTCCACGCTGCCGCAGGGGCCGTACTTCGGCGCCTTCGGCGGACGCTTCATCCCCGAGGCGCTCATCCGGGCCCTCGACGAGATCACCGACGCCTTCGCCAAGGCGACCATCGATCCCGCGTTCGTCGACGAGCTCCAGCGCCTCCATCGGGACTACTCCGGCCGGCCGAGCCTGCTCACCGAGGCCCCCCGCTTCGCCGAGCACGCGGGCGGGGCGCGGATCCTCCTCAAGCGCGAGGACCTCAACCACACCGGCAGCCACAAGATCAACAACGTCCTCGGCCAGGCGCTGCTCGCCCAGCGGATGGGCAAGACCCGGCTCATCGCGGAGACCGGTGCCGGCCAGCACGGCGTCGCGACCGCGACCGCCGCCGCCTTCCTCGGACTCGAGTGCCGGATCTACATGGGCGCGCAGGACACCGAGCGGCAGGCCCTCAACGTCGCCCGGATGCGGCTCCTCGGCGCCGAGGTCATCGCGGTCGAGGCCGGCTCCCGCACCCTCAAGGACGCGATCAACGCGACGTTCCGCGACTGGGTCGCGAGCGTCGACACCACCCACTACGTGTTCGGGACCGTCGCCGGACCGCACCCCTTCCCGATGCTCGTGCGCGAGTTCCAGCGGATCATCGGGATCGAGGCGCGGGCGCAGATCGAGGCGCTCGTCGGCCGGCTGCCCGATGCCGTCACCGCCTGCGTGGGCGGCGGATCGAACGCAATGGGGATGTTCCACGCCTTTATCCCCGACACCGGGGTCCGTCTCATCGGCTGCGAGCCCGGCGGGGACGGGGGAGACCTCCATGCGGCCTCGCTCACCCGGGGCTCCGAGGGCGTCCTCCACGGCGCCCGCTCGATGATGCTCCAGGACGAGGACGGCCAGACGATCGAGAGCCACTCGATCTCCGCCGGACTCGACTATCCCGGGGTCGGGCCGGAGCACGCCTGGCTCCACGACTCCGGCCGCGGGGAGTACCGCGCGATCACCGACGCCGAGGCGATGGATGCCTTCCGGCTGCTCGCCCGCACCGAGGGGATCATCCCCGCGATCGAGAGCGCCCACGCGCTCGCCGGTGCGCTCCAGGTCGGCCGCGAGCTCGGCCCGGGATCCGTCGTCGCCGTGTGCCTGTCGGGCCGCGGGGACAAGGACGTCGACACCGCGGGGAAGTACTTCGGGTACTTCGACGCGAACAACGAGGAGGACTGATGAGCACCGCGCCCGTACTGGAGGCCTGCGCCCAGGAGAACCGCGCCGCCTTCATCGGCTACCTGCCGGTCGGCTACCCCGACGTACCCGGCTCGCTCGACGCGATGCGCGCCCTCGTCGCCGGCGGGGCCGACATCATCGAGGTCGGCATGCCCTACAGCGATCCCGGCATGGACGGCCCGGTCATCGAGGCCGCCGGCGTGCAGGCGCTCGCGAACGGGGTCCGCACCCGCGACGTCTTCACCGCCATCGAGGCGGTGCGCGAGGCCGGCGCCGCCGCGGTGACGATGACCTACTGGAACATCGTCGAGCGCTACGGCGTCGAGGCCTTCGCACGGGATCTCGCCGCGGCCGGCGGCAGCGGCATCGTCACCCCGGACCTCGTCCCCGACGAGGCGGGGGAGTGGATCGCCGCCTCCGATGCCCACGACCTCGACCGGATCTTTCTCGTCGCCCCCTCCTCGACGCCCGAGCGCCTCGCCTACGTGGCCGGCAGCTCGCGCGGCTTCGTCTACGCCGCCTCGACCATGGGCGTCACCGGTACCCGCGCCGAGGTGGGCTCCGCCGCCGCGCAGCTCGTCGCCGACACGCGGTCCGCCGGTGCGAAGCACGTGTGCGTCGGACTCGGGGTGTCGACCCGCGAGCAGGCCGCGCAGGTCGCGGCCTACGCCGACGGGGTCATCGTCGGATCCGCTCTCGTCAAGGCGCTCGACTCCGGCGGGACGGCCGGGCTCGAGCAGATCGCCGGCGAGTTCGCCGCCGGGGTGCGCGACCGTGGCTGAGCCGCTCACCGACATCCTCGCCGCGATCCCGTCGCCGAGCTGGAGCGGGTTCTCGCTCGGACCGCTGACGATCCACGCCTACGCGCTGTGCATCCTGCTCGGGATCGTCCTCGCCCTGTGGGTGACGAACCGGCGCTGGCAGGCCCGTGGGGGCTCCGAGGACGACCTGTGGAACATCGCCGTGTGGGCGATCCCCGCCGGGATCATCGGCGGCCGGATCTACCACGTGATCTCCACTCCGGACCCGTACTTCGGACCGGGAGGGGATCCGGTCGCCGCGCTCTACATCTGGAACGGCGGACTCGGGATCTGGGGCGCCGTGGCGCTCGGGGTGCTCACCGTGTACTTCGTGTGCCGCCACTACGGGATCCGGTTCACCGCCTTCCTCGACGCCGCCGCGCCCGGGCTCATCCTCGCGCAGGCCGTGGGCCGCTGGGGCAACTGGTTCAACCAGGAGCTGTTCGGCGCCCCGACGACCGTGCCCTGGGGGCTCGAGATCGACCGCGAGATCAACGGCGCGCCCAACCCCAACTGGCCCGACGCCGCGCTGCCCGCCGACACCCTCTTCCACCCGACCTTCCTCTACGAGTCGATCTGGAACCTCGCGGGCTTCGTCCTCCTCCTGTGGGCGGGCCGCCGGTTCGCGCTCGGCCACGGACAGGTCTTCTTCCTCTACATCTGCTACTACACCGCAGGCCGGGTGTGGATCGAGGCGCTCCGCATCGACACCGCGGAGCTCATCCTCGGCGTCCGCCTCAACGTCTGGGTCTCGATCCTCGTGTTCGCGCTCGGCGCGGTCCTCTTCGTCCTGTCCCGGAGGCGGCACCGCACGCCGGAGGAGAGCGTCTACACCCCGGAGCGCGCTCAGCGCGAGGCGGCGCAGGCCCGCGACGACCACGACGACCGCGCCGACGGCGGATCGACCGGCGGGACCTCCGCGGCCGGCGACGGCGCCCGGCCCGCCGGGGAGACCGGGGAGCGCAGTCCGCAGACCGCCCGCGGCGCGGATGACGAGGGCCCGGGATCGTCGATGTCGAAGCGGAGCTTCGGCTTCTTCGGCGCAGTGACCTCCGCGATCTCGATCGTCCCCCAGGTGGGCGGTCGGACACGATCCGAACGGCCGCCGCAGCCCGACTGAGCGATCATGTACACTGCAAACCCGCGCACGGTGACCGAGGTCACCGGCCGCGGTCGCTGCGCGATCATGCGTCGCAGCGCGATGCTGACAGCGCCGTCCGCAGAACCGTGTCCGCCGAGGTGAGAAGGACGGTGCCATGAGCCCCTCCCGCACGACAACGCCAGCACCGCGCTTCAGCGCGCTCCCGCCCGCCCAGGGGCTCTACGACCCCGAGGCCGAGCGGGACTCCTGCGGCCTGGCGATGATCGTGCGGTACCGCGGCGAGGCCGATCACGAGGTCGTCGTCCAGGCGCTCACCGCCCTGCGCAACATGGAGCACCGCGGAGCGGTCGGCGGCGACGAGGGGACCGGCGACGGCGCCGGCATCACCGTCCAGGTGCCCCACGGCTTCTTCGCCGACGTCCTCGACCTCACCCTGCCGGAGGCCGGCGAGTACGCCGTCGGCACCGCGTTCCTCGATCCGGCCGACCCCGGCGCCGGCCGCGGAGTCGTCGAGCGGTTCGCCGCCGAGGAGGGCCTGCGCGTCCTCGGCTGGCGCGAGGTCCCGATCATCGCCGACGTCGTCGGTCGCGCCTCGCGTGCGGTGATGCCGCAGTTCTCCCAGGTGTTCCTCGCTCTCGACCCGCAGATCCCGGTGAGCACCGACGCCACGGGCCGCCCGCTGCAGGAGGAGCTTGAGCGCCGCTGCTTCGCCACCCGCAAGCGGAGCGAGCACGAGGGCGTCTACTTCCCGTCGCTGTCCTCGAAGACCCTGACCTACAAGGGCATGCTCACCACCGCGCAGGTCGAGAAGTTCTACCCCGACCTCCAGGACGACCGCTTCACCTCGCGGATCGCGCTCGTCCACTCGCGGTTCTCGACGAACACCTTCCCGTCGTGGCCGCTCGCCCAGCCCTTCCGGATGATCGCCCACAACGGCGAGATCAACACCGTGCGCGGCAACCGCAACTGGATGCGCGCCCGCGAGAGCCAGCTCACCGCCGAGGTGCTCGCCTCGCCGTGGTCCGACGGCTCGACCCGCGATCTCAGCCGCTTCTTCCCCGTCGTCACCGAGGGCGCCTCGGACTCGGCCTCCTTCGACGAGGTGCTCGAGCTCCTCGTCATGGGCGGGCGCTCGCTGCCGCACGCGGTGATGATGATGATCCCCGAGGCGTGGCAGAACGACACCTTCATGGACGAGGAGCGCCGTGCCTTCTACGAGTACCACTCGCTCCTCATGGAGCCGTGGGACGGACCGGCGTGCGTGTCCTTCACCGACGGCACCCTTGCCGGCGCGGTGCTCGACCGCAACGGCCTGCGCCCGGCCCGCTACGTCGTCACCGACGACACCGTCGTGCTCGCGAGCGAGGTCGGGGTCATCGACCTGCCGAACGACCGGATCATCAAGCGCGGCCGCCTCAAGCCCGGCCGGATGTTCCTCGTCGACACCGCCGCCGGCCGGATCATCTCCGACTCGGAGATCAAGAGCGAGCTCGCCGCCGCGCACCCCTACGGGGAGTGGCTCGACGCGGAGAGCTCGCGGCTCGGCGACCTGCCCGACCGCGAGCACATCGTCCACCCGCAGTCCTCGGTGGACCGCCGGCAGCGGACCTTCGGCTACAACGACGAGGACCTGATGTTCCTCATCGGGCCGATGGCCGAGACCGGCGCGGAGCCGATCGGCGCGATGGGCTCCGACACCGCGATCGCGGCGTTCGCGCAGCGCCCGCGGATGCTCTTCGACTACTTCGTCCAGAGCTTCGCGCAGGTGACGAACCCGCCGCTCGACGCGATCCGCGAGGAGCTCGTCACGAGCCTCGCGACCGGCCTCGGCCGGGAGCACAACCTGCTCGCCGCCGGACCCGAGCACGCCCGGCAGGTCCTCCTGCCGTACCCGGTGATCGACAACGACGCGCTCGCGAAGTTCCTCCACCTCACCCGGCGTCGGCGGCGCGGCACGGACGAGCACCCGTCCTCGCACGTGCTCAGCGGCCTCTACGCGCCAGCCGGCGGGGGAGTGAGCATGGCCCGCCGGATCGAGGAGCTGTGCACCGAGGCGAGCAGCGCGATCGCCCGCGGCGTGCGCTTCCTCATCGTGTCCGACCGGAACTCGAACGCCGAGCTCGCCCCGATCCCCTCGCTGCTCCTCACCTCGGCGATCCACCACCACCTCATCCGCGAGAAGACCCGCACCCGGGCCTCGCTGCTCGTCGAGGCCGGTGACGTCCGCGAGGTCCACCACGTCGCCACCCTCATGGCCTACGGCGCCTCCGCGGTCAACCCCTACCTCGCGATGGAGACCGCCGAGCGCCTCGTCCGGGAGGGACGGATCACCGGCGTCGACGAGAAGCAGGCGGTCGGGAACCTCCTCACCGCGCTCAACAAGGGTCTGCTCAAGATCATGTCGAAGATGGGGATCTCGACCGTCCAGTCGTACCAGGGTGCGCAGACCTTCGAGGCGATCGGACTCGCGAAGACGTTCGTCGACCGGTACTTCACCGGCACGGTGTCCCGGCTCGAGGGGATGAGCATCGACGGCGTCGCCGCCGAGGTCGACGCCCGCCACACCATGGCCTACCCCGCCCAGCACCCGCCGCTGCCGCACCGCCGCCTCGAGATCGGCGGCGAGTACCAGTGGCGCCGCGAGGGACCGACCCACCTCTTCAGCCCGGAGACGGTGTTCAAGCTCCAGCACTCCACCCGGACCCGGCGCTTCGACATCTTCCGCGAGTACACGAAGCTCATCGACGACCAGTCGGCCGAGCTCATGACGCTGCGCGGGCTGTTCGACCTCCGCCCCCTCGATTCGGGTCCGATCCCGCTCGAGGAGGTCGAGCCGGTGAGCGCGATCGTCAAGCGCTTCTCCACCGGCGCGATGAGCTACGGCTCGCTGTCGCAGGAGGCGCACGAGACGCTCGCGATCGCGATGAACCGGATCGGCGGCAAGTCGAACACCGGTGAGGGAGGCGAGGACGTCGAGCGGCTCCTCGACCCCGAGCGGCGCTCGGCGATCAAGCAGGTGGCGAGCGGGCGCTTCGGCGTCACCAGCCTCTATCTGACCCACGCCGACGACATCCAGATCAAGATGGCGCAGGGCGCCAAGCCCGGCGAGGGCGGTCAGCTCCCGCCGTCGAAGGTGTACCCGTGGGTGGCGCGGACCCGCCACGCGACCCCGGGCGTCGGGCTGATCTCCCCGCCGCCGCACCACGACATCTACTCGATCGAGGATCTCGCCCAGCTCATCCACGACCTCAAGCGGGCCAATCCCGCGGCCCGGATCCACGTCAAGCTCGTGGCCGGGATGGGCATCGGGACCGTCGCCTCCGGCGTGGCCAAGGCGAGCGCGGACGTCGTGCTCGTGTCCGGCCACGACGGCGGCACCGGGGCGAGCCCCCTCAACTCGCTCAAGCACGCCGGCGCCCCGTGGGAGCTCGGCCTCGCCGAGGCGCAGCAGACGCTCCTGCTCAACGATCTCCGCGAGCGCATCAGCGTCCAGGTCGACGGCCAGCTCAAGACCGGCCGCGACGTCGTCATCGCCGCGCTGCTCGGAGCCGAGGAGTTCGGCTTCGCGACCGCGCCCCTCGTCGTCTCCGGCTGCGTGATGATGCGGGTGTGCCACAAGGACACGTGCCCCGTCGGCGTCGCCACCCAGAACCCGGTGCTGCGGAGCCGGTTCACCGGCAAGCCGGAGTTCGTCGTCAACTTCTTCGAGTTCATCGCCGAGGAGGTCCGCGAGTACCTCGCCGAGCTCGGCTTCCGCAGCCTCGACGAGGCGATCGGGCAGGTCGAGCGGATCGACATGCAGCGCGCGATCGGCCACTGGAAGGCACAGGGCCTCGATCTCTCGCCGATCCTCGCGGTGCCCACGCTCATCGACGGGTCGACGGCCACGGTGCGCAAGCAGACCACCGTCCAGAACCACCGCATCGAGGAGCACTTCGACCAGCGCCTCGTCACCGCCGCCGCCCCCGCCCTGCGCGAGCGGGAGGCGGTCGAGATCGACGCCGAGGTGACGAACGTCGACCGCAGCGTCGGCACCCTGCTCGGCCACACGGTGACGCGGACCTTCGGCGTCGACGTGCTGCCCGACGACACGATCACCGTGCGCCTCACCGGCAACGCCGGCCAGTCGCTCGGCGCGTTCCTCCCGGCCGGGGTGAGCATCCACCTCACCGGGGACGCGAACGACTACGTCGGCAAGGGCCTGTCCGGCGGCCGGATCGCGGTGCGCACCGCCCCGGGCGTGTCCGGCCGACCTGAGGACAACGTCATCGCCGGCAACGTCATCGGCTACGGCGCGACGAGCGGCGAGCTCTTCGTGTCCGGCCAGGTGGGCGAGCGGTTCCTCGTCCGCAACTCCGGTGCGCGGGCGGTCGTCGAGGGCATCGGCGACCACGGCCTCGAGTACATGACCGGCGGCACCGCGGTGGTGCTCGGCGCGATCGGGCGGAACTTCGGGGCCGGGATGTCCGGCGGCACCGCGTACATGCTCGATCTCGACGTCGACCGCATCAACCAGGCCGACATGGCCGCCGGCCGGTTCCGGCTCGAACCGGTCGCCGCCGAGCAGGCCGGGGAGCTCCTCGAGCTCCTCGCCTCGCACGTCCACCACACCGGCTCGCCGCTCGCCGCGGAGCTCCTCGCGGCGCACGACGCGGGGGAGGACATGCTCGGGCGCTTCACGCGCATCGTCCCCGCCGACTACGCGGCGGTGCTCGAGATCCAGGCGCTGTGCGCCGACTCCGGCCTCGACCCCGAGGGCGACGAGGCCTGGACCAAGATTCTGGAGACAACTCATGGCTGATCCGCGCGGATTCCTCAAGGTCACCGAGCGCGAGCTCCCGCCCAAGCGTCCGGTGCCGGTCCGGCTCATGGACTACCGGGAGATCACCACGACGATGGACAAGCAGGCGTTCATCGCGCAGGCCGGACGCTGCATGGACTGCGGCATCCCGTTCTGCCACCAGGGCTGCCCGCTCGGCAACTACATCCCGGAGTGGAACGACGCGATGTGGCGCGACGAGCTCGAGCGCGCCGTCGGACTGCTCCACAGCACGAACAACTTCCCGGAGTTCACCGGCCGCGCCTGCCCCGCCCCGTGCGAGAACGCGTGCGTGCTCGGCATCAACCAGCCGGCGGTGACGATCAAGAACATCGAGGTCACCATCGTCGACCGGGGGTTCGAGGAGGGGCTCATCACCCCGTTCGTGCCGGAGCGGATCTCCGGCCGGCGGGTCGCCGTCGTCGGCTCCGGCCCCGCCGGGCTCGCCGCCGCCCAGCAGCTCACCCGGGCCGGGCACACCGTCGTCGTGTACGAGCGCGACGACCGGATCGGCGGTCTGCTGCGCTACGGGATCCCCGACTTCAAGCTCGAGAAGCACCACATCGACCGGCGTCTGACGCAGATGCGCGCCGAGGGCACCCGATTCCGCACCGGCGTCGAGATCGGCGTCGACATCACCTGGGACGACCTCCACGACCGCTTCGACGCGATCGTCGTGTGCACCGGGGCGCTCGCTCCCCGCGACCTCCCGCTGCCCGGCCGCGAGGCCCCCGGCGTCGAGTTCGCGATGGACTACCTCGTGCCGGTGAACCGGCAGCAGGCCGGGGACGACGTCGAGATCATCGACGCGCACGGCAAGGACGTCGTCATCATCGGCGGCGGCGACACCGGCTCGGACTGCCTCGGCACCGCCCTGCGCCAGCAGGCCGCCTCGGTGACGACGCTCGCGATCGGCAAGCGCCCGCCGACCGACCGCCCCGCCGACGGCCCCTGGCCCACGACGCCGCGGATCTTCGAGGTCTCGACGAGCCATGAGGAGGGCGGCGAGCGCTCGTTCCTCGCCTCGACCGTCGAGTTCCTCCGCGACGAGGAGGGGCGCCTGCGCGCCCTTTCGGTCGCCGAGACCGGGTTCGTCGACGGCCGCCGGGAGCCCCTGCCGGGCACGGAGAAGGAGATCCCCGCCGACCTCGTCCTCATCGCGATGGGCTTCACCGGTCCGGAGACCGAGGCGCTCGCCGAGTGGGGTCTCGCCGTCGAGCGCGGCCGGTTCGTCCGGGAGCGCGACTACTCGACCGCGGTGCCCGGCGTCTACGTCGCCGGCGACGCCGGCCGCGGCCAGTCGCTCATCGTGTGGGCGATCGCCGAGGGGCGCGCCGCCGCCGCGGAGGTCGACGCCTACCTCATGGGATCGACGCTGCTGCCCAAACCGGTCGCCCCGACCGAGGCCGCGCTCGCCGTCTGAGGCGCGCCGCCGGGCACGCTCCGGCGGCGCGCCGGGGTCGGGCGTGTGACGGATGGGAGAATTCCTCGTTGCGCGTGCGACGTCGCGCGGTTCGGGTGACTAGGGTGGATGCCATGAGGCATGCAAAGATCGTCGCCACTCTCGGCCCCGCCCAATCGACCTACGAGGACATCCGCGCCCTGATCGAGGAGGGCGTCGACGTCGCCCGGTTCAACCTCAGCCACGGCACGCGCGAGGTGCACGAGCAGCGGTACCGGTGGGTCCGCCAGGCCGCGACCGACACCGCGCGCACCGTCGGCGTCCTCATCGACCTCCAGGGACCCAAGATCCGGGTCGGCCGCTTCGCCGAGGGACAGCGTCCGGCGCTGTCGAAGGGCGACGTCTTCACCATCACCACCCGCGACGTCGACGGCTCCGACACCGAGGTCTCGACGAGCTACTCCGGTCTCCCCGGCGACGTCGAGGTCGGCGATCCGCTCCTCGTCGACGACGGCCGGATCCGACTGCGGGCGATCGAGGTGGACGACACCGACGTCCGCTGCGAGGTCGAAGTCGGCGGCACGATCTCCGACCACAAGGGCATCAACCTGCCCGGGGTCGCGGTGTCCGTGCCGGCGATGTCGGAGAAGGACGTCGCGGACCTCCGGTGGGGCCTGCACCTCGGCGCCGACTGGGTCGCCCTGTCCTTCGTCCGCTCGCCCGCCGACGCCGAGCTCGTGCGCGACGTCATGCGGGAGGAGGACATCCTCATCCCCGTCATCGCGAAGCTCGAGAAGCCGCAGGCCGTCGAGGTGCTGCCGGACATCGTCCAGGCCTTCGACGGGATCATGGTCGCCCGCGGCGACCTCGGCGTCGAGCTGCCGCTCGAGCAGGTGCCGATCGTGCAGAAGCGCACCGTCGAGCTGTGCCGCCGCCAGGCGAAGCCGGTGATCGTCGCGACCCAGATGCTCGAGTCGATGATCGAGGAGCCGCGGCCCACCCGCGCGGAGGCGTCCGACTGCGCGAACGCGGTGCTCGACGGCGCGGACGCCCTCATGCTCTCCGGCGAGACCTCCGTCGGCGCGCACTGGCTCGAGGCGGTGCGCACGATGGGCCGGATCATCGCCTCGACGGAGGAGCACGGGCTCGATCGCATCCCCGCGCTCGGCACCGAGCCGCACACCCGCGGCGGCGCGATCACCGCTGCCGCGGTGCGGATCGCCGCGCAGCTCGACATCGATCTGCTCTGCACCTTCACCCAGTCCGGGGACTCCGTGCGGCGGATGTCCCGGCTGCGTCCGCCCCACCCCATCCTCGCCTTCACACCCGACGTCCGGGTGCGGCACCAGCTCGCCCTGACCTGGGGCGCGCAGGTGTACCTCGTCAAGAAGGTCCGCCACACCGACCAGATGGCCCGTCAGGTCGACGCGGTGCTGCTCGGGAACGGGCGCGCGGAGGAGGGTGCGCTGTGCGTCATCGTCGCCGGCTCCCCGCCCGGGATCACCGGGTCGACGAATGCGCTGCGCGTCCACCGGATCGGCGACGCCTCAAAGGGACTGGCCGCCGCCTACCGCGACGAGTCGGACAACGGGGAGAACCCGCTCGAGGGATACGGGGAGATCCGCGAGGGCACGGGGGCCTGAGGCCCGCCCGCGCCGGCGGGGGAGTACCGGATGCGGGACTCGAACCCGCACGTCTTGCGACAGCGCATTTTGAGTGCGCCGCGTCTACCAGTTCCGCCAATCCGGCATACCCGACCATCGTAGAGCACGCGGGCCGGCGGGCGCGCCCCCGGCCCGGGGCGGGTGGCAGTCCGCCCGGCCGGGGGACTAGGATTGGGCGCGTGCCTACTTCAGACAACGCTCCCGCCCCCGATCAGGGCCCGGTCCGCCGCATCGTCGTCGCCGAGGACGAGGCCGTCATCCGCCTCGACATCGTCGAGATGCTCCGCGAGATCGGGTACGACGTGGTCGGCGAGGCCGCCGACGGCGAGTCCGCGATCCGGCTCGCCGAGGAGCTGCGGCCGGACCTCGTGGTGATGGACATCAAGATGCCGATCCTCGACGGCATCTCCGCCGCCGAGCGCATCGCCCGGGCGCGCATCGCCCCCGTCGTGCTGCTCACCGCGTTCTCGCAGAAGGAGCTCGTCGAGCGTGCCCGCGACGCCGGCGCGATGGCCTACGTCGTCAAGCCGTTCACCACCGCCGACCTCGCTCCGGCGCTCGAGATCGCGCTGTCCCGGCACGCCGAGATCGGCGCTCTCGAATCGGAGATCGCCGATCTCACCGACCGGTTCGAGACCCGTAAGCTCGTCGACCGCGCGAAGAGCCTCCTCATGTCCTCGATGGGGCTGAGCGAGCCCGAGGCGTTCCGTTGGATCCAGAAGACCTCGATGGACCGCCGCCTCACCATGCGCGAGGTCGCCGAGACCGTCCTCAGCCAGATCGGCGGCTGAGCCGCCTCAGCTCCGCGCGCGCTGGGCGAGGACGAAGATCGTGATCCGCACGATCGACAGCAGCCTGCCGTCCTCGTCGGTCATCCTCACCTCGTGGCTGATGAGCGTGCGCCCGTGGTGGAGGACCTCGGCCCGGCCGTGGACCCAGCCCTCGCGGATCGGCCGCAGATGGGTCGCGTTGAGATCGACGCCGACGACGTCGTGGCCGTTCGCGAGCAGGTACGAGTGCATCGAGCCGAGCGTCTCGGCGAGGACGACGTGGGCGCCGCCGTGGAACAGTCCGGCCGGCTGCCGGTTGCCGTCGACCGGCATCCGCGCCTCGAACCAGTCGTAGCCCATGTCGAGGAACTCGATGCCGCAGCGCTCGACGAGCGTCCCGGGGGTGCGCCCCCGGTTGTACTCCATGAGGCGGCGGTAGTCCTCGGGGGTGAGGCCGGGCTCCATGCGCGGTCGGTCCGGTGCGGTCATCGTGTCTCCTTCGTGTGCAAATGTCGGCGCGGACCCGGTGTCGGCGGCGCTCGAGACGCTAGGCTGGCAGGGTGACTACGGATACCCGGAGACTGCTGCTCATCGATGGCCATTCACTGGCCTACCGCGCCTTCTACGCGCTCCCGGTGGAGAACTTCTCCACCACGACGGGTCAGTCCACGAACGCCGTCTACGGCTTCGTGTCCATGCTCATCAATGTACTCGCCTCCGAGCAGCCGACCCACATCGCGGTCGCCTTCGACCTCGGGCGCGAGACCTTCCGGCTCGCCGAGTACCCGGAGTACAAGGCCGGACGGGCGAAGACCCCGCCGGAGTTCCACGGCCAGGTCGAGCTCATCCAGGACCTGCTCCGGGCGCTCGCGATCCCGGTCGTGACGAAGGAGGGCTTCGAGGCCGACGACGTCCTCGCCACCCTCGCCGCGCAGGGGACGGCCGCCGGCATGGAGACCGGGATCGTCACCGGCGACAAGGACTCGTTCCAGCTCGCCTCGGACGCGGTGACGATCCTCTACCCCAAGCGCGGGGTGAGCGAGCTCGCGCGGATGACGCCCGCCGCGATCGAGGAGAAGTACGGCGTGACGCCGGAGAACTACCGCGGCCTCGCCGCGCTCGTCGGCGAGAAGGCCGACAATCTCCCGGGCGTGCCCGGGGTGGGCGACAAGACCGCCGCGAAGTGGCTGACGAAGCACGGCGACCTGCCCGGCGTCCTCGCCGCGGCCGAGGACATCGGCGGGAAGGCCGGGGAGAACCTCCGGGCGCACCGGGGCGACGTCGAGCGCAACCACCGTCTCAACCGCCTCGTCACCGATCTCGAGCTCGGGATCGCGGCACCCGACGCCGTCCGCGGCGAGGCCGACCGGGAGGCCGTCGAGGCGCTCCTCGACCAGCTCGAGTTCCAGGTGCTCGGCCGCAGGCTCGAACCGCTCCTCGGCACGGCGCCGGTCACGCCGGTCGCCGACGACCTGCCCGCCGTCGAGCTCCTCGACGCCGCGGGATTCGCCGCGCTGCTCGCCGACCTCGATCCCGCCGACCCGGTGGGGATCGCGACCGACGCGCGGTTCGAGGTCGGGCTCGGCACCGTCGACGTCCTCGGCATCGCGCAGGGCGAGCGGGCGGCGGCGATCGACCTCTCGACGCTCGACGGGCCTGCGGGCGAGGCGCTCTCGACGCTCCTCGGATCCCACCCGGGCCTCGTTCTCCACGGTGCCAAGCCGCAGCTCAAGGCGCTCGTCCACGCCGGTCAGACGTTGGCCCGACCCGCCGTCGACACCGAGATCGCCGCCTACCTCCTCGTCCCCGACCAGCGGTCCTACGACCTCGCCGATCTGTGCCTGCGCCACTGCGGGATCACGCTGGGCGAGGAGACGGAGGAGACCGAGCCCGGCACCCTCGACCTCGGCTCCGGGGACGCGGAGGCCGAGCGGCGCGGACTCGGACGGAGCGCCGCGGCGGTGCTCCGGCTCGCGGAGGCGCTGCGCCCGGCCGTCGAGGCCGCCGGCATGACCCGGATCCTCGACGAGATCGAGATGCCGCTCGTGACGATCCTCGCCCGGATGGAGCTCGCCGGCATCGCCGTCGACCGGTCGCAGCTCGCGGCGCTCATCGACGAGTTCGGCCGGCAGGCGGAGACGAGCGCCGAGTCCGCGTACGCCGCGATCGGCCACGAGGTCAACCTCGGCTCGCCCAAGCAGCTCCAGGTCGTGCTCTTCGAGGAGCTCGGGATGCCGAAGACCAAGCGCACGAAGACCGGGTACACGACGGACGCCGACGCGCTCGCCGAGCTCTTCGTCAAGACGGGCCACCCGTTCCTCGAGCACCTGCTCGGCCACCGCGACACGACGAAGCTCAAGCAGACGGTCGTCGGCCTCGAGCGGATGGTCGCCGACGACGGCCGGATCCACACGACCTACCAGCAGACCGTCGCGGCCACCGGCCGCCTGTCCTCGATCGATCCCAACCTCCAGAACATCCCGGTCCGCACCGACGCCGGTCGCCGCATCCGCGAGGTGTTCGTCCCCGACACCGACGCCGGCTTCACCGACCTCGTCACGGCCGACTACTCGCAGATCGAGATGCGGATCATGGCCCACCTGTCGGGCGACGCCGGGCTCATCGACGCCTTCCGCGCCGGCGAGGACCTCCACTCCTTCGTCGGTGCCCGGGTGTTCAGCGTCGAGACCTCCGCGGTCACCCCGGCGATGCGCTCGAAGGTCAAGGCGATGTCCTACGGTCTCGTCTACGGGCTGTCGGCCTACGGGCTCTCGAAGCAGCTCCGGATCGGGGTCGACGAGGCGCGGGGGCTCATGGACGAGTACTTCGAGCGCTTCGGCGCGGTGCGCGACTACCTCGACTCCGTCGTCGAGGACGCGCGCGCGGTCGGGTACACCGAGACGATGTACGGCCGGCGGCGCTACCTCCCGCAGCTCGCGAGCGACCGGCGCCAGGTCCGCGAGATGGCCGAGCGCGCCGCGCTCAACGCCCCGATCCAGGGCTCGGCGGCCGACATCATGAAGATCGCGATGCTCCGGGTCGACGCTGCGCTGCGGGAGGCCGAGGTGCGCAGCCGGGTGCTCCTCCAGGTGCACGACGAGATCGTCGTCGAGCTCGCCGACGGCGAGTTCGACCGGGTGTCGGAGCTCATCGCCGCGACGATGGGCGCGGCCGCCGAGCTCGACGTGCCGCTCGAGGTCAACATCGGGCGCGGCGCGAGCTGGCAGCAGGCGGCCCACTGACCCGGCCGGGCCGCGGACTCACCCCTCCGGACGGTCGGCGAGCCGGGTGGAGAAGATCGCGGTGCCGGGCATGACCTCACCGCGCAGCGGCGACCAGCCGCCCCACGCGGTCGTGTTGTGGGCAGGCCATTCGGGCTCGGTGAGCCCGGTGAGGACGAACCCGGACTCAACGAGGAGCGAGATCCAGTCGCCCATCGTCCGGTGGTGCTCGGCATAGACCGGGCGGCCCTCGGCGTCGAGCTCGACGTAGGGCGTGCGGTCGAAGTACGAGTACTCGACGGTGAGCCCCGCCTCGCCGGGGACGTCGGGGAACATCCAGCGCACCGGATGGGTGACGGAGAACACCCAGGTGCCGCCGGGGCGGAGGACGCGGGCGACCTCGCCGAGGACGACCTCGGCGTCCTTGACGAAGGGCAGCGCGCCGTACGAGGAGAAGGCGATGTCGAAGCTGCCCGAGGGGAACGGCAGGCTGCGGGCGTCGGCCTGGAGGAACGTCGGCGGGACGGCGTCCGGGGCGAGTGGCTGCTCGCGCTGGAGGCGGGAGGCCTGCTCGAGCATGCCGGAGGACAGGTCGACGCCGGTGGCGAGCGCGCCCTGCTCGGCGAGCCAGCGCGAGCACTGTCCGGCGCCGCACCCGACCTCGAGGATCTGCCGGCGCGCGACGTCGCCGAGCAGGCCGACCTCGGACTCGTGGATGCCCTCGGGGCACCAGATGAACTCGCTCGCGCCGAGGAAGCTGCCGTGCTCGGCGAGGTAGTCGGCGGCGGAGCCGTCCCAGTAGGTGCGGTTGGCGCGGACCGAGGCCTCCTCGTCGATCGCGAGGTACCCGCCGCTGATGATCTCGGGGGAGTAGTCGCTGTCGGTCATGCCGTCTCCGTCTCCTTCGCCCGGCCGCCCGGTTCACGGGAGCGCAGTCAGGTGCTACGATTGTTTGCTGTATGCGCTGTGTTCGTGCGCGGTGGTCGAAACCCTATCGTGTCACATCCGGTCGGCATCCGGCTCCCGTCATCCGATGACGCATCCCGGCTCCCCGGTCGACGAGCACGTGCATGTGAGCATCATCAGTCCAGTCCACACCGAGACCGGCGGCCCCGGTCGCCGGGCATCAGTCCATTACGGAGTCCCTACCTTTATGACCACCACCACGCCGGGCACGGCGCAGAACGAGCAGATCGCAGTCAACGACATCGGGTCTGCAGAAGATTTCCTCGCGGCTGTCGACGAGACCATCAAGTACTTCAACGACGGCGACATCGTCGAGGGTACGGTCGTCAAGGTCGACCGCGACGAAGTCCTGGTCGACATCGGCTACAAGACGGAAGGCGTCATCCTTTCGCGCGAGCTGTCGATCAAGCACGACGTCGATCCCGCTGAGGTGGTCGAGGTCGGCGACGACATCGAAGCCCTGGTCCTCACCAAGGAGGACAAGGACGGGCGTCTGATGCTGTCGAAGAAGCGGGCGCAGTACGAGCGTGCGTGGGGCGACATCGAGAAGGTCAAGGACGAGGAGGGTGTCGTCACCGGCACCGTCATCGAGGTCGTCAAGGGCGGCCTCATCGTCGACATCGGACTCCGCGGATTCCTCCCGGCCTCCCTCGTCGAGATGCGCCGCGTGCGCGATCTCGCGCCGTACATCGGCCAGCAGGTCGAGGCCAAGATCATCGAGCTCGACAAGAATCGCAACAACGTCGTCCTCTCGCGCCGCGCATGGCTCGAGGAGACCCAGTCGGCGGTCCGCCACGACTTCCTCCAGACCCTGCAGAAGGGCCAGGTCCGTCCGGGCGTCGTGTCCTCGATCGTCAACTTCGGCGCCTTCGTCGACCTCGGCGGGGTCGACGGCCTCGTCCACGTCTCCGAGCTCTCGTGGAAGCACATCGACCACCCGAGCGAGGTCGTCACCGTGGGCGACGAGGTCACCGTCGAGGTCCTCGACGTCGACATGGACCGCGAGCGCGTCTCCCTGTCGCTCAAGGCGACCCAGGAGGATCCGTGGCAGCACTTCGCCCGGACCCACGTCATCGGCCAGATCGTGCCGGGCAAGGTCACCAAGCTCGTCCCGTTCGGCGCGTTCGTGCGCGTCGAGGACGGCATCGAGGGCCTCGTGCACATCTCCGAGCTCGCCGTCCGCCACATCGATCTGCCCGAGCAGGTCGTCAACGTCGACGAGACGATCTACGTCAAGGTCATCGACATCGATCTCGACCGCCGTCGCATCTCGCTCTCGCTCAAGCAGGCCAACGAGGGCGTCGACCCGGAGGCCGAGGAGTTCCTCGATCCCGCGCTCTACGGCATGACCCAGGAGTACGACGAGGACGGCAACTACAAGTACCCCGAGGGCTTCGATCCGGAGACCCAGGAGTGGATGGAGGGCTTCGAGACCCAGCGCGAGGAGTGGGAGCAGCAGTACGCCGCCGCCCAGTCGCGCTGGGAGGAGCACAAGAAGCAGGTCGCGAAGGCCATCGCGGCCGACGCCGAGGCCGGCTCCGAGTCGACCTCCGAGTCCGCGCCCCAGGCCTCCTACAGCTCGGACGACCGCGCTGACGAGGGCACCCTGGCCAGTGACGAGGCGCTCGCGGCGCTCCGCGAGAAGCTCGCGGGCAACTGAGCTCGACCACCGCTGCGCAGAAGGGCTCCCGGACTCCGGTCCGGGGGCCCTTCGGCCGTCCCCGCCCGGCACGCGGTCCGCTGCGCTCCTGGCTCCTCTATCTCCTCCTCCTCGTCCTCACGAGCCTCACCGTCTACGGCGGCGTCATCGCCCACCCCGGCAGCACGGTGTTCGCCGACAACGACGACACCTCGCTCTTCATCTGGTGGTTCGCCCACGCCGCGGACGTCGTCGCCGGGTGGTTCGGCCAGGGCTCGGGGGAGCGGCACCTCCTCTACAGCACCTCGATGCACCATCCGGCCGGGGTCAACGGGGGATGGAACACCTCGGTCCTCGGCCTCGCGCTCCCGCTCGTCCCGGTGACCTGGATCGCCGGCCCGATCGTCGCGTTCAACCTCGCGATCATCGCCGCCCCGGTCGCCTCAGCGCTCTCCGCCGCAGCGCTCGCCCACCGGTTCGTCCCCCGCCTCCCCGCCTTCGTCGGCGGCTTCGCCTACGGCTTCTCGACGTACCTCGTGTCACAGTCCTCGGGCCATCTCAACCTCGCCTTCGCCGTCCTCCCGCCGCTCGTCGCGCTCGGCATCGTCGATCTCCTCCGGCCCGGCCCGCGCGCCCGGCCGCTCCTCACCGCGGGGTGGCTCGGATGTGCGATCGGCTGGCAGTTCTACCTCTCGACCGAGCTCCTCGCCGGCACGTTCCTCGCCGCGCTGTGCCTGCTGCTCGCGCTCGCGCTGTTCGCGCGGCCCGTCCTCGTGCGCGGCGGGCTGCGGCTCCTCGGCGGCGGGCTCCTCGCCTCCGGCATCGCCGTCCTCATCGGCACGCCGCTGCTCCTCGCGATGTTCACCCTGCCGGGCGCGCCCGGGCAGACGATCCGCCCGCACGGGGTGTGGAACAACGATCTGCTCGATCCGGTCGTCCCCGGCCGCTACACACTCCTCGGCGGGGGCGAGACGCCGATCCCCCGGCAGGTTCCGCTCGACCCGTCCGAGATCGGCGGCTACGTGGGGATCGTGTGGCTCGGCTTCGCGCTCGTCACCGTCATCGCGCTGTGGTCCTCGCCCCGGTGGGCCCGGGCCGTGCGGGTGACCGCCGGCGCGGGGCTCCTCGCCTGGCTCCTCTCGATGGGTGCGCCGTGGTACGCCGCCGGGCGGACCTTCTGGGAGGTCACGCCGTTCCGCGCCGTCGAGCTCCTGCCGGTGCTCGGGAACGTCCTGCCGATGCGGCTCGCCGTCCATTCGACACTCGCCCTCGCGGTGCTCCTCGCCATCGGCCTCCACGCCGGGCTGCGGAGCCGACGGCGGCGGATCCGCGTGCTCGCCCCGGTCGCGGCCCTCGTCTCCCTGCTGCTCATCGCACCCGGGGCAGTGACGGCCCGTCCGGTCATCGTGCCCGCCTTCTACCAGGGGGCCTACGCCGCGGTGATCCCCGAGGGCTCGGTGGTCAAGACGCTGCCCCGGCCGCTCGCGATGGCCACCCCCCATGCGGACGAGGCGATGGTGTGGCAGGCCGTCACCGGCATGCACTACCGGGAGACCGGGGGCTACTTCATCGGTTCGACCCCCGAGCAGCCGATCATCTACTCCGCGCCCCCGGACCCGCTCGACGCGATCCTCGAGGAGGAGAGCGGGGAACCGCTGCCCGACGGCGCCGAGGCGCGCGGGCGCGAGGCGATCGACGCGCTCCGGGCCGACGGGGTGGAGTTCGTCGTCATCGCCGTCGACGGCCGCTTCCTGCCCCGCAGCGCCCTCGACATCGCCTCGTACACCTCGCGCGCGGCCGGTTCGCCGTACCTCGAGGTCGGCGGCGTCTACGTCATCGACCTGCGCTGACGGCGCGCTAGGGTGGAGCCATGCTGGTCATCGGACTCACCGGCGGGATCGGCGCCGGGAAATCGACGGTCGCCCGGGTGCTCGAGCGCGCCGGCGCCGCGATCGTCGACGCGGATGCGATCGCCCGCGAGGTCGTCGCCCCCGGGGCCCCGGCCCTCGCCCGCCTCGTCGAGGCGTTCGGTGCGGACATCCTCGATGCCGAGGGGGGACTCGACCGTCCCGCGCTCGCCGCCGTCGCCTTCGCCGACGCGGAGTCGACCGCGCGGCTCAACGGGATCATGCACCCTGCGATCGCCGAGCGCGCGGCGGAGCTGTTCGCCCTCCACGCCGACCGCGACCTCGTCGTCCACGACGTGCCGCTCCTCGTCGAGAACGCGATGAGCCCCCGCTACCACCTCGCCCTCCTCGTCGACGTCCCCGCACCGGTGCGCCTGACGCGCCTCGTAGAGTCCCGCGGGATGGACCGTGCCGACGCCGAGCGCCGGATCGCCGCCCAGGCCGGGGACCCCGCGCGCTATCGGGCGTGCGACGTCGTCGTCGACAACACCGGTGACCCGGCGGACACCGCCGCCCGGGTCGAACGGCTCGTCGCCGAGCGCCTGCTGCCGTTCGCCCGCAACCTCGCCGCGGAACGCCCCGCGGACCGGAGCCCCGCCGCCGCCGGATCGGCCGCGCCGATCCCGGAGCACCCGGGGGAGCGGGCATGGGTGTCCGAGCGGGTCGTCGCGCGGCTGCGCCATGCGCTCGACGAGGCCGGCCTCGGCTCCGCGGAGCTCGCCGCCGTCGACGACCCCGCGGCCGATCTCGTCACAGTGACCCTCGACCCGGGCGCCGGGACGGACAGCGCGGCCCTCGCTGCGGCGCTCACCGCGGCGGGCTACCCGGCGGCAGAGGGCTCGGACCCGGATGCCCCGGGACAGCAGAGCGCCCGGGGCCTGCATCGGAATGCGGACCCCGGGCGGCCGGTCGACGTGCGGATCAGCCCAGCGACGCGGTGAGGTGGATGTCGACGCCCTTGAGGGCCTTCGACACCGGGCAGTCCTTCTTCGCCTTCTGCGCGATCGTCTCGAAGTCGGCGGCGGACATCCCCGGCACCCGGCCGACGACGACGAGGTGGATGTCGGTGATCCCCTTCTCCACGGTGAATGAGACGTCGGCACCGGTGGTGATCTCCTCGGGAGGCGTGCCGTTCTGGGTCAGGGCGTTCGACAGGGCCATCGAGTAGCACGCGGAGTGCGCCGCGCCGATGAGCTCCTCGGGGTTCGTCACCCCGGTGATCGCCGTCTCTGCGCGGCCGGCCCACGACAGGGTCATCGTCGTCGCCTGCGAGGTGTCGAGCGAGACCGTGCCGGTACCCTCGGCGAGGGTGCCCTGCCAGGTGGTGTGGGCCTTCGAGACGATCGGGTGCGCTGCGGGTGCCATGAATTCCTCGTTCCTCGGATCGGGTGGGTGAGGGCCCTGCGGGCCCGCTTCCACTCTACTGCCCGCCCCGAATGTAACGGGTGGGAAAATTTCCTTCGCGCCGTCCGCCTTTCGGGGCGAATCTGTGGTGATATTCATCACATCCCCCAGGGGCTGGCATGGGCACGGAGCCCATGATCGACAGGAGGCTGAACATGGCTGTGACACAGTGGGCGAGGCGCGGTTCGCGTCTCTCGGCATCGGTGGCGATGGGTGCGGCGATCGTGCTCGTCGCCTCGGCGTGCGCGACGGGCGGCGGCGAGGAGTCCGGCGGCGGAGAGACCGGCGGCGGCGAGGGCGGCGGCGGTGCGCTCTCGATCGGGACGCTCCTCCCGCAGACGGGCGCTCTCGCATTCCTCGGTCCCCCCGAGATCGCCGGCGTCGATCTCGCGATCAAGGAGATCAACGAAGCCGGCGGCGTCAACGGGGAGGACGTCACCGTCCTCCACCGCGATTCCGGCGACACGACGACGAACCTCGCGACCCAGTCGACGACGGAGCTGCTCAACGAGGGCGTCGCCGCGGTCGTCGGCCCGGCCTCCTCGGGCGTGGCGAAGACCGTCATCAACCAGATCACCGGTGCCGGCGTCATCCAGTTCTCGCCGGCGAACACCACCCCGGACTTCACCGACTGGGACGACGACGGCTTCTACTGGCGCACCGCTCCCTCGGACGTCCTCCAGGGCCAGGTCCTCGGCAACTTCATGGTGTCCCAGGGCGCCTCGAACGTCGGCATGATCGTCCTCAACGACGCCTACGGCACCGGCCTCGCCGCGAACATCCGCGAGACCGTCGAGGGCGCCGGCGGCACGATCGTCGCGGAATCGATGTTCAACGAGGGCGACTCCCAGTTCACCTCCCAGGTGGACGAGGTCGTCGGTGCGGACCCCGACGCGATCGCCGTCATCACCTTCGACCAGGCGAAGTCGATCGTCCCGCTGCTGACCTCCCGCGGGATCAGCGCCGATCAGCTGTACTTCGTCGACGGCAACGTCGCGGACTACAGCGAGGACTTCGATCCCGGCACGCTCGAGGGCGCCTACGGCACGCAGCCCGGCTCCTTCGCCGCGGACGACTTCAAGGAGCGGCTGGCGGAGGTCGACGACTCGCTCACCGTGTGGAACTACGCGGGCGAGTCCTACGACGCCACCGTCCTCCTCGCGCTCGCCGCCGCGCAGGCGGGCTCGACCGATCCCGCCGCGATCCGCGACGAGCTCCAGGCGGTGTCGCGCGACGGCGAGAAGTGTACCGAGGTCGCCGAGTGCTTCGAACTCATCGAGGCCGGGACGGACATCGACTACGACGGCATCTCCGGACCCGTGACGATGTCGGAGAACGGCGACGTCACCGAGGCGACGATGGGCATCTACAAGTTCGACGGCGAGAACAGGCCGCAGCCGGACATGGAGGAGCAGGGCTCGCTCGAGTGATCCGAGCCCCACAGCCCGAAGGGGGCGGCCACCGCACGGTGGCCGCCCCCTTCGTCGTCCCGCCCTCAGCGCTCGCCGGGCGGGAGCGCGATCACTCCCGGTGGTCGACCTTCTCCGCGAGATCGCCGAGGTAGAGCTCGATGACCTTGGGATCATTGAGGAGATCGCGGCCGGTCCCGGTGTGGGAGTCGCGGCCCTGGTCGAGGACGTACCCGCGGTCGCAGATCTGCAGGCAGCGGCGAGCGTTCTGCTCGACCATGATGACGCACACCCCGGCGCGGTTGATCTCGTGGACGCGGAGGAACGCCTCGTCCTGCTTGACCGGGGACAGGCCGGCCGAGGGCTCGTCGAGGAGGAGCACGGCCGGATCCATCATGAGCGCGCGCGACATCGCGACCATCTGCCGCTCGCCCCCGGACAGGGAGCCGGCCCGCTGCGAGCGCCGCTTCGCGAGCTCGGGGAACATCGACGTGACGTACTCGAAGCGCTCCGCGAAGAGCTTGGGGCGGAGGAAGAGGCCCATCTGGAGGTTCTCCTCCACGGTGAGCGTGGTGAACACGTTCTCCGTCTGCGGGACGAAGCCGAGCCCGCGGGACACGAGGACGTTCGCCTTGAGCCCGGTGAGATCCTCGCCGCGCACCCGCACGGTGCCGGAGTGGACCTTGACGAGCCCGAACATCGCCTTGAGGAGCGTCGACTTGCCCGCGCCGTTCGGCCCGATGATGCCGATGAGCTCGCCCGGCCGGGCCTCGATGCTGCAGCCGTTGAGGATGTTCACCCCCGGGAGGTAGCCGGCGACGAGGTCGGTGACGGTGACGACCGGCTCCCCGGCGGCGCCCGGATCGGGGGCGGGTGCGGCGTGCGGGGCGGCGGTCATGGGACGTCCTTCCGGTCGGCGGGCGGCGCATCGGCGGCGGGCGCCCCGGGGGGCGCGGCGTCCGCCTCGGGAGCGAGCATGCCGGCATCCTCGGTGCCGACGACGGACTCCTCGTCCTCGGCGAGGTCCTGCTCGAGCTGGGCGATCCCGGTCTGGTCGCCGAGGTCGACATCGTGGTGCGCCCCGAGGTAGGCGTCGATGACGGCCTGGTCCTGCATGACCGCGTCGGGCGGGCCCTCGGCGACGATGCGTCCCTCCGCCATGACGATGACCCAGTCGGCGATGTGGCGGACCATGTGCATGTCGTGCTCGACGAAGAGGACGGTCATCCCCTCCGATTTGAGATTGATGATGTGATCGAGGAGGGACTGCTTGAGAGCGGGGTTGACGCCGGCCATCGGCTCGTCGAGCATGACGAGCACCGGATCGGTCATGAGCGACCGCGCCATCTCGAGGAGCTTGCGCTGGCCGCCGGACATGCTCGCGGCGTAGTCCTCGCGCTTGGCGTCGAGCTTGAATCGCCGGAGCAGGTCGTCGGCCCGCTCGGTGATCTCGGCCTCCCGCTTCCGCCACAGCCACGGCAGGAGCGCGGTGTGGATCCGCTCCCCGGACTGCTTCGATCCGCCCAGGCGCATGTTCTCGATGACCGAGAGCTTCCCGAGGACCTTGGTGAGCTGGAAGGTGCGCACCATGCCGAGCCGGGCGACGCGATGGGGGCGCATCCCGGCGAGCTGGTGCCCGTCGAACGACCACTTCCCCGACTGCGGGGTGTCGAACCCGGTGAGGAGGTTGAACAGGGTGGTCTTGCCCGCGCCGTTGGGCCCGATGAGGGCGGTGATCTTGTGCCGGGGGATCTCGACGTGGTCGACGTCGACGGCGGTGATCGCGCCGAACTGCCGGGTGATCGAATCGCCGACGATGATCGGGTCGCGCTTGGCGCAGCCGGGTCCGGTGTCCTCGCCGGCGGCGATCGGGCGCTCGTCGAGCATGTACTCGCTCGTCGCCCAGTGCGCGTACTCGTCGGGCGGGGCGGTCCCGTCCGCGGCGTGCGAGCCGGTCGCGGAGGTGGGGGTCGGGGCGTTCACGAGAACACCAGCTCCTTCCGGTTGCCGAGGATGCCCTGCGGCCTGAAGATCATGAGCATCATGAGCGCGACGCCCACGAGGATGTAGCGCAGCTGCCCGGCCTGCACGGTGGTGATGAACGTCACCGTGCCGGATTCGACGAGGCCGGTGAGCACGCCCTGGGTGAGGGAGAGCACGACCCAGAAGATCATCGCGCCGAGGATCGGGCCGAGCACCGTGGTCATGCCGCCGAGCAGGAGGCAGGTCCAGAGGAAGAACGTGAGCTCCGTGCCGAAGTTCGCCGGCTGCACCGAGCCGGTGTTGAGGACGAAGATCATGCCGGCGAGGCTGCCGAGCACGCCGCCGAGCATGAGCGCCTGCATCTTGTAGGAGAAGACGTTCTTGCCGAGCGAGCGGACCGCGTCCTCGTCCTCGCGGATGCCCTTGAGGACCCGGCCCCAGGGCGAGCGCATGAGGAGCCACACGAGGACCGCGCAGATCACGACGACCGCCCACGCGACGATGAGCATCCACAGCGTCCGCGAGGAGATCACCGTGAAGCCGATCGAGTAGCTGCCGGACGGGATCGGGCTGAACGCGTAGAACCCGCTCTCGAAGGCCGCGAGACCGTTCGCCGAGCCGGTCACCTCGGTGAGCTCGTTCGTCGTCACGACATAGCGGATGATCTCCGCCGAGGCGATGGTGACGATCGCGAGGTAGTCCGCGCGCAGCCGGAGGGTCGGGATGCCGAGCAGCGCGGCGAGCGCGAGCGAGGCGAGGAGGGCGATGAGGAACGCGAGCCACAGCGGGGCGCCGAACGTCAGCGTCGCGATGGCGAAGCCGTACGCACCGACCGCCATGAAGCCCGCCTGGCCGAAGTTGAGCAGGCCGGCGTAGCCGAAGTGGACCGCGAGACCGAGCGCGCCGAGCGCATAGGCCGCGGTGATGGGGTTGAAGAACTCCCACAGGGCGTTGGTGACAATGCTGGAGAAATCCATGATTCTGACCTCGGACCGGCGTCAGCCGATCCTCTCCTTTCGTCCCAGGATCCCCTGGGGTCGGAACACCAGGACGATGATCATGATGAAGAGCGCTCCGACGTACTTGAGGTCCGCGGGCAGCCAGATCGTCGACACCTCGACGAAGATCCCGACGATGATCGAGCCGACGAGGGCGCCGAACACCGTGCCCAGACCGCCGAGGGTGACGGCCGCGAACATCATGAGGAGGATCTGCTGGCCCATGTTGAAGGTGACGCCGGGCCGGTAGTACGCGTAGAGGATCCCGCCGAGCGCGGCGAGCGCGGCGCCGGTGACCCAGATGATGCGGATCACCCGGTCGACGTCGATCCCCGAGGCCGAGGCGAGAGCCGGGTTGTCGGCCACCGCGCGGGTGGCCTTGCCGATCCGGGACTTCATGAGGAGGAGCGACACGACGACGACGACCGCGAGCGCGATGAGCATCGAGACGAGGTTGTTCCGCGTGATCGCGAACGGCCCGATGTCGAACACCGGTCCCTGCGCGAGCGGGAGCTGTCGGGTGGCGCCGCCGAAGAAGAACTGGAGGACGTAGCGCATCGTCAGCGCGAAGCCGATCGACACGATCATCATCGGCACGAGCCCGGCGCCGCGCTTGCGCAGCGGCCGCCAGAGGAGCGTGTCGTTGAGATAGCCGTAGAGGCCGCCGCCGACGACCGCGGCGATGATCGCCAGCCACATCGGGAGGCCGACGGCCGCGCCGGCGAAGGCGAGGACAGCACCGAGCGTCACCGTCTCGCCGTGGGAGAAGTTGTTGAGCCCGGTGGTGCCGAGGACGAGGTTGAGGCCCACCGCGCAGAGCGCGAGGATGAGGCCGAAGGTCAGTCCGGCGAGCGCGCGCTCGCCGAACACGACCGGGAAGGGCCGACCGCCGGTGCCGGTGTCGGTCGTCGTCCCCGGGGCGGGCTCCGCGTCCGCGGTGGCGGGGGAGGAGGGGACGGCGGTCGTGTCGTCGGCCCCCGACGGGGCGGGTGCGGCCGCTGCGGCGCCGGCGCCGAACTGGAAGATCACGCCGGCGCGGGTGGTGCTGCCGAACGTCACCTCCCGCGGGTTCTCCTGGCCCTCGGCGAGCGTGACGCCGTCCGGCAGCGTCGATTCGTCGAGCTCGACGACGTAGGTGCCCGCACCGGGGACCTCGATCTGCCAGCGCCCGTCGTCCTCCGAGGTCGTCTCGACGGTGCCGGCGTCGCCGGTCGCGGTGAGTCGGACCCCGGCGAGGGGCTCGCCCTCGCTGCGGAGGGAGCCGGAGATGAGATGCGTCGAGTCCGAGGCGAGGACGTCGGCGCCCGGGTCGGGCGTCGAGGCGGCGTGGGCGGCCGCGGGTCCCGCGAGGAGCGCGCTGAGGACCGCGAGCAGCCCGATGTAGAGCGCGACGATCGACGCGCACCTCCACCCGGGCCGATGCACGAGATCGTCTGTCACGGTGGGTGCCTTCCTGTTCCACGCACCCCGGCTCGCGTCGGTGTGATGGGAGTCACAGGGCGGGTGCTGAACTGGATTATGGCACATGGAACGTTTCGCGCCGTTTTCGCAGATGTCACGACTTGGCATCGACCGCTCGGGGCGGTCCGCGGGACGGTGTGCGGACCCGTGTCAGCGGTCGGCGGTAGGGTGCTCCCATGAGCTCCTCCGACCCCGCCATCGACGTCCCCGCACCGGCCGACACCGCGCCTCGGGACGACCCGGGACGCCCCGTCCCGAAGATCGGCCACCGCCCCGAGGTCGTCCGGTCGGTGGCGCCCTTCGAGGTGGTGAGCGAGTACTCGCCGGCCGGCGACCAGCCCGCCGCGATCGCGGAGATCGCCCGCCGGCTCGACGGCGGGGAGAAGGACATCGTGCTCCTCGGCGCCACCGGCACCGGCAAATCCGCCACCACGGCCTGGCTCATCGAGCAGGTCCAGCGCCCGACCCTCGTCATGGCGCCCAACAAGACCCTCGCCGCGCAGCTCGCCAACGAGTTCCGGCAGCTCCTGCCGCACAACGCGGTCGAATACTTCGTGTCGTACTACGACTACTACCAGCCGGAGGCCTACGTCCCGCAGACGGACACCTTCATCGAGAAGGACTCCTCGATCAACGACGAGGTCGAGCGGCTCCGCCACTCGGCGACGAACGCGCTCCTCACCCGGCGCGACGTCGTCGTGGTCTCGACGGTGTCGTGCATCTACGGCCTCGGCACCCCGGAGGAGTACGTCGACCGGATGGTCACGCTCGCCGTCGGGGAGGAGTGCGACCGCGACGCGCTCCTCCAGCGGTTCGTCTCGATGCAGTACGCGCGCAACGACCTCGCGTTCACGCGCGGCACCTTCCGGGTGCGCGGCGACACCGTGGAGATCATCCCGCAGTACGAGGAGCTCGCGCTCCGGATCGAGTTCTTCGGCGACGAGATCGAGGCGCTCTACACGCTCCATCCGCTCACCGGCGAGATCGTCCGCGAGGAGGAGGTCGTCCACATCTTCCCTGCGAGCCACTACGTCGCCGGAGAGAACCGGATGGGCCGGGCGATCTCCGACATCGAGGCCGAGCTCCAGGAGCGGCTCGCCGAGCTCGAGGGCCAGAACCGGCTGCTCGAGGCGCAGCGGCTCAAGATGCGCACGACCTACGACCTCGAGATGATGCAGTCGATGGGATTCACGTCCGGGATCGAGAACTACTCCCGGCACATCGACGGGCGCCCCCCGGGCTCGGCGCCCAACTGCCTGCTCGACTACTTCCCCGAGGACTTCCTCCTCGTCATCGACGAGAGCCACGTCACCGTGCCGCAGATCGGCGGGATGTACGAGGGCGACATGTCGCGCAAACGCACCCTCGTCGAGCACGGGTTCCGGCTCCCGAGCGCGCTCGACAACCGACCGCTGAGGTTCAGCGAGTTCCTCGACCGGGTGGGCCAGGCGGTGTACCTGTCCGCGACGCCCGGCGACTTCGAGCTCGAGCGCAGCGACGGCGTGGTCGAGCAGATCATCCGCCCCACCGGGCTCGTCGATCCGCAGGTCGTCGTCAAGCCCACGCGCGGGCAGATCGACGACCTCCTCGCGGAGATCCGCGATCGCGTCGACCGCGACGAGCGGGTGCTCGTCACCACCCTGACGAAGAAGATGGCCGAGGACCTCACCGACTACCTCCTCGAGCACGGGGTCCGGGTCCAGTACCTCCACTCCGACGTCGACACCCTGCGCCGCGTCGAGCTGCTCACCGAGCTCCGCGCCGGCGAGTTCGACGTCCTCGTCGGGATCAACCTCCTGCGCGAGGGACTCGACCTGCCGGAGGTCTCGCTCGTCGCGATCCTCGATGCGGACAAGGAGGGGTTCCTCCGCTCGGGCACCTCGCTCATCCAGACGATCGGCCGCGCGGCCCGCAATATCCGCGGCGAGGTCCACATGTACGCCGACACGATCACGCCGTCGATGCGCTTCGCGATCGACGAGACCGATCGCCGCCGCGAGAAGCAGATCGCGTACAACACCGAGCACGGCATCGACCCGCAGCCGCTCGTCAAGAAGATCGCGGACATCACCGAGCGCCTGCAGCGCGAGGACGCGGACACCCGGGAGCTCCTCACCGAGTTCGACTACGGACAGGGCAGGCGCGGCTACAGCTCGACGCTCACCGAGGAGCAGCGCGCGCGGGCGGCCGCCGGCGGGGGTGCGCTGCGCCCGCCCGCGGAGGACCTCGTCGAGCTCATCGGCGGGCTCACCGAGCAGATGCACACCGCGGCCGCAGAGCTCCAGTTCGAGCTCGCCGCCCGGCTGCGCGACGAGCTCGCCGACCTCAAGAAGGAGCTGCGCCAGATGCGGCGGGAGGGCCACGCCTGAGCGGGAGCGTACCGGCGGCGGGCGGACTGCGCTAGACTGACCTCTGCTGTTGGTGAGGGAGTATCCTCAACGCTGCGTCCGTCATCACGCTCCCGCCCGCGCGGGGGCCGGGCGCAGAGGCCTGGCGGGCACGCGCGCCGCCAGGCGGAGAGACTTGCGGCGGCCGACCGAACGGTGCTCCCCACCCGCCCGTCCCCGCACGGCGGCAGTGTCCGGGGTGCCGACCTGTGACGGAAAGGCATACTCCCAGCATGGAGATCACCTGGCTCACGTGGACCGTGACGATCATCGTCATCATCGCGCTCCTCGCCTTCGACTACATCTTCCACGTGCGCAAGGCGCACACCCCGACGATCCGCGAGGCCGCCGTGTGGTCCGCGATCTACGTCGGACTCGCGCTGATCTTCGGACTCGTGTTCTTCCTCGTCGGCGACACCGCGCACGCGATCGAGTACTACGCCGGCTACCTCACCGAGAAGGCGCTGAGCGTCGACAACCTCTTCGTGTTCCTCGTCATCATGGCGAGCTTCCAGGTGCCGCGCGACTACCAGCAGAAGGTCCTCCTCTTCGGCATCACCTTCGCCCTGATCTCGCGCACCGTCTTCATCCTCATCGGCGCCGTCGCGATCGAGATGTGGTCCGACGTGTTCTACCTGTTCGGACTCTTCCTCATCCTCATCGCCGGGCAGCAGCTCAAGGGCGAGCTCACCGGTGACAAGGAGGAGGACGAGGCCGACAACATCATGGTCCGCCTCGCCCGGAAGTTCCTCCCCGCCTCGGACACCTACGACGGGGACAAGCTCTTCACGGTGGAGAACGGCAAGAGGGTCCTCACCCCGATGCTCCTCGTCATGGTCGCGATCGGGGCGACCGACATCCTCTTCGCCTTCGACTCGATCCCCGCGATCTTCGGCCTCACGCAGGAGCCGTACATCGTCTTCACCGCGACCGCCTTCTCGCTCATGGGGCTGCGCCAGCTCTACTTCCTCATCGACGGGCTGCTCGACCGCCTCGTCTACCTCGCCTACGGCCTCGCCGCGATCCTCGGGTTCATCGGCGTCAAGCTCATCCTCCACGCGCTCCACGAGAACAACCTCCCGTTCATCAACGGAGGCGAGAACGTGCCGGTGGCCGAGGTGCCGACGACGACCTCGCTCCTCGTCATCGTCGTCATCCTCGCCATCACCGTCGCCGCCTCGCTCCTCAGCCCCAAGGGACGGGCGCTGCGAGCGCTGCAGAACGCCGAGCGCTACTCGTACCGCTACAGCGTGCTGCCCGAGGACGCGCCGGCCGAGGACCGGAGGAAGGCCGAGGCGCTCATGGACACGTGGACGGCGAAGGCCGAGCGCGTCGACCAGAAGTGGCGCGACTCGCTCATCGATCACAAGGACAGCTACTCGCGCATCATCCGCACCGCCCACGAGGCGCGCCTCGCCGAGGCCGCGCGGACGGGCGAGGACGCCGCGATGTCGCGGCAGATCGTCGACCAGGACGGCCCGACGATCTGAGTCGCTGCGGGTCAGTCCGCGTCGTCGAACGGACCGAACACCGGGTTCCACCGGCGGATCGTCGTCGCCGCGATGACCCCCTCCCCGGCGTAGGGGTCCTGCGTGAGGATGTCGACGATGTTCGCCCGGTCGTCGGCGCGGAGGATGAGCAGACCGCCCGGGGTCTGGTCATCCTCGAGCGGCCCGGAGGCGAGCAGCACGCCGGAGTCGAAGAGGTGCCCCTGCCACGTCCGGTGGGCCGGGCGGGCCGCCATCCGGCGGTCGATGTCGGGGCCGTACTCGTAGGTGACAGCGAAGATCGCCATGGGGTTCTCCAGTCCGGGGTGGGGAATAATCGGCAGGTGGGGCCCGGTTGTACCCACCGGTGCCCGCACCGCCAGTCTAGACGCCGTCGACGGAAGGAACCCGCGTGCCACGCCTGCCCGAGATCCCCGAGGAGTTCGCGGATCCGGACACCGTGTTCGAGGCCTTCGTCGACCACTGCACGACGCTCGGCATCACCCTGTACCCGGCCCAGGAGGAGGCGATCCTCGCGGCCGTCACCGGGGACACCACGATCGTCTCCACCCCGACCGGCTCCGGCAAGAGCATGGTCGCCCTCGCCGCGCTGTTCTCCGGTCTGAGCACCGGCCGGCGGAGCTACTACACCGCCCCCATCAAGGCCCTCGTGAGCGAGAAGTTCTTCCAGCTCACCGAGGCCTTCGGGCCCGAGAACGTCGGCATGGTGACCGGCGACTCGAGCGTCAACCCCGAGGCCCCGATCATCTGCGCTACGGCGGAGATCCTCGCCAACCAGGCGCTGCGCGAGGGCGCGCTGCTCGACGTCGGCATGGTCGTCATGGACGAGTTCCACTACTTCGCCGACCCCCAGCGCGGCTGGGCCTGGCAGGTGCCGCTCCTGCTCATGCCGCAGGCGCAGTTCGTCCTCATGTCCGCCACGCTCGGCGACGTCTCGCGGATCGCCGACGACCTCGAGGAGCGCACGGGCCGGCCCACGACGCTCGTCACCTCCGTCGATCGGCCCGTGCCGCTCGAGTTCGAGTACTCCGTCGAGCCGCTCCACGAGGCGCTCCACGCGCTCGTCCGGCGCGGCCGGGCGCCGGTCTACGTCGTGTCGTTCGCTCAGGCCCAGGCGATCGAGCTCGCGAGCTCGATCGTCAGCGCCAACCTCACCACCCGCGAGGAGCGCGCGGCGATCACCGCGGAGATCGCGGGGTTCCGGTTCGGGGCCGGGTTCGGGACCGTTCTCAAGCGGCTGCTCCAGCACGGCATCGGCGTCCATCACGCCGGCATGCTCCCGAAGTACCGGAGGCTCGTCGAGCAGCTCGCCTCCGCCGGACTCCTCGCGGTGATCTCCGGCACCGACACCCTCGGCGTCGGCATCAACGTGCCGATCCGCACCGTCCTCTTCACGGGGCTCACGAAGTTCGACGGCCGCCGGATGCGCCGGCTCCACGTCCGCGAGTTCCAGCAGATCGCCGGGCGCGCCGGGCGTGCGGGGTTCGACTCGGTCGGGTACGTCGTCGTCCAGGCCCCCGAGCACGTCATCGAGAACACGAAGGCGCTTGCCAAGGCCGGGGACGACCCGAAGAAGCGCCGCAAGGTGACGAAGAAGCAGCCCCCGGCGGGCTTCGTCTCGTGGTCGGAGAAGACCTTCGAGCACCTGACGACGGGACGGCCCGAGGAGCTGACCTCGCGGATGCGCATCACCCACTCGACGATCATCAACCTCCTGTCCCGTCCCGGCGCGGGAGTGCACACCGTGCGGGACTTCATCGCCTCGACCCACGATTCCGCCGAGGCCCGGCTCGACATGCGGCTGCGCGCCCTCCACATCGGCCGCGCGCTCCTCACCGCCGGCGTCATCGAACGGCAGGTCGCCGACGACGGCGCGGTGACGTACCGGCCCAAGACCGACCTCGGTCCGCACTTCGCGCTCAACCAGCCGCTCTCGCCGTTCGCGCTCGCCGCGCTCGACCTCTTCGACCGGGAGTCGCCCGGATACGCCGCCGACGTGCTCAGCGTCGTCGAGGCGACCACCGAGATCCAGTACGCGATCCTCCGCGGGCAGCTCGACCGCATCAAGCGCGACGAGCTCGGTGCGCTCAAGGCCGAGGGGGTCGAGTACGAGGAGCGGATGGCGGTGCTCGACGAGCTCACCTACCCGCAGCCGAACGCGGAGATCCTCACCGAGGCTTTCGACGCCTACGCCTCCGGCGCCCCGTGGGTCCGCGAGATCGGGATCGAGCCGAAGTCGATCGTCGGCGACATGCTCGATCAGGCGATGAACTTCAGCCAGTTCGTCGCGTACTACGGGCTCGCGCGGGTCGAGGGCGGGCTGCTGCGCTACCTCACCGATGTGTTCCGGGCGCTCGTGCAGACCGTCCCCACCGAGGCGCTCACCCCCGAGCTCGAGGAGATCATCGCGTGGCTCGGCGACCTCATCGGTCGCGTCGACTCGAGCCTGCTCGAGGAGTGGGAGGCGCTGCGGAACCCCGCGGAGGACGAGGAGCGGCTGCTCCCGCCGGTCGACACCCGGCTGTCCGCCGACGTCCCCCGCTTCACCCGGCTCATCCGGAACACGATGTTCCACCGGGTGCTCCTCGCCGAGCGTGCCGACTATGCCCGGCTCGGCGAGCTCGACGGGGCCGCGGGCTGGAACCAGCGGGCCTGGGAGGACGCGATCGAGGACTTCTACGAGGAGTACGGCGAGATGGGGGTCGGCGCGGATGCGCGCGGCTCCGGGCTCATCCGGATCACGCCGGGGCCCGAGCACTGGGAGGTGCGGCAGGTGTTCGACGACCCGCGCGGCGACCGGGACTGGGCGATCAGCGCGCGGGTCGACGTGGCCGCGAGCGACGAGGCCGACGAGGTCGTCCTCGAGGTGCTCGACGTCGGACCCCTGCAGCCGGCGTGAGCCGTCCCGGTACGACGAGACAGCCGGATCCGGGTGGGGAACCCGTGTCCGCGGAGAGGATTAGAGTGGCGGATGTGATGGCAGAGCAGACTGTGAGGACCGAACCCGGACGGGGAGTGTCGCGCCTCGACACGCTCCGCGTCGAGGGTGCCCGTGCGCACAACCTCAAGAACGTCGACATCGGGATCCCGCGGGACTCGCTCGTCGTGTTCACCGGGCTGTCGGGCTCCGGGAAGTCCTCGCTCGCCTTCGACACGATCTTCGCCGAGGGCCAGCGGCGCTACGTCGAGTCGCTCTCGTCCTACGCCCGGATGTTCCTCGGGCAGATGGACAAGCCCGACGTCGACCTCATCGAGGGGCTGTCCCCGGCGGTGTCGATCGACCAGAAGGCGACCTCGCGCAATCCGCGCTCGACGGTCGGGACGATCACCGAGGTCTACGACTTCCTCCGCCTCCTGTGGGCGCGGATCGGCGTCCCGCACTGTCCGACCTGCGGCGAGCGGATCACCCGCCAGACCCCGCAGCAGATCGTCGACCAGCTCCTCGAGCTGTCCGCGGGCACGAAGTTCATCGTCCGCGCGCCGCTCGTGCGGGGCCGCAAGGGCGAGTTCGTCGACCTCTTCGCCGAGCTCCGGTCCAAGGGCTTCTCCCGCGCGGTCGTCGACGGCGAGCAGATCCGGCTGAGCGAGCCGCCCGCGCTCGCCAAGCAGGTCAAGCACCACATCGCCGCGGTCGTCGACCGTCTCGTCATCAAGGACGGGATGCGCCAGCGCCTCACCGACTCCGTCGAGACCGCGCTCGCGCTCGCCGACGGTCGGATCGACATCGAGCTCGTCGACGACGGGACGATCCGCACCTTCTCCGAGCACATGTCGTGCCCGAACGAGCACCCGCTCACCATCGACGAGATCGAGCCGCGCACCTTCTCCTTCAACTCGCCGTTCGGCGCGTGCCCCACCTGCGACGGCATCGGCACGAAGCTCCAGGTCGACGAGGACCTCGTCGTCCCCGACGAGGACCTGCCGCTCGGCGAGGGCGCGATCGCCCCGTGGTCGGTCGGCAAGAGCACGTCGAAGTACTTCAACCGGCTGCTCGCCGGGCTCGGCGCCGAGCTCGGCTTCACCATGGACACCCCGTGGGCCGATCTCGAGCCGGCGCACCGCCGAGCGGTCCTCGAGGGCAAGGACTACCAGGTCCACGTCAAGTACCGGAACCGGTTCGGCCGCGAGCGGACGTACTCGACCGGCTTCGAGGGCGTGTTCCAGTACATCCTCCGCAAGCACGGCGAGACCGAATCGGACCATGCGCGGGACCGCTACGAGTCGTACATGCGCGAGGTCCCCTGCAAGGCGTGCCGCGGCACCCGGCTCAAGCCCGAGGCGCTGAGCGTCCGGGTGGCCGGCCGCTCGATCGCCGAGGTGTCGGCGCTCGCCCTCGACCAGGCCGCGGAGTTCCTCGGCGGCCTCGAGCTCAGCGACCGGGACGCCGCCGTCGCCGCGCAGGTGATGAAGGAGATCCGGGCCCGCATCGGATTCCTCCTCGACGTCGGGCTCGAATACCTCAGCCTCGACCGGACCGCCGGCACGCTGTCGGGCGGGGAGGCGCAGCGGATCCGGCTCGCCACCCAGATCGGGTCCGGCCTCGTCGGCGTGCTCTACGTCCTCGACGAGCCGTCGATCGGCCTCCACCAGCGCGACAACCGGCGACTCATCGAGACGCTCGTGCGGCTCCGCGACCTCGGCAACACCCTCATCGTCGTCGAGCACGACGAGGAGACGATCGAGGCCGCCGACTGGATCGTCGACATCGGACCCGGTGCCGGCGAGCACGGCGGCGAGGTCATCTACTCCGGCCCGGTGGCCGGGCTCACCGACGCCGACCGCTCGATCACCGGGGACTTCCTCGCCGGTCGCCGCATCATCGAACTGCCCACCCGCCGCCGGGAGATCGATCCGGAGCGGACAGTCACCGTCGAGCGGGCCCGGGAGAACAACCTCCGCGACGTCACCGTCGAGTTCCCGCTCGGGGTGCTCACCGCGGTCACCGGGGTGTCGGGCTCCGGCAAGTCGACTCTCGTCAACGACATCCTCTTCACCCAGATGGCGAACACCCTCAACAACGCCAAGCGGGTGCCCGGACGGCACAAGCGGGTGCTCGGCCTCGAGCACCTCGACAAGGTCATCCATGTCGACCAGGGACCGATCGGCCGCACCCCGCGCTCGAACCCGGCGACCTACACCGGCGTGTTCGACCACGTGCGGCGCCTGTTCTCCGAGACGGAGATGTCGCGGATCCGGGGCTACCAGCCCGGGCGCTTCTCCTTCAACGTCAAGGGCGGCCGCTGCGAGGCGTGCCACGGCGACGGCACGATCAAGATCGAGATGAACTTCCTGCCCGACGTCTACGTCCCGTGCGAGGTGTGCGAGGGCGCCCGGTACAACCGGGAGACGCTCGAGGCGCGCTTCAAGGGGAAGAACATCGCCGAGGTCCTCGACATGCCGATCGAGGAGGCGGCGGAGTTCTTCTCCGCGGTGCCCGCGATCGCCCGGCACCTGCGGACCCTCGTCGAGGTCGGGCTCGGCTACGTCCGCCTCGGCCAGCCGGCGACGACGCTGTCCGGGGGAGAGGCGCAGCGCGTCAAGCTCGCCGCCGAGCTCCAGAAGCGCACCCGGGGGCGCACGGTGTACGTCCTCGACGAGCCGACGACCGGTCTCCACTTCGAGGACATCCGCAAGCTCCTCGCGGTCCTCCAGGGCCTCGTCGACAAGGGCAACACCGTCATCGTCATCGAGCACAACCTCGACGTCATCGCCTCGGCCGACCACATCATCGACATGGGTCCGGAGGGCGGCCGCGGCGGCGGTCTCGTCATCGCCGAGGGCACTCCGGAGCACGTCGCGACGGTGAGCGGCTCCTACACCGGGGAGTACCTCGCAGCGCTGCTCGAGCGGCGGGCGGACGGCCGTGGATCCGAGTGAGTACCGACCGGCGCCGGGGGAGATCCCCACGGGGCCGGGCGTCTACAAGTTCCGCGACGCGGACCGCCGGGTCGTCTACGTCGGCAAGGCGAAGAACCTCCGGGCGCGCCTGAACTCGTACTTCGCCAACCCGGCCGGCCTCCACCCGAGGACCTTCGCGATGGTCCACACCGCTGCCGCCGTCGAGTGGACCGTGGTCGACACCGAGGTCGAGGCGCTCCAGCTCGAATGGACGTGGATCAACGAGTTCGAGCCGCGGTTCAATGTGATGTTCCGCGACGACAAGTCGTACCCGTACCTCGCGCTCACCATGCGCGAGGAGGTGCCCCGCGCGTTCATCACCCGCGGGAAGCGCAGGCCCGGCATCCGGTACTTCGGGCCCTTCGCTCAGGTGTGGGCGATCCGCGAGACCCTCGATCTGCTCCTCAAGGCGTTCCCCGTCCGCACCTGCACGTCCGGCGTATTCAAGCGGGCGCAGCAGTCCGGGCGCCCGTGCCTGCTCGGCTACATCGACAAGTGCTCCGCCCCGTGCGTCGGCCGGATCACCCCGGACGAGCACCGCCGGCTCGCGCAGAGCATCGCCGACTTCATGAGCGGGAGCACCGGGAGGTTCATCTCCTCGCGCAAGGGGGAGATGCGCTCGGCGGCCGCGGAGCTCGACTACGAGCGCGCGGCCCGGCTGCGCGACGAGATCGTCGCCCTCGAGAAGGTGCTCGACAAGAGCGCTGTCGTCCTCTCGATGAACGCCGATGCGGACGTCTTCGCCCTCGTCGTCGAGGAGCTCGAGGCCTCCGTCCAGGTGTTCCACGTGCGCGGCGGCCGGATCCGCGGACAGCGCGGCTGGATCATCGAGCGGATGGAGGAGCTCGACGGAGCGCAGCTCATCGCCGACTCCCTGCGCCAGGCCTACACCGATGTCGACGCCGCCGCGGTGCCCCGCGAGGTGCTCGTCGACACGCTGCCCGCGGACCTCGAGACCGTCACCGCCTGGCTGACCGAGCTGCGCGGGGGGACGGTGACGATCCGCGTCCCGCAGCGCGGGGAGAAGCGTGCGGTGCTCGAGACCGTCGCGAAGAACGCCGAGCAGGCGCTCGACCTCCACAAGACCCGCCGCGCCTCCGACCTCACGACGCGCAGCGCCGCCCTCACCGAGATCCAGGAGGCGCTCGACCTCGCGGAGCCGCCGCTGCGCATCGAGTGCATCGACAACTCGCACACCGGCGGACAGGACGTCGTCGGCTCCCTCGTCGTCTTCGAGGACGGGCTGCCGAAGAAGCGCGACTACCGGCACTTCGCCGTCACCGGCGACGCCGCGCGCGACGACACCTCCGCGATGTACGACGTCGTGTCCCGCCGGTTCTCGCGCTACCTCGAGAGCCTCGTGTCCGAGGAGCCCGATGCGCGCTTCGGCTACCGGCCCTCGCTCCTCGTCGTCGACGGCGCCCTGCCCCAGGTGCACGCGGCCGTCGCCGCGCTCGAGGACCTCGGGATCACCGACATCGCGGTCGTCGGGCTCGCGAAGCGCCTCGAGGAGGTCTGGGTGCCCGGGGACGAGTTCCCCGTCGTCCTGCCGCGCAACTCCGAGGGCCTCTTCATGCTCCAGCGGATCCGCGACGAGGCCCACCGGTTCGCGATCTCCTACCACCGCCGGCGGCGGGGGAGGAGCATGCAGTCCTCGGCGCTCGACGGCATACCCGGCCTCGGTCCGGCCAAGCGCAAGGCTCTCCTCAGCCGGTTCGGCTCCGTGCGCCGGCTGCGCGCCGCCGACCCCGCCGAGCTCGCCGCGGTGCCCGGCATCGGACCGGCGCTCGCCGAGCGGATCTGCACCGCCCTCGACCCGGCCGCGGACGATCCGCCATCGGATACCGTAGGGAGCGAAGCCGAATCAGCGGAAGGAACCACCCCATGACGCAGCCGCCGAGCGCCGCCGGTCCCTCGACCGCCCTCGAGGTCCTCGTGCTCACCGGGATGTCCGGAGCAGGCCGCTCGACCGCGGCGAACGCGCTCGAGGACATGGACTGGTACGTCGTCGACAACCTCCCGCCGCAGATGATCGCCCCGCTCGTCGAGCTCGTCGCCCGCGCCGACGGCGCGCTCCCCAAGGTCGCCGTCGTCGCCGACGTGCGCGCCCGTTCGATGTTCTCCGAGCTCGAGCAGGTCCTCGTCGACTACGTCGACCAGGGGATCGGCATCAAGGTGCTCTTCCTCGACGCGAGCGACGAGGTGCTCGTGCGCCGCTTCGAGTCGGTCCGCCGGCCCCATCCGCTCCAGGGCGACGGCACCCTCATCGACGGGATCGAGGCCGAGCGGCGCGAGCTCGCCCCGCTGCGCAACCGCTCCGACATCACCATCGACACCTCCGATCTCAACGTCCACCAGCTCCGCGCCGAGGTCCGCGCGGCGTTCGGGGAGGAGGGCGCCTCGGCCCTCAAGCTCACGGTGATGAGCTTCGGCTTCAAGTACGGCATCCCCAAGGACGCCGACCACGTCGTCGATGTCCGGTTCCTCCCCAACCCGTACTGGATCCCGCACCTCCGCGGGCTCAACGGGCAGGACGCCCCGGTATCGGACTACGTGCTCTCGCAGCCCGGCGCCCTGAGCTTCGTCGACCGGTACCTCGCCCTCCTCGACATCATCGTCGAGGGCTACCTCAGCGAGAACCGCTCCTTCGCGACCGTGGCGATCGGGTGCACCGGGGGCAAGCACCGCTCCGTCGCGATCACCGAGCAGCTCGCCCGCCGTCTCGCGGACCGGACCGAGGCCACTGTCAACGTCCGCCACCGCGATCTGGGGCGGGAGTGACATGACCGCACGACCCGGGGGCATCGACACCGAGGAGCTGCCCCTCTACCTCGCCCAGCGGGATCGGCAGCGGTCCGGCGGCCCCGCGATCGTGTCGTTCGGCGGCGGCCACGGACTCTACGCCGCGCTCCGCGCCTTCCGGCTGCTCACCGAGAGCCTCACCGCGGTCGTCACCGTCGCCGACGACGGCGGCTCCTCGGGCCGTCTCCGCGAGGAGCTCGGCGGCCTGCCGCCCGGCGACCTCCGGATGGCGCTCGCCGCCCTGTGCGATGACGGGGAGTGGGGCCGGACCTGGCGCGACGTCATCCAGCACCGCTTCCAGTCGGCCGGGCCGCTCGACGAGCACTCGGTCGGCAACCTTCTCATCTCCGCCCTGTGGCAGCTCCTCGGCGACCACGTCGAGGGCCTCGACTGGATGGCCCGGCTGCTGCGCACGCACGGCCGCGTACTCCCGATGTCCTCCGTCCCGCTCGTCATCGAGGCCGATGTCGAGCTCAGGTCCGGCGGTCCGACCTCGGTGATCCGCGGCCAGTCGCTCCTCGCGGCGACGCCCGGCCGCGTCGATCAGGTGCGGCTCGACCCGGTGGACCCGCCCGCGCGGCAGGAGACGGTCGAGGCGGTCGGCCGGGCCCAGGTGCTCAACCTCGGGCCTGGCTCCTGGTACACCTCGGTCATGCCGCACCTCCTCGTCCCCGAGCTCGAACGGGCGATCGTCGAGTCGCACGCCCTCAAATGCCTCACCCTCAACCTCCCCGGCGCGCAGGCGGAGACCGCCGACCTCACCCTCGTCGACCACCTCGAATCCCTCCACGCCCACGCACCCCGGCTGCGCTTCGACCACGTGCTCGTCGACAGCACCGCCGCGGCGGACGAGCCCGGCCTCGAGCAGACCGCGCTGCGGCTGTTCGGCGCCCGCCTGTGGAGCCGTCCGGTGGCCGCCCGCAGACCTCGTGCGCACGACAGCCTCAAGCTCGCCGCGTGCTACCGTGACATGCTGATCGACGCCGGAATCACTGTGGACGAGCAGTGGTGAGGAAGGAACACCCATGGCATTGACCGCGCAGGTCAAGGACGAGCTCGCTCGCCTGCAGATCACCCGCACCTCGGCACGCAAGGCCGAGGTGTCCGCCGTGCTGCGGTTCGCCGGGGCGCTCCACATCGTCGCCGGCTCGATCGTCGTCGAGGCCGAGCTCGACACCGGTGCCGTCGCCCGCCGCCTGCGGAGCGAGATCAAGGACCTCTACGGGCACGTCGCCGAGGTCGTCGTCGTCGGCGCCTCCGGCATCCGGAAGGGCAACCGGTACCTCGTGCGGGTGAGCCGGGACGGTCCCGCGCTCGCGCGCCAGACCGGACTCATCGACGGCCGCGGACGTCCCGTCCGCGGGCTGCCCTCGGCGATCGTCAACGGCTCCCTCATGGATGCCCGGGCCGCGTGGCGCGGCGCGTTCGCCGCGCACGGCTCGCTCACCGAGCCGGGACGCTCGGCGGCCCTCGAGATCACGTGCCC
>ENA-OOKA01000054-OOKA01000054.1-human-skin-metagenome-genome-assembly--contig:-NODE-54-length-40608-cov-8.200528_pt1 | contig 40608 bp, 35 predicted proteins | sample MGYA00248825_ERZ500995 | MGnify/ENA primary metagenome ERZ500995 (study PRJEB25958, sample SAMN03398540) | human skin metagenome | study: EMG produced TPA metagenomics assembly of the Human Skin...
GACGCTCTTCCGATCTCGGTTTCGGCTCGCCCGCCCCGGGAGCCGGCGGATACAGCACTGCCGCCCCGGCCCACACCTCGAGCAGCGCTCCGACGAGCAGCTACGCCGCGGCCAGTCCCGGCCCGCAGTCCGGCGGCGCTCCTGCGCAGCAGCCGCCCGAGTCGGCTCCGGCTGCCGCGCAGACCCGCCGTCGCGGTCCCGGCTGGCTCCCGCTCATCGCTTTCGCACTCCTCGCGGCGCTCATCGGCGGCGCGCTCGGCATCGGCACCGCGTTCTACCTGGACGCACAGGACGATCGGCAGTCCCAGGAGGAGGTGACGATCGAGACCCCGGACTGGACGACGATCGCCGCCGAGGCCTCGAAGAGCGTCGTCGCGATCCAGGTCGGCGTCAACGGCCAGATGTCGGGGGTGGGATCCGGGTTCGTCTACGGCGACCAGGGCTACGTCATCACGAACAACCACGTCGTCGCCGCGGCCGACACCGCCGGCGGCGAGGTGCAGGTCGTGACGAACTCCGGCGCGATGGTCACCGCCTCGATCGTCGGCCGCGATCCGGAGACCGACATCGCCGTCCTCGAGCTCGACCAGCAGCCCGAGGGCGTGACGCCGCTGCCGGTCGGCGCCTCCGACGCGATGCAGGTGGGCGATCCGGTGATGGCGCTCGGCAACCCGCTCGGCCTCGCCGACACGGTGACCACCGGCATCGTCTCCGCGCTCAACCGCCCGGTCACCACGTCGAACATCGGGGAGAACCCCTCAGAGGAGGACGTCGCCCTCACCATCACCAACGCGATCCAGACCGACGCGGCGATCAACCCGGGCAACTCCGGCGGTCCGCTCGTCAACGGCCAGGGCGAGGTCATCGGGGTGAACTCCTCGACGGCGACCCTGCAGCAGCCGGGCTCCGGCGGCCAGAGCGGCTCGATCGGCATCGGCTTCGCGATCCCGATCTCGCAGGCGACGAACATCGCCGACCAGCTCATCTCCACCGGCACGGCCGTGCACCCGCACCTCGGCGTGAGCATCACCTCCGGCGAGGTCGAGGCCGGCGGCATCTCCCGCGGATCCGCGGTCGTGTCCTCCGTGGAGGGCGGTTCTGCCGCCGAGCAGGCCGGCATCCAGCAGGGCGATCACATCATCGCGCTCGACGACACCCCGGTGAACTCGAGCGTCTCCCTCCAGGCGCTCGTCCGGTCCAAGGCGGTCGGCGACACCGTGTCCCTCACGGTCGTGCGCGGCGGTCAGGAGACGAACGTCCAGGTGACGCTGGGCTCGAACTGAGCGCGCGGCGCGTGCTCCGCAGGGCGGGGGCGCGTGCACGCCGGAGTACGCGCACGGCAGCTCTGCCACCCCAGGGCACGGCCGCGCCACCCCGTGCGACCGCAGGCCTGTGGACGGATCCCCTCCGTCCACAGGTCTGCGACGTCTCTCAACCGCGGCCGGCCCCGGTTCCACACTGGGATCCCCAGCACCGGATCAGGAGGTCCCCATGTCCGTGTTCGAAGTCGATTCCGAACGCATCCTCGCCACCGCCGCCACCGCTTCGCGATCGGTCTCGGTGCTCGGCGGCGAGGTCGACGCGCTCCTCGGCCACCTGCGCTCCCTCAACGAGTGCTGGCGGGGCAGCGCGTCCCAGAACTTCACCGCAGTCGTCGAGGACTGGGAGGCCGTCCAGCGCCGCGTCCACGAGTCCCTCGACTCGATCAAGGAGGCGCTCCAGCTCGCGGGCCGGCAGTACACCGAGGTCGAGGAGGCGAACACCCGGCTGTTCCTCCGCTGAGGCCCGGGGCGGGGCTCACGTCCTCGGCGGAAATTTCCAGGCTCACGCAGTAGGCTGGATCGCGACAGCATCCGACCCGTGCGCCGTGGCCGCCTGCGTCCCGCGAACGCACCACCGCGGTCGCGGGGCCGGCCTCGAAGGAGACTCCCCAGCATGAGCATTTTCAAACGCATCGCCATGATCTTCGGCGCGAAGGCCAATTCGGCCCTCGACAAGGCCGAGAACCCCAACGAGACCCTCGACTACTCGTACCAGAAGCAGCTCGAGCTGCTCCAGAAGGTGCGGCGCGGGGTCGCAGACGTGGCGACGAGCCGGAAGCGCCTGGAGCTCCAGATCGGACAGCTCGAGCAGCAGCAGTCCAAGCTCCAGTCGCAGGCGCAGAAGGCGCTCGAGGTCAACCGCGAGGACCTCGCCCGCGAGGCCCTCACCCGCAAGTCGGGCCTGTCCCAGCAGATCTCCGACCTGCAGACCCAGCACCAGAACCTCCAGGCCGAGGAGCAGAAGCTCACCACCGCCTCGCAGCGCCTGCAGGCCAAGGTCGACGCGTTCCGCACCCGCAAGGAGACCATCAAGGCGACCTACACCGCCGCAGAGGCGCAGACGAAGATCGGCGAGGCCTTCACCGGCATCTCCGAGGAGTTCGGCGACGTCGGCCTCGCGATCCAGCGCGCCGAGGACAAGACCGCCCAGCTCCAGGCCCGCGCCGGTGCCGTGGACGAGCTCATCGCCTCGGGTGCGCTCGACGACATGACCGGCAGCTCCAAGGACGACATCTCCGCCCAGCTCGACGCGCTGTCGAGCGAGAACGACGTCGAGACCGAGCTCGCCCGGATGCGCGAATCGCTGCCCGGCGGACAGTCGGCCCGCCGCCCGGCGCTCGAGGCCGAGGACGCCGAGGTCACCGACCCCGCGCAGGGCTCGGCCGGCGACACGGTCGACGGCACCGTCGAGGGCCGCGGGGGTGCGCAGTGATCGTCCGCATCATGGGCGAGGGCCAGTTCGACGTCGCCGACGTCGAGCAGGAGACCCTCCAGAAGTACGACGACGAGGTCGAGGCCGCGGTCGAGGCCGGCGACGCCGACCACGTCCACCAGGCGCTCGAGGCGCTGCGCGGGTACATCTTCGACCACGCCCAGCCGGTCGCCGACGACTACCTCGGCGGCTCCGACATCGTCATCCCCTACCCGGATGCCGAGATCGAGGACATCCGCCGCCTCCTCACCGGCGACGGGCTCATCCCCGACCTCACCTGAGACCGCACCCACCTCAAGGAAGCAGGCCCGCACCGCACATGTCCACCTCGCGCTTCATCAAGGACCGCGGACTGACGTTCCGCATGGGTCTCACCGTGTTCCTCAACGGTCTGATCTACGTCGTCCTCATCCTCGCGATCTGGTGGATCCTCGGCCAGAGCACCGCCGGGGTGATCGGAGCCCTCATCATCAGTGCGGGCCTGTTCTTCTTCCAGTGGTACTTCTCCGACACGATCGCGCTCAAGTCGATGCGCGCTCGGGTCGTCAGCCCGGAGGAAGCGCCCGAGCTCCACGTCATGGTCGACCGGCTGTGCCAGCTCGCCGACTCGACGAAGCCGCGGGTCGCGTACTCCGACTCCCCCGTGCCGAACGCGTTCGCCACCGGCCGCTCGCCGAGCCACTCGGTCGTGTGCGTGACCCGCGGGCTCCTCGAGCAGCTCGAACCGGCCGAGGTCGAGGCGGTGCTCGCCCACGAGCTCTCCCACGTCGCCCATCGCGACGTCACGGTGATGACCGTCGCCGGGGTCACCGGCGTCATCGCCGGCCTCATGATGCGCAGCTTCCTCTACGTCGGGGGCGGCCGCGGCCGCGGGAACTCGAACACCGGCGGGATCCCGATCCAGCTCGCCATGGTGCTCGTCGGCGTCGTCGTCTACGCGCTGAGCTTCGTCCTCATCCGCGTGCTGTCGCGCTACCGCGAGCTCGCCGCCGACCGAGCCGCCGCCTACCTCACCGGCAGCCCCTCGACTCTCGCCTCGGCACTCACCAAGATCAGCGGCGAGATGGGCCGGATCCCCGCGCAGGACCTGCGCGCCTCGACCGGCGCGAACCACCTCGCGCTCATCCCGGCCGCGAACGGCCGCGACGTCGTCCAGTTCCTCAGCACCCACCCGAGCCTCGAACAGCGGCTCGCCCAGCTGCAGCGGATCTCCCAGGAGCTCTCCCGCCCGATGTGAAAGGAGGCTCCCCCGTGGGATTCCTCGATGCCCTGCTCGGACGCAGCACGCCGCGGAAGGCCAATCTCGACGACCTCTTCGCCCTCCCCCCGGCCGCGCTCACCCTCGAGGTGGCGAGCGGGCTGCGGCCCACCGGCACCGCCGCGGTGGCGTTCCGCGAGGTCGAGGGCGGGGCGTTCGCCCAGGTCGAGCAGGAGTCGCGCGCGCTCATCGCCAAGGACCCCGCCTGCACCGTGCGGCAGGAGAACGACGGCTACGGGTACACCTGGCAGGTCATCACCGACGCGGACGCGGACATCTCCAACCTCGTGACGAACGTTCACGCGGTGAATTCCTCGCTCGAGATCCAGGGCTTCGGCCCGATGCTCCTGTGCTCGACGCTCTACTTCGCCGACGCCGAGGGCGCGCAGGCCGCTCTCGTCTACCTCTACAAGCGCGGGACCTTCTACCCCTTCGTGCAGACCGGGCGCCACACCCGGGACACCGCGCGCGAGATCCAGATCCGCGGCATCGTGTCGCAGGAGCTCAGGATCGAATCGGACCTCTCGAAGTGGTCGCCGGTGTGGGACGCACCGGGCATGCATCCCGCGGGCTGATCCGGGAGCGCACCTCCGGAAGCCGGCGTCCGGATGCGCCCGCCGGTCACTCCGCCTGAGCGATGGCGAAGGTCACGCCGAGCACGCCGACCTCGTCGCCGGGCACCAGGCTCCGGCCTCGCCGGGTCTCGACGTCGCCGTTGACCTTCACTTCGCCGGTGCTGATGAGCTGCTTGGCCAGCGCACCGTTCTCGGCCACGCCGTGCAGTTTGAGCGCCTGGCCGAGCGTGATGCTCTCGTCCCGGATCTCGACGGTCTCCATCGTGTGCTGTCCTCCGGCGGGTGTCGGCGTCATCGATTCTGCGGTGCGGCGTTGGGCGGGCACCGCGTTGACGACTGTACCGGGTCGAGCGGGATTCCGCTCCCGGCCGCCGGATCAGAATCCGAAGTCGAAGCCCCCGCCGAAATCGCCGCCCATGTCCTCGTCGCCGAAACCGCCGGCGTCCTCGGCACCGCCGCCCTCACCGGCCCCGAGGCCGTCCTGGTAGCCGTCGGCGTAGGAACCGTCCCAGCCCCCGCCGAAGCCGCCGAACATCATCGCGCCCATGAGCACGCCGGGCAGGAGCCCGGATCCGGCATAGGAGTTGAAGTAGCCGCGGTTGTACTCGGCGTAGGCCGGGCCTGCCTCCCAGTAGGCGCGGCGCGAGTACCCGTCCCCGGTGACGACCTTGCGCACCGCGGGCTCCGCTCCGACCGCCACGCGCTCGGCGTCGGCGGCGCAGACCGGCACCGGGCGGGGCTGTCCGCCGACCGGCGCCCAGTCGATGTCCTGCACCGAGGGGCCGTGCTGCGGGTTGAAGAAGCAGGGCGGGCGGCGCACCGGCAGCGGCTTGCCCTCCACTCGGGCGCGGACGCACTTCGCGGCGTAGCGGCCGTCCTCGAGCGCCTCGGTGACGTGGCGGATGTCCTCGGGATCGTCGACCCTCTCGAGGGTCTCCTTCGCGGTGTCGTAGGCATCGATCGCCCGCTGGTAGTCCTGCCGACCTCCCTCGTCGAGCTCGACGCCGGTGGTGACGATGTCGAGATCGGCGACCTCCTCGCCGAACGAGGTGACGTCCTCCGCGGCGGTGGAGCGGACGAGCTCGAGCTCGGCGGTGCGCTGTTCCAGAGCACGGTTCCGCTCCCGCCGGGAGCCGATGAAGAAGGCGACGCCGATGATGACGAGCAGAGCGAGGAACACGTATCCCATTGCCGAACCCCTCCCGGGTGCTTTCGATGTCTCGGCCTGCCTTCGATTATCGGCGTTCAACCTGGCAGGGGTCTGTGTCCGACCTGCACTCATGCCCCGTATCCGGGCCTCGCGAACGGCCGCGAGCGGACGGCGTGCGAGCGCCGCTCAGCGGCGTGCAGACCACCGGTCTCCGGACGGGCACCGGCCGGGCTCAGCCGGCGAATACCTCGGTGAGGCCGATGACGAGGGTGAGCAGGCCGCCGCCGAAGGCGAGCACGATCATGATGATCCGGGCGATGCCCACCGGCAGCACGCGCGACACGAACTCGCCCGCGACCTGGCCGAGGACGAGGGCCGCGAGGATCGCGAGCCAGATGACCACGGGCAGCTCGGGGATCGCGTGGCGGCCGTCGAACAGCACCTTGGCGACGACGGCGGCGATGCCGGTGATGATGAAGTACGGCTGCAGGGTGGCGGCGAAGGGGCGCTGCTCCCAGCGGGTCATGATCGCGTACACGCTCACCGCGGGGCCGCCCACACCGGCGGAGCCGCTCATGAACCCGGAGAAGAACCCGGCGGTCGCCGTCCGCCCCGGGGTCGGCGCGATGGGCCTGGCGTAGCGGCTGCCGAGCAGGGAGACGGTGAGGGCTGCGACGATGAGGAGGCCGATGAACACGTGGACCGCCCAGCCGGGCAGCACCGAGGTCAGGAGCGCTCCCGGGACCGTGCCGACGAGCGCACCGACGGCCATCACCCAGGCGCGGGGCCACTGGATCTCGCGGAAGGTCCGCGACAGGACGATCGTCGAGGAGACGACGCCGCACAGATTGACGAGGACGACGCCCGGCACCGGGTCGAGGAGGACGACGAGGAACGGTCCGGCCACGAGGGCGAACCCCATCCCGGTGGTGCGCTGCATGAGGGCGCCGACGAAGACGAAGACGACGATGAGCACGACGACGGGATCCACACCTCGATGGTAGTCCCGGGCGGGGAGTAGTCTGACCGTATGGCTCTCGACGGATCCCTCTGGTCGTCGTTCAGCGCGGATCCCCGCGCGGACGGCCGGCTGCGCGCGTCCGACGCGGACCGCAGCGCCGTGTTCGAGATCCTCAACGACGCGCTCGCTCAGGGCCTCATCGATCTCGACGAGCACGGCGAGCGCCTCGATGCGGCCGCCGGGATCCGCGAGCTCGGCGAGGTCGTCCCGCTCATCGAGGATCTCGTCCGCGCCCCGGATACGCTCCCCGGCAGCACGCTCGCGGTGCGCCCCGAGCTCGCCGCGCTCGACGAGTACGAGGGCACGCCGACCACCCCCGAGGCGATCGACGCCGCTGCGCTGGAGCTCTACCGCTCCGATCTGCGCACCGCGCTCGCGGGTGCCGCGACCCCCTCGCTCATCACCGTGCTCATCTGGGCCATCACCTCGATCGCGGCAGGCAGCCTGATCTTCTTCTGGCCGCTGTTCGTCATCCTCGGCACCGGGATCGGCGTCGTCACCACGCTCTCGTCGAAGCAGTCGATCATCCGGCGCAAGCGCGAGATGCTCACCGTCCGCGCGCGGGCGAAGCTCGGCGATCCCCGGGCCCAGGCCGAGATCGAGGCGAACCCCCGGGTGTTCCGGTACCGCCCCGAATCCTCCCGCGACGCGCGCCGGGAGCGCCGCCGGGAGATCCGCCGGCGCACCGGCGAGAGCTGAGACCGCGGCTCCGCGAGGCACCCGGCCCGGCTGAGGCACCTGCGTCTCCGGACCTCGGCGTTCGCGACCACACGAGCACGAACCTCGGCGTTAGCGACCGCGAGCACGGACGACGGAGCCCCGGTGCGTCCGAGGGACGCACCGGGGCTCCGGGCTGCGGCAGGGCAGCGGATCAGCCGTGGGGCCGGATCACATCATGCCGCCCATTCCGCCCATGCCGTCCATGTCTCCGCCCATCGCCGGAGCGGGCTCCGGCTTGTCGGCGACGACGGCCTCGGTGGTGAGGAACAGACCGGCGATCGAGGCGGCGTTCTCCAGCGCGGAGCGGGTCACCTTGACCGGGTCGTTGATGCCTGCGGCGAGCAGGTCCTCGTACTCGCCGGTGGCGGCGTTGAGGCCGTGGCCGGCCTCGAGGTGGCGCACCTTCTCCGCCACGACGCCGGGCTCGAGACCGGCGTTGACCGCGATCTGCTTGAGCGGGGCGTCGATGGCGACCTTGACGATCTGCGCACCGGTCGCCTCGTCGCCCTCGAGCTGGAGGGTCTCGAAGGCGGTCTTGCCGGCCTGGATGAGGGCCACGCCGCCGCCGGCGACGATGCCCTCCTCGACCGCGGCCTTCGCGTTGCGCACGGCATCCTCGATGCGGTGCTTGCGCTCCTTGAGCTCGACCTCGGTCGCGGCTCCGGCCTTGATGACCGCAACACCGCCGGCCAGCTTGGCCAGGCGCTCCTGCAGCTTCTCGCGGTCGTAGTCGGAATCCGAGTTCTCGATCTCAGTGCGGATCTGGGCCACGCGGCCGGCGATCTCGTCCGAGTCACCCGCACCTTCGACGATGGTGGTCTCGTCCTTGGTGATGACGACCTTGCGCGCGGTGCCGAGCAGGTCGACGGTGGCGTTCTCGAGCTTGAGGCCGACCTCCTCCGCGATGACCTGTCCGCCGGTGAGGATCGCGATGTCGGCGAGCTGGGCCTTGCGGCGATCGCCGAACCCGGGAGCCTTGACGGCGACGGACTTGAAGGTGCCGCGGATCTTGTTGACGACGAGCACGGCGAGCGCCTCGCCCTCGACGTCCTCGGCGATGATGAACAGCGGCTTGCCCGACTGCTGCACCTTCTCGAGGACCGGGAGCAGATCCTTGACGTTGGAGATCTTCGAGTTGACGATGAGGATGTAGGGATCCTCGAGCACCGTCTCCTGGCGCTCGGTGTCGGTGACGAAGTAGCCGGAGATGTAGCCCTTGTCGAAGCGCATGCCCTCGGTGAGCTCGAGCTCGAGGCCGAAGGTGTTCGACTCCTCGACGGTGACGACGCCCTCCTTGCCGACCTTGTCGATCGCCTCGGCGATGAGCTCGCCGATCGCGGGGTCGCCTGCGGAGATGCCGGCGGTCGCGGCGATCTGCTCCTTGGAGTCCACGTCCACGGCGGACGCGAGGAGCTTCTCGGTCACTGCTGCGACGGCCTTCTCGATGCCGCGCTTGAGGCTGAGCGGATCCGCTCCGGCGGCCACGTTGCGCAGACCCTCGCGCACGAGCGCCTGGGCGAGCACGGTGGCGGTGGTGGTGCCGTCGCCGGCGACGTCGTCGGTCTTCTTGGCGACCTCCTTGACGAGTTCCGCACCAATCTTCTCGTACGGATCCTCGAGTTCGATCTCCTTGGCGATGGAGACGCCGTCATTGGTGATGGTCGGCGCTCCCCACTTCTTTTCGAGCACGACGTTGCGACCGCGCGGTCCGAGCGTCACCTTGACGGCGTCGGCCAGGGTGTTCAGCCCGGTCTCGAGTCCGCGACGTGCTTCTTCGTCGAATGCAATGAGCTTTGCCATAGTGGCTGGGGTCCTCCCTGTACGGGGTGGATTGTCGATCTCGTCTCCGCAGTGCCCGCGACGGCCGGACCTCGTTCCGCTGATTCCCTTCCACAGCGGCGCTCGGTCCGCTGCGCGGAGGCGAGTCACACCGGTACTAGATTTAGCACTCTCGACCACCGAGTGCAAATGCGGGCCGGGGGTCCCCGACCCGCTTCCGGGCAACAGAAAACCGGGGGTCGAAACCCCCGGTCCACTGTCTGTGTCTGCCGATCAGGCGAGAGTCACGGACTCCGCCTGCGGGCCCTTGTCGCCCTGGCCGACCTCGAACTCGACCTGCTGACCCTCTTCCAGTGAACGGTAGCCGTCCATCTGGATCGCGGACCAGTGGACGAAGACATCCTGCTCGCCGCCGTCAACGGTGATGAAACCGTATCCCTTTTCGGCATTGAACCACTTGACAGTACCTTGCGCCATTATTTCTCCAAAACAACTGAAAGCGCGCGTGATGCGCATTGAAACAGCCCCTGAAGCTCCGCACCGGCGCCGATACTTCGTCACTGCCGCACAGATGTCACGCGACTGAAAAGATGTAAAGGAAGCCGCTCCGGGCTTCAGCTGACTGTCACCAATCGTAGACCCGGGGCCGGGCCAAAACAAGCCGCCTTGATGAACTTTCGGCGAACGGCGTCCCCCGTCGCCTCTTCCCGACAACCGGACTTGCCGCAGAGCGGGCGATGTCATCGCAGGTGAGGGGCACACTCCGGAGAGGGTTGCGTTCAGGCTCCGGTGTCCTCGGCGGCGTCTCCGGTCCCCGCCGGGGCGGGCGGATCGTTCGCGATGTCCGAGCACACGACGACGGTGATGTCGCCGGTGAACTCCTCGGAGAGCTCGATGTCGGTGATCCCGAGCAGCTCACCCAGGGCCTGGGCCTCCTCGGCGGAGGCCTCGTCGGCGTAGTGGATCGAGGACACGGTGTCGGAGGTCGAGTGGTTGCCCACCTGGCCCAAGGTCCAGCCGGCCTCTTCGACGGCGTCGCCGAACGCTCCTCCGGCACCGGAGACGCCGGAAGCGTTGAGCACGGTGACCTCGGCGGTCTTCTCGACCTGATCGATGTCGACCGAGGTGTCCTCCTCCGCCGTGGGGTCCGCGGTGGATTCTGCCGTGGGCGCCTGCTCGGCGACCTGCTCCTCGGGGTCCGCGGTCGAGGACCGGATGATGTTGATCGCGCCGAGCACGAGGAGGAGCGCGGCGATCGCAAGGATCGCGACGAGGGCGATGGCCCCGGCCTGCGTCGTCGGACCGCCGTCGCGCCGGTGGGCGCCCTTGCGGCCCGTCGGCGCGAGGTCGTCGAACTCGTCCCTGGGGTACTCGGCCATCGGCTACCTCGCGATCCGCGCCTGCGCGCGATCGCGCTGGCGGCTGTCGCGGATGCGCCGCAGCCGCTTGATGAGGATCGGATCCGCGGCATAGGCCGCGGGGTTCTCGAGCAGGGAGTTGAGGACCTGGAAGTAGGCGGCGGCGGACAGGTCGAAGTGCTCGCGGATCGCGTGGTCCTTCGCACCGCCGTAGGTGTACCAGCGGCGCTCGAACTCGAGGACCGCCGATTCCAGGGTGCTCAGCTCGCCGTGCGGCGCCTGCGCCTCACGGGGTCGATCCGCTCCTGCGTTCTCGCGGTCCATGTCACCTGCTCTCCGTCCGGGTGCCGCCATTCTACCCGGAATCACACCGCTGTTGTTCGCTCCGAGCCGACGACTGCGACACTCACGATGCGCGGGCCTGCCGCAGCGACGGGCGATCCCGGGGTGAATGCAGAAGTCGCCCGCACCATGCCGGACGTGCTGCATGGTGCGGGCGACCTGCCGGCTCAGCGGATCTTGACGTTGATCTGCTTGATCTGGGTGAAGCCCTCGAGCATGCCCTCGAGCGAGGCCTCGCGGCCGAAGCCGGAGGTCTTGTACCCGCCGTAGGACTGGCCGACGACCTGGCCGCCGCCCTGGTTGACCTGGACCCAGCCGGACTCGATCCGGTTCGCCATCCGCAGCGCGGTGTCGATATCGCGGCAGAACACGTAGGCCGCGAGCCCGAAGTCGCTGTCGTTGGCCATCGCGACGACCTCGTCCTCGGTGGTCCACGGGATGACCGAGAGCACGGGGCCGAAGATCTCCTCCTGGCTCGTCCGCCATTCGTTCTTCGCCTTCGAGAACACGACCGGGGCGTGGTAGAAGCCCGGCTCGCCGACCTCCAGGTCGTCCGACCCGTCGTAGGCGATCTCGACGCCGTCCATCGACTTGCCCATCTCGATGTAGTCGGCGATCTGGTCGTACTGCTTCTTGTTGATGACGCAGCCGATGTCGCTCGCCTCGTCGCGCGGGTCGCCGACCTTCATCCCCTTGATCCGCTCGACGAGCTTGGCGAGGAAGTCGTCGTAGATCTCGGTGTGGAGGAACAGGCGCGAGCCCATGGTGCACGACTGGCCCTGGCGGGCGAAGCGGGTCGAGAGGAGCACCTGCTCGAGGACGTCGTCGGTGTTCGAGTCGGGGAACACGATGTTCGGGCTCTTGCCGCCGAGCTCCATCGAGGAGTGCGCGAGGCGCTTGCCGGCGACCTCGGCGACGTGCCGTCCGATCCCGGTCGAGCCGGTGAAGGACACCTTGTCCACGCCCGGGTGCTGCACGAGGGCCTCGCCGATCACCGAGCCCTTGCCGGTGACGACGTTGAACACGCCCGGCGGCAGGATGTCGCCGATGACCTCGGCCATCTTGACGATGGTGAGCGGTGCGTCCTCGGCGCTCTTGAGCACGAGGGTGTTGCCGGCGGTGAGCGCGGCCGGGGTCTTGAACGCCGCGATCATCAGCGGGGAGTTCCACGGCAGGATGCCGGCGACGACGCCGAGCGGCTCCCGCTTGGTGTAGTGGAGGTCCCCGTCGCCGGCGGGCAGGGTGACGCCCTTGACCTCGCCGGCCACGCCGCCCATGTAGCGGAACAGGTCGACGAGCACGCCGGTCTCCGGACGGGCCTGGGTGCGGATCGCGTTGCCGGTGTCGATCGCGGTGAGCTGGGCGAGCTCCTCGGCGGCCTCCTCGAGCGCGTCGGCGCAACGGAGGATGAGCTTCTGGCGCTCCTTGAAGTGGAGTCCCGCCCAGGCGGGGAACGCGCGCCGGGCGGCCTCGACGGCCCGGTCGGCGTCCTCGGCCTTGCCGTCGGGCACGGTGGCGACGACCTGGTTGCGGTCGATCGGGGTGATGACGTCGGTGCGTCCGCCGTCGGCGGCCTCGACCCATTCGCCGTCGATGTACATCTTCCAGTAGGTGGGCTCCGGGAAATCGGTCACAGTGGTCCTCTCCTCGCGGTTCGGTTGCGGTATGGGGGGTGGTGTCAGGACTCGAACGAGCCGTCGACGAGCTTCTTGACGATCGAGCAGTCGCGGTCTCCGGCGCCGGCGTCGGACACCTTCTGGAGCATCTCCTGGACGATCGAGCCGAGCACGAGCGGGGTATCGGTCTCCTCGGCCGCGGCGAGCGCGAGCTTGATGTCCTTGTTCGCGAGATCCGCGGTGAAGGTCGGCGCGAAGTCGTGGTTCGCCGGCGAGGACTCGACGACGCCGGGGTACGGGTACCACGTGCGCAGCGGCCACGAGTCGCCCGAGGACACCGTGGCGATCGAGTAGAACACCTCGTGGTCGAGGCCCAGCCGGTCGGCGAGCACGGCGGCCTCGGAGCTCGAGACCATGTTGATGAAGAGCATGAGGTTGTTGCAGATCTTCGCGGCCTGACCGGTCGTCGCCTCACCGGTCGCGATGATGTTGCCGGCCATCGGCTCGATGAATGGGCGGGCCTTCTCCACGACGGCGGACTCCCCGCCGATCATGAAGGCGAGCGTGCCCTTCTGCGCCCCGGCGATGCCGCCGGACACGGGCGCATCGAGGAACTCGAAGCCGGCGGCGGCCGCCTCGTCGTGGAGGGTGCGCGCCGAGGCGACGTCGATCGTCGAGCAGTCGATGAGCAGGGTGCCGGGGGCGGCGTTCGCGAAGATCCCCTCGGGCCCCTGGTAGGCGGCGAGCGCGTGCTCCCCGCGCGGCAGCATGGTGAACGCGATCTCCGCGCCCTCGAGCGCCTCGGTCGAGGATCCCACGGCGACGACGCCGTCTGCCGCTGCCGCCTCGAGCGCCGGGGCCGACAGGTCGAAGCCGCGCACGGTGTGCCCGGCCCTCACCAGGTTCGCAGTCATCGGGTGGCCCATGTTCCCCAGGCCGATCCAGGCGATCGTCGCCATCTCGTCAGTCCTTCCGCAGCGGTGAATTCGTCAGTGAACTCTCCCCCGAGCATATCCGCCGCCGGCCGAGCCGGTCACTCCCGTCCGGGAGCCTGCTGTGCACACCCGGTGTGCACCGGGCGCACCGGGAGCTCCGGAGCGCGCCGCCGGGACAGGCACTACCCTGTGGGCATGGCCGACTCCCCGCCCCCGCTGTCGCAGATCATGGCCCCCGACTGGGCCGCCGCGCTCGCCCCGGTGTCCGCCGACATCCGGCGGATGGGCGACTTCCTCCGTGCCGAGGTCGCCGCCGGGCGCCGGTACCTGCCGGCCGGGGACCAGGTGTTCCGCGCCTTCGCCGAACCGCTCGCGGAGGTCCAGGTGCTCATCGTCGGGCAGGACCCGTACCCCACCCCCGGGCACCCGATCGGCCTGTCGTTCGCCGTCGCCCCGGACGTGCGGCCGCTCCCGCGCTCGCTGCAGAACATCTACACCGAGCTCGAATCGGACCTCGGGATCCCGCGGGCGGAGTCCGGGGACCTCCGACCGTGGTCCCGGCAGGGCGTCATGCTGCTCAACCGGTCGCTCACCGTGGCGCCGGGCTCCCCGGCCTCCCACCGCGGCAAGGGCTGGGAGGCGGTGACGGATCGCGCGATCGAGGCGCTCGTCGAGCGCGGCGGCCCGCTCGTCGCGATCCTGTGGGGCCGGGACGCCCGGTCGCTCGCACCGCGGCTGGAGGGAGTGCCGATCATCACCTCGGCCCACCCCTCGCCGCTGTCGGCGTCGCGCGGGTTCTTCGGCTCGCGGCCCTTCAGCCGCGCGAACGAGCTGCTGCGCTCACACAGCGGGCGCGGGGTCGACTGGCGGCTGTGACCGCCGCGGCGACCGCAGCGGCCGGGCGAGCACGTCGCCGAAGATCGCCCCGACGGCGAGCGCGGCGTTGGCGATGATCGCGGCGAACAGCGAGGACAGGCCAGCCGACAGCGGCACCTGCTCCTGGGGCTGGATGATCTCGTAGACCGCGGAGAAGATCGACAGCCCCTGGAGGAGCGGGAAGATCGCCGGGAGGAGCATGACGATCGCCGGCGCGCTCCGGCGCAGGGCGATCGGCCGGCACAGGAAGCCCACGACCGTCGCGGACACGAGGCTGGTGATGATGTTGCCGAACCCGGCGATCGACATCGCCATCATGGTCCCGAAGCCCGCGAGGCCGACGAGCGCGGCGGGCACGACGATCCGCCGCGAGGCCTGGTGGCCGACGGCGCCGGCCGCAGAGACCGCCGAGGCGGCGAGGAGCGAGATCACGACCGAGAGCGCCGCCATGCCGGTCGGCTCGACGACGATCTCGATGGGCGACAGTCCCACGAGCAGCCCGATGCGCAGCCCGAGCGCGATGCCGGAGACGATCCCGGCCATCGTCACGAGCACCTCGACGGTGCGGCTGGCGGCGGTGAGGGGGAATCGGGTGAGCGAGTCCTGGACGGCGGAGAGGAGCCCGACCGTGGGGAGCAGGAGGACGATGCCGCTCGCGACGAGGAACTGCGGGCCGGCGATGAGGTCGAAGGTCCACGCGGCCATCGCGACGAGGGTGGTGAACATCGACTGCCCCGCGACGGTGAAGAACACGGGGATGCCGGTCCGACCGAGCAGGGCGCCGAAGCGGTCGTTGACGACCGCCATGAGGAAGCCGAGCAGGGAGGCGACGTACCCGCCGCCGAGCAGGAGGACGAAGCAGCCGGCGAGGATGCCCCACGCGAGGGTGACGAGGGCTTCGGTGTAGGGGCGCCGCTGACGCCGGATCGCGTCGATCCGCTCGCGGGCCTCGAGGTAGTCCGTCCGACCTTCGGCCATGTCGGACACGAGGGCGTGGACGGACGCGAGCTTCGCGAAGTGGAGCGACTCCTCGCGGTTGACCCGGAGCACGGTCATGAAGGACCCGTCCGGATTGGCGTAGTGGACCGTGAGGGAGTTCGAGGTGAGGTCGACCTCCGCATCGAGGAGTCCGAGCGAGGTGCAGGTCGCGATGACGGAGACCTCGACGTCGGCGGAGCCGGCTCCGGCCCGGAGCATGATCGCCCCGATGTCGACGGCGAGGTCGAGGATCATCCGCGCCTCGTCCTCGGACTTCGCCGTCGACTCGACGGGCGCCTGGTACGGCGTTCCCTTGAGCGCGGCGATGATCGGGATGGGCTGGGTCGATGCCGAGGAGTCGCTGACGATCCTGCCGACGGCCTTGCGGGCGATCCTGCCCGCCCGCCGCGTCGAGCTCGACCCCACCGGCTTCGCCTTGTCGATGATCCGGCGCGCCCGGGAGGCGGTCGAGGAGGGCGCGGTGTCGGTACCGGCGGAGGAGCCGGAGTCGTCGGCGGGCTCCTCGGCCTCCTCCGACTCCTCGGCCTGCGGTTCGGCGACCGGCTGCTCGGAGCGCTGCTGGAGCGGCGAATCGGCCGTCGGGGTCGCCGTCGTCGCTCCCCCGGCCGGGGTCGGGGTCGTGGGCTGCTCCCCCGGATCCTCGGAGTCCTCGGGATCGCCTTCCCCGGTGGGGCCGGGTGCGACCGCGGTGGACCCGGTGGCCGCGGGATCGGCCGCGCCGTCGCCGGAGGGGGGCTCCTCGGCGACGACGGGGATCTCCTGGGTCTCGTCGTCCTCGTCGATCATGGCAGGTGGATGTAGGTCGTCCCGAAGGGGTCGGCGACCCGCGCCTCTCCGGTCTCCCAGTCGTGGGTGTACACCTCGCGGCCGTCGACGAAGACGTGGGCGGTCCGGGACTCGAGCTCGAGCGGGTGCCCGGACCACACGACGACGTCGCCGTCCTTGCCCGGCTCGAGCGAGCCCACCCGGTCGTCGAGTCCGAGCATGCGCGCAGGATTGATGGTGAGCGCCTCGAGTGCGGTCTCGGGATCGAGCCCGGCCCGCACGCACAGCGCCGCCTCGTTGATGAGGAGGTCGATCGGGACCACCGGATGATCGGTGGTGAGCGCGATCCGCACCCCGGCTGCGGCGAGCACCGCGGGAGTGCTGATGGCGCGGTTGCGGAGCTCGATCTTCGAGCGCGAGGTCAGCAGCGGGCCGACGATGACGTCGACGCCCTTCTCCGCGAGGTAGTCGGCGATGAGGTGGCCCTCGGTGCCGTGGTTGATGACGAGGCGGTACCCGAACTCCTCGGACAGCCGGATCGCGGTGGCGATGTCGTCGGCCCGGTGGCAGTGCTGGTCGAAGGCGAGCTCGCCGCGCAGCACCTGGCACAGGGTCTCGAGCGCGAGGTCCTCGTCGTGGATCACGCCGAGCTCGCGCGCCTCCTCCTTGTGCGCGGCGTAGTTGCGCGCGGCGACGAAGGCCTCGCGGATGATCCGGGACACGCCCATCCGGACCGAGGGCGTCTTCTGCTGCCGGCCGTAGACGTTCTTGGGGTTCTCGCCGAGAGCGGCCTTGACCGACACCGCCTCGCTGATGAGCATCTCGTCGACGACCCGCCCCCAGGTCTTGATCGCGGCGGTGCGCCCGCCGATCGGGTTGCCGGAACCGGGCTTGATCACCGCAGAGGTGACGCCGCCGCGCAGCGCGTCACGGAAGCCGACGTCGGCGGGATTGATCGCGTCGAGCGCGCGCAGGGCCGCGCCGTTGGGGTTCGTCTTCTCGTTGACGTCGTTGTCCGCGTCCGACTCCCCCTCCTCGTGGAGGCCCAGATGCCCGTGTGACTCGAGGAGCCCGGGGGTGATCCAGCCGCCGCCCGCATCGACGGTGCGCACGCCGTCCGGGATCGCCACCGACCGCGCCGGACCGACGGCGGTGATCCGGCCGTTCTCCACGAGGACGGTGCCGTGCTCGATCGCGGCGGCCCGCTGCTCGCCCGCCGCGATCGGGAGGACGGTGCCGCCGGTGATCGCGACCGTCGTGCCGAAGCGGACCGGGACGGGCTGGTACATGCGCGTTCTCCTTGGCTAGCGTTGTCGTATGAGCAGGTACATCGTGATCGGCGCCGGAGCGATCGGCGGAACCATCGGAGCGGCTCTCGCCGACAGCGGCACGGAGGCGGTCCTCGTCGCCCGCGGGGCGAACGCGGACGCCGTCGAGACCTCCGGAGTGCGCCTCCGGACCCCCGACCGGACCATCACAGCACATCCCACGGTAGTCCGGAAACCCGCCGAGGTCGCCCTCGGCACGCACGACGTCCTCATCCTCGCCACGAAGACCCACCAGGCGCTCAGCGCACTCCAGGACTGGGCGGACCTGCCCGTCCACGACGACTCCGGGAACCCCGTGGGCACCGCTGGGGAGCACCTGCCCCTCGTCCTCATGCTCAACGGCGTCGAGGCCGCCCGGATCGCCCCGCGGTGGTTCGCCGAGGTGTACTCGACGACGATCTGGCTGCCCGCCCTCCACATCGAGCCCGGCGAGGTCGTCGTGCGGATGCGGCCCGCTCTCGGCGGGTTCTTCGTCGGTCCCGTGACCGCCGCCGCGCGCACCGGAACCGTGCTCGAGTCGATCGCGACGGACTTCCGCGCCGCCGGGTTCGAGTTCGTCCCGGTCGAGGACATCTCCGTCCACGCCTGGGCGAAGCTCCTGTCGAACCTCGCCAACGGGCTCGATGCGATCCTCGGGCCGGGTGCCGACATCGGCGACCTCGCCCGGGCCATGCGCACCGAGGCGAAGGCGGTCTACGCCGCCGCCGGCATCGAGCACCTGTCGAACGGCCCGGCGAAGCACGGGATCGCCGACCGCCTGCAGATGAGCTCGGTCCCCGGGGTCGAGTCCTTCGGCTCGTCCTCGTGGCAGTCGCTCGCCCGGGGCACCGGGTCGATCGAGACCGACTACCTCACCGGGGAGATCGTCGCGATCGCGCGGACCGTGGGGGCCGAGGCGCCGCGCTGCGCCCTCGTCACGCGGTGGTGCCGCGCGCTGGCCGCCGACTCGGACCTCGGCGGGGTGATCCCGGCCGACGCCGAGGAGCGCCGGGCGGCTCTCGAGCGCGCCTTCGCGGAGTTCGCAGCGGCGGACGGATGAGCGCGGCGACGTAGGATCATCTCCATGATCGACCGCATCACGAGCTACGTCGCCATCGGCGACTCCTTCTCCGAGGGCCTCATGGACCCCTCCCCCGACGGCACCCCCGACCTCTTCCGCGGCTGGACCGACCGGCTCGCCGAGCAGCTCGTCACGAGCCCGGTGGGCTCGGAGGACCTGCGGTACGCGAACCTCGCGATCCGCGGGCGGCTGCTCGAGGCGATCATCGACGAGCAGGTGCCGCGGGCGATCGAGCTCGCCCCGGATCTCGTGTCGATCGTCGGCGGCGGCAACGACTGCATGCGGCCGAACACCGACATCGACGCCGTCGCCGCCCGCTTCGAAGAGGCCGTCGTCGCACTCCGCGAGGCCGGGATCGAGGTGATCCTCGGCAACGGCTTCGACACCAAGCAGGCGAGCCCGCTCATCAAGCAGCTCCGCCCCAAGGTCGCGATCTACAACTCCCACCTCTGGACGATCGCCCAGCGCCACGGCTGCACCGTTCTCGACATGTGGGGCCTGCGCTCCCTCTACGCCCCGGAGATGTGGGCGCCGGATCGGATCCATCTGAGCTCAGCCGGGCACGAGCTCGTCGCCGACCAGGCGCTCGCCGCTCTCGAGGGCGCTCCCCTGCCGAGCGCCGGGGTGCGCATGCCCGACCGTCCCAACCGGCCGATCCGGGCGGTCGTCGCCGAGGAGACTCAGTGGGTGCGCCGGCACCTCGCGCCCTGGGTGGGCCGCCGGCTGCGCGGGGCGAGCTCGGGCGACCACGTGCACCCGAAGCTCCCCGAGCTCGTGCGGGTCCGGCCGGAGAGCGCACCCGGGGACGCCGGGCACTCCGCATGAGCCTCGCAGCCTACGCCGCATTCCTCCCGTCCGCCCGCCGCGCCGCGCTCGTCCCCCCGGAGGTCGACGGGTGGGAGTGGCGCGGGCACCGGGTCCGGCTGCTCCGTGCCCGGGATCCCGAGGCCGGCGCCCGGCTCCTCGTGGTCCACGGCGCCGGGGCGCACGGCGAGGCGCTGTGGCCCGTCGCCTCCCTGCTCATCGGCCGCGGGCTCGACATCACCGCCGTCGACCTGCCGCTCTACGGCGGCACGGTCACCCGCAGGCGGTCGCGGGTGCGCTACGAGGACTGGATCGAACTCCTCGTCGACCTCGTCGCCGCCGAGGACGACGGCCGTCCCGTCTTCCTCCTCGGCGGGAGCATCGGCGGACTGCTCGCGGTCGAGGCGGCTGCGCGGCTCGCGCGGACGGTCCGGGACATGCAGCGCGCGGGCGGGCAGGATCCCGTGGCCGCAGTGGCCGCCACCTGCCTGCTCGACCCGCAGGATCGCGCGGCCCGGGTGCGGATGACGCGGTTCGGGCGCCTCGGCCTCGGATTCATGCCGCTGCTCGGACTCGTCCGCGGGCCGCTCGGCCGGATCCCGATCCGGGTGTCGTGGGTGGCCCGGCTGTCCCGGATGGGCCGCAGTCCGGCGCTCGGCCGGCTGTGCGCCGCGGACCCGCAGGGCGGGGGTGCCTGGGTGCCGCTCGGGTTCCTCACCTCGTACATGACGCATCGCCATCCCGCTGCGCGGAGCGTGCCGGTGCCCGTCCACCTCATCCATCCCGAGCGCGACGACTGGATGCCCCTGGCGCTGAGCACGGCGACGCTCGATCGGCTGCCCGGGCCCACCCGCACGACGGTGCTCCGCGAGTGCGGGCACTTCCCCCTCGAGGAGCCGGGCCTCACCGACCTCGTCGACGCCGTCGAGGCGATGGTCCGCGAGCACAGCTGAGCCGGGTTCCGGGTCCGGTGCGGAGACGGAATCCGAGCACCGCCTCTGCGCGGAGCCGAACGGCGCACGGCCCCGCCGCGGGCGACGACTCCACATGACCCCGGCGCGGATCAGACCGCCGGTGGGACGTCGTCCCGTGGGGCGTCGTCAGGCATGCGGTCGGAAGCATCACGCGGTTCGACCCGCACGCGCGCGATCCGCCGGTCATCCATCGCGACCACGGTGAGGAGCGCCTCGTCGAGGGTGACGGAGTCCCCTGTGTCGGGGATCCGGCCGAGCAGCGCCATGACGAGCCCGCCGACGGTCTCGTACCCGCCCTCGTCGGGCAGTTCGATCCCGGTCTGCTGGCTCGCCTCCTGAAGGATGAGCGCGCCGTCGACCTCGCTCACCTCGCCGTCGCTGCAGACGTGGTCGTCGACGGTGAGCGCGGCGTCGTACTCGTCGTAGATCTCGCCGACGAGCTCCTCGAGCAGGTCCTCCATGGTGACGATGCCGTCGGTGCCGCCGTACTCGTCGACGACGAGCGCGATCTGGTGGCCGCCCGCGCGCATCCGGCTCAGCGCCGGGAGCACTTCGACGGTGCCGGGCAGGGCGGGCATCTCGCGGACGATCTCGGCGGCCGCGGTGCCGTGCGGGTCGTCGACGTGGAGCAGGTCGCGGACGTGGAGGAAGCCGAGGATGTCGTCGTAGTCCTCCCCGGTGACCGGATAGCGGCTGTACTGGAGCGAGCGCACCTGGGCGCTGACCTCGGCGACCGTCGCGTCCCCGGCGACGAACTCGACGTCGGGGCGGGGGCGCATGACCTCGACGACGGTGCGCTCGGCGGCTTCGAAGACATCGTGGAGCACCTTGCGGTCGAGGGCGTCGAGCTCATCGGAGCTCGAGACCATGGCCCGGATCTCCTCGGTCGACACCGCTTCCCGGTTGACGGTCGGGTCGCCGCCGAGCAGCCGGATGACAGCGTTCGTCGAGACGGAGAGGAGCCAGATGACCGGGCGCATGAGTCTGCCGAACACGACGAGCGGGGGCCCGACGACGCGGGTCACGGTGAGGGCGTTCTGCATGGCGAGGCGCTTGGGGACGAGCTCGCCGAGCACGAGCGAGAGGTAGGCGATGACGAGGGTCATGAGGATGAGCGCGACCGTCGACGCCGCGGCGTCGGGGAGGCCGACACTGGCGAGGAGGGGCGCGATGTCCGGAGCGATCGTCGAGGCGCCGTATGCCGAGGAGAAGAAGCCGGCGACCGTGACCCCGATCTGCACGGCGGAGAGGAACTGGTTGGGATTGCGCACCATCTCCGCGGTGCGCCGTCCGCGCGGTCCGGATTCCGCGAGCCGGGAGATCTGCGATTCGCGGAGATTGACGATCGCCATCTCCGTGCCGGCGAACAGACCGCCGATGAGGACGAAGAGGAGGACCAGCCCGAGGTTGACCGCAGTAGTCGGATCCATGCCACCAGCCTAGAGGGCGGCGGAGGCGAGGGCGATGTGTGGGCGCGGGCGCCTCGGCTCCCGGGGCGAGGGGGCCTTCCCGCTCGCTCAGCCGCTCAGCGCCGCCTGGAGGGGGCCGGACACGAAGTAGAGGACGAACAGCGCGGCGGTGACGTACATGAGCGCGTGGACCTCGGCGCCCTTGCCGCGGAACAGCTTGATGACGACGTAGGTGATGAAGCCCGCGCCGATCCCGTTGGTGATCGAGTAGGAGAAGGGCATGAGGACGACGGTCATGAACGCGGGGATCGCGATCTCGACGTCGGACCAGTCGACGCGCACGATCTGCTGCATCATGAGGAAGCCGACGAGCACGAGGGTCGCGGCGGCGGCCTCGGTGGGGATCACCGCGGCGAGCGGGGCGAGGACGATCGTAGCGAGGAACATCACGCCGGTGACGACGTTCGCCAGGCCGGTGCGCGCGCCGTCGCCCACGCCGACGGTCGACTCGACGAAGCCGGAGTTCACCGAGGTGGACCCCAGGCCGCCGCCGATGGCGCCGAAGGCATCGGCGACCATGATGCGGCGCGACTGCGGGATCTCGCCCTTCTCATCCTTGATGCCGCCCTCGTTCGCGATGCCGACCATGGTGCCGAGCAGGTCGAAGAAGTTTGCGAGCAGGAGGGTGAAGATCGCGAGCGAGGCGGCGATGACGCCGACGTTCTGCCACGAGCCCAGGAGGTTGAAGCTGCCGATGAGCGACAGGTCGGGCATCGAGAACCACTGCTGGTCGAGGGTGGGGACGGTGAGGCCCCAGCCCTGCGGGTTGGCGACCTCGCCGTCGGCGCCGGTCTTGGGACCGATCCGGAACACCGCCTCGAGGATGAGGGCGAGGACGGTGGCGCCGACGATCGAGTAGAGGATGGCGCCGCGCACCCGGGCCGCCCACATGACGAAGAGCGCGAGGAGGGAGACGAGGAAGACGAGCATCGGCCACCCGGTGAGGAACCCGCCGGTGCCGAGCTCGAGGCCGGCGCCGGAGCCCCGGGAGATGAAGCCGGCGTTGATCATCCCGATGAGGGCGATGAACAGGCCGATGCCCACGCTGATCGCAGTCTTGAGCTGGCCGGGGACGGCGTTGAAGATCGCGGTGCGGAACCCGGTGAGGACGAGGATGAGGAGGATGATCCCCTCGATGACGACGAGACCCATGGCGTCGGCCCAGGTCATGCCCGGCAGCACGACGATGCCGTAGGTGATGAAGGCCGACAGGCCGAGCGACGATGACACCGCCATGGGGAAGTTGCCGATAACGCCCATGAGGATGGTGAGGATCCCGGAGACGAGCGAGGTCGCTGCGGCGACCGCGGGCAGGTTGGGCTCGGTGCCGCCGCCGAGGAACAGGCCGGTGCTGTCCGCGGCGGCACCGATGATGAGCGGGTTGAGCACGACGATGTAGGACATCGCGAAGAAGGTGGCCAGCCCGCCGCGGATCTCGCGACCCACGGCGGAGCCGCGCGCACTGATGCGGAAGAAGCGGTCGAGCGCTCCGGAGGGCGCGCCGGTGGGCTCGGAGGTGCGTGCGGGGGTCTGGCTCACGGGTGCCGCCTTGTCGATGGGCCGGATGACCGGGTGGTCTGCGGGTGTCGGAACGCCGGGGCGCACCGGGGCGGATCGGGCAGGCCGATCACCCGACCCAGGATAGGTGATCGGTTCCGGAACGGATGTTTCGACCCGGTGACAACCTCCTGCTCAGGGCGCGCGGGAACCGGTGCCTTCGGTAGGCTGGGCGAAACCGACACCGACATCAAGGGGCATCCATGGACGCGTTCCTCGGCCTCGGCATCGCCGCCGTCGTCATCATCGTCATCCTCATCGTGCTCGCCGCGCTGCTGTTCGGCGGCCTGCGCTCGAGCATCTTCTTCACCGTGCGCACGCAGGAGAACGTCATCGTCGAGCGCTTCGGCAAGTTCAAGAAGGTCGCTCGGCCGGGTCTCAACACCAAGGTCCCGTTCATCGAGACCACCACGCGGCCGATCTCGCTGCGCGTCCAGCAGCTCGAGGTCAACATCGAGACGAAGACCAAGGACAACGTCTTCGTCACCATCCCAGTCGCCGTGCAGTACGTGGTGAGCGAGCAGAGCGTCGTCGACGCCTACTACCGGCTGGCCAACCCGGAGGAGCAGATCCGCTCCTACGTGTTCGACACCGTGCGCTCCTCGCTGTCGACGCTCACCCTTGACTCGGCGTTCGAGTCGAAGGACGACATCGCCTCGAGCGTCGAGCAACGGCTGTCGGAGTCGATGGCCCGCTACGGCTTCCGCATCATCAACACCCTCGTCACCGACATCTCGCCCGACCAGCGGGTGCGCGATTCGATGAACTCGATCAACGCCGCCCAGCGCGACCGGGTCGCCGCCCAGGCGCTCGCCGAGGCCGACAAGATCAAGCGCGTCACCCAGGCCGAGGCCGAGGCCGAGTCCAAGCGCCTCCAGGGTGAGGGTGTCGCCGCGCAGCGGAAGGCGATCGCGATCGGCATCGCCGAGCAGTACGAGATGCTCAAGCGGGCCGGGATCGAGCACACCGCCGAGCAGCTGCTCCTCATGACGCAGTACTTCGACACCATGCAGGACGTGGCCCGCAACGGCCGCTCGAACGTCCTGTTCCTCCCGTCGAACCCCGGCACGATCGGGGACATGACGACGGAGATCCGCAACTCGCTGCTCGCTGCGCAGGAGGTCGAGCACGCGCGCGAGGGCGCCGAGGAGTGGGAGCAGGACCAGGAGCGCCAGGAGGCGGCGAAGGAGCGGATGCGTCAGGAGCAGGCGCGGCGCCAGCGCGAGCTCCAGCAGGCGCGCGAGGCTCAGCGGTCGCAGGGGCAGCAGGGCATGGGGCAGGGAATGCATGGTGGGCCGGGCAGCGGTCCCGCGATTCCACCCCGCCCGCCGTGGCCGCAGCCGAACCAGTGACCGCCGGATGACGGGTTGTCGTTCCCGGCTCACGGTTCCCGTGGCTGCCGGATGATGGTTCCCTGGCCGCCGGATGATGGCTCCCCATCACCGGGAGCCTGCCGCCGAGGCCGCCCTTCGACCGATGGGCGGCCTCGGTCGTGTTCGGGCGGGGCTGTCGTGTTCGAGGCGGGCGGTCGTGTTCGAGAGGCGTTGGTCGTGGACCGGGCGTTGCGGGTTATCGATTCCGCACGCACTCCGCACCGACCAGCTTCCCAGCCACTGCTCGACCATCAGACCCGGTGCGCGGTCCTCCATGACCTGCGGGGCAAATCGCCCAGATTGCTGGGCCGCCCACCCGCTGATCAGATCGCGAGGTCGAACACCCCTACCGGTCTGTGCTGTCGCCGATCGACACGATCCGCATTGATGTGAGCACGCAGGACCTTCTCCTGGCCGCTCCCCCAGCACGGACGCGCGGTCGGCGACGGCTGCGAGCGCGGCTGGATCAGCCGGACCGCTCGACCCGAATCCACCTGCATCGGCGCAGGACCTCCCTGTTGGTCGGAACTGTGTCCCGGTACCGCCCGACCCGGTTCGGATGCATGGCGCTTCCATTCGGGTGCCGGACATCGTTGCTCGGGTGCCCGACATCGCTCGTCGGGTACCGGATGCAGAATGCCCTCCGCGGCCTCGGCAGCGGTGTCTCCGGAGCCGTCGCCGGTCCAAGGGGTGGAATCGAGCTCATCGGGGCTGGCACCGTCGACTTCGTCGACAGTGTCACTGCGAATAGGTGCGGGATCACGGGTGCCAGCCGCGCTGTCCGGTGGGCCGGTGGCGAGCGTCCCACCGCACAGGGAGGCCGTTTCCGCGGTGTAGGAACCGCCGGTCGGAGTGGTGACGACGAGACGCTCCGGATCTGCGCGGTGCGCCCACCCCGGGTTCTCCTTGGCGTAGTTGCACGCCGCGCACAGACCCGAGGCGTTCGTCCAGTCCGTCGCTCCACCGGAACGGTGCGGAATCGCATGATCGATGTGGCGGATCGGCGCATCGCACCAGGGGGTGCGGCAGGTGTCGTCTCGCAGCTCGATCATGCGACGCAGAAGTCCGGTGAACTCCCGCCGACGCGTATCCATGGCGACCAGACCACCGGTTCCGGGGGCGGTGTAGAGACGACGGAGGAATGCCGCCCCTGCGGGATCGGCGAGCATCCGGCGCGCGGCCCCGGCCGGCACGGGGCCGTGTCCGCGGATCCACGCCGGCGCCTCGCCGTCGGTGAGCAGGGTGTCCGCGCTCATCACGAGGTGCACCTCGACCGGCACTGCGTCTGCGGTCTGCTGGCCGGTCACCCGCTCGACGAGCAGGTCGGCCGCGACCTGACCGACCGAACGCCCGCCGGATTCACCAGACCCCACGAGTCCGGCGGCGGCCTGCTGAAGATTCACATACGCGGCGACCGCCTGGCGCAGCGGCAGCAGAGCGGTGAGATGAGCCATCCCGCCGGGTGCCGGGCGCACGCTCACGCGCCGCTCCTTCTCGCACCGGTCCAGATGCTCCACAGCGGCCTGCTGGTCGAGGCGCTGAGCATGGGCGCGTGCTTCCGAGGCGAGCCTGCGCACTCCGATCCGGTCGAACCTCTCGGACAGTCGCTCATCCACCTCGTTCTGCTTCTCCGGGGGAAGCCAGGACGTCTCGCGGTGCAGGACCTGCGCCTTCTCCTCCGAGAGCACCCCGGACGCCACCGCCGCCATGGCGTGCGGGAGGTCCCGGATGAGTGCACGGGCGAGCCCGAGGAAGCGCGCACCTCGAGCCGGCGACTCCCGCCGGGCCAGGCCGATCTCTGCGCCGAGCCCCTTCCCGCGCGAGGAAGCGGGAACCCCGCGGCGGAACTCCGATTCGAGCCGTTCCCGTTCGAGCACGGAAGCGGCCCGCGCCTGTGCCGCGGTGCAGGCGGCCTTGAGCTCTTCGAGCGCCCGGAGTGCGGCGACGGCTTCGGTCTCCGACCGCGCTTCGAAGTGGACCAGCGCATCACGGATCCGGTCGACCGCGTCGACCGTTGTGATGCCCTGCGTCGTTCTCATACCCCAACGTTATCCGGAGGCACGGACACGGGTCTGCCGAGAGTGGATTCCCTGGTCAGGCACCTCGGCCCCGGTGATGGCACTGCTCGGTGCGGCCCTGGTGACGGCGTTGTTCGGTCCGACCCCAGAGACGGCATTGCTCTGATCGGCACCGGAGCCGACCCTGCCGGGATCGGTCCCCGAGCCGCTCGCGCACGGCTCGGTTCGGGAGATCGGCACATGCGCGGCTGAGGTTCGGACGGCCGACAAGTGCGGGCAGCACGGGGCGACCGCGACCGGGGTCTCGAGCCCTGCAGACTTGCGGTCCGCGCGACCCCACCTGCACTGCTGCCGATCAGACGGCCGGCACAGACAGCTGAGAACCGGACAGTCGGCGATCGCGCAGCTGAGAAGCCGCCCGCCGGCACGTGTGCGACTGCGAGGCAGTCAGCCGGCGTTCCAGTGGACGCGATTCGAGTGTCCGTCTCTCTCGTGCCCGCGGATCGTGAGTGCACCTCGGCGCTCCCGCGTTCCCGGATCCGCGCTCCCCGCGCCCATATCCCCGATTCACTGATCCTCGGACACCGAATCCCCAGCGGTCCATAGGCACACCTGCCCGCTCCCGCCGGAGTTGAGAGCGCACAACCGTCACAGTTGAGATTGCACAATCCGAAGGATTCGTTCTCAGAAACCTTCGGAAATTACGGGGTGAATGGGGGAAGGACCCCGACACGGGTGAGTGTCGGGGTCCTTCGCGGGTCAGGTGATCAGTTCAGATCAGGCCTGGCCCTTCTTGGCGCGACGGGTGGTCACGTAGACCGCGGCTGCACCGACGACGAGCAGGCCAGCGCCGACTCCCAGTCCGGTGAGCTCGGAACCGGTGCGCGGCAGGTCGCTGCCGTTGTCATCGGAGTCCTCGTCCTCGCCGGGGGCGGCGCCCTCGTCGGAGACGACCTCGAACGAACCGGTGAGCGGCTCGTCGGCGTCGCCGGCGGCGTAGGCTGCACCAGCGGCCTCGGATCCGGCGTTCGCGGCATCGTCGTCACCGGCGGTGGCGGCGACGCTCACGTCGTAGGTGCCGAGGTACACGTCGGCGTTGCCGGCGTTGGTGCCGTAGACACCGAAGGTCACGACGCCGTTCTCGTCAGCGGTGCCCTCGAGGGTGAAGTCATTCACCGAATCGTTCTGCGGGAACACCTCGAGGGTGACCGACTCGCCGGAGGCGTAGCCGGTGGCCGTGATGTTCACGCCGGCATCCTCGTTGACGAAGTCCGAGACGGACACGCGACGCGGATCGATGGTGAGCTCACGCTCAGCCGGGGCCACATCGGTGGGGTCGTCCGTCGGTGCCGGAGCGGTCGGGTCCTCGGTCGGCGCCGGCGAGGTGGGATCCTCGGTCGGCTCGTCCGAGGGATCGTCCGACGGGGTGGGATCCGGGGTCTGCGACGGATCGTCCGAGGGCTCATCCGACGGCGTGGGATCCGGGGTCGGCTCCGAATCGTCCTCGGCCACCATGACCTCGTAGCCGTCGGTGAACTCGAGGGCGTGGACGAGCGAGGTGCCCCAGAAGAAGTCCTCGGGCGCGTCGGTGCCTTCAGCAGGAGCGCCGCCGCTCACGACGCCGATCGCCTTGTCACCCTGGAAGACGGCACCACCGGAGTCGCCCGGCGCGGCCTCGAGGCCGTTGACGCCGAATCCGCGGACCCAGCCGAACGAACCGTCGGGCAGTCCGATCCGGCTGTAGCCGTCGACGATGTCAAGGTCGTCGTCATGGGTAAGACCGGTCGTGCGGCCGCTCTTCCAGACCCGCTCTCCCTTAACTGGGGCGGCGACGCCGGTGATCTCGGTCTCGATCCCGGCTGCGAGATCATCGTCTCCGGCGGTCGACCAATCGGTGACAGCGGGAAGCAGATCAAGGTCCGCATCGCTGACGTCGATGACCGCGATGTCGGTCGAGTTCGGGTCGCCGTCGCCGCCCGTGGAATGATTCGGTCCGCCGAACTGGGAGAACGCGAAGTCGCCCATCTTGGCGGGATCCATGAGTTCCGGTGAGTCCTCGCCGGAGTGCGCGGTGTCCAGCGAAGGCAGAGTGCGGGTCGCCTGGGTCAGGGCGTCGTCGTTGGTGCAGTGGCCGGCGGTGATGACCGCAGGGTTGCCCTCCGGGCTCACCGCGGTGAAGCCGACGGAGCACAGACCGGTGGCCTCCTCAGCGGTGCCCGCGCCGTAGCCGGCGCCGCCGACGAGCTCATTCTGCGCGTAGGCCTGGATCGGCTCGGCGATCTCGATGACCTCGACGTTGGAGAACTCGCCCTCGAAGGCCTCGATCGCCTCGGTGGTCTCCTCGTCGAGCTCCTCACCCGGAAGGGTGACGACGACGACGTTGCCGTCACCGTCGGTGCCGTAGGCCTGGACGCCGTCGACGTCGGCGAACTCCTGCACCTGCTTGCTCATCGCCTTGACCGAGGTCGGGGCCTCTTCGGCGGTCTCGGTGGCCGATGCCGGAACGGTGACGAGCACGCCCGTCATCCCCAGCGACGCGGCCGCGGCAAGAGCTGCCGGGTGCGAAAGGAGTCTCTTGCTTATTGTGTCTCTTTCCCTACTTCGTTCCGTAACGGTCAGGCGGCTGACGGATCAGCACTGGTTGCGAGCGCCGTGCGCACGGGGAGGCAACCGGGGTCGACTTTACCGATCCGTGACCTGATGACCAATGATTGCGTAAACGTAACGAACTAAACACAGAATCGACGTTTCAACTACCCGCGGGTACCCGCTTCGGAATGCGGATCGCGGCGGCCGACGCCGGTCGTCTCCGCCGGGGAGCGGTGACCGGGCTCAGAGCCCGACCCGGGCTCAGGTGTCGGCAGACGAGGCGAGCGTGGGACTGCACCTCCGCCCGCCGCACACGGAGCCGACCGCTCCCGCAGCACCGGCGGAAGGAGGGACGAGCAGGGTCTTCCCAGCGCGCCCCCAGCCCGGCAGGTCTTCATGCTCGAGCGGGCGCCGCTTAGACTCGGAGCTGAAGTTTCGCCCCATCCCCATGATCGCCGCACTGGCGACGACAGCCGGACTGCTCCTCAGCGGGTGCGGCGGTACCGGAACCGTGTCTTCGACGAATGGAGAAGAATCCGTGGAATCAGTAGTCGGCCGCTGGGTCTCCGACGAGAAGGGGGAGCCGCACCTGACGTTCTCCGAGAACGGCGAGGTCTCCGGCAGCGACGGGTGCAACGGCATCGGCACCACCTACGAGCAGGACGGGTCCACGGTCACGCTCGAACGGTTCACCACGACGCTCAAGGCGTGCATCGGGGTCGACACCTGGCTGCGCGAGGCGCGGGTTCTCGAGATCGACGGCTCGACGATGACGGTGAAGAACGGCGACGAGCAGGAGATCGGCACCCTGACGCGCGAGTGACGTCACGCTCCGGCGGGAGCCGCTGCACGTCCGACCCCGAACTCCGAACCCCCACCGCTCCCGCGAAACGCATCGCGGCCCCGGGATCCTTCCGATCCCGGGGCCGCGTGCTGTCCGGAGCCCCCTGTCAGACTCGAACTGACGACCTTCGCTTTACAAGAGCGGTGCTCTACCAACTGAGCTAAGGAGGCGGGCCGCCCGGGTGTCCGCATGGCAGTGCGTCCCGTTCGGCGACTGCAGCAGTCTAAACCACCCGTCTCGGGCCGGACAAAGCGCGATCCCGCGTTCATCCGCAGCCGCCGCGCGACCTCGGTTCGACTCAGCCGATCTCGCCGGCGGCGGTGAGGAGCTCGGTGGCGAACGCCTCCGGATCCTGCCAGGCCTCGGTGTCCTCGCCGTTGACGAGCACGCGCGGGGTGCCCTGCAGACCGTCGCTCAGCGCGTCCTGCGTGGTGTTCTCGACGAACTTGTCGAAGCTCACGTTCTCCACGCACTCCTGCACGGAGGGTCCGCCCTCGAGCGTCGTCGTCGGGGCACTCGTGTCGACTCCGGCCTGCTCGGCGAACTCGAGGAGCTGCTCGTCGGTCATGCCGTTGGCGCCCTGCGCCGGCTGGTTGTCGAAGAGGGTCTTCATGACATCCATGTAGACGTCGGTCTGGCCGCTGTCGGCCACGCAGGCCATGAGGTTCGCCGAGCGGGTCGAGTACTCGTTGCCCTGCGAGCTCGCATCGAGGATCGCGACGGGCTGGTACTCGACGGCGATCGTGCCCTCATCGACGAGCTTTCCGAGCGTTCCGGCGTTGGCCTGCTCGAAGCCCGCGCAGCCGGGGCACTGGAAGTCGAGGTACACGGTGACGACCGGCGCGGTGTCCGGGAGGCCGGACTCGGAGAACGCCGGCGCGTCCGCCGGGGCGTCGTCCGCCTCGGCGCCCTTGGCACCGTAGGCCTGCACCTGCTCGCCGTCGCTCGCGAGCGTGATCGACCCGGCGGTGTAGTTCTTGGGTCCTGGCGTCGGCTGGGCGGCCTGGACGATGAGGAAGATCACGACGGCGAGGACCGCGACCACCACGACGCCCACCCCGGTGTAGAGGATCGTGCGTGCGGTCTTCTCGCGCTTGGCCTGCGCCTCTGCGAGCTGCCGCGCCTTTTCGCGCGCGGCCTGCCTGCGGTCGGCCGCGGACGAGGAGTTCTTCGCCATGTTCCCTCACGTTGTGTCGCTGGTGCTGGTCTCGGGCGCCCTCCGGCGCCCTGCCATGATACGACCTCCGGCTCCGCCCGCCGTTCACCAACCACGCAGGTTCGCGTCGCGGATCACGCAGGTTCGCGTCGACGGATCACCCGGATCGGAGCACGCCGTGGCACGGCGGCCGCGCACACGGAACCGCGGCAGGGTTCACCGCTTCCCAGCCGCGCTCACGGAACTGCGGCAGGGCTCAGCAGGCCCCGACCGCGCTCACGCGGCGGCGCTCACGGGAACTGCGGCTCCGGGATGAGGCCGAAGGGATTGGCCGGGGAGGGCCACCACGTCACCGAACCTCCGGTGAGGACGGTGATGACCGCGAGGACGACGAGCACGCCGAGGATCGCGGTCGCGATCCATTCGCCGGTCGAGGAGCGCGTGATCGGGCTCAGCAGCACCCGGGAGCCGTGCCGGAGGTTCGCCGATCCGGGACCGAGCCACAGCACGACCGCGGACGCGAGCGCGGCCGCCCACAGCGCCCAGGCCTCGGAGCTGCCGCCCGGCACGATCCCGAGCACGTCGAGGCGCATGAGGATCGCGATCGCCCCGGCTGCGATGAGCGGGAGGATGAGGCAGAACAGGGAGACGAAGAGCGCGCCGAGCAGCGCCCCGGGCATCGAGCCGACGGAGGACCACAGGCTCACCGAGCCCGGCCCGCGCTCGAACTGCCGCCAGTTGCGGGTGCGCGCCATCGACCCGGCGGTGCGGGCGACGACCTGCCAGATGTACGTCGCGATGAGTATGATGAACGGTCCGAGCGGCGTGAGCGCGATCGCGAGGAGGTTGAGGGCGAGCACCGCCCACGCGCCGCCGAGGCGCGAGGGACGGGGTCGTCCGGGCGGCACGAGCCGCCCCTGCTGCATCCCCGCCTGCTGCGGCCGGCCGTATCCCTGTCCCGGCGGCATGCCCTGCTGCATGCCCTGCATCTGGCCCGGCGCACCGGGCCGCGGGCGCGGGTCGATGCCGAGCGGACCATAGGGACGAGGTCCGCCGGGGACCGGTGCCTGCTGGTGGACGGGCGGCGCGGATCCGTACTGCCCGGCCCCCGGATGGGCTCCGAGCTGCTGGACCGGCCGCTGACCCTGGTGCGACTGTCGCGGCACGCCGTGGGCGCCCGGCACGTGCCCCGGGGCACCGGGGTACCCGGTTCCGGCGGCCACCGCCGGCATCACCGCGGTGCCCGAGGGTCCGACCGGGGCGGCGGACGACCCGGCGCCGGGGCCCTGCCGCACCGGGCCGCCGAGCGAGGGCATGCGTCCGGACTCGATGTCGACGAGCGCGTCGAGGATCATCGAGCCCGAGGGGCGGCGCTCCGGCTTGGGGTCGAGGCATGCCCGCAGGAGGGGGACGAACAGCGCCGGGGCGCCGTCGAGGTTCGCCCGGCCCATCGCGACCCGGCCGAGGACCGCCTCGAGCGGTCCCGAGCCGTAGGGGTTGGTGCCGGTGGCGGCGAACGCCATCGAGGCCGCCCACCCCCACCAGTCGGTCTTCTCGCTCGAGGCCTTGCCGTCGGCGATCTCCGGGCTCAGGTACCCCGGGGTGCCCATGACGAGACCGGTCGCGGTGACCTTGACCTCGTCGGCGGCCTGCGCGATGCCGAAGTCGATGACCATCGGCTCGCCGTCCATGATCATGATGTTCGCGGGCTTGAGGTCGCGGTGGATGACCCCGGCGGAGTGCACGGCGTTGAGGGCGTCGAGCAGCGCGTGGCCGAAGTGGACGAGCTCGTCCTCGGCGAAGGGGCCGTTCTCCTTGACGTCGTCGGACAGCGTCATGCCGTCGACGAACTCGGTGACGATGAAGGGCTGCTCGGATTCGAGCTCCGCGTCGAGCACCTCGGCGATCCGGGGGTGCTTGATCCGGCGCAGCGTGCGGACCTCGCGGGCGAGCCGCTTGCGGGAGGTCTCGTCGTTGGCGATGTGCGAATGGAGGACCTTGACGGCGACGGGATTGTTCTCCCCGTCCACCGCGAGATACACGACGCCCATGCCGCCGGAGCCCAGCTGCTCGAGCAGGCGGTAGCCGCCCAGTTCTTCCATCATCACCTCATCCACATTACGTGAGAGAGTAGAGTCTCTCCTGACAGAGGTTCAATCCGAGGAGCACTGTGACACGCACACCGGCCGATCAGGAAACCCGCACCTCTCCCCTTCCTCCCCCGCCCGACGGCGCCGATTTCGTCGTCGTCGCCAACCGCCTCCCCGTCGACCGCGTGAGCGCCGGGCCGGAACCGGAATGGGCGACCTCGCCCGGGGGTCTCGTCACCGCCCTCGCACCGGTCATGCAGGCCAACGACGGCGCCTGGATCGGCTGGGCCGGGATCCCCGACGAGGAGATCGAGCCCTTCGACATCGACGGCATGCACCTCGTGCCGCTCACGTTGAGCTCGGACGAGATCGTCAGCTACTACGAGGGCTTCTCCAATGCCACGCTGTGGCCGCTCTACCACGACGTCATCGTCGCCCCGGAGTTCCACCGCACCTGGTGGGAGAGCTATCTGCAGGTCAACACCCGCTTCGCCGAGGCGGCCGCGCGGACCGCCGCCGCGGGCGCCACCGTGTGGGTCCACGACTACCAGCTCCAGCTCGTGCCGGCACTCGTGCGCGCCCTGCGCCCGGACGTGTCGATCGGGTTCTTCAACCACATCCCGTTCCCGCCCGCCGAGCTGTTCGCGCAGCTCCCGTGGCGCTCGCAGATCCTCCACGGCCTGCTCGGCGCCGACCTCATCGGCTTCCAGCGGCCGGCCGACGCGGCGAACTTCCGCCGGGCGGCCCGCATCCACGCCGGCTTCACGACGAAGGCGAGCCAGATCCGGGTGCCGGCGTCGGAGGAGGCGGGCACCGGGGAGCACATCGCCGAGGCGCGCGCGTTCCCGATCTCCGTCGACGCGCAGGCGCTCGACTCCGCAGCCCGCGATCCGCAGACCGTCGCCCGGGCGCGGGAGATCCGCGCCGAGCTCGGCGACCCGGAGACCCTCGTGCTCGGCGTCGACCGCCTCGACTACACGAAGGGCATCCGCCACCGGCTCAAGGCATGGGGCGAGCTGCTCGCCGACGGGTCGATCGACCCCGGCGAGGTCACCCTCGTCCAGATCGCCACCCCGAGCCGCGAGCGGATCGAGCAGTACCAGCAGATCCGCACCGACGTCGAGCTCGCCGTGGGACGCATCAACGGCGAGTTCTCCGACCTCGGGACGACGGCGATCCACTACTTCCACCACTCCTATCCGCGCTCGGAGATGACCGCGCTCTACCTCGCCGCCGACGTCCTCCTCGTCACCGCGCTGCGCGACGGGATGAACCTCGTCGCCAAGGAGTACGTCGCCTGCCGCACCGAGGAGGACGGCGTCCTCGTCCTCTCCGAGTTCGCCGGGGCCGCCGACCACATGAACCAGGCGGTGCTCGTCAATCCGCACGACATCGACGGGCTCAAGGCGAACATCGTGCGCGCCGTCGAGATGCCGCCGGCCGACCGCCGGCGCCGGATGCGCACGCTGCGCCGCCGGCTGTTCCGCGACGACGTGCAGTCGTGGTCGCAGACGTTCCTCGACACGCTCGAGGCGCTCGACGATGACAAGGACATGCGCCGCTGGGAGGCCGCCGAGGCGAAGGAGCCGCCCGAGCCCACCGAGCCGGAGGAGCGCCGCCGATGACCGCGGCGTTCGGTCCCGCGCTCCGCCCGCCCCTGCAGGATCCCGCCGACGTCGACATCCGGGCGCTCGCCCGCACCCGGCGGCTCCTCGTCGCCCTCGACTTCGACGGGGTCATCGCGCCTCTCCAGGACGATCCGGCGACCTCGGCCCCGGTGCCGGAGTCGGCGGAGGCGGTCGAGGCGCTCGCCGCCCTGCCGGAGACTGCGGTCGGCTACATCTCCGGGCGCGACGTCGCCGCGCTCAAGGAGCTGAGCCGCGCGCCCGGCCCGGTGCTCTTCGTCGGCTCGCACGGCGTCGAGCAGGACCTCAGCGGCGGAGCCGAGGCCACGGCCGACCCCGCCGACCCCTACCGCTACTCCGCCGCGCCCACGCCGGCGGAGCGCACTCAGCTCGACGCGCTCGACGCGGAGTTCGAGCGGATCACCGCCGCCACGCCGGATACCGGGCACGGCGAGCTGCGCGTCGAGCGCAAGCCGCTCGGCCGGACCTTCCACACCCGCGGCTGCTCGCCCGAGCGCACCGAGTTCTTCGCCGCCGAGCTCCGCCGGTTCGCCGAGGAGAACCCCGAGCTGCGCTCGCTCGACGGCCACGACATGATCGAGTTCGGGGTGCGGATGCACACCAAGGGCGACGGCCTCGACCTCATGATCGAGCACACCGGGGCGACGGCCGCGCTCTACATCGGCGACGACACCACCGACGAGGACGCCTTCGCCCACCTCGATGCCCGCCGAGAGGGCGGCTATGAGGGCCTGAGCATCCGGGTCGGCACCGCGGACACGTGCGCCCGCGCGCGGATCGCCTCGCCCGAGGCGGTCGCCGCGCTCCTCACCCGGCTCGCCGCGGAGCGATCCGCGGCCCTCACCGGCGGCTGAGGCTCGCGCGTTCGGAGCGGCCCGGTGGGTTTGGGTCCCTCGGGTGCTGACCCAGCGAGCGCTGCCCTCCTGCGTGTGGACCTACCGAGCGCTGACCTACCGCGTGCGGACCGGCAGCTCGGAGGAGCGGAGCACGAGCTCCGGTGCCACCGAGTAGTCCGGGAGCGTGCGCGCGCCGGCCATGAGCCGCTCGAGCTCGCTGATCGCCGTCTGCGCGAGCCGGCCCCAGTCGAAGGTCACCTGCGAGAGCGGGGGGTGGACGACATCGGCGTCGGGCATCTCCCCCACGGTGAGGAGCGAGAGGTCCTGCGGCACGTCGAGGCCGAGGCGGCGCGCCGATTCGAGCACCCCGAAGGTCAGCGCGGGCGAGCAGCTGATGACCGCCGAGCAGTTCGCGCGGAGCAGACCGTCCGCGGCCTGCGCTCCGGCGAGGATGCCCGGGCCGGCCTGCGCCACCGGAGCCTGGTCCCGGGTCGCCGGGATGTGGAGGAGGTCCGCCATCGACCGCCGGTAGGCGGCCACCCGGTTCGCAGCCGCGGAGTCCTCCGGCACCGCGATACCGATCCGCCGGTGTCCCAGGTGGACGAGGTGCCTCACCGCGGTGTCGATGCCCTGCGAGGCATCGAGGACGATCTGGCCGGTGCCTTCGTGGCGCGCGTTCGACACCCGGACGACCGGGACGTTGAGCGCCGCGAGGCGCTTGGCCTCCGGCCCGGCCGACTGCCCGCCGAGCACCACCGCGCCGGCTACCCCGAACTCCTGGAGCCGGGTCGCTGGCGAGGGGAGCTCGGGCCCGGTCGTCACCCGCAGCGCGACCTTGCCCACCCGGTAGATCCGACGGACGGTCTCGAGGTAGAGGGTCTCGAAGGGGTCGACGTCGGCGCCGGTGACCTCGGCCTGAACCACCGCGACGACGGCTGGCGAGTCCTCCGGCAGGGCGCTCTCGACGCCGAGCGTGCGGAGCGCCACCTCGACCGCGCGCCGGGCCTCCGCGGAGACCCCGGGGCGGTCGCGGAGCACCCGAGACACTGTCGAGGCGGAGAGGCCCGACAGCTCCGCGATCCGGTTGAGGGAGACGTCCGTGCGCATCATGAGCGGGCCGCCGCGGTCGACGCGCGGGCGAGCAGCCGGGGCCGGTAGGTCGGCGGCACCGAGCGCATCCCCTCGCCCGGCAGGTCGAGCACGGTGCGGACCCCGGCGACGAGGGCCTGGGTCATCCCCGGGTTGTCGAGGCCGAGCACGGTGGCCGGCGGCGCGGTGTAGCGCATCGTCGACGAGTCGCCGAAGCCCACCACCGAGAGGTCGCGCGGGACGACGAGCCGGCGCTGCCGCATCGCGGCGAAGACCCCGTAGAGCTGGAGCGCGCTCTGCACGATGAGCGCGGTGCACGTGGCGTCGCGCAGGCGGGTCGCCGCCTCGATCCCGCCGGAGTACGACTTGGGCACCGCGGCGATCCATTCGTCGAGGCGCGAGGTGAGGCCGCGCACCGGGTGCTCGGCGAGGAAGCGCTCCTCGAGCTGCCGGGCGAGCGCGCCGGATTCGTTGCACACGAGGCCGATCCGCCGGTGCCCGAGCGCGCTCAGGTGCTCGAAGGCGAGGGTGAGGCCGCCGGTGAGGTCGATGTGGGCGGCGACCCATTCGCCGCCGACCCGCGTCCCGTCGGCCGGCCGGGGCGCCTCGGCCCGGACCGCCGCCTCCGCGAAGCGCACCACCGGGACGTCGACGTCGAGCTCGGTGAAGGTCGGGGTCACCACCGCTGCGGCACCGGCGGCGATGCACGCGCGGACGTCGGCGAGGTCGGAACCGAGGAACACCGGGGCGGTGAGGAGGCCCTCGGCCTGGAGCCGGTCGGCCACCCCGTTGCACACATCGAGCTGCCAGTGCTCGGGGGCCTCGGGCGCCCCGACGACGACGAGCCGGGCGGGGCTCGGCCGCAGCAGCGTCGAGCGCGTGTAGCCCACCCTCTCGAGCGCGCGGTGCACCCGCTCGCGCGTGGCCTCGGCGACCGTGCCGCGCCCGGAGAGCACCCGTGACACCGTGGTGACGGAGACCTCGGCGGCGGCCGCGACGTCTTCCAGGCGAACTCTCATGCGCCTATCCTACGGTGGACTCGACAGCCCTCCCCCGGACCGTCCTGCACCCCCGGCTACCTGCGACGATGGGGTTGGGCTCCGATAGGATCGAGAGCATCAGCCACCCTGTGAGGAGACCCGCCCGCATGTCCACGGTCACCCTGACCGATGTCAGCCACCGCTACCCGGCGACCTCGACCGCCGCGGTCGACGGGGTGTCGTTCCGCGTCCACGACGGCGAGTTCCTCGTCCTCCTCGGACCCGCCGGCAGCGGCAAGTCGACGATCCTGCGGATGATCCACGGCACCGAGCGACCCTCGCGGGGGACGATCGAGATCGACGGCCAGGACGTCACGACGGTGCCGCCGGGCGATCGCGACGTCACGATGGCGTTCGAGAACTACGCGCTCTACCCCCACATGGACGTGGCGGAGAACATGGGCTTCGCGCTCCGGCTCAGCGGGATCAGTGAGGACGAGATCGACCGGCGGGTGAGCGACGCGGCGGCCCGGCTGGGGCTCGGCGCCGTGCTCCGCGCCCGGCACGACGATCTCGACGGCCTGCAGCGCCAGAAGGTCGCGCTCGCCCGCGCCCTCGTGCGCAACCCGCGGGTGTTCGTCATGGACGAGCCGCTCGCCAACCTCGCCCCCGAGGTCCACGACACCACCCGCGACCAGATCCGGACCCTGCAGCAGGACCTCGGCATCACCACGCTCTACGCCACGAAGTCCGCGGAGGACGCGGTGGCGGTGGCGGACCGGATCGTGCTGCTCGAGAAGGGCCGCGTCGTCGGGGTGCACTCCCCGGAGGAGCTCTCCCGCCGGATCTGAGACCCGGGATCGCGCCCGCACCCCGGACGCGACGGCCCGATCCTGCGATGATGGCTCCATGTTCATCACCGCCCAACGTCTGGGCAGCGCGATCGCGACCCTGCCGTGGCGCACCCCGGTGGCCGACTGGCCCAAGGATCTGCTCGTCGGCCTGCCGCGCGGCATCTCCCGGCATGTCGTGCGGTTCGTCGAGCTCGCCGGCGAGGTCGTCGCCGTCAAGGAGACCGAGGACCCGGTGGCCGAGCGCGAGCACGAGATGCTCCGCGCGCTCGTCCGGCTCGATGTCCCCGCGGTCACCCCGCTCGGCCACGTCACCGAGCGGTGCACCCCCGAGGGCGAGCACCTGCCCGGCGCGCTGCTCACTCCGCACCTGCGCTATTCGCTGCCGTACCGCGCGCTGTTCAGCCAGGACCTCGCAGCGGCCGTCGCCGACCGCCTCGTCGACGCCCTCGCCGTCCTCCTCGTCCGCCTCCACCTCGCCGGGTTCTTCTGGGGGGACGTGTCCCTGTCGAACGCCCTGTTCCGGCGAGATGCCGACGCCTTCGCCGCCTACCTCGTCGACGCGGAGACCGGGGAGCTCCACCTCTCGCTGTCCGACGGCCAGCGCGAGCACGATCTCGAGATCGCGCGGACGAACATCGCCGGCGACTTCCTCGACCTCCAGGCCGGCGAGCTCGTCGACGCCTCGGTCGACCCTCTCGCGGTGAGCACCCGGCTGCTCGAGCGCTATCGCGCGCTGTGGCAGGAGCTCACCGGCAGCGAGGAGTTCCGCGAGGACGAGCGCTGGCGGATGGACGACCGGGTGCGGCGGCTCAACGACCTCGGCTTCGACCTCGGCGAACTCACCGTGACGACCGACCTCGACGGGGTCACCACCCGGATCGAGCCGAAGGTCGTCGAACCCGGTCACCACACCCGCCGGCTCCGGCGGCTCACCGGGATCGGGGCGCAGGACAACCAGGCGCGCCGGATGCTCAACGACCTCGACAGCTACCGGATGGCCACGGGCCTGGCCGATGCGGACGAGCTCGCCTCCGCCGAGGCATGGATGGCCGATGTGTACCGTCCCGTGGTCGACACGCTGCCCGCGGATTCCGCCCAGCGGCTCGAGCCCGCGCAGCTGTTCCACGAGTTCCTCGACCACCGGTGGTACATGTCGGAGAACGCCGGGCGCGACGTGTCCACCCCGGAGGCGATCCGGTCCTACGTCGAGACCGTGCTCCCGCACCACCGTCGCGAGGAGTCCTATCTCCGCGAGCCGAGCACCGAGGCCCTGCAGGCCATCCGCACCGCCGACCCCACCTCCCCCGAGAGTGCAATTTCCGAAGGTTCCTGAGAACGAATCCGCAATCTATTGCAGTTTCGACCTGCGTGCCGCTCTCCCAACCTGCCGCAATCTCGACTCGTTGCACACACGGCCCGCAGACGCCGAGGTTCCCGGAAGGGTGCGTCCGCCGCATGGATCGGAGGAGCCGCAGTCCGCGGGAGGGCTCATCCCTGTTCATCCCGAAGACGACTCATCCCTGTTCATCCCGAGGAGACCTGCACCGGTCGGAATCATGCCGCCCCGAATCGGCCGAGGAGCGATACAGTCACGTGGAGAGACCACCACCCGCACGGACCATCGCCCGCACCGACCCGTGCAGACACGCACCCCGATGAAAGGCCGATCATGAGCGCAGCAGCCGACTTCCCCTCCATCCCCGGCCAGTTCGACCTGTCCGGCACCACCGCGGTCGTCGTCGGCGCCGCCTCGGGCCTCGGCCGGGCCACCGCGCTCGGCCTCGCCGACGCCG
>ENA-OOKA01000055-OOKA01000055.1-human-skin-metagenome-genome-assembly--contig:-NODE-55-length-40549-cov-6.779548_pt1 | contig 40549 bp, 36 predicted proteins | sample MGYA00248825_ERZ500995 | MGnify/ENA primary metagenome ERZ500995 (study PRJEB25958, sample SAMN03398540) | human skin metagenome | study: EMG produced TPA metagenomics assembly of the Human Skin...
ACCCCAAACCGGGGGCCCCTCCCTCATCATCGACGTCAAAAAGCCCCGCCTCGACCGCCGACAGGCCAAGCGCTACCTCGACGAGGTCGAGACCGACCTCGACACGGCACTGGCCAAGGTCATCGAGGCGAAGAGGAACAAGCAGGCGCTCTCGGTCGGACTCGTCGGCAACGCCGCCGAGATCCTCCCGCTCATCCTCGACCGCGATGAGGCCGCCGAGGTCGACATCGTCACCGACCAGACCTCCGCCCACGACCCGCTCTCCTACCTCCCGCTCGGCGTCAGCCTCGAGGACTGGCAGTCCGAGGCCGAGCAGGACGCCGAGAAGTTCACGCTCCGCGCCGAGGAGGCCATGGCCAAGCACGTGCGTGCCATGGTCGAGTTCCAGGACCGCGGCGCCGAGGTCTTCGACTACGGCAATTCGATCCGCGATGAGGCCCGCAAGGCCGGCTACGACCGGGCCTTCGAGTTCCCCGGCTTCGTCCCCGCCTACATCCGCCCCCTCTTCTGCGAGGGACTCGGACCGTTCCGCTGGGTCGCGCTCTCCGGCGATCCGAAGGACATCGAGGTCACCGACGCCGCGCTCAAGGAGCTCTTCCCCGAGAACGAGTCCCTCCACCGCTGGCTCGACGCCGCCCACGAGTACGTCGAGTTCGAGGGCCTGCCTGCCCGCATCTGCTGGCTCGGCTACAAGGAGCGCCACAAGGCGGGCCTGCTGTTCAACCAGCTCGTCGCCGAGGGCAAGGTCTCCGCCCCGATCGTCATCGGCCGCGACCACCTCGACTCCGGCTCGGTGGCCAGCCCCTACCGTGAGACCGAGTCGATGCTCGACGGCACCGACGCCGTGGCCGACTGGCCGCTGCTCAACGCCCTGGTCAACACCTCCTCGGGTGCGACCTGGGTCTCGATCCACCACGGCGGCGGCGTCGGCATCGGCCGCTCCATCCACGCCGGTCAGGTGTCCGTGGCCGACGGCACCGAGCTCGCGGCGAAGAAGCTCGCCCGCCTGCTCACCAACGACCCGGGCATGGGCGTCATCCGCCACGTCGACGCCGGCTACGAACGGGCCGTCGAGGTCGCCGAGGAGCGCGGCATGCGCATCCCGATGATCCCCGAACTCGACGTCCGCGACGAGGAATCCGCCGCCCAGTGACCCGTCGATCCCATCGCCCCGCCGGCCGTGCCGTCCCTCGGACGACCGGCCTGCGGGGCGGTGGGACTCCGGCGTTCCCGACCCGAAAGGCCCTGCGATGAAGCTCATCACCGGCATCAGCGAACTCGTCACCAACTCGGATCCGACCGAGCTCATGGCCCGCCCCAGCCTCGGCGCGGGCGATCTCCACACCCTCACCGACGCGGCGCTCATCATCGACGACGGGAAGGTGGCCTGGTCGGGTCCCGCCGCCGAGGCGGACGCCGCCCTGAACTCGCTCACGCTCGCTGCCCCCGACGCCCCCGTCGAGACGATCGACCTCGGTGGGAAGGCCGTCATCCCCGGCTTCGTCGACAGCCACAACCACCTCGTCTTCGCCGGTGACCGCTCCGCCGAGTTCGCCGCGCGCATGGCCGGTGAGAAGTACTCGGCCGGGGGGATCGCGACGACGGTCGCCGCGACCCGCGCCGCCACCGACGAGGAGCTCGAAGCCAACCTCGTCCACCTCATGGACCAGGCCACCCGGCAGGGAACGACGACGTTCGAGATCAAATCCGGCTACGGACTCACACGCGACGACGAGATCCGAGCGCTCGAGATCATCGGGCGTCACACCCCGGAGTCGACGCTCATCGCCGCCCACGTCGTGCCCCCGGAGTACAAGGCCGACCCGGAGGCCTACGTCGCCCTCGTCATCGACGAGATCATCCCCGCCGCCGTCGGCAAAGCGAAGTGGATCGACGTCTTCTGCGAAGAGGGCGCCTTCGACGAGGACCAGACCCGGCGCGTCATCGAAGCGGGCAAGTCCGTGGGCATGAAGGCCCGCCTCCACGCCAACCAGCTCACCCAGGGCGGGGCACTGCGCCTCGGCGCCGCGCTCGGCTGCACCTCCGTCGACCACGCGACCTTCGCCTCCGATGAGGACCTCGCCGTCCTCGCCGAGGCGGGCACCGTCGTCACCCTGCTGCCCGGCGTCGAGTTCTCCACCCGTCAGCCCTACCCGGACGCTCGCCGCTACCTCGCCGCCGGGGTGCGCCTGGCCATCGCCTCGGACTGCAACCCCGGCTCGTGCTTCACCAACAGCCTGCCCTTCTGCATCGCCGTGGCCGTGCGGGACATGCACTTCACCGTCGACCAGGCCGTGTGGGCGGCGACCGCCGGCGGAGCCCACGCTCTTGATCGCAGCGACGTCGGCCACCTCGGCGCCGGAGCGCAGGCCGACCTCGTCGTCCTCGACGCCCCGAGCTACCGACACCTCGCCTACCGGCCCGGTGTCCAGCTCGTCGACCGCGTCTTCGCAGGCGGCGAGCTCGTCGCCGACAACCGGCCCCAGCACTGAGCCCGATTCGAAGGAGAATCATGGACACCCCGACAGAGGCACAGACTTCGACGAAACGGCCCGGCACCTGGCGGTTCTTCGCCTACAGTGCGATCGGGATCGTCATGTTCTTCGTGCCCGTGACGATCGCCGGCACCTCGACGATCCCGCTCGACCACATCGTCACCGCGATCCGCACCTTCGCCGGACCCGTCGTACCGTTCATCGTGCTCGCGCTCATCCTCCTCGGCGCCGTCCGCCCCTTCGTCACGGGAACATGGAAGTCCTCGGTGACGAAGGGGATCTTCGCCGTCCTCGGCGTCGTCGGACTCGTCGTCGCGATCCTCATCCTCACCGCCCCGCCGGCCTGGCTCGCCGCTGAGGACATCGGGCCCTTCCTCTGGGACAAGCTCGTCATCCCCGTCGGCCTCATCGTCCCCGTCGGTGCGATCTTCCTGGCCCTCCTCGTCGGGTACGGGCTCATGGAGTTCATCGGCGTCCTCGTCCAGCCGATCATGCGCCCGGTGTTCAAGACCCCGGGCCGTTCGGCCATCGACGCGGTCGCCTCGTTCGTCGGCAGCTACTCGCTCGGTCTGCTCATCACCAACCGCGTGTACAAGGAGGGCAAGTACACCGCACGGGAGGCCGCGATCATCGCCACCGGGTTCTCCACGGTCTCGGCGACGTTCATGATCGTCGTCGCGAAGACGCTCGACCTCATGGACCACTGGCTGCTCTACTTCTTCTTCACCCTCGTCGTCACGTTCGTCGTCACCGCGATCACCGTCCACCTCCCGCCGCTGCGGCGGATCCCGGACACCTACTACCCGGGGGCGACCCCGCAGCCCGAGGAGAAGGTGACCAAGCACCGTTTCCGCATCGCGTGGCGGGAGGCGAAGGCGACACTGGCGGAGACCCCGAGCCTGGGCCGGAACCTCTGGATCAACTTCCGTGACGGTCTGCTCATGGCATCGTCGATCCTGCCCTCGATCCTCTCCGTCGGCCTCATCGGACTGCTGCTGGCGAAGTACACCCCGATCTTCGACTGGCTCGGATGGATCTTCGTCCCCTTCACGTGGGTGACTCAGCTCTCCGACCCGGTCCTCGCCGGCAAGGCCTCCGCACTCGGGCTCGTCGAGATGTTCCTGCCCGCCACCCAGGTCGCCGGCTCCGACGACCTCGTGCTGCGCTTCGTCATCGCCGTCGTCTCCGTGGCCGGCATCATCTTCTTCTCCGCCATGGTGCCCTCGATCCTCGCCACCGAGATCCCGATCTCCGTCGGCGCGCTCGTCATCATCTGGTTCGAACGCGTCGTCCTCACGATCCTCATCTCCGCCCCGCTCGCCCACCTGCTCCTGTAACGTCCCGGCTCGCAGCGCCTACACTGCTCTGCGGGCCCGACCCCGACCACACCGACCAGTTCGACCAACCCGACCAACTCGACCACCCCGGCAGGACCGACCGGTCCGACCGACACAGAAGAAAGGCTCCCGATGCCCGCTGTCATCGATCTCGATCCCGACACCCTCACCTTCGCCGAGGTGGTCGACGTGGCCCGTGGCGACGCGAAGGTGTCGCTGAGCGAGAGGACCCTGGCCCGGGTCGCGAAGTACCGCGAGGCCGTCGACGCGCTCGCCGCCGCCCCGAAGCCCGTCTACGGTGTCTCGACCGGGTTCGGAGCCCTCGCCCAGCGCCACATCCCCGCCGAACTGCGCACGCAGCTGCAGAAGTCCCTCATCCGCTCGCATGCCGCGGGCGTCGGCGAACCCGTCGAACGCGAAGTCGTGCGTGCCCTCATGCTTCTGCGCGCCCGGACGCTCGCCACCGGTCGCGCCGGTGTCCGCGCCGAGGTGCTCCAGACCTACGTCGACATGCTCAACGCCGGCATCACCCCCGTCGTCCACGAGTACGGCTCGCTCGGCTGCTCGGGCGACCTCGCGCCCCTGTCCGCGTGCGCGCTCGTCGTCATGGGCGAAGGCGTCGCGGAGGGCCCCGACGGTGTCGCCGGTCCCGCCGATGAGATCCTCGCCGCTGCGGGCATCACCCCGGTCACGCTCGCCGAGAAGGAGGGCCTCGCCCTCGTCAACGGCACCGACGGGATGCTCGGCATGCTCATCATGGCCCTGACCGACCTCGAGAGCCTGCTCACCGCCGTCGACATCTCTGCGGCGATGAGCATCGAAGGACTCTTCGGCACCGACGCGGTCTTCGCGCCCGAGCTCCACTACGCGCTGCGCCCGCACGACGGTCAGGCCGCCTCGGCGGCGAACATGCTCGCAGCCCTCAAGGATTCGGGCATCACCGCCAGTCACCGCGACTCGACGCACCTCATCCAGGACGCCTACTCGATGCGCTGCGCCCCGCAGGTCAACGGCGCCGCCCGTGACGCGCTCGCCTTCGCCACGCAGGTCGCCGAACGCGAACTGCGGGCAGCGATCGACAACCCCGTCGTGCTCACCAACGGGATGGTGTCCTCGAACGGCAACTTCCACGGCGCCCCGCTCGCCCACGCCCTCGACTTCCTCGCGATCGTCGCCGCCGACGTCGCATCGATGGCCGAGCGTCGCACCGACCGGATGATGGACGTCGCCCGCAACCAGGACCTCACCCCCTTCCTCGCCGACGACGCCGGCGTCGACTCGGGTCTGATGATCGCCCACTACACGCAGGCGGCCATGGTTTCCGAGGCCAAGCGCAACGCGACCCCCGCCTCGGTCGATTCGATCCCGTCCTCGGCGATGCAGGAGGACCACGTGTCGATGGGCTGGTCGGCCGCCCGCAAACTGCGCAAGGTCGTCGACAACCTCGCCAGCGTCATCGGCATCGAGCTCTACGCCGCCTCCCGCGCGTGCGACATGCGCGAGGCAGAGCCGGCACCGGTGACCGGAGCAGTGATCGCCGCGATCCGTGAGACCGTGCCCGGTCCCGGACCCGACCGCTTCCTCTCCCCGGAGCTCGCTGAGACGATCGCCAAGGTCAAGGACGGATCCCTCGTCGCCGCCGCCGAGGCGGTCACCCCGCTCACGCACACCGTCACCGCAGCCGCCGGCACCTGGCAGCCTGCTGGCGGCGGTCCGGCCGTCGACGACCCCGACTTCACGGCGCTCGGCAACCTCGACGCCGCCGCCGAGGCCTCGGGCACGGCCGCCGCGACGACCGAGTACCACCCCGACGAGGCGGGTGCCGCCGGCGACACCGCGGGCGAGGGCCGCTGAGATGAGCGACGTCGTCTCCCTGCTCGGGCAGATCGAGGACACCGGACGTGACCCGCGAGGGCCGGGCTACCAGCGGACGGGCTTCTCGACGACGGAACGCGATCTGCGCGAATGGTTCCTCGCCGAGGCGAACCGGCGCGGTCTCGACACCGAGATCGACGCCAACGGCATCACGTGGGCATGGGCGCACACGCCCAACGCGACGACCGGCGACGACCCGGCGGCGGGAGGCGACTCGACGGCGGGGCGGACGAATGCCGTCGTCACCGGATCCCACCTCGACTCCGTTCCCGGCGGCGGTGCCTTCGACGGCCCCCTCGGGGTCGCCTCGGCGCTCGCGGCCTTCGACGACCTCCGGGACTCGGGCGTTCTCGAGCGCGCCACCCGGCCGCTCGCGCTCGCCGTCTTCCCCGAGGAGGAGGGTTCGCGCTTCGGTGTCGCCTGCCTGGGGTCGCGGCTCATCACCGGGGCGATCGACGCCGACCGCGCGCTCGGGCTCACCGACGCGAACGGGGACACGTTCGCCGACGTCGCCCGCGGCTACGGGCTCGACCCTGAGCGCATCGGCACCGACCCCGCTCGCCTGCAGAGCATCGGCTCGTTCATCGAACTCCACGTCGAGCAGGGCATCGGGCTGGCGGGCACTGATCAGGCTGTGGCCATCGGCTCCTCCATCATCGGACACGGACGCTGGCATCTCGCGTTCGCCGGTCAGGGCAATCACGCGGGAACGACTCCGATGAGCCACCGCGCCGATCCGGTGGTGGCCGCATCGCGAGTGATCGGCGATATCCCGACCCTAGCGGCCGCCACTGACGCGAAGGCCGTCGCCACCGTCGGGCGCACCCTCATCCACCCGGGCGGGACGAACGTCATCGCCTCGGCCATGAGCTTCTGGCTCGACATCCGGCACGAGTCCGATGCCGTCGTCGAGCAGGTCCTCGCGGCGATCACCGCCCGTGCCCAGGAGCATGCCGCCGACACCGGGGTGAGCGTCACCGTCTCCCAGGAGTCGTACTCGCCGACAACACGCTTCACCGCCGACCTCAATGACCGTCTGCGCTCGGTGCTGCCGGAATCGCCCATGCTGCCCTCGGGGGCCGGCCATGACGCGGGGATCCTCGCCGCCCATGTGCCCTCGGCGATGCTCTACGTCCGCAACCCCACCGGCGTCTCCCATGCGCCGGAGGAGGCCTGCGAGGACGACGATGCGCGCGCCGGAGTCTCCGCGCTCGTCGCCGTGCTCGAGAACGAACTCGGCGTCGCGACCGCCGACGACCTCGGTGTGCAGGCGACAGGAGGCACGCGATGACCCGCTTCTGGTGCGAATCCGCGTGGGTCGACGGGGCGGTCACCAGCGGCGTCCTCCTCACCGCCGATGAGACCGGCACGCTCACCTCGGTCGACACAGGGGTCGCGGAGGCGCCCGCCGATGCCGAGGTCATTCGCGGTCTCACCCTGCCCGGAGGGGTCAACGCCCACTCGCACGCCTTCCATCGCATCCTGCGCGGACGCACCCACGGCGACGGCGGCACCTTCTGGACGTGGCGCGAGGTCATGTATTCCGTGGCCGGGCGCCTGAGCCCGGAGAGCTACGAGACCGTCGCCCGCGCCGTCTTCGCGGAGATGCTCGCCGGCGGCTACACCTCGGTGGGTGAATTCCACTACGTCCACCATGCCCCGGACGGGACCCCCTACCCTGAGGCCCACGCGATGGAGCGGGCGCTGGCACGGGCGGCCGCCTCGGCGGGGATCCGGATCCGCCTCCTCGACACGTGCTACCTCACCGGCGGCATCGGCACCGAACTCTCCGACGAGCAGGCCCGCTTCGGCGACGGCACGATCGAGGACTACCTCGACCGGCACGCCCGCCTCGCATCGGACTTCGCGGCGGAGTTCCCCGTCGACGCCGCGGGCAACAGCTTCGTCACCGTCGGGGCCGCGATCCACTCGGTGCGGGCGGTGCCCGCCTCCGACCTGCCGCGGTTCGCCGAGATCACCGGACCCCTCCACGTCCACCTCTCGGAGCAACCGGCGGAGAACGAGGCCTCGATCGCCGCCTACGGGACGACGCCGACCCAGGTGCTCGCCCGGGCCGGAGTCGTCACGGAGCGGCTCTCCCCGGTCCATGCCACACACCTGACCGATGCGGACATCGCGACGCTCGGGGAGGGTGCGACGACGATCGTCATGTGCCCGTGCACGGAGGCCGACCTCGCCGACGGCATCGGTCCGGCCCGCGAACTCGCCGAGGCGGGAGCGACGATCGCCCTCGGCTCCGACCAGCACGTCGTCCTCGATGCGCTGCGCGAGACCCAGGGGCTCGAGGCCGGTGAGCGTCTGCGCAGCGGTGAGCGCGGTCGCTTCTCCCCGGCCGAGCTCATCGACGCGCTCACCCTCGGCGGTGCACGCAGCCTCGATCTGCCCGTCGGCGAGCTCACGGTCGGGAAGGCGTGCGACTTCATCGCCGTGCGCACCGACAGCATGCGCACCTTCGGCTCGCTCGGCGAGCAGGTCGTGCTCAGTGCGACCGCAACCGACATCCACATGACCGTGAGCGGGGGAGTCGTGCGCGTCCGCGACGGCGTCCACACCGCGCTCGGGCCGATTCCCGGGCTCTACGCCGAGGCGTTCGCCGCCTTGGGCATGGCCCCGGGGACCCCGGCGTCCGCCCTGTCCGCAGCCGACGCCTCGGCGGCGAGCTGAGGTATGGCGGAGGTCCCTGCATTGCGACGGTCGGTGGCGATCCTCAGGCACTTGGCCTCATCGAACCGCGCGATCTCCGCGGGTGCGCTCGTCCGTGCCCTCGAGATCCCGCGCTCGAGCGTCTACGAGCTCCTCTCCGTGCTCGAGGAGCTCGGGCTCGTCGTGCGCACCGAACCGGGGTATGTGCTCGGTCCCGGAGTCCACGAGCTCGGCAGCTCGTACCTGCGGACCAACCCGCTGCAGCGCCTCGCGCAGCCGGTCGTGCGGCAGTTGGCCGAGGACACCTCGGCGACCGCGCAGCTGGCGATCATCCGCGGGTGGGAGACCGTCTATGTGCTCAAGGAGCAGTCGCTGCGATCCGTCGCCGTGGTCACCGCGACCGGCGTGCGGATGCCGAGCTACCTCACGGCGACGGGGCGGGCGATCCTCGCGCAGCTGCCGAAGTCCGAGGTGCTCGCGATGTTCCAGTCCGAGTCGTCGTTCGTCACCCGCACCGGGGTCGGGCCGGGTTCGTTGAGACAGCTGAGCGCTCTGCTCGCCCAGACCAGGCGGGCCGGGTGGGCGATCGAGCACGGTGAGGTGACGCCGGGGATCTCGACGCTCGCCGCTCCGGTCTACGACGTCCTCTCCCGTCCGATCGCCGCGATCGGGCTCTCCGTCGCCGACCCTGCGGTCGGTGCTCAGGCCGGCACCGAGGCGGGTGCCGGCACCGAGGCAGAAGCCGGTGCGAGCGCTGACAGTGCAGACCGGGCCGGCGCCGGGTCCGATGACGCTTCGGTGACGTCGGGCGCCGGTGAGGTGTCCGAGGACCTCGTCGAGCGGGTGCTCGCCGCAGCCGCCGAGGTGACCGCGAAGCTGCGGTGACTTCTCAGATCACCGTCAGTGCTGTTCGGGTCCTGCGCTGCGATCGGCGGTGACGCTGAGCGAGACGTGGCCGAGCGCCCGCAGCGCCCGGATGAGCTGGTCGAAGGCGATGGTCCCGGCCACAGCACGCATGACCTTGACGTCCTCCGCGGGCTCGTCCGCGTCCGGGTCTTCGGTGCTCTGCAGAGAGCCTCTGTGCAGGGACGCGACGTCCCCGCGGGAGATCTCCGCCATCGGCACCGCGTAGCGCATGACGGTGTCGATCCCATCGGGCATCTCCCACGCCGCCAGAGTGTGCAGCACCTCGTCGAGAGCCCGGCGCGGGATCGACCCGATGTCCGGCCAGCCCATCCGCTCGAGCAATACTGCGACAGTGGGGTGCTCAGGACGGTCGCCAGCGGCCGGGCCTCCGGCCGCCAGGTCGCCCAGGGCGATCGCCTGCGCCTCCTCGAGCGCCCGGATGAGGGGCACTGACGGATCATCAAGGAGCGCGGTGAGCCTGCGGATCGCGGGGATCGGAGCATCGGCGACCTCCCGCAGCACCTGGATGAGGGCGAGTCGTTCCACATGCCGGGTGCCGTAGTCCTGACGGGTCGCGGTGATCCGCTCCCCGGGCGGCAGCAGTCCCTCGCGACGGTAGTACTTGATCGCCGCCGCCGAGCATCCGCTGGCGGCCGCAAGCTCGCTGAGCAGCACGACGCTCTGCCTTTCCCGCCCGGATAGTGCTCGCACCCGCGACTATCCTGATGGCGCTGGTGTAGATAGTGAAACTATCCTACAGGCATGGACACGCTCACCCTGGTCATCGCCGTCCACGCCGTCGCCGCTCTCTACGTCCTCCTGCTCGGTCCGGTGCAGATCTTCCGCCGCCGCCGCGACACGGCACACCGGATCCTCGGCACCAGTTGGGTGGTCGCGATGATCACCGTCTGCGTGTCGAGCTTCTGGATCATGCCGGACGGCTTCTCGTGGCTCCACGGACTCTCGATCTGGACCCTCGTCTGCGTTGCCACGGCGATCACTGCGATCCGCCTGGGCTCGGTCGGCGTCCACCGCCACTTCATGATCGGCGCCTACATCGGCACCCTGATCGCCTTCGTCTTCGCCTCGATCATTCCCGCTCGCCTCATCCCGCAGATGCTGCGCAGCGAGCCCCTCGTCGTCCTCGTCACGGTACTCGCGGTCGCCGCGACGGTCACGGTGTTCGTCCGGGTGGTGACGCTGAGGGCCAAGGCCCCCCGATCCGGTCCCCGAGGACGCGGTGACGTGAACCCGGCACCCGCCTCGGCGGGGTGAGGATCGGAGCCCGCAGCCACCTCGGCGGGGCGGGGAAATCAACCCTCTTCCGCCTCGGCGGGGTCGATTCGCACCCCGTGCCGATGTCCGGTGGTTACACTGTGCCCACCCCAAGCGGAGGTCGACCGGATCTTCGTGCCAGACACAGGAGCAGCCATGGCATCCCCACACCCGACCATGTTCGGCGGAGACGCCGCCCGCGCGCGGGAGATCCTCGAGGTCCTCGCCCGGTACGGCATCGCCGAACAGTCCGCCCGCAAGCTCGCCGCCGCTGACGGGGACACCAGCCTGGCGACGAAGCTCGCCGACCCCGACCTCGTCGAACTCGACGCAGGAGCGCGTCTGACCGCGGCGTTCACCGAACTCGGGACGACGTGGATCAAACTCGGCCAGTCCCTGAGCATGCGCGCCGACCTCGTGGGCACGGACATCGCCGAGGCGCTCGCCGGGCTGCAGGCCGAAGTGCCCGCCGATCCACCGGGAAAGGCTCGGGAACGCGTCGAAGCCGACCTCGGGGCGCCCGTGACCGAACTCTTCGCCTCCTTCGACGACGAACCCTTCGCCTCCGGATCGGTGGCTCAGGCCCACCACGCCGTGCTCAAGGACGGAACGCCGGCCGTGGTCAAGGTCCTCCACTTCGGCGCCGAGGAGAAGGTGCGCGGGGATCTCGACCTCATGCGCAAGGTCGCCCGCTTCGCCGAATCCGCCGATCCCGACCTCGCCCGCTTCCACCCTGTGAAGGCCGTCGAACAGTTCGCCGAGATGATGACCCAGGCCGTCGACCTGCGCAACGAACTCGGTGCGATGCAGCGCTTCACCCAGGAACTCAGCGAATTCGACTGGCTGCTCGTGCCCAAGCCGTTCCCGGAGCTCAGCGCCGCGGGAGTGCTCACGATGGAGCAGATGGCAGGGTCGTCGTTGCGCACGGCAGCCGACGTCACCGCGAGCGGGTGGACCGTCAACGACCTCACCCAGCATGTGACCAATGCGTGGATGACGATGATCTTCGACCATGGTCTCTACCACGCCGATCCGCACCCGGGGAACTTCCTCGTCTCCGACTCCGAGCACGTCGTCCTCCTCGACTACGGGGACGTCGGCTACCTCGCCGGACCCCGCCGCAACGACGTCATCCGGCTGCTCACCGCGGTCGTCGGACGCGACGTCTCCGGGCTCACCGACGTCATCATCGTCGTGTGCAAAGCGCCGGCCTCGACGGACGTCAAAGACCTCGAGATGGCCATCGACAAGTGGATGGCGCAGTACCTGCCCGAGGACACGGCGTCTGCCGACATCGATCTCAGTGCGGCGATGAACGCGTGCATGCAGCTCCTCCACGAGAAGGAGCTCAGCTTCCCCAGCGACCTCGCGATGCTCGTGCGCGTCATGTCGAGGCTCGAAGGCTTCGGCATCCAGATCGGCAGCACCGTGACGATGGAGGAGTACCTCGGGCCGTATCTGCGTGAGCATGCGAAGAAGGAGAACTCTCCGCAGAAGCTCTTCGAGCGCTTCGTCCGGTCGACGTCGAACTGGACGCGGATGGCGAACAACCTGCCCCGCGACCTCGAGATCCTCGTCCAGCAGCTGCGCAACGGCGACACCCGGTTCGAGATCAACCTCCGCGACCCCGACGAACTCACCGACAAGCTCGTCGATGGGCTCATGGCCTCATCGTCGCTGCTCGCGGCCTCCCAGCTGCTCGCGAACCGGACGGGTCCGACGATCAAGGGAGTCTCGATCGCCGGTCTCGCCGCGGCAGGTCTGGCCGCCGTGACCTGGCGGAACCTCTCCGTGCGCCGCACCAGTCACGTCACTGTCACCGAGGAGGTGCTCAAGCTCGCCAAACGCGCGCGGTGAGCGGGCGGCGGCCGTTGGCGTAGTCGGGTGCTGGGCTCACAGGTATGGCGCGGTGATGAGCTCGAGGTAGTGGCCAGCCGGGTCGAGGAAGTAGACGCCGCGTCCCCCGTGCTCGGTGTTCGTCTCGCCCGGCCGGGTGCGCTGCGGGTCGGCCCAGTGGTCGAGGCCGCGGCTGCGCAGGAGGCCGAGTGCCCGATCGAACTGCTCGTCGGTGCAGAGGAAGGCCATGTGCACCGGGGATACTTCGTAAGGCGGTGGGGGAGAGGCGAACTGGAGCATGACCCCGCCGGAGAGCATGACGTTGGCGAAGACACCCCATGACCGGGTGTGCTCGGCCTCGAGGATGTCGACATAGAACTGCGCCGATTCCTGCGGGTCCGCGGCGGCGACGATGGTGTGGTTGAAGGTTGCTGACATGAATGGTCCTTTCGAATTGGGCATGACGATCTGAGGTCGTGGTCTCGAAAGGAGGGGCGCGCTCGCGCCCCGGGCGGCTCACGTACGGACCGGGTCACCGATCCGTGAGCGGCGCTGGGCCAATCCGGTCATCGCGATCCAGTGTACGCACCGAACCTGCGAGGTCGTAGACTCGTCCCATGCGCACAACCCGACTCAACTGGTGGTGGCTGCTCGACGACGCAGCCGACTGACGCATACCCGCGGGCTGCATGGCAGCCCGCTGACGAGGTGGGATCTCTCCGTGCGACCCGTGCACACCAGACCGCACACGCACCCCACGGAGAACAGACATGGATTCCCTTTCCGCCACCCTCGATCGCATGCCGCAGCTGCGCACCGACATCGATGCCCATCCCGAACGCTACCGGATGCTCACCGGCGAACGCCCCACCGGCCGGCTCCACCTCGGCCATCTCTTCGGCTCCATCCTCGAACGGGTCGCCCTGCAGAACCAGGGGATCGAGACCTTCATCGTCCTCGCCGACTATCAGGTCATCACCGATCGGGCCACCTCGGCGAACGTCGCCGACAACGTCCACGAGGCGAACCTCGACTACGTCGCCGCCGGGATCGACCCTGAGCGGACGACGATCTTCACGCATTCGGCGGTCTCCGCGCTCAATCAGCTCATGCTGCCGTTCCTCAGCCTCGTCAGCGACAGCGAACTGCGGCGCAACCCGACGGTCAAGGCCGAGCTCGCCGCCTCCGATCGCCCGCTCAGCGGACTCCTGCTCACCTACCCCGTGCACCAGGCGGCGGACATCCTCTTCTGCCGGGGCAATCTCGTCCCGGTCGGCAAGGACAATCTGCCTCATGTCGAGATCACCCGGACGATCGCCCGGCGGTTCAACGAACGCTACGACCGTGTCTTCGCCGAACCCGAGGCGATGCTCACGACGACCCCGGAACTGCCCGGACTCGACGGACGGAAGATGTCGAAGAGCTACGGCAACGCCATCGCCCTGGGGATGAGCGCGGACGAGACGGCGCAGGTCATCCGCAGGGCGGCGACGGACTCCGACCGGCGGATCACCTTCGACCCGGACAGCCGCCCCGGGGTCTCCGCCCTGCTCACCACCGCGGCGGTGTGCGCCGGGCGGACACCGGAGGCCATTGCCGAGGAGATCGGGGACGCCGGGGCGGGAGCCCTGAAGAAGGCCGCCACCGAGGCGGTCAACGAGTTCCTCGCCGACCACCGGACCCGACGGCGCGAGCTCGAACGCAATCCGTCCGCGGTCCGTGAGATCCTCTCAGCGGGCAACGCCCGGGCGAACGTCATCGCCGAGGAGACGCTCGCCGAGGTGCGCACGGCGATGGGCATGGACTACGGGCGCTGATCGGGCGGGAGCGTCACGGGGGCCGGTCAGCCGGCACTCCGCCACACGTGCGCCCGCTACTTGTCCTTGTCGATGAGGTCGAGCAGCTCCTTCGCCGCCTTCTCAATCTCCGTGTGCTTGTACTCGCCGGCCCGGGATTCCGCGGCGATGACGCCGGCGCGGTGGACCTCGACGAAGTCGCCGTAGGGGAACGAATACGCCTTCTTCGTCCGCGGATCCGCCTCCTCGTCGATGCCGAGATGCCATTTCGCGTACGCGTCCCAGCCGTTGTTGGCGATGAAGACGTCTTCGCCTTCGGCCGTCGGCTTCTCCGCCGACCAGTCGCCGAGGTCGTTGCTGTCCACCTTGCCGGCGCGGATGAGCTCACGAGCGTGCTCGACGGCATCGGTGTTGAGTGAGATCGTCATGGAGTCAATGTAGCCTGCCGAATGGGGAAAGCGCACGGGTTTTCCGCTGACAGTTTCTCCGGCCGCCTCGGTGGGGGTGTCCTTGCCTCGCCGTCGCCGCGACCTCACCGCCCGTCCTTCCGTACCGGCGAAGCGTCGTCACCTCCTCTCCGTCGACGGAGGAGGACGGCGACCTCGAGATGCTTCGTGTGCGGGAACATGTCGAAGACGCGCGCCTGCTCGACGACGTAGCTCGGCATCCGGTCGAGGTCCTTGGCCAAGGTGAGGGGGTTGCAGCTCGAATAGACGATGTGCTCGACGCGTGAGTCCTCGAGGGTCGTCGACAGCGTCGCCCCGATCCCTCGCCGAGGCGGATTGACGATGATGCAGTCCGGCCGGTCCCCGTCCGCCTGCTGGGAGTCCGCCAGCCGAGACTGCGCGAACTCCGTGGCATCGGCGGCCGTGAACTCGACGTCGACGCCGAGTTCGTCCGCGCTCGCTCGAGCCGACTCGATCGCTTGTTCGCTCACCTCGATGCCGGTCACCCGCCGAGGCGGCCGTCCGTGGTCGTCTCCCGCGGCCGTGTCCATGCCGGGTCTCGGGTCGGTGCCCGGACCAAGGTCGGCGTCTGCACCCGTGCCGGGCACCGCGCACCACAGGGCGAACCCGCCGACACCGCAGTAGAGGTCCCACAGGGTTCGGGGTGCGATCTCGTCGACCCAGGCCGCGACCTGATCGTAGAGGCGCATGGCCACCTCGGTGTTCGTCTGGAAGAAGCTCTGCGGGCGCAGGTGCAGGTCGACGCGCTCGAGGTCCATCCGCAGCGTCTCTCCGCGGAGCATGACCTCCCGACTGCCCTCGAGTGCGGCCTTGTGCTCGGGCAGCAGATTGACGGAGACGACCGTCGCCTGCGGGAGGGCGGCGAGCAGCCGGTCCTGACGTGCGGTGATGACCTCGAGTCCGAACTGTGAGCGGACGACGAACCGGATCATGAGGTCCCCCGAGGGGGCCGCGGTGACGTGGACGAACTTGAGTTCGCCTCGGCGGGTGGGGACATCGTAGGGGTCGAGTCCGGTGTCGTCGAGGAAGTCGGCGAGGGTCGGGATGACCGCGCGGATCGCCGGTGCCTGGATGCCGCAGTCGCGGAGGTCGACGCCGTCGAACTCGGCATCGAGGATGCCCAGCGTCACCGCACCGGCGCTGCCGCCCACGGCGAGCTTCGCCCGGTTGCGGAAGTCGTGGTCGGGACCCGCGGCGGCCGGCAGCCACGTGCGCGGCGGGTGATCGGCGAGGACGTCGCGGCACCAGGATTCCTTATCGGTGATCTGCTGCGCGTGCGGAGTCTCGATGAGCGTGCACGACCGGCAGCGGTGCGCCTCGAAGTACGGGCAGACCAGGCCCCCGGAGGTCGCCGAGGCGGGGGTGAGGGGCAGCGTGGTCATGACCGCCATTTTACGTCGCGGGAACCATGTGGCGGCGAGGGGACCGCCTGGGGCTGGTGCGCTCGCCTCGGAGCGGTCCCCTCGGAATGGTTCCGTCGACCCGGGGAGTGCCGAATGCATTGACCTCCTCACGGAGGGGCCATAGACTCGGAGTAACCAAATCGATTTGGCTCACGGTGTGCCACGGCACCGGAGAATCCCGAAGGACATCATGAATCCTCTGCGCACCCTCCATGAAGCTCCGACGCTCCTCGTCCCCGAGCAGGTCCTCATGCCCCACGGCCCGCAGCGCGACTGCGCGGTCCTCGTCGTCGACGGAAGGATCGCGGAGGTCGACTCCCTCGATGCCCTCGCCTCCCGCCCGGCCTGCCTGGGCGCGAACCGCATCGACCTTCCGCGCCGACTCCTCATGCCGGGATTCATCGACGCCCACCATCACCTCTCGCAGGCGTTCGGCAAGTCACTCGTCTTCGGAGAGCCGTCCGAGATCTTCGCCCGAGTCTGGGTCCCCATGGAAGGACACATGGATGCGGAGGCCATCGAGGTCGCCACCAGGCTGGCGGCATGGGAGTCGCTGCGCGGAGGCTTCACCACGGTCGCCGACGCCGGGACGAGGGCCGGGGTCGACGTCGCCAGGATGGCCGAAGCCACGAACGAGGTCGGACTCCGGTGCGTCCTCGGGATCATCGGCAACGACCTCGGCGGCGGGGTGCGCACGGCCTCCGTCGCCGAGGTGAGGGCCGCCGCCGAACACCATCTGAGCAGGTGGGACGATGCCGACCTCGTCCATCCGTCCCTGGCCGTGTCCATTCCCGAGGCCGCCTCGGACGAGGCGCTGGTCGTCCTCGCCGAACTCACCCGCGAGGCGGGTTCGGTCTTCCAGACGCACCTCAACGAGCACCTGGCGGCGGTCGAGCGCTCGCTCATCACGGGCGGCGAACGACCGCTCGAACGACTCGACCGCCTCGGCGTGCTCGGTCCCGAACTCCTCGCCGCCCACGCGACCCTTGTCACTCCCCGGGAGATCCGCCTGCTCGCGGAGTCCGGAGCGGCGATCAGCTACAACCCCGTCGCGAGTTCGTGGAAGGGCAACGCCGTCGCCCCGGCCCTGCTCCTCCACGAACTCGGGGTGCGCATGGGCCTGGGCACGGACGGCACCCGGTCCGACGCGTTCCGCCTCCTCGATGCCGCTGAGACCGCCCAGCGGCTGACGACCGGCGTGGCATCCGGTGACTCCTCGAGCGGCGGTGGGTGGACCTGGTTGGAGAAGGGCCTGCGCGGAGGCGCCGACGCCGTCGGACTCGCCGGCAGAGTCGGCGAGATCGCTCCCGGCGCCCATGCCGACCTCCTCGTCGTCGACCTCGATGTGCCCGAGTTCGTGCCCTCGTGGGACCTTCCGTGGGAACTCGTGCGCCTCGGCAACCGCGACCAGATCGAGTCGGTCATCGTCGCCGGGCGTCTGCGCCTGCACCGAGGGTGGCCCGTCGATTGGGACGGGCACGGTCTGCTTGAGCGTGCCCGGCAGGCGGCCGATCGCGTCGTCGGCGGTTCGCCGATCATCCGCGTGGACCCGCTGTCCACCGAGCATCGGGCGTCCTGGATGAAGGAGCACGGCGCCGAGGTGGCTCAGGCGGAATCCGCTGTCCGCGCAGTCGATCCCTACGAGACTCCGGGGCCTCTGAGCGCCCGCGGTGCCTCAGGGGTCCGCGGATGACGGTCCTCGCATTCTCGATCGTCGCAGCGACGGTCCTCATCTCCGCGTTCGTCCAGGGGTCGACGGGTATGGGGTTCGCGATGATCGTCGCCCCGGTCGTCAGCTTCATCGACCCGACCCTCATCCCGGTCATGCTCCTCGTGCTCATGATCCCGCTCAACGCCTACGTCGCAGCTCGGGAGAGGAGCGCCATCGACTGGCACGGGGTGAAGTGGATCAGTGTCGGACGCTTCGCGGGGACATTCGCAGGACTCTGGATCCTCCTCATCGTCAACCTGCACCAGCTCTCCCTCCTCATCGGCTGGTCGACGCTCATCGCCGCCGTCGCAGCACTGCTCGCACCGAAGTTCTCACCGAATCGCACCGCCCTCGCAGCCGTCGGCCTCATCACGGGGGTGACTGAGACATCGACAGGAGTCGGCGGCCCGCCGTACGCGCTCGCCTACCAGCACAGTCCCGGCCCCGAACTGAGGTCGACCGTGGCCGTGTGCTTCCTCGTCGGTGAGGTGATCTCCCTGCTCGTGCTGGCGCTGAGCGGCCAGGTCGCCGGCCCGACCCTGGTCACGACGGCGATGCTGCTGCCCTTCCTCGTCGTCGGGTCCTTCCTCAGCCGCTACGTCCACCACCGCCTCGATGGTCCGGTGCTCCGTTACACGGTCCTCGGGTTCGCGATCGTCTCGGGTGCCCTCGTCATCATCCAGGCGTGATGCGACAGGCTCGGCTGTCCCCCGCGCCGGCCGTTCCACCGTGCAACCTCAAGTACCCTGAACCCATGCCTGCTCAACCGCGTCCGCATCGCGCGACGATCGCCGATGTCGCCCGCGAGGCCGGAGTCTCGCGGACGACGGTCTCCCATGCCCTCAACGGTCTGGGCAAGGTCAACTCGCAGACGCGTGAGCGGGTCATGGCTGTCGCCGCCGAACTCAACTATCGTCCGAGCGTGCGGGCGCAGGGCCTGCGGAAGGGAAGATCGCAGAGTCTCGCCCTCCTGTCCTCGATGCCGGCGGCGGTCTCAGCGGGCCCCTCGCAACTCGGCTTCTTCACAGAGCTGGCCATGAGCTGCGCCCGCACCGCGCTGCTGCGCGGGTACGTCTTCATGCTCACGCCTCCGGTGAGCGGCACCGACCCTGTCGACCGCCTCGACATCGACGGTGCGGTCCTCCTCGAACCCGCCGTCGACGACCCGATCGCCTCCGCCCTCGAGGCCCGGGGGATCCCCTACGTGACGATCGACGGTCCCGGCGGGGTTGCGCAAGCCAGTGGGGTCGTCGACCTCCGGCATGCGCAGACGGCAGAGCTGCTCGTCGAGCACCTCATCGCGCAGGGGGCTCGCAGACCCGCCCTCATCGTCGGCACCAGCGAGCGCGGAGCCCAGGTGGCCGCGCGAAACGCGTATCTGGCGGCCGCCGCCGAGTACGGCTTCGCACCCGTCATCGCCGAAGCGGACGAAGAGGAAGGCGAGCCGGCCGGTGCCGATGCGGCTGGGGCCATCCTCAGCGATGCCCCGGATGTCGACGCCCTGTTCGTGCCGATCGACACGTTCGCCTCGGGTGCGGTGCGGGCGGCCGAGGCCGCGGGGCGCTCGGTCGGCGTCGACCTCCTCGTCGCGACACGGTATGACGGCCTGCGGGCGCGGACGAGCACCCCGCCGCTCACCGCGGTCGATCTCGGACTCGACGAGGTCGCGCGAGACGCCGTCGAGCTTCTGCTTGCCGTGCTCGATGGATCGCCCGCCTCTCCGGAGGTCGAGAGGCCCCACCGGCCGGATCCACGACTGATCGTCCGGGCGTCGACCGCGGGACCAGGCGGCCACCTCGGCGAGCGCCCTCAGATCCGGTAGTCCCCTGGCCGCTGTTCGAGCCGGCTCGGATCCTCGATCGGGGTGCGGGACTTCGGGTGCCTGTCTCTGCGTCCGGTGTGGTGGAAGAGGAGATTGAGGAGGACGGAGACGAATGCCGCCATCGCCACACCGCTGCCGAGGAGAGATGCCGCATTCGCGGGCAGGTGTGCGTACATGCCGGGGAGGAGGACGGGGAGCAGGCCAGCGGCGAGGCCGACGGTTGCCGTGATGAGATTGCCGGTCTGGTTGAAGTCGACACGGGCGAGCATCTGAATCCCGAGGACGGCGATGATCGCGAACACGACGACCGCGCTGCCCCCGACGACGGCCGGCGGGATGCCGTTGAGGATGCGGGCGAGCGGGCTGACGCCGATGAGGATGAGCAGGATGCCCGCGAATGCGGTGACGAATCGGCTGCGGACTCCTGATGCGCGCACGATTCCGACGTTCTCCCCACTCGTCACCAGCGCAGGGGTGCCGAAGAGGGCTCCGGCCACGGTGATGAGGCCATCGGCCCGGATGAGTCGGGGAACGTCTCGGGTGGGTTCGACCTTCTTCCCGACGATCTCCCCGTTGATGATCGTCTGGCCGGTGGCTTCGGCCATCGAGGCCAGTGCCCAGAGGAGCATGGGGATCGCGGCGACCAGATCGAAGGTCGGTGCCCCGAGCGGCAGGAGCGTCGGGGTCGCGAACAGAGGACCGTCGAGCTGTTCGGTGAAGGTGGTCTTTCCCATGACGGCCGCGAGCACTGTCCCTCCGACGAGGCCGATGGCGATGGAGAGCTTGCCGAGCATGCCGCGCAGGAATCTGAAGGAGAGCACGGTGATGACGATCGTGACGCAGCCGAGAAGGAGGTTCTGTGGGTCTCCGTACGAGTAGGTTCCCGGTTCTCCGACGATGAGCTTGCCGGTGACCTGGATGAGGTTGATTCCGATGACGACGACCATGACGCCGATGACCAGTGGAGGAAAGAACTTGAGGAGTCTGACGAACAGCGTCACGGCGACGATGTAGAAGACACCTGTGATGAGCACGGCTCCGACCGCCGTGGAGAGGTCGGTGCCTTGGCCGATCGAGATGAAGAGGATCGTCGCCGCACCGCCGGGAACCATGACGAAGGGCAGTCGCACCCCGATCCTCCACACGCCCACCGATTGGAGGATCGAACCGAGCCCGGAGAAGACGAACACCGCCGAGAGGACTGCCGACGTCGTCTGCGGCGACAGCGACAGTGCGTTGGCGATGAGGAAGACGGCTGAGATCGGCGTCGCCACCATGACGAGCACGTGCTGGATCGCAAACGGGATGAGCGTGTGCACCGGTCGCAATCGGTCGACAGGGTGGATGTGCGAGGGGTCGGATGCCGCATGGTCGGTGTTCGTGTCAGCTGCCATCGCTGGGGTCTCTCCTTCGCCAGGGACCTCGTCGCTGAGGCCCATCGACCGCGGCCGAGGCCGCAGGCGCGTGAGTAGGGATTCACTAGAGCCAAATCGATTTGTTCAATCGTGGCGGGAGTCACACTCGACTGTCAAGGGCGGATTCGGATACTGGGATGCCGGGTCGGCCGCCGGCGTGGGATGGAAGGCCCGCGCGCGGACTTGGGGGTCGTGCGGGGACTTAGGGGTCGTGGGGACGCGCGGGAACCATGTCGCGGCGAGGGGACCGGCCGAGGCTGGTGCGCTCGCCTCGGAGCGGTCCCCTCGGGATGGTTCCGTCGACCCGAGGGGGCTGCGCGGGCGACTCAGTCCGCGGTCTGGGCGCTCTTCATCGCATCGTAGGCGGCCAGCGCCGCCTGCCGTGACTCGCCGAGGTCGACGATCGGATCGCCCTCACCCACCGGACCGTCGAGACGGGGTCCGGACTCCTTGAGCCACCGTGTGACATAGACGCGCTCAGGATCGAAGCGGGCGCGCTGCCGCTCGGGATTGAAGACGCGGAAGAACGGTGAGGCATCGGCCCCGCAGCCGGCGACCCACTGCCACGACACCGGGTTGTTCGCCTCATCGGCGTCGACGAGCGTGTCCCAGAACCACTGCTCCCCGGACTGCCATGGCAGCAGCAGGTTCTTCATGAGCAGGCTGGCGGTGACCATGCGCACGCGGTTGTGCATCCAGCCGGTCTGCCACAGCTGCCGCATTCCCGCATCGACGAGGGCGATGCCGGTCCTGCCCTGCTGCCAGGCCGCGAGCGCCTCGGGGTCGTCCTCGTAGGGGAATTCGGCGAACTCGGGTCTCATCGGACGCCAGTCCAGGTCGGGCACGTGGAAGGTGAGGTGCCACGCGAACTCGCGCCAGTAGAGCTGCCGCACCCACGCCTCGCGATCGCTGGCACCGACATCGGTGAGAGCGGTGACGGCGGCGAGGAGCTGCCGCGGGGAGACCTCGCCGAACCGCAGTCGCGGCGAGAGCCTCGACGTGCCGTCCCGGTCTGCGGGGATGTCGCGGTCCTCGGCGTAGCCGTCGACCCGGGCGCCGAGGTCGTCGACCTCCTCCTCGGCGGTCACGCATCCGGGCGTCCAGTGTCCGGCGATCGTGTCCTTCCACCACGGGAACGGTGAGGTGCGCGAACCTTCGGTGCTGCTGTCCCCACCGGCGGGGCCCGCGGGTGAGAGGAGTGCGAGGTCGTCGATCGTGGCGACGAGATGCGAGTCGGACTCACGGACCTGCTCGATCCGGGCGGCGGTGTCGGAATCGAGTGTCTGCGCCGGCGGTACCGGCAGCGGCGAGCCGACCGGAACCTCGCGGGCGGCGTTCCAGAACGGGGTGAAGACCTTGTAGTACGCGCTCGCCGAGGATGGTTCGACCTGCCACGGTTCGACGAGGAGGGCGCCGGGTGAGGCTTCGACGGCGATGCCGTTCTCGCCGAGTGCGTCGGTGACGACCTCGTCGAGAGCACGTGAGGCCGGTGCGTAGCGGCGCGACCAGCGGACCGTGCCCGCTCCGAGGTCTGCTGCGGCCGCGGGGATGATCTCGGCTGCGGGTCCGGCCGCGACGAGGAGGGGGATGCCGAGCGAATCGAGTTCCCGCTCGAGGACGGTGAGCGACTCATGCACCCACCACCGGGCGGCTGCGCCGAGCGGCCTGGGACCCCGGCCTTCCTCGTCGCGGACCTCGCGGACCCAGATCGCGACGACGTCGCCGTCGGCGCGTGCGGCGCTGAGCGCTCCGTGGTCCGATACGCGCAGATCGTCGCGGAACCAGAGCAGGGTGAGGTGGCGCGGATCGGTGAAGGCCATGAAGAGGATTATGACACCGAGACTGCCGATTCGGCGGGCTGTGCGCTCAGAGGAAGGAAGGCTGTGCGCTCAGAGGAAGGCGAAGCTGAGGATGAGGAAGAGCGCGAATGAGACGATCGGGGCGACCACTGCGACCGCGGTGGCGATGATGCCCAGAGTGCGGCCCCGGTCGGACACGGCTGCGACGATGCCGAGGACGAGACCGGTGAGGCCTGCGACCGTGCACAGTGCCTGCACGCTGAAGAGCGTCACCCCGAGGTTCGTGTACCACGCATCGTCGCCGAAGTACGAGCCGGTCGCCGCCTCCGCAGGCCCCGCGGTGACTCCGAGGATCGCCGAGGCGACGAGGGAGATGCCGGCAGCCGCGAGAGCGAGGAGGAGCGCCCACCTCCCGAGTCGAGACGACCCGGGAGTGCCCGATGCGACGGCGGCGTCGACGGGGCCGGTCTGCACCGGGCGGTGGACCGCCGGGACGGCGTCGGCAGACACGGAGGCTGCACCAGTGGCGCCGCCGTAGACGGTTGGGCCTGGGTAGACGGTGCCACCGGGCTGGGCGAGAGTGGCGCGTGCAGGCGGGTCGGTCGGGGCGATGGCCGGTCCCTGTGCCGCGAGCTCGTCATCGGTGGGCTGGGGGAACGCGAAGTTCGGCGAGGTCATGGTCACGACGCTACGCACGCCCGAGCGCGGGTCCCATGCGGCTTCCCCATGCCCCGGGTCGGGAAAACCTCACACTCTCATCGCAGCGACGTGCGGCCGCCTCTCCCACCCGGGGTGCATCCCACCCGGCGGCCTCTCCCACCCGGCGTGCATCCCACTCGGCGGGCAGCACTCCCTGAGGCACCAGTGACCTGCTCCCGCCCGAGTCCCTTCTCAGCCCTTGGTCGCGGCGATGAGGAACCGCATCTGCGTGACCTCGATCGGTCGGCGCTCGGCGGCAAGTCGTTCGAGGGCGCCGATGTGATCGCCGACGACGAAGCCCGGAACATCCCAGGGGACGTAGGCGAGGTACTCGATGACCGCCTCGACGTCGGTGAACCGCATCGTGCCCATCCACCTCCGCGCCGCCTCGACCGTGAGCCCCTGCGCTTCGACCTCGTCGACGCAGCGTTCGAGCTGGACCTCGGGGTTCTCCGGGGTCCCGCCGAACCACCGGCGGAACTCCTCGGCCTCGGTGCTGTCGACCTGCTGGGTGAGGAAGAGGCCGCCAGGGGCGAGGATGCGGGCCACCTCGGCGATGTCATAGCTCTCATGCCGGTTCATGACGACGTCGAACTGCCCGTCCTCCCACGGCATGGGGTCCCCGGATTCGCTGTCGTACTCGGTGACGTCGATCCCGTAGTCCTCGAGCGCCGAGGTGGCCACGGGAACATTGGGTGCCCACCCCTCGCTCGCGTGGATCGCGACATCCGGGACGGAGGCGGCATTGCGGCCGCGGAAGCGCTTGACGATGGAGATGAGGCGCTCGCCGCCGCCGGTGCCCATGTCGAGCACCTCGTCGGCGTCCTCGATCGCGTCGAGGCACATGGTGTCGAAGTCCCAGGGCGGGTCATCGGCGATGAGGCGGCCTTCGAGGGCGGTGAAGTTCCATCCGGTCATCGCTGCGGTCTCGTGGATCCAGGTCCACCGGGAATGGCGTTCGGCCGTGGATTCGGCGCGAGCGCGGCTGCTGTCGGCGAATTCGGGCATCTCGACGCTCCTTCGTCTGGCACGGCGGCCGTTGCTTCGAGCGTAGCCGAGTCCCCGCGGCATGCGAAGCACCGTTCGAGCACGATTCGGACTCGGCGGCTCCGGCGCAGGCGGGCGACGATGTGGCCGGCGACGCGCCGACGACATCGCCGGTTGCGCGCCGACGGATCGCCGACGTGGCGCCTCGGGATCCTCCGGCGACGCGCCGAGAAGATCGACTCAGACGAGGAAGGAGACGACGAGGACGACGATGCTCAGCGCGAGCAGCCCGAGGCAGTTGAGCCAGAAGTCCCGACCGATGTACCGGGCGCGGAGGTGCGACCACGCCGCGGCGAGGAAGTAGACGACGATGCCGACGGTCGCGGCGAGACCGACGCCGGGGATCCAGAAGCCGGCGACGAGTCCGGCCGCCGCGAGGAACTTGACGACGGCGAGCACCCACCACCAGTCCCGGGGCAGCCCGACCCCGTCGAGGCAGGCCGCGATCGCCTTCGGCGGGCGGAACGTCATCACGCCGTCGCCGAAGACGATGAGGGCGAGGACCGCCACCGGCCACCACGGATCGGGGAGCAGGGTCACGGCAGCCACCTCGGCGAGGGGATCCCCACCGCAGCTACCGCGGTGGGCGCGCTCACGGCGCACCCCGGAACCGGGTGTGGAAGGCGATGATGTGGGCGAGTGCCGCGACGGCGTCGTCGAAGCCCATGTCGCTGGCCGCCCATCGGAAGAGCACACCCATGTACGAGTCGTAGAGCGCCGCCGCCGAGGCCCGCGCATTGGGTTCGCTGATCCCGATCGAGACGAGGTTGTCCCGCAGCGAGGCCTGGAGCGCCTCGGAGAGTCCGGCGAAGACGTCGGGCCTGCCGTGGACGCGGATGAGCGCGGCCGCGTAGTCGCGGGCGAGGTCCTCGTGTGCGGCGAAGAACTCGAGGAACGGGAGGAAGATCCCGAGCAGATGGTCCTGGACCGCCGAGGCGGGCGGCCGTTCCGCGCGAGCGTGCGGAAGCGCGTACGTGCCCGCCTGGAGCTGCGCGATCCACCGGTCGTAGCAGGCGATGAGGAGGGCATCCTTGTCCCCGACGGCCATCACCCGGCCCACGGACACTCCGGCGGACTCCGCGATCGCCCGTACGGTCGTTCCCCGGTACCCGCGGTCGAGGAAGAGTGCGGCCGCGTCCGTGAGGATGCGTTCCTCGGTCCGCTGTCGCTGAGCGGAGCGCAGATTTGACTGAACATGTTCAGTGGACATGCATCCACTCTAGGTCTGAGTGTCATCCGGCACAAGGTCGCCGAGGTGTCGAAGAGGTGACGATCGCGCGCACAGGAGGTGCATGCACCCTGTGTTGTCGCGACAGGAAAGTTAATGTACCTTAACTTCATGCCATCGAACGCGTCGGAGACACAGCGGGGGACAGCCTCGGCGAGGAAGCGGGGGACGTCCTCACTCCTCCTGCTCGGGCCGGCCTTCGTCGCGGCCGTCGCCTACGTCGATCCCGGCAATGTCGCGGCCAACCTCACCGCCGGCGCCGAGTACGGGTACCTCCTCGTCTGGGTCCTCGTCGCCGCGAACCTCATCGCCGTCCTCGTCCAGTACCTGTCCTCGAAGCTCGGCCTCGTCTCCGGGCAGTCGCTGTCCGGGATCCTCGGTCGGCGACTCGGGCGCAGGCGTCGGCTCGCCTATTGGGGGCAGGCGGAGATCGTCGCGATCGCCACCGACCTCGCCGAGGTGGTCGGCGGCGCCATCGCGCTCAAGATCCTCTTCGACCTTCCGCTCCTCCTCGGCGGGGTCATCGTCGGCATCGTCTCCCTTGTCCTCCTCTCGATCCAGTCCTCGCGCGGGCAGCGGCCCTTCGAGTTCGTCATCATCGGCTTCCTCGCCATCATCGCGATCGGCTTCCTCGCCGGGCTCGTCGTCGGCGATGTCGACTGGGGGCAGGCCGCGGGCGGGCTGGTGCCACGGCTCGAGGGGACGAACTCGCTCGTCCTCGCCGCCTCGATGCTCGGGGCCACGGTCATGCCGCACGCGATCTACCTCCACTCCGCGCTCTCGGTCGATCGGCACGGCGGACAGCCACGCACGGCGATCCCGCGTCTGCTCCGGGCCAGCCGGTGGGACGTCGTCGCCTCCCTCGTCATCGCCGGATCGGTCAACATAGCGATGCTCCTCCTCGCCGCCGCTGCCCTGCGCGGTGAGGGCGGCACCGACACGATCGAGGGCGCGCACGCGGTCGTCACAGCCAACCTCGGCGAGGTGGTCGGGCTCTTCTTCGGCATCGGACTCCTCGCCTCGGGGCTCGCGTCGTCGGCGGTCGGCTCCTATGCGGGGGCCTCGATCATGCAGGGGCTGCTGCGGGTGGACATTCCCATCGTGTGGCAGCGGGCGGTGACGATGATCCCCGCGCTCATCGTCCTCGCGATCGGCGCCGATCCCACGTGGGCGCTCGTCCTCAGCCAGGTCGTCCTCAGCCTCGGAATCCCCTTCGCCATGGTTCCGCTCGTGAGACTGACGGCGAACCGGTCGATCATGGGTGAGTACGCCAACGGGCGGTGGATCACGACGGCCGCGGTCATCGCCTCGGCGCTCATCATCGCCCTCAATGTCGCGCTCCTCGTGCTGCTCGCCCTCGGCATCGAGTAGGCCGGGCGCCCTGGGGCGATTGTGGCCTCGGCGCCGCGCGAGCCGGTGCGCCGAGACGGATACTTCGCGCCGAGACCGACACTTCTGAGCGTCGGTCTCGGCGTTAAGTGTCCGTCTCGATGAGGCGAGGTGGTTGTCTCGGCGTCAGGTGGCTGTCTCGATGCGAAGTGGCGGTCTCGGCGCTGAGTGGCGGTCTCGACGAGGCGCGCTGGCGGTCTCGACGGGCTCAGCGCCCGCGGAGGTCGATCGGGCGGAGGATAGTCCGCGGGTCGGAGCGCACCCACCACGGCACGGGCTCACTGGCTGCCTTCGCCGCGCGGCGTTCGTCCCGGGTGGCGTAGCGGTAGGTGAACATCCGCGCGCGGATGAGCGCCGGTGCCTCGCCGTCGAAGGGGTCGGGGCCGAGCAGCCTGCGGATGAGGGGGTCGCCGGTGCCGAGGCGTTCGACGAGGGCGAGGAACCACGAGTCCCGATAGTCGCCGAGAGCGGCGAACCACATGAGCCAGTCGAGGCGCAGATGGTAGGGGGCGACGACGGGTCCGCGACGGTCGACGTCTCCGGGTTTGCCCTTGAACACGTACTCTCTCCACCCGTCGGTGCCCGAAGGGTCGAGGGTGCCCTCGATCGCGATCTCGTGGCGGACCTCGGACATCGACCCGAACGCGCCGTAGGCGTTGCCGAGCCCCCACCGGTTGAAGTGCGCGTTCATCAGCTGCTGCGACGAGAAGAGGTTGCGGAAGGCGGGGACATTGAGCACGCACTGCCACACGACGAACGCGACGATGAGGAGGACCCACCACAACGGGGAGGTCAGGGTGTCAGCGGGAGTGCCGGTCGCCTCGGCGAGGGAGGCCTCGTCCACCCGGCGAACGGCGGCGTCGATGCCCCACTCGGGCCACGGACCCCCGACGATCCAGCGGAAGAACGAGTCGCTGATCCCCGCGCACGCGAGGAGGATCGTCGCCCAATTCAACCACGCATAGTTGCCGGTGATGACGAGCGCGAGCTGGGTGATGATGATCGCCATGGCCGCGAACGACGCGATCGGCTGGGGGAGGAAGAGCAGCCACGGCGCGATGAGCTGGACGATGTGGCTGCCGAGGGTCTCGCCCTTGTGCCACCACGTCGGCATGAGGTGGGCGGTGCGGCTGAGCGGATTCGGCATCGGCTGGGTCTGATGGTGGTAGTTCATCGCGGTGAGATCGCGCCATGAGCTGTCGCCGCGCATCTTGATCATCCCGGCACCGAATTCGACGCGGAGGGTGAACCAGCGCAGCAGGAGGATCATGAGCAGCGGCGGGGCGACCGCGTGCGATCCGAGGAAGCCGACGAGGAATCCGGCCTCGAGCAGCAGGCTCTCCCAGCCGAAGCCGTAGAAGCGCTGGCCGATGGACGAGATCGAGAAGTAGAACCACCACATCGTCAGGAACACCGGGATCGGCACCCACGCGGGGCCGGCCTGGGGGAGGCCGACGATGACGGTGACCGCGAGGACCATGCCGAGGGCGCAGACGATCCGCAGGTTCCGGTCGGAGTACGGAGTGCGCGACCACCGGAAGAGACTCGGTGCCTGCTTCGCGGTGGTGAGCGCGAGGAAGCGCGGCGCCGGCAGCAAACCCTTCTCGCCGAGGAGGGCCGGGAACTCGTTCCACGCGTTGAGGAAGGCGATGAGGAAGAGGACGGCGAAGCCGCGTTGGAGGATCTCGCGGGCGATCGTGTAGTCGGGCGCCTCGAGCAGGACGAGCAGTGCGCCGAAGTCCATCGTCTCCTCCTTCCCGCCGAGGCGGTCGCCGTCGCCGCCCGCAGGCTCGGTTGCCGCAGCCGCGACGCCCCTCACTTCCGACTATGGACCGATTCTGTGATGTGGGCAACAGCGGGAACCGCTATCCTCTGGTCTACGGCGCGAACCCGTGTCGAAGCACGTCGGCTTGCCGCGACCTCGGTCGCAGAGCCGCCGGGCTGGTTTCCCCACAGCACCCAGGAGGCATCATGAGCGATCACCCGCAGAAGACGAAGGAGGCCATCCTCGGCCATCCCGCTCCGCGAGACATCGAGTGGAAGCACTTCATCACGATGTGGGAGAACTACGCCGACAAGGTCGAGCAGGAGTCGGGCGATCGTCTCGCGGTGGACATGAACGGCCACCGCGTCGTCTTCCGCCGTCAGCACGACGGACTCGTGAGCATCGAGGACATCGAACGCGCTCGCCACCTCTTCGCCTCCCACGAGAGCACCGAAGGCCAGGGGCACCTCTTCGTCGTGACGATGACGGACGAGGACGCCCGCTTCTACGACTTCGACCTCAGCGCCCACGACGTCGAGGTCGACCAGCACAAGCATGAGAAGAACCCCGACTCGCGCGGGCACCACATGCGCACGGTGGAGAAGAAGACCGGTCGTGACGACAAGAAGGACCTCGACCGGTTCTTCGACGATCTCGTCACCGAGATCGATAAGGAGGCTTCCGGTCGCGACTTCGTCCTCCTCGGGCACGGCACGGGTACGTCGAACGCCGCCGAGGAGTTCGAGAAGTTCCTCGCCCTCCGGCATGAGCCGCTCCACGAGCACGTCATCGCCTCCGGGGTCATCGACCTCAGTGCCGCGGGTCTTCCCGAGATCGAGAAGAAGGCTCAGGAGCTCGCCGGGCGGTGAGTCCCAGGGCGGTTCGGTGAACGCCTCGGGGACTCCGCGGGCGGTGACTCCCAGGTCGGTTCGGTGAACGCAGTGAGAATCCTCTCCGTCCCTGTTCACAACGGCAGTTTTCACAAGTAGCCTGTCAGCATGGCGGCTCGTTCCACGGGGGACGACGCTGACCCGCACACCACTCGAGACATGACGCGGGTGCCGCCGAGGGCAAGTGACATCAAGGAGGAATCATGACAGAGTCCAACTTCGATCCCAACGAGAACGAGGGCCCGGCCGACGGCGGCGCCGCAGGCCAGCCCGGTGTCCACGACGGCGGTGCTGACGGTGGAGCCGAAGGTCCCGCGGACGGCGGTGCTTCGGGTCAGCCCGGTGTCCACGATGGCGGTGCCGACGGCGGTGCGGAAGGTCCCGCGGACGGCGGTGCTTCGGGTCAGCCCGGAGTCCATGACGGTGGCGCCGACGGTGGTGCCGAAGGTCCGGCCGATGGCGGCGCCGGCGGCACCCAGGGCGTCCACGACGGCGGCGCTGACGGCGGTGCCGAAGGTCCCGCCGACGGTGGAGCCTCGGGTGAGCCCGGTGTCCACGACGGTGGTGCCGACGGAGGAGCCGACCGGCTTTGAGCACGTTCTCCCCTGATCTCCGACACCCCGGCGTCGACAACGGCGCCGGGGTGTTGGAATCACGCCTCATCGACATTCCCCGCACGACGTTCGCCGATGACTACTGGGGCAGGCGCGCCCTGCTCAGCCGTGGTGTCAGCGACTTCTCCGACCTGTTCTCGGCCGACGCGGTCGACGAACTCATCTCCGCACGAGGACTGCGGTCCCCGTTCCTTCGGGTCGCCAAGGACGGTGCGACCCTTCCGACCTCGTCGTTCACCTCTCCCGCCGGTGTCGGAGCGACGATCGGCGACCAGCTCGACGACACCCGCCTGTGGCGTCAGTTCCATGACGGTGCGACCCTCGTCCTCCAGGCGCTGCAGCGGACCTGGGAGCCGATCGGGGCCTTCTCCTCGGCGCTGAGCGAGGAGCTCGGCAACCCGGTCCAGGCGAACGCCTACATCACTCCGCCCCAGAACCAGGGCTTCGACGACCACTACGACGTCCACGACGTCTTCGTCCTCCAGATCCAGGGGACGAAGCGCTGGGTCATCCACGAACCGGTCTTCGACTCGCCGCTGCGCGACCAGCCGTGGACGGACCGCCGTGAGGCCGTCGGTCGGGCCGCCGCGACAGAGCCGGCGATCGACGCGGTCCTCGAACCCGGCGATGCCCTCTACCTGCCTCGCGGATGGCTCCATGCGGCCACGGCTCAGGGCGAGGTCTCGATCCATCTCACCCTCGGCATCCACAACTGGACCCGCTTCGCGGTGGCCGAACAGCTCGCCCAGGTCGCGCTCGCACACCTCCAGGATGACCCGGCGATGCGCGCGAGCCTGGCGCTGGGGGAGTCCCGCCCCGACGCGGACGTGCTCGAGCGCATCAAGCAGGCGATGATCGCCGCCGTGACCGAGGCCGACCCGACCGCAGGCATCGACCGCACCCGGCGATCGCAGGCCCGCCCCGCACCACTCGGCCCCCTCGCCCAGCACGAGGCGATGAAGTCGCTGAGCGGAGACACCCCCCTTCGGCTTCGGGCAGGACTTGACCCGACGCTCAACGGCGAGCGCCTGCACACGCGCATCGGCTGGTTCGACTTCACCGCCGACGACCTCGCGGCCGTGCGCGCCCTTCTCGACGGCGTCCCACGTTCGGTCGATGAGATCGGACGCCCCCTGGCCGAACGGCTGCTGGCCGCCGGCGCCCTCGTCCCTGCCCTCGTCTGAGCGTGTGAACTCCCGACCGGCCCGGAACCAGCAGCACCGAGGATGAGCAGACGACGATGACGCAGGCCTTCCGCTGTTCGAACGCCGCCCGGGACCGCGGCGACGGGATCGTCGGCACCGCGCCGATGGGCACGTTCTGGGTGCTCATCGAGCATCGCGGGGGCTGGCCGCTCAACGGCTTCGAGGGCCTCGACATCGACTGGCGCGTCCGCTCCGAGGTCTTCTACGCCGCGCAAGCGCTGCGCGCGCGGATCCTCCTCATCCGCCGTCCCGGCCGGCGCACGCGCGGCGGTCCCGGCGTCTGGGGTGTCATGCACCTCGCCGGACCGGGGCGCCTTCACCAGATGTGGGGGTCGTGGGACGACGACTCCGATCTCCTCGAGATCGTCGGCGCCCTGGAGGCGATCCGGAACCGACCCGCGGAGTCGACTCCGGGTGCGATCCCTGAGGCACCCTTCGCCGAGGCGGTCGACCTCCCCTCCGTCGAACTCGACGAGACGTACGACGCCGGGCTCCTGCCCCCGGTCGTCCTCGTCTGCGCGCACGGTCAGCACGATGTCTGCTGCGCCGTGCGCGGCAGGCCCGTGGCCGCAGTCCTCGCCGAGGAGTGGCCCGACCTCGTGTGGGAGTGCACGCACGTCGGCGGTGACCGGTTCGCCGCGAACATCCTCGTCGTCCCCGACGGCGTCTACTACGGCAACCTCGACGAGGAATCTGCGCTCGACGTCATCTCCGGCCACCTCGCCGATGAGATCGACGGGTCTCACCTGCGCGGATACACCGACCTCAACTCCCTCGAGCAGGTCGCGGTCGCGGCCGTCCTCGAGCATGCGGGACCGGCCGGACGCTTCGACTACGCGATCGGTGCGACCACCTCGGCGGGTGGGGTGTGGACGGTGAGGGTCGAGGGCACACGACCTGAGTTGGGATCCTTCGACGTCGTCATCGGGGTGAGCCGGTCGGCCCCGAACTTCCTCACCTGCCGCGGGGTCGAACGCGCTGTGGCCAACGTCTTCACCGTCACCGAGGTGAGGCCGTGCTCGACCCACCGACCGACCGCCTCGGCGGAGGACGATCCGCTACGCTGAGCCCATGCGTGCAGGCGAAGTGTCCGAGGTCAGCCAGGACTACCTCAAGGCGATCTGGTCAGCGCGCGAGTGGGGCGGGGACCCGATGACGGCGACCGAGCTCGCCCAGCGCTTCGGCACGACGAAGGCCAACGCCACCGAGGTGCTCAAACGGCTCGACGAGCTCGGCCTCATCCACCGGGTGCCCTACCGCCCGCCCGAACTCACCGCCGCCGGGGAGACGATCGCGGTGTCCATGGTCCGGCGCCACCGGCTCATCGAGACGTTCCTCGTCGAGTCGCTCGGCTACAGCTGGGACGAGGTCCACGACGAAGCCGAGTCCCTCGAGCACGCCGCCTCCGACCTCCTCATCGACCGGATCGACGAGTTTCTCGGGCACCCCGCCGCGGATCCGCACGGGGACCCGATCCCCGGCCCCGACGGTGCCGTCGAGTCACATAGGACCTCGCTCCTCCTCGCCGAGGCGGACCCGGGCACGTACGTGGTGCTGCGAGTTTCCGACGCCGATCCGGAGATGCTTGCGATCCTCGCCGAGGCGGGACTCCGACCAGGTGCCGCCGTTATGGTCGTCCCCGGTGCAGGTGAGGGCATGGTCGCGGTCGCCGTCGACGGCGGCGCACCGACCGAGATCGAGTCGGCGGCCGCCTCGGCAGTCTATCTGTCCTAGTCAGATAGGGCTTATTCCAGGTGATCACCCCTTCCTGGGGAAGTAGGTCTCTCCGAAGAGGAGGCACAGGCTCGTCGCCGCCTGCGGCTCGAAGCCCTCCTCGAGCACCAGTGACGGCCATCTCTGCCAGAGGCCGGACTCGTAAGGAGTACCCGGGAGAGCTTTCGGGTGGGTGACCTGGCGCCGGTGCGGATGCGACCTGAACGTTCGGACATCGATCGCCCGCAGGGACGTGAAGAGGGATTCGTAGAGCACCGGGGTGAAGCCGTCCTCGCGAGCGAGTGTCGCCGTGGTCTCCCAGCCGCGGACTCCTACGGGTTTGCCGCTCTCGATCGCTCCCCACATCTGGCCCTTCAGCCAGGACGCTTGCGGCTCGGGGGAATTGCGGATGAGGACACGACACCAGTCGAGGGCCTCCTCGGTGGAGAAGTCCGACCAGAAGGGTCTGTCATCAGGGTGCATGGTGCCACCTCTCTCGGGCACGGGTGCCCGGATCGATTCTTGCCCGCGCGAGATCGGCGCGGACCAGTTCTTCCCCTGGGGCACCCGGTCGATGACGGGTTGCCGTGTGGCCGGCCAGGTACCGACAGCCACAACTCGCGAACGTGGGACTGACGCTACCTCGCGGCACTGACACAGGCTGCCGCGAACCCCGAATGCTGCACCTGCTGACCCGAATACCTCCGAGATCCGCTTCTGCCGAGATCAGGGCGGCGCCGAGGTGGAGCGGCCGTGAACGGCCGACCCACCTCGGCGGATTCACTCACCCCTGTCGGCGGGGAAGGTTCCACCGCGGCTGCGGCTGACTCTTCTTCCCGTGCTGGGGCATGTAGCCGCGCTCGGCCTGGAGGTGGGCCTTGTCGTGGCTCTTCGCTGCGGTGTCGACTCCCGGGATCGGGGCCTCGAGCCGAGCGGCCGGCTTCTCAGCGCCGACGATCGGCAGCTCACCGGTGATGACGGGCTTGTCCTTCGTCTGAGCGTTCTTCTTCGCACCTTTGTCGTTGCGCATTGTCTCTTCCTTTCCTCGTGCCGTCTCCGGCGTGGTGGTGGTCCTCTGCGACCAGCTACCGGTCGGTCGTCCGGCCGGTGTCGCAGGGCTGCTGGCAGACAGGGCGGTGTAGAGCCCGGCCCACTGTTCGGAGGTGAGTTCGCGGGGCAATGCGTCTCCTCTGATGTGATGGCGGTCCATGGTCGATTGCAGTCGTCGTCGGTCGGTGAGCTTCATGTGGGTGAGGATTCCTTTCATTCCGCGTCCGCGACCGGTGAAGGCCGCGTGGACGAACTGCTGGTAGGAGGACCGGTCCCGGTGGGGGACCAGCCCGGTCGGGAGGCGGTCGACGGTGAGGATGCCGCCGTCGACGCTCGGCTTCGGGGAGAACGCGTGGGCCGGGACCCGTTCGATGAGGCGGAAGTCGAACCAGGGGCTCCACTGTGCGGTCATCATCGTCGCCCCGCCCACTCCGGCGCGTTTGCGTGCGACCTCCCACTGGGTGAGGAGCACCGCTGTGCGCCACGTGCGAGCGCGCAGCAGTCGCCGGAGGATGGGCGTGGTGAGGTGGAAGGGCAGGTTGCCGACGACCACCTCGGCGTCGAACCGAGTTCTCAGAGCATCGGCGTGCTCGACTCGTGCGCGGGGGAATCGGTGTGAGAGTTCACTGATCCTCGTCTCGTCGATCTCCACGAGGGTGAGCGGCCTTCCGAGCCGGTAGAGCTCGGCGGTCACGGCACCCGCGCCGGGTCCGATCTCGAGGATCGAGCCCTCGGTGCCGCGGGTGAGGCTGACGATCGTGGCGATGTGGCTGTGGTCGCGGAGGAAGTTCTGGCCGAGTTCCTCTCGGCCGCCGGCCCGCGAATGCGGACGCTGGGAATGGGGTCGCATGGCGTGGTGCTCCAGGAATGGGATGGAGAGCACCCGAGGCTGCGGAATGCGAAGACACTGGTGAGATGCCGGGATCCGACCGTGATGGCGGGATCGGACGGTGTGTCTTCGGTGGTTGCCGCGTCGCCCGGATGCCGATGACTATCCGGGAGGACAGCGCGCAACTGCGTGATCGGTGACAGCCCGACCCGAGAGAGGATCGGGGTTCCTGTTCAGGTCGCGACGGGTATGAGTGCCGACGCGGTCAGCTCCGGCTGAGGGCGATGCTCAGCGGCTGAGGAAAGATCGAGGAACGTGCGCGCTGTCAGGCGCGGCGGTCACGGATGTAGAAGTTGAGCGCAGTCATTGCGCCGCGATTCAATGTTCCCATGAGCGCCAAGGTAGCACAGGTGGCCGCGCGCGGGCCAGGGTTCGCGCGAAGTTCGTCGGGCTGAGCCCGGCGTTCGCCGAGGGGACCAGGCGGGCGCGAGGGGACCGTCTCGGAGTGGTCCGGTCGCCGTTACGCGGTCCGCTCGGCCATCCCGTTGCCGGCCATCCCGCCGCCGGCCGCCCCGCCGTCAGCGCCGTCACCGACCCCTGCGTCTGCGGCAGCGAGGTTGAGCTGCCACGACACTCCATACCGGTCGTTGAGCCACCCGAAGGGCCCGAACCCGTAGTCGCCCAGCGGCATGAGCGCGTGCCCGCCCCCGCCGAGGAGGCCGGTCCACAGCCGGTCGAGCTCGGCCTGCGACGTCGCCCGGTAGAAGAGCGAGAGGGCCGGGGTGAAGCCGAACCCGTGCGGGACGGGACTGTCGATGATGTTGACCTGCGTGCCTGCGATCGCGAACGTGGCGAGGCGGACTCTGCCGTCCATCGCCGGGTTCTCGGGCCCGTACCGGTCGATGAGGACGACCTCGCCGCCGAAGAGGTCGACGTAGAAGTTCAACGCCTCCTCGGCGCGCCCGTTCTCGAACATGAGGAACGGTGAGAGCTGCTGGATCCCTGACATGATCTGTCCCTTCGCCGAGGTGGTCTCCGCCTGCCGCAGGTCGCGCGGCAGGCGTGTCGGTGGCTATTCGATGACTTCTCCGCGGATGGTCTCGCCTCCGCCGTCGTCGCGGCGGGTGAAGCGCGGGTCCGCGGCCATGCGCGACTCGAGCGCGCGCAGACGGCTGCCCACCCAGATGAGCGCAAGGCCAACGACGGCGATGAAGATCGAGAGAGTGACGATGAGGGCGGTGATGCCCGTCTGCGGGGAGAAGAGGAACACCATGCCGAGGACGATGCCGGCGACGGCGATGACGGTGATGAGCCACCACGCGCGCACGCCCATCTGCCGGACGAAGAGTGAGATGCCGATGCCGAAGACGCTGAGCGCGATGATGGCGAGCCCCGCGAGGACGGTGACGACGGCGGCGAAGAGCATCGGGGCGAGGAAGACGACGGCCGCGAAGACGATCATGAGCACCGACCGGAGGACGAGCGCGCCCGAGCGTCCGCCGCGCGGGGCGAGGACGAGCGAGGTGGCGGCGATGAGCGCGACCCAGCAGGCGAAGATGCGGGCGACCACCTCGGCGGTGGCATGCGGCCAACCCAGCATGAGGACTCCGACGAGGAAGGCGATGACCCCGTTGACGATCACGACGGTTCCGGTGCGTTTGAGTTCCATGGACCAAGCCTAGTCAGCGGGGATGGAAGGAGGCTGAGCACCGGCCCTCGCGAAGCTCACGTCGGCTGCTTGCGCTCCCGATTGCGGGCGCTGCGGCGCTGGGTCCGCGGCGTGACCGTGGTGGGGATGCCCACCTCGGCGGGGCTGACCGCATGCCACGGTGTCCGCGGGCTCGACGCCGGCCCCATCGTCGCCGGCCGGGGGACGTCGGGGGTCTCCGGCATCTGCGGCGTCCCGGGCATCTGCGGGATGTCGGAGACGGGGACCTCGGGAGGCCCGGTCGGCCGGGCGGGCGGTGCCGGACGGTCGGCGGAATCGTCGAGCCATGGCAGGTCGACGTCGAGTCCGTCGGTGCGCTCCTCGACGGGTGCGGAATCGGCGAGCGCCCGGACGACCGAGTCGAGGTCGTCGAGGGAGAGTTTCGCGGCCTCCATGAGGTGGGCCACATCGAGGTCGGGGACCGCCTCGGCGAGGCTGTCCGACCCGGCACCCTGCCGGGCACCCGCAGCACCCTGCCCGGCACCCGCAGCACCCGAGGAACCCTGCCCGGCACCCGCAGCACCCGCGGGTGACTGCGGGGTGTTCGCCTCGAGGAACCGGAGGAGTTCGACGGGGAAGGGAAGGACGAGGGTCGAATTCCGCTCCGAGGCGACCTCGACGATCGTCTGGAGCAGGCGCAGCTGGAGGGCTGCCGGGGTGTCGGCCATGGCACCCGCCGCCTGCGAGAGCTTGTTCGACGCCTGCAGCTCACCGTCGGCGATGATGATGCGTGAGCGGCGTTCGCGTTCGGCCTCGGCTTGGCGGGACATCGAGCGCTTCATCGCCTCGGGCAGGGCGACGTCCTTGATCTCGACGCGGTCGATGTGGATGCCCCAGTCGACGGCGGGACTGTCGATCATGATCGCCAGACCCTGGTTGAGGCGCTCCCGGTTGGTGAGCAGATCGTCGAGTTCGCTCTGCCCGATGATCGAGCGCAGCGAGGTCTGCGCGACCTGCCCGACGGCGAGATTGTAGTCCTCGACGTCGACGATCGCCTTCCGGGGGTCGACGACCTTGAAGTAGATGACCGCGTCGACCCGGACGGTGACATTGTCGCGGGTGATGCCGTCCTGTGCGGGGATCGGCATGGTGATGATCTGCATGCTCACGCGTTGGAGTCGGTCGGCGAAGGGGATGATCGCGGTGAGCCCGGGTTCCTTCGCCTCGCCTCTGACTCGGCCGAGTCTGAAGAGCACTCCGCGTTCGTACTGCCGGATGATCTTGAGGCTGTTCGCGGCGGTGATGGCGCCGACGGCGACGAGACCGATGAGGATGTAGAGGAACAGCATCACGATCGCCTCCCCTGACGAATGCTGTCCTTACAACGCTAGCACCGGGAGGCGGATTTGCACCCGGCATCTGTGCAATCCTCGGCCGATTGCCGAGTTACCTCAAGATTCCTGCCGCTCCCGGGCGAGGAGGCGCCGACCTGCGGGGTAGGCGGCGAGTTCCGCGGGGAGGTGGACGCGTCGTCCTGAGGCGAAGGTTGCGAGGATCTCGCCGAGGCGGCCCTCCGTGCCGTCGTCGCCTTCGGTCCCAGCTCCGCCGGGAGCCGAAGCGCCGTGCGCCTGCTGCCCGGCGGGAGCTGCCTGCCCGCCGGGTTCGAGTCCGATCCGGCGCAGGGTCTGCTTGGCGACGGGGACGGGGGAGTCGAAGAGGGTGATCGCGCCGGCGCGGGCCGCGGTGATCCGGTCGGCGACGAGGCCGTAATGCGTGCAGCCGAGGACGATCGTCTCCATCCCTGGGTCCATCTGTGACAGCGCCGCCTCGATCGCGGCATCGATCGTGGTGACATCGGCGGCGTTGATCGCCTCGGCGAGTCCGGGGCAGGCGATCTGGGCGACGGAGAGGTCGCCGGCGAAGGTCTCAATGAGCGTGCGCTGGTAGGAGCTGCCGGTCGTCGCCGGGGTCGCCCACACCGCGAAGTCCTGCCCGGTGCCGGCGGCCATCTTCACCGCCGGGACCGTGCCGATGACGGGGATCGTAGGTTCATAGCGGGCGCGCACGGCCTCGAGCGCCTGCACCGAGGCGGTGTTGCAGGCGATGACGATCGCGTCGGGCTCCCATTCGGCAAGCAGAGCCGCCGAGGTGAGCACACGCTCCTCGAGCGCCTGCGGGCTGAGGCTGCCGTACGGGGTGTGGTCGGGGTCCATCGCGAGCACGAGGTCGGCGTGCGGGGCGAGGTGGAAGAGCGCGTCAGCGGTGCCGAGGAGCCCGAGACCCGAGTCGAGGAGTCCGATGCGGGTCATGGGCGCTCGGTGTCCTCGTCAGAGGCGTCATCGTCGGCGGTCACCGGCTTCGAGCGCGGGTGCGCGAACTCCCTGATCTCCTTGAGATGCGCTTTGGTCAGACCGTGGGCGAAGTCGGGGGCGATGATCTTCAGGCGCTGCGCCGAGTACCTCTCCGTGAAGTACTGCCTGGTCACAGGGGCGGCGAGATCGTCGTCGATCCACACCGCGCGCTGGTGGCCGTGCGAGTCGAGCCACTCCTCCATGGCGCGGGCCTTCCACCACTTCTCTGGGTCGTTCGCGTAGCGGTTGTGCGTGTCGTCGGGCATCTCGATGACGTCGAAGGAGTTGCGCAGACCGAACTTCGGCTCGAGTTCGGTCTTGCACCGCCTCGACCACGTCGAGAGCCAGACGACATCGACCTCGTGGGTCTCGACGAGGCGGTCGAAGAACTCGATGACCGCGGGCCGGTAGTGGAGTTCGAAGTCCCAGGCCTGCAGCTTCTTCCGGCCTTCGGTCATGAGACGCAGCTGCGGGACGGGGTAGGAGTTGAGGACGCCGTCGACGTCGAGGAAGACGGTGACATGGCGGGCCTGCCGACGCGCCGAGACCGGCGACGAGGATGCAGCTGCCATCGTTCCTTCCTGAGAGCGGCGGGGGCGACCGGCTAGTCTGAGCCCAGGTCGACGTTCGATCCCAGGATACCGCCCACCAGCCGAGAGGAGTCGGGTCGGGATGTACCGGGAGATCCGCATTCACCGGCTCCACGCCGTCCTCTGGGTCAACGCGCCCGAGGCCGTCGATGCCCAGCCTTCGACGGCGACGATCACCCCCGACGGGTGCATGGATCTCCTCGCCACCGGCTCCGGGGTCGTCATCGCCGGTGCCGACACCGCGGCGCGGACCGTGCCCGCGACCGGGGAGACGATCGCGGGCCTGCGCTTCGATTCGGGGGTGCTGCCGCAGCTGCTCGCGACATCGGCGGCGGAGCTGGCGGATCGTCTCACCCCGCTCGCCGAGGTGGCCCCACCTAAGCGGGTGCGTATCCCCGGTGCCCGCCTCGCCGAGGCGACCTCACCGAGCGTGCGCGTCCGGTCCCTCCTCGGGCTCGCCGAGGATCTTCTCGCGCGAACCGAGATCGATCGTCGCCCGCTCGCGCTCGCCGACGCCCTCGCCGCCCGTGGTGACGGTTCCTCGGTGAGCATCGCCGAGGCGGCCGCCGACTTCGCGTACTCGCCCAGGCAGCTGAGGAGGCTCTCGGCGCAGTGGTACGGATACGGGCCGAAGCATCTCGCGAAGATCCTGCGGTGGCGGCGGGCCCGGGCCCTCATCGACGCAGGACTCACCCGCACCGAGGCCGCGGCGCGGTCGGGGTACTCCGAT
>ENA-OOKA01000056-OOKA01000056.1-human-skin-metagenome-genome-assembly--contig:-NODE-56-length-40280-cov-11.876495_pt1 | contig 40280 bp, 38 predicted proteins | sample MGYA00248825_ERZ500995 | MGnify/ENA primary metagenome ERZ500995 (study PRJEB25958, sample SAMN03398540) | human skin metagenome | study: EMG produced TPA metagenomics assembly of the Human Skin...
AAGGCCACGGATCGGGGAAGGTACGAGCATGTCGTTGTCTGGGGGCGCGCGGGAAGCCCGGGTGCTGACGCGGTCTCCGGTCGCGCGCTACGGCGTGGCGGTGTGGCTGCCGGCCTATCGCGGGACGCCGTCCCCGGGCGGGTGGCCGGGGACGTTCGCGGATGCGCTGACCGGTGTGCAGGCGGTGGCCCGCCTCAGCGAGCACGCTCCCTTCACCCCGGATCCGCAGCGGATCCACCTGGTCGGGCACAGCGCCGGCGGGCACCTGGCGGTCTGGGCGGCAGGGGCAGTGTCCGGGGCCCTGGGGGCGGCTGCGGCGACCGGCGACGACGGCCCCGCAGAGCTGCTCGCCTCCCTGGCCGCGCAGAGCGAGGTCTCCGTGGCCAGCGCGATCTCTCTGGCCGGCGTGCTGGATCCGGTGCGCGCCGTGGAGGAGGACCAGGATCAGTTCGTGGTGGACCTGCTGGGCGGGACGCCCCAGGAGCGTCCCGAGCGCTACGCGCTGGCCTCGCCGCTGGAGCAGCTGCCCACGGGCTTCCCCGTGCATGTGGTGCACGGGATCGATGATCGGACGGTTCCTGTGCAGACCGTCGAGCCGTACCTGGAGCGGCTGCGCTCGCAGGGGCAGGCCGGGCGGATCGAGCTGGTGCCGGGCGCGCAGCACAACGACCTGATCCAGGTCAACGATCCCGCCTGGCTGGTGACGCGGGAGGTCTGCCTGGCGGCGGTGGGGGCGTCCGACGGCCGCTGAGACTCAGCCGCGCTGCGTCATCTCCTCAAGATGCGCCAGCTGATGCAGGATCGCCTGCTCGCCCTGGAAGCTCAAATGCAGCCGCTGTCCGGAACCAGGACGCTCGGAACCGGGCCGCTTGTCCTCCCGGACGACGACCAGCCGACTGTCCAGCAGGGCCAGCGCGGTCTCGAAGCGCGCCGGGTCCAGGCGCGCATCCCGAGCCACAGGGCCAGGTCGAACACCACCGCCAGCCCGATCTGGGGCAGCAAGCCTGCACCGGAGTCGGCCAGGATGTCGGAGAGAATCTGAGTGACGAACAGCCCGCCGAAGAGACCCAGTAACCCCAGGCAACCGGTCTGGCCGGACCACTGTTCGCGATTGAGCTCGAAACAGGCGGATCTGCCGCGATACCGTCAGGCGGCCAGAAGAGCGACAGCCGCACCGAGGGCGAGGAGACCGGCGCCGAGCGCCCAGCGGCCTGCGATCCCGAGTCTGCTGCCCAACCACATCAGCGTCAGGGTGAGGCCTTCGGCCGCGCCGCGGTGGTAGTTCGTGTGCGAAAGTATGGAAGGTTAGGTGAGTCCCGGCATGGATGCCTTGGGTATTGCTCTGTTCGGCATCGGCTGTCTTTCGATAGTCGTCGCATATCTGTTCCAGAAGCACGTCATCAACAAGGGGATCGCGCGCGGCGGCCCGCGGATCATGCTCCCCATGGGCGTGATGGGCGGTCTGCTCGCTGTGGTGGGGCTCGTCCTCGTGATCCGCGGGCTGCTGTAGGGGAGAGTCGGCTCGGGGCGGCCTCGCGCAGCCCGGTCGGCCCCTGACCACCAGCATCTAGACTTCCCGCGATGACCCCGAACGACCAGTCGCCGCATCCCACGCCTGAGCCCGAACCGAGCCAGGGCGGGCGTCGTCGGCTGGCGGGAGCCTCCCGGGCCGCGCGGCGGGCCGTGGCCCCCTTCAGCCATGCGGGCTACCCGCGGCTGGCCGCGGCCATGCTCGCCGTGGTGCTTGCGCAGGGCACCTGGGCGCTGACCATCGTCTTCCAGGTCATGGCCCAGGGCGGCTCCCCGGTCGAGCTCTCCGTGGTCTCGGCCACCGGCGCGGTGGGCGTGGTGATGTTCGCGCTGATCGGCGGGGTCGTGGCCGACCGCTTCCCGCCGCACCTGGTCCTGCGCGCCGTGATGATCTCCTCCACGCTCGTCACCGCCGTCACCGCGATCCTCAGCGCCACGGGGATGCTGAGCGTGGGGCTGCTGGCGGCGGCGTCGTTCCTGGTCTTCGCGGGGGTGGGGATCTTCTACCCGTCGTACTCGGCCTCGCTGCCGCGGCTGCTGCCGGCGGAGGCGCTGCTGGCGGCCAACGGGCTGGAGGGCTCCGCGCGGCCCCTGCTGCAGACGGCCGCAGGGCCCGCGCTGGCCGGGCTGCTGGCCGCGGCGCTCTCGCCGACCGCAGGCTTCGCCATGGTCGCACTCTGCTACGCGGTCGCCGTGGCGATCATCCTGGGACTGCGCGTGCCCGAGCTGGTCCCAGACCCGATCACAGGCCAGCTCCCGCAGCTGCCGTCGGCGGCCCCGCTGGTCACCGGGGCCCAGGCTCATCGGCAGGACGGCGACGACGAGCCCGTCACCCTCTTCCCGCCCGATCCCGCCGCAGCCCCGTCCGGCGGGCTGCGCTCCATGCTCGCCGACATGATGGACGGCGTCTCCTACGTCCGGCGCACCGCGTGGCTGATGGGCACCCTGATCTTCGCGGTGATCACCGTGTTCTGCTTCATCGGCCCGCTCGAAGTGCTGCTGCCGTTCGTGGTGCGCGACTCCTTCGGCGGCGGGGCAGCGGAAGTCGGTCTGCTGCTGGGCGTCACGGGCGCGGCCTCGGCAGTGGGTGCGCTGGTGATCTCCGGGATGCCCCTGCCGCGGCGGTACTTGACCTGGATCATGGTGGCCTGGGGCTTCGGCACGCTGCCGCTGATCTTCGTGGGCTTCACCGAGTCCTGGGCAGTGCTGGTCGCGATCATGATCGTGGTGGGCGCCACCGACGGCATCGGCCAGGTGCTGTGGGGGACCCTGCTGCAGCGCCGCGTGCCGGCACGGATGCTCGGACGCGTCTCCAGCCTGGACTTCTTCGTCTCGCTGCTGCTCATGCCGGTGTCCATGGCCGTCGTGGGGCCGCTGTCCACGGTGGTTCCCGTGGAGGCCATCTTCGCCGCCGCAGCGATCGTGCCGGCGGTGATGGCCGTCGTCGTCTGGCTCGCCTTCCGCATGGCGCGCGACGAGGCCGCGCACCCGCTGAAGGATTGAGCCGCGCGGGTCGCTCAGCGCAGGTCGAGCACCTGGCGCAGCCGCGCGAAGGCCTCGGGCACCACGCTGTAGTGCGCCCAGCGGCCCCGCTGTTCCCGGACGATCAGGCCGGCTTCCACGAGGCGCTTCATGTGATGGCTCACCGTAGGCTGGCTGATCCCCAGTGGCTCCGTGAGATCGCAGGCGCATACGGACTCGCAGCCCTGCGCGGCCACGTGGGAGAGCAGTCGAAGGCGCATGGGATCGCCCAGTGCCTTGAACATGGAAGCGGAGCGCTCGGCGTCCGCGGAGCTCAGCGGCCCGGCGGACAGCGAGCAGCACTCCTGGCCGGATGCCATGGCCTGTGTGCCCTCTGTGCTCTGCTCGCGTGCGATGGCGCTCATGCCCTCACAATACATTGACGAACGTCGATATGAGGACGTAACCTCCCATCGACATCCATCGATCTGAGAGGCCCGCGCTCCTTGGCTGCTGACGCTGCGACGACCGCCCCCGACCAGCCCGTCATGCAGGCCATGTCCTTCACCGATCGCTGGCTGCCGGTGTGGATCCTGCTGGCCATGGCGCTGGGCCTGGCCCTGGGGCGGCTGATCCCGGGTCTGGACACCGCGCTCGAGTCCGTCTCGATTGCAGGCGTCTCCCTGCCGATCGCGGTGGGGCTGCTCGTGATGATGTACCCGGTGCTGGCCAAGGTCCGCTACGACGAGACCCGCCGCATCGCCGCCGACCCCCGGCTGATGGGGACGTCGCTGGTGCTGAACTGGGTCGTGGGCCCGGCGCTGATGTTCGCCCTGGCCTGGCTGCTGCTGCCCGACCTGCCCGAGTACCGCACGGGCCTGATCATCGTGGGGCTGGCGCGCTGCATCGCCATGGTGCTGATCTGGAACGACCTGGCCTGCGGCGACCGCGAGGCCGCTGCGGTTCTGGTGGCGATCAACTCCGTCTTCCAGGTCATCGCCTTCGGCGCGCTGGGCTGGTTCTACCTGCAGGTCCTGCCCTCCTGGCTGGGCCTGGCGACGACCTCCGTGGAGTTCTCGGTCGGGGCGATCGTGCTCAGCGTGCTCGTCTTCCTGGGCATCCCGCTGCTCGCCGGCTTCCTCACGCGCGTGCTGGGGGAGCGGGCCAAGGGGCGGCAGTGGTACGAGGAGTCGTTCCTGCCGCGCCTGGGCCCCTGGGCGCTGCGCGGGCTGCTGTTCACCATCGTGCTGCTGTTCGCGCTGCAGGGTCAGGCGATCACCTCTTCCCCGTGGGACGTCGCGCGGATCGCGCTGCCGCTGCTGGCCTACTTCGTGGTCATGTTCGCCCTGGCGCTGCTGGCCTCCCGGGCCGCGGGCTTGGACTACGCCCACTCGACGACGGTGGCCTTCACCGCCGCCGGCAACAACTTCGAGCTGGCCATCGCCGTGTCGATCGGCACGTTCGGCGTGACCTCGGGCCAGGCGCTGGCGGGAGTGGTCGGCCCGCTGATCGAGGTGCCCGTGCTGGTGGGCCTCGTCTACGTCAGCCTCTGGGCAGGGCGCAGGCTCTTCCCCGGGGACCCCACCGCGCCGGCCTTCCGCGCCTGAACCGACCCACCTCCAGGAGAGTCCGATGAACGACGACACCCGTCCCGAGATCCTCTTCGTCTGCGTCCGCAACGGCGGCAAGTCCCAGATGGCCGCAGCGCTGATGGACCACCGAGCCCAGGGCGCCGTCCGCGTCAGCTCGGCAGGCACCGAGCCCGGCAGCAAGCTCAACGCGCAGTCCGTGGAGGCCGTCGCCGAGCTCGGCGCGGACATGTCCCAGGGGCGGCCCAGCCCGATCGATCCCGAGCTCCTGCGCCGCGCCGACCGCGTGGTGGTGCTGGGCACCGAGGCCAGGCTCGACACCGAGATCCCGCTCGACGGTCGGCTGGAGACCTGGGAGACCGACGAGCCGTCCGCGCGCGGGATCGAGGGCATGGAGCGCATGCGCCTGATCCGCGACGACATCGACGCCCGCGTCCAGCGCCTGCTCCAGCAGCTCACCGCAACCCCCGAGAGCTGATCTGCAAGGACGGGGCGCGCGGCCGTCGTCGTCCTTCGCGTCCCCGCATGACGAGGGCCCGACGCCTGCGCACCCTGTCAGGAGCGCGGGCGTCGGGCCCTCGAGCGGTTCAGCGGCAGATCAGTTCTGCATGTCCTCGAGCTCCACGCCCTTGGTCTCCCGGACGATCTTGGCGGTGAAGATCAGCGACACCACCGCGAAGAACGCGTACAGGCCGTAGGCCAGCACCAGGGAGGCCTCGGAGAGCACCGGGAAGGACGCGGTGACGGCCCAGTTGGCCAGCCACTGCACCAGACCGGCGACGGCCAGCGCGGCGCCGCGGATCTTGTTGGGGAACATCTCGCCCAGCAGGACCCACATGACCGGGCCCCACGAGACGCCGAAGAACACGACGTACAGGTTGGCGGCGACCAGCGCGATCGGGCCGGCGGTGTCGCCCAGGACGGGGCCGGCGTCGGTGATCGTGGCGGTCGAGAACACGACGGCCATGGTGCCCAGGGTCAGCACCATGCCGGCCGAGCCGATCAGCAGCAGCTTCTTGCGCCCGATCTTGTCCACCAGGGCGATGGCCACGAGAGTCACCACCACGTTGGTCACCGAGGTGATCGTGGAGATCGTGAAGGCGTCCGACTCCTGGAAGCCCACGGACTGCCAGAGCTGGTTGGAGTAGTAGAAGATCACGTTGATGCCGACCAGCTGCTGCAGCACGGCCAGGCCCAGGCCCACCCACACGACGGGCTTCAGGCCGGCCACGGCGCCGCGCAGATCGGAGAAGCGCGGCTTGCGCTCCGAGTCGAGGGTCTTGTCGATGATTCCCAGGCGGTGCACCGCGGGGCCCTCGCCCTGCAGGTGCGTCATGATGCGCAGGGCTTCGTCGCGGCGGCCCTGGCCCACGAGCCAGCGCGGGGACTCGGGGATCATGAACGCCCCGATCAGGTACAGCGCGGCAGGCAGGGCGCAGACCAGGAACATGAGGCGCCAGGCATCCATGCCGCCCAGGACATGACCGTCGGCGGAGCCGGCGATCCCCACGATGATGCGGTTGACGATCTGGGAGGCGAAGATGCCGGTCACGATGCCCAGCTGCTGCAGCGAGCCCAGGCGGCCGCGGACATCCGCCGGTGCCACCTCGGCGATGTAGGCCGGGGCGATGATCGAGGCCACGCCCACGCCCACGCCGCCGACCACGCGCCAGAAGATCAGCCACGCGAACCCGGCGGTGTCATCCGTGAAGAACGGGTCCCAGGCGCAGAAGATCGCTGAGACCAGGAACAGGATCGCCGCGATCCGCATGACCTTCACACGGCCGATGCTGTCCGCCAGCCGCCCGCCGAAGAACGCGCCGGCGGCCGCACCCAGCAGAGCGGAGGCCACGGCCGAGCCCAGGGCGCCGGGGGAGACGTCGAAGTACTCCTGCATGGCGCCGGTGGCGCCGTTGATCACCGCGGAGTCGTAGCCGAACAGGAAGCCGCCCATGGCGGCCACCAGGGTGATCCGCAGGACAGCACCCATGTTGGCCGTATGCCCTCCCAGGGACATCGGCGAGGTGTAGGTGGACATCGCAGCTCCTTTGCTGTGCCGAGCCCCTGGTGCAGCGGGCTCGCCCTGGCGCTCTGGCCGGGGCCTGTTGTGCGGTCCGCCGAGGCTGGGCGAGGAGGGTCGCCCATGATGAACCGCCGGTGAACAGTGGCCATAGAGTAGGCCTGGCCACAGGTGATGTCCATCGGATGAGTCACCGAGATGGCAACGCCCGAGCGCGCCGCCGATGGGTGACGCGCTCCGGCGGTCCAGGGGACCGGGCGCCATGATCGCGGGGTCATCGACGGAGGTGCCTCGGGGGCTGCTCAGGCCGCGGGCGTCGCCTGCTCCAGCGCCGTCGCGACCAGGGCGCGCTCCTCCGGCGTGGCCACCACGAACCCCGCCTGCGTGGTCACGAAGGTGGGCACGGTCGCGTTCCCGTCGTTGATGTCCTCGACGTAGCCCTTGGCGGCGTCGTCCTCCCAGATGTTCACCCACAGGGCGCGGTCGCCGGTCTCGCCGAGCGAGCGGTCCAGCGCGGCGCAGAAGCCGCAGCCCGGGCGCCAGTAGACGACGGCGCCGCCGTCGGCGATGTGCTGCAGGGCGGTGGCCTGGTCGGCGCTGGGACGGGATTCGAGGGCCATGAGGGTCTCCTTCAAGGGTGATGCGGGTCCGGGTACCCCAGCCGCCGAGGCCGAGCCGTTGTTCCCCCACCATGACAGCGGCTGTGGGATCGGCGAAAAATTCCTGCGGATTCTTGTCATTCCACGCTGTGTCTCCAGGTCCAGGGGCCGATGGATGCCAGAATCGAAGAATGTCTACCCCGGCGCAGTCTTCTTCCCCCTCGCCGGACCGGGCTACCTGGCACCTGCCCCAGCTTGAGCACTGGATCATCGTCCCGCTCATCGTCGTCCTGGCGATCGGCGCGATCGGACGGATCGTGAGTCTCACACCTGAGGTCGGCGCCGCGGAGTCCCAGGTCCTCGCGGCCCTCGACCCTGTTCGCTCCGGCCTTCTCCTGGCCGTCGCGGGCTTCGTCCACGGCATCTTCTCCGCACCCTGGGTCTACGGCATCATCGCCGCACTCACCGCGTGGCTGGCGCTCGTCAAGCGCAGCGGCCGCGATGCCGCGGGCTTCGCCGTGACCGCAGTGACCATGGTCGTGGTCGCGAGCACCGCCCAGCAGATCATCGGCCGCCCGGCTCCCGGCCTGGGCGACGGCGTCCTGACCGCCGAGGTCGGCTCCTCGCTGCCCTCCGCTGCCGTGTGCGCCGCCATCGGCATCTCCCTGTCCTTCCTGGTGGCCTCGCGGCGCCACATCTCCGGCATGGCGGTCCTGCTCGCCGGTGCCGGTGTGAGCCTGGCCGTGGCGCTGTCGGCGCTGCTGACGTCATCCGCCTACGTGCTGGACGTCGTGCTGTCCCTGCCGGTCGCCTGGGCGGGCGTGGTGCTGGGCTGCGGCCTGGCCAACCGGGTCGTCCCGGCCATGGCAGAGCGCTTCGGCTGGGGTCTCCCGCGCGCGGACCGCAAGCTGGCTCACCGCCAGGCTCCGCGCTACAGCGACGCCGAGACCGCCTACGCCCGCTCCGAGTCCCGCAGCACTGCGGCGGCCTCCGCGCACCGCGACCTCGACGACGGCCCCATCACCGAGGAGCTGCCCGTCATCCGCGAGGACGACGCCGCCGCCTGACCCGGCCCCTGCTGCTCCGCGAAGGGCGCCTCTCCCGCCAGGGGGAGGCGCCCTTCGTCGTCGCCGCCTCTCCCGCCCCGCGCCTAGGTGCCTCCCTGCGCTTTCCCGCACCCAGAGCGCACATGCGCACGCCGGGCCCCCGCGCTTACGTGCTTCCGGGTGCAGCCGGCGCAGCGCGCGCAGAGACGCGATGCAGCACGCAGGCGGGGGAAGAGTGCGGCTCAGGGGGCCAGGCGGCGGTGGCGGGGCCACCAGATGATGCGGCCCATGTCGTAGGTCAGCGCCGGGACCAGCAGGGAGCGCACCAGCAGGGCGTCGAGCAGGACGCCGAAGGCCACCATGAAGGCCAGCTGCACCATGAACACGATGGGGATCACGGCCAGCGCGGCGAAGGTCGCCGCGAGCACGATACCGGCCGAGGTGATGACACCGCCGGTCAGCACCGTTCCCCGCAGCACGCCGGCGCGCGTCCCGTGCTCCAGGGACTCCTCCCGCACCCGCGACATCAGGAAGATGTTGTAGTCGATGCCCAGCGCCACCAGGAACACGAACGCGTACAGCGGCACCGAGGGATCCGAGCCCGGGAACTCGAGCACGTGGTTGAACACCAGCGCGCTGACGCCCAGCGCCGAGGCGTACGAGATCACCGTGAGCACCACCAGCAGGACCGGCGCGAGCACCGAGCGCAGCAGCAGCATGAGGATCACCAGCACGACCGCCAGGATCATGGGGATGATCACCGCACGGTCGCGCTCGGCGGCGTGATTGGTGTCCAGCGTGCTGGCGGTCTCGCCGCCGACCAGGATGGTGTCGTCGATCCCGTGCAGCTCGGAGCGCAGGGTCTCGACGGCCTGGAAGGTCTCATCGGCATCCGGGTCGGTGGTGGTGGTGATCTGGATCTGGACGTCGCCGTCGACGACGGTCGGGGAGACCCCCTCGAACGGATTCGCGCCCGGGGGAGCGGACTCGAGCTGAGCGGCCGCCGAGCCCAGCGGGATGGAGCCCTGCGGGGCGTCGAGGGCCGTGACCGTCACGGAGCCCACGGGATCCAGGGCCTCCGCCTCCTCCGCGACCTGATCCATGCGCGACTCCGGGGCGATGACCGTGATCGGGGATCCGGAGCCGCCGGGGAAGTGCTCGGAGAGGATGTGCTGGCCGTCGGCGGCCGGGGACTCGCCGATCAGCGTCTCGGACTGCTTGAGGCCCGAGGCCTGCAGCTGCGGGGCGAAGGCCGCGGCGATCAGCAGGACCAGGGTGGAGAGGATCCACACCGGGCGGTGGCGTCTGGCGATGAATCGGCCGATCCGCGCCCAGAGGCCGCTGCCCTCCACGGCATGTCCGCGGTCGTCGGGAACGACCTCCAGGGCCTGCGGACCCTGGTCCTGGAAGCGGGGGCGGGCCGGCCAGAAGGCCGCGCGCCCGATGAGCATCAGCGCCGCCGGCAGCAGGGTCAGCGCGGCCAGCATGGAGAAGACGATGCCGGTGGCGGCGGCCGGGCCCAGCGCTGCGGTGGAGCCCAGGTCCGAGACCAGCAGGCACAGCAGCCCGGCGATCACCGTGCCGCCCGAGGCCAGCACTGGCTCGATGGTGCCGCGCAGCGCCTCCCGGGTGGCCTGGCGCGTGCTGCGATGAGCATGGAGGGCGTCCCGGTAGCGGGCGGTGTAGAGCAGGCAGTAGTCGGTGGCGGCACCCACGACCAGGATGAACAGGATGCCCTGCACCTGGCCGTTGATCTGGATCAGCCCAGCCGAGGCCAGCAGGTAGACCACCACGATCGCCGCGCACAGCGCCGCCATGGCGGTGATCAGCACCAGCACCGGCAGCAGCGGGGAGCGGTAGACGACCACCAGGATCACGAACACGACCGCCAGGGCCACCAGCAGCAGGATGCCGTCGATCCCGGAGAATCCCTCGGCCAGCTCGCTGGCGAAGCCCGCAGGGCCTGTGACCGCCGTTGTCAGCCCCTGGGGCGCCTGGTCCTCCATGGCGCTGCGCAGCTCAGAGACCTGGTCCCCGAACTCGTCCTCGTCCATGGGCACGAAGAGCTGCAGCGCCTTGCCGTCCTCCGAGACCACGGGAGGGGAGGGCTGCTGCTCGGCGATGCCGCGGTCCACGAGCGAGTCGGAGATCTCCTGCGCCCACTGCCTGTCCTGGTCGGTGAGGCCGTCGTCGCGCTGGGCCACGGCCACGGCGGGCAGGAAGGGGTCCTCCGTGAAGTCGTCTGCCCGGTCAGAGACCTGGGTGGATTCGGCGGACTGGGGGAGGAACGAGCTCTGCTGATTGGTGGAGACGTCCGAGATCCGCCCGAAGAACGGCCCGCCGAGCATCAGCACGGCCAGCCAGATGAGGATCAGGGCAGGGGCGATCAGGGTGCGCGCCCACGGGCGGCGGTGCTCTGCTGGAGTGTTCACTGGTCCTGCTCGATTCGCTGGGGAGACCTCACTGTCTCATGGCCCTGTGAGCGACAGCGGCCAGGGGCCGTCGGATCGATCCGACGGCCCCTGGCCGGCAGCTGCACCCCGCGCGGCGGGGCGCAGATCACTTCTTGTGGTGCTCGTGCGTGGAGTAGTCACCGAGCGGATCGTGCCCGTCCGGCCCCTCGCCCAGGGTCGCGATCGCCTGCGTGTCCTCGAAGCCCATGGGCTCGTGCTTCACGAAGCGCTTGTACGCCCAGTTGACCGCCGAGAGCAGCAGTCCGATGCCCAGCAGGACGGCGGCGATCTGGTACTCGATGACGTCCTGCGCCCACGGGCCGATCAGGAACAGCGTGGTGGCCGCGCCGATGAAGGGGATGAACGTGGGAGCCCGGAAGTAGCCGGTGCCCTCGCGCGACTTGTCCTTGCGCAGCACGATCACGGCCACGTTGACCACCGCGAACACGCCGAGCAGCAGCAGTGCGGTCGTGCCGCCGAGTGCGGCAGCGGTCTCCTTGGCCATGATCTGTCCGACCACCAGGATCAGGGCCGCGGCCAGGACGGTCGTGAAGACCACCGAGGCCCACGGGACGGAGTGCTTGGAGCTGACCTTGGCCAGGAAGCCCGGGAGCACGCCCTGGGAGGCCATGCCGTAGAGCAGGCGCGAGGCCATCAGCATGTTGATCAGCGCCGTGTTGGCCACCGCGAAGATGGTCAGGAACGGGTAGATCGCGCCGACCGGGATGCCGGGGGCGCCGGCGTTGACGACCTCGAGCAGCGGGGTCGTGGACTCGCCCAGCACGCCGATCGGGACGATCGCGACGGCCAGGATGGAGACCAGGACGTAGACGGCGCCGGTGATGCACAGGCCGATGAGCATGATCCGCGGGAAGTTCTTCTGCGGGTCCTTGGTCTCCTCGACCATGTTGACGGAGTCCTCGAATCCCACGAAGGAGAAGAAGGCCAGGGAGGTCACGGCGGTCAGCGCCAGGAAGATCGACTTGTCGCCCTGGGTCTCGAAGATCATGGTCCGGGAGAAGTCGGCGTTGCCCTGGGTCGCGGCCCAGAGGCCGATGAGGATCACGATGGCCAGGCCGGAGAGCTCGATGCAGGTCAGCACCACGTTGAGCATCAGGGATTCCTTGACGCTGCGCAGGTTGATGATCATGAGCAGGACCATGAAGCCGACGGCCATGAGGGTCACCGCCGTCATGGGCGGATCCTCCCAGCCGAAGCCCGCCACGAGGTTGGAGGCCACGGTGCGGGCGGCGGTGGAGGCGGAGGTCAGGCCGGAGGCAAGCACCGCGAAGGTGACCATGAAGGTCAGCAGGCCGATCCCGAAGGCCTTGTGGGTGTAGAGCGCGGCGCCCGAGGCGCCGGGGTACTTGGTGACCATCTCCAGGTAGGAGAAGGCGGTCACGGCGGCCACGAAGAAGGCCAGCAGGATCGGGGCCCAGGCGGCGCCGCCGATCTCGCCGGCGATCGTGCCGGTCAGGGCGTAGACGCCCGTTCCCAGGATGTCGCCGACGATGAACAGCAGCAGCAGGCCGGGGCCCATGACCTTGGCCAGGTCGCTGCTCTCGACAGGTGCGGTGCCGTCGGTGGAGGTGCCGCGGGGATCTGAGGGCGCGCTCTCGCGCGAGTTGGTGCTCACTGGGTGCTCCCGAGGACGGATGCGGACGGGACCCGGGGTGACAGGTGGTGCGCTGTCGCCGCTATCACAGGTGGCTGTGACTGGACCCACAGGGTGCGCCCACTGTACGGCCCTTCCGGCCCGGATGCGCCACATCCGCCGTGTCCTGCGGGGATGAATTCCTCCGCATGGGGCTGCGGGGACAGCCCGGCCCCACGGGACCGTGCTCAAGCGCTCGGCTCCCGACGACGGCTGCGCTGCGCTCCGGCGCCGGAGAGGGCCGGTCAGGCCCTGCCGGGGCTGCGACGGGCCGCCGAGAGCATCAGCGGAAGCGCGGTGCCGGAGGCCAGCTGGACCGAGTGATCGGCGTGGGCGGAGAAGCCGGTCGGCTCGGGGTTGATCTCCACGACCGGGACCCCCAGGCCCAGGGCGGTCAGCGGCAGCGAGGCCGCCGGCTGCACGAGCCCGGAGGTCCCGATCACGAGCACGAGCTCGGCCGAGGCCATGGCGGACTCGGCGTCGTCGAAGGCCCCCTCGGGCAGCGCCTCCCCGAACCACACGACGTCCGGGCGGATGGGGCCGTCGCACTCCAGGCACTCCGGCGGGGTCTCGGGGCGCGGCTCGTCCAGGGGCGGCTCGTCCAGGCGCAGGTCGGCGACCTGCCACTGATCCGCCGGGCGGCCGCAGTGCGAGCAGCGGAACGAGTACAGGGAGCCATGCAGGTGCGAGACATCGGAGGAGCCGGCGCGCTCGTGGAGGTCGTCGATGTTCTGCGTCGCGATCGTGACGTCCGCGTACTCGCTCCACGACACCAGCGCCCGGTGCCCCGCATTGGGCGCGCACTGCCGGACATATCGCGCTCGCTGCATATACCAGGCCCAGACCAGCTCCGGATCGGCCTCCCAGGCCTCCGGGGTGGCCAGCTCCTGCGGCGAGTACCGCGCCCACAGCCCGGTCTCCGGGGCGCGGAAGGTGGGAACGCCGGACTCGGCCGAGATGCCGGCGCCAGAGAGCACCGCGACCCTCGAGGCCGAGCGGCACAGATCCAGCACCTCGGGACCGATCGCCTGCAGCTGGGCGTTGAGCCGGCCGGCGCGCTCGGACAGGGACTCGTCGGGATCCTTCTCGGTGCTCATGGCCCCCACGGTAGGCGACTCGCCCCGGCCGTGAGCCCATGCGGGCCCGGCGCCGCCGCGGTGCCTGTGATGGAATGGACGCATGAAGTACGACTTCCGACGCCTCACCCCCGCCGTCCTGACCTCGCTCGGGCTGATCTTCCTCGCGCTGCTCTTCGTGAGCTTCGGCTGGGCCATCCTGGGCTGGATCCTGGGGCTTGCCGGCCTGGCCCTGAACGTGGTGGCCGTGGCGGTCATCGCGGTCCCGGGTTCCGCAGGCGACGGCGCCCGCCGCGTTCCGGCGCGTCCGGGGGCGGCTCAGCGCTCAGAGCGCGAGCGCCTGGCGCTGCGCGATTCGGCGGCGCCTTCCCGCGGCGTCGAGCACGACGACGAGCGCGAGGCCGAGGCCGAGGTCATCCGCGACGCGGACGGCCAGCCGGTCCAGGCGCAGCCCTCCCGCACGGTCTCCGCTCAGCGCGACGGCAAGCCGGGCAAGGGAGACAAGTCCGCCTACTCTCGCGCCGGCTCGACCGCCGTGCCGGGATCTGCGCGGGCGTCGTCCTCCGCGGGGAGCTCGAGCAAGCGCCGCTGAGGCGGAGTCGACATGAGTGAGGGGCCGGGACAGCTGTCCCGGCCCCTCACTCATGTCCGCTCAGCTGCCCTGAGAGGCTTCGTCCTGTGTGGCCTCGTCCGAGGAGCCCGTGCCGAGCTTCTTGTAGTGGCGGTTGCGGATGCCCAGCAGGGCGCCGCCCACGACGGCGGCCAGCACGGAGCCCGTCAGGATGCCGACTTTGGAGGTGGCGCCCAGATCCGACGAGGTCCCGAAGGACAGCTCGCTGATCAGCAGCGAGACCGTGAAGCCGATGCCGGCCAGCGCGGCCAGGCCCACGACGTCGATCCACTGGATATCCGGATCGAGGTTGAACCTGCGCAGACGGGTGAGCAGCCAGGTGGTGGCGGTGATGCCGACCGTCTTGCCGACGAGCAGGCCCACGATCACGCCCAGCGCCGCGACCGAGGTCCAGGACTCGACCAGGCCGCTCCAGCCCTCCACGAACACCCCGGCCGAGAAGAAGGCGAAGATCGGGACGCACAGCGCGGCGGAGAACGGGCGCACCAGGTGCTCGAGGTGGGAGGCGAGGCCCACGGCCTCGGGGTTGCGCTCGATGGTGCGGCGGTTCGGGTGGACGGGGACCATGAAGGCCAGGACGACGCCCGCGATGGTGGCGTGGATGCCCGAGTTGTAGAACAGCGCCCAGGTGATCACGCCCAGCGGGAACAGGCTCAGCCAGGTCAGCCAGGTCTTCTCGGCGAACGTGGCCTGCCCCTTGTAGGCGATCAGCGCGAAGACGGCGATCGGGATGATCGCAGCCCCCAGGTGAGCGAGGCTCAGATCCGACGTGTAGAACAGCGCGATGATCGTGATGGCGATCAGATCGTCGACGACGGCCAGCGTCAGCAGGAACGTGCGCATGGCCACCGGGAGGTGCGAGCCGACGATCGCCAGCACTGCGGTCGCGAAGGCGATGTCCGTGGCGGTGGGGATCGCCCAGCCGCCCATGAGCTCGCCGCCGCCGCTGCTGGCGGCGAAGGCCACGAAGATCAGGGCGGGGACCGCGACGCCGCCGAAGGCGCCTGCGATCGGCACGGCGGCCTTGCCTGGATTGCGCAGCTCGCCGTCCACGAACTCCTGCTTCAGCTCCAGGCCGACCAGGAAGAAGAACACCGCCAGCAGGGCGTCGGCCGCCCAGTGGCTCACGCTCAGGTCCAGGGTGAGCAGAGGGCTGTCGGGGTCGCCCAGGACGGGGCCGAAGTGGAAGTCGCTGACCGATTCGTAGAGCTCGCGCAGCCCGGGTGCATTGGCCGCGCTCAGGGCGAGGACCGTGGCGATCAGCAGCAGGACGCCGGCGACCGTCTCCGAGCGAAGGAGCCGACCGATCCCGCTCGAGGAGGGAGTGTCGGATGCGCCGTAGACGGGGTCGTGGTGCGGCTCGGCGTGATGATCGGGCTCGGCGGAGCTCTCCGCAGAGCTGTGGGGCGTGGTCATCGGTCTCCTGTGGGATCCGGCCTGCATGAGGGCAGGTGCATGTGCATTCCGCTCTCGCGGGCCGACCAGACTTCCCGGCTCACCGCTTGCCACGTTAGCAAAGCGATGCGCCTGGCCCCAGCGCTCGGTCTGTGCGCACAGGGTGCGGATCTAGGATTCCGGCATGAGCGCGCACGAGCACAGAGGGAACGCGACGGGCCGGGTCCGCAGCCTCAACGTGGGCACCGAGCGGGAGAATCCGGCGCCCCGTCGGGTCTCGACCGGCATCTTCAAGCAGCCCATCGACGGACCCGTGGCGATCGCCGACCCGGGTCCCAGGGACCCCGACGCCCCGGTCGCCTCGGGGGTCTCAGGCGACTTCGTGGGCGATCGGGCCCACCACGGCGGCAGGTTCCAGGCCGTCTACGCGTTCGACCGCGCCGAGCTGGACTGGTGGGAGGAGCAGCTGGGCCGCCCGCTGCACGACGGCATGTTCGGTGAGAACCTCACGCTCGAGTCCGTGGCGGTGGACGACGCCGTGATCGGCGAGCTCTGGCAGATCGGGACCGCGTGGCTGCGCGTCACCGAGCCCCGCATCCCGTGCGGCACATTCGCCGGCGTGATGGAGGAGCAGGGCTGGATCAAGCGCTTCACGCAGCGAGCCCGCTCCGGGGCTTACCTGGCCGTCGACGCCCCAGGGGAGGTCCGGCGCGGCGACGAGGTCCGGGTGATCTCCCGTCCCGAGCACGGGATCACGGTGGCCGAGGCCTTCCGGGCGCGGACCCTGGAGCGCGACCTGGCGCCCCGAGTGCTCCAGGCGGGCGAGGACCTGAGCCCCAAGCTGCTGGATCGGCTGCAGGCGCTCATCGGCGGCGCCGAGCCGAACCTGCCCAGCTGATCCGCCCGCCCGGGCCTGCGGATCAGCCGTTCATGGCGGCGGCGCGGTAGAGGCGCTGGACGGCGTCGGGGCTGAGGCTGGCGTCGACGGCCGCCGTGGTCTCGGGGGAGCGCAGCAGGTAGCGCACCGGACCGTGCTGGCCGCGCTCCAGGCGCAGGGCATCGACGGTGGCGTAGCGCTGGGAGAGCTGGGCCGTGAAGGGCTTGCCCCGCCCCGGAGTCACGGACAGGGTCAGCTGGACCTCGACCGAGGAGAGGTCGTCGTCCTCGTCCTCCGACACCTCGAACTCGTCGGCCCCGGAGGCGTTCGGGGCCTCTTCAGCGGCGTGGTCCGCGGGGTCGTCGTCGACGCCGGCCGCGTCCCCGCCGATGCGCAGCTCGCGGATGATGCCGATCCCGTAGCCCACCGAGCCGGTGGCTGCCTGGCCCAGCACCTGGCGGGCCTGGCCCATGACCGCGCGCAGGCGCCCGATCCACACGACGCCTGCCACGATCAGCACGACCGCCAGGATCGCGGGCCAGACCCAGGAGCCGTCGCGCATCCACTGCAGCAGCAGCACCACAGCGACGATCGCAGCCAGCAGCGGCACCAGGACGATCAGCACATTGCCCTTCACGCCGCCGATCTCCTGCAGCGCCTGCGGGTCGGAGCGGATCTCGTCCATCATCTGGCGGTCGAAGGCGCGTGCGTCGGTGCCGTCCTGAGCGGACAGGGGCACGGGCCAGGTTCCCTGATCATCCATGCCCACCATCCTCGCAGAGCAGCGGGGGCCGGTGTCAGCTCATCTCGATCGAGCGCTTCGACAGCCCGATCTTGAACCCCTCGATCCTGGTGCGGACCTCGGCATCGGGGGACGAGGCCGCCCCCAGGGTGATGAACAGCGGCGTGAAGTGCTCCACGGTGGGGTGGGCGTGCGGCATGCCCGGGGCCTGGCGGCGGAAGTCGGCCAGGGCGTCCACGCGGCCGGCGTCGAGCATCTCGGCGGCCCACAGGTCGAAGTCGGAGGACCAGTTCTCGGCGGTGCCGTCGTCGGCGCGCAGCAGCTGGACCGAGGGGCGCCCGTGGGTCATGAATCCCGACCCGACGACCAGGTACCCCTCCGCGCGCAGCTCGCGCAGGCGCCGTCCCAGGTCCATCAGTCGCTCGGGATCGTGCGTGGGCATGGAGACCTGCAGGGCGGGGACGTCGGCCAGCGGGTACATGGCGCGCAGCGGCACCCAGGCGCCGTGGTCGAGTCCGCGCATGCGGTGCTGGTAGAGGGGCTCGTCGTCCGGCATGGTCGCGGCGATCCGGCGGCCCAGCTCGGTGGCATCCGGGGTCGCGTACTGCAGCTGGTAGAAGCGCTCCTCGAAGCCGCCGAAGTCGTAGACCAGAGGGGTCCCCGCCGCCGGGGCGGTGATCATGGTGGGTGCCTGCTCCCAGTGGGCGGAGACGATCACGATGCCCTTGGGCTTGGGCAGCGAGACCGCCCACTCGAACAGCTCCGACATCCACAGGCCGTCGTCGAGCAGTCCGGGGAAGCCATGGCCGATGTAGAAGGTCGGCAGCGGGGCGTCGCCGTCCTGCCAGCGCGGCTGCATGGCGCTGCGCGGCACGGCCGTGAGGTCGTGGCGGTCCAGGGCGATCATGCCGGGTGCGGTTCCTGCCGAGGTGGGCTGGGTGGTCATCGGGGGCTCCTGTTCGAAGAGGCAAGCCTTCTGCTGGTTACGTCGGAAAGTATTTCTACGCCTTGTTACGTGATGCGTCAAGTACTCAGAATGGACAGTAAGGTTACGACCATGGTGGAACCGCAATGGCTCAACGACGACGAGCGGGAGGCATGGCTTGCCCTCGTCGCGCTGATGTTCAAGATGCCCGGCACGATCGAGCGCCAGCTGGTCGATGACGAGGACCTCAGCCTCGCCGAGTACCTGGTCCTGGCGATGCTCTCCGAGGCCCCGGATCGCAGCCATCGCATGTCAGATCTGGCCGCAGCCACCTTCACGGGGCAGTCCCGGCTCTCGCGCATCGTCGCGCGGCTGGAGCGCCATGACTACGTCCGACGCAGCGCCAACGCCCAGGACCGCCGAGTGGTCGTCGCCCAGCTGACTCAGGACGGCTTCGAGAAGGTCCGCAGCGCGGCGCCGGGGCACGTCGCCCACGTCCGCGAGGAGATCTTCGATCGCCTCAGCGCCCGGCAGGTCGAGCAGATCGCCCGGATCGCCCGCGACCTCACCGACGGCGTCGAGCCTCCGCGCGTCTGAGCGTCCTGGTCCGGTTGTTCGCTGTCTGATGACCTCGCTCTGATCCGGCCCGCGAGCAGCGGAGCGGGTCTAGCGTGGGCGGGATGAGCATGAACGCCTCCCCCTGGGCCCTGATGCGCTCGGCCACGCAGAGCGAGAGCCTCAAGGGATCGCGCATCTCCCGCGAGACCGTCGGCCGCGTGGTGCGCTTCGCCCGCCCGCACTCCCGGATGCTGCTGGGCTTCCTGCTGACGTCGGTGGTCGTGGCGGTGCTCGGCGTGATCACCCCGGTGCTCGCGGGCCGCGTGGTCAATGCGATCACCGGCAGCGGCTCGGTGGATCTCGTCGTGCGCCTGGCGCTGCTGATCGCGCTGATCGCCGTGCTGGATGCCGGTTTCGGCATACTCAACCGCTGGCTGTCGGCGACGATCGGGGAGGGGCTCATCCTCGACCTGCGCACCGCCGTCTACGACCACGTGCAGACCCTGCCGGTCGCCTTCTTCACCCGCACCCGCACGGGAGCGCTGATCTCGCGGCTGAACAACGACGTCCTGGGCGCCCAGCGCGCGTTCTCCAACACGCTGTCCGGGGTGGTCTCGAACCTGGTCTCGCTGATCCTCACCGTCGGGGTGATGGTCTCGATCTCATGGCAGGTCACCCTCCTGTCGGTCCTGCTGCTGCCCATCTTCCTGATCCCCGCGCGGCTGATGGGCGGGCGGCTGGCCAGGCTGCAGCGCGAGGCGGCCCAGCACAACGCCTCGATGTCCACGCAGATGACCGAGCGGTTCTCCGCCGGCGGGGCCACGCTCATCAAGCTGTTCGGCAAGCCGCAGTCCGAGTCCGACGAGTTCGCCCGCCGCGCAGGTCGCGTGCGCACCATCGGGGTGCGGGTGGCCATGCTCCAGGCCACGTTCCTCACCGCCCTGACCCTGGTCTCGGCGCTGGCGCTCGCGCTGGTCTACGGCGTGGGCGGCGTGCAGGCGATCGTCGGGAATCTCGACGCCGGCCAGGTGGTCACCCTCGCCCTGCTCCTGACCAGGCTGTACACCCCGCTGACCATGCTCGCCAATGCCCGCCTGGACATCATGAGCGCGCTGGTGAGCTTCGAGCGGGTCTTCGAGATCCTCGACCTCGAGCCCCTGATCCGCGAGCCCGAGAACCCCCGGGCGATCCCCGACGGTCCCGTGTCCGTCGAGTTCGACCAGGTGCGCTTCACGTATCCCTCCGCCGAGCAGACCTCGCTGGCCTCGCTCGAGGACGTCAGCGCCCTCGACTCCCGGGTGGGCGAGGAGGTGCTGCACGGTGTGGACTTCACGGTGGAGCACGGTCAGACCGTGGCGCTCGTGGGGTCCTCCGGCGCCGGCAAGTCCACGATCGCCTCACTGGTCCCGCGCCTCTACGACGCCACCTCAGGGGCCGTGCGCATCGGCGGGGTGGACGTGCGCGAGACCTCGTTCACGGATCTGCAGGGCGCCGTCGGGATGGTCACGCAGGACGGGCACCTGTTCCACGAGACCATCCGGCAGAACCTCGCGCTGGCCGCGCCCGACGCCGGCGACGAGCAGATGTGGTCCGCGCTGTCCCGCGCGCGCATGGACCATGTGGTGCGCGAGCTCGGCGACGGGCTCGACACCATGATCGGGGAGCGCGGCTACCGGCTCTCGGGCGGCGAGCGGCAGCGGCTGACCATCGCGCGGCTGCTGCTGGCCTCCCCGCGCGTGGTGATCCTGGACGAGGCCACCTCCGCGCTCGACTCCACGAGCGAGGCCTTCGTGCAGGCCGCGCTCGACGAGGCCATGGCCGAGCGCACCGCCCTGGTGATCGCCCACCGGCTCTCGACCATCCGCCGCGCCGACCGGATCCTGGTGATCGAGGGCGGCCGCGTGGTCGAGCAGGGCCCCCACGACGAGCTGCTGGCCGCCGGAGGCCGGTACGCCGAGCTCTACGAGACGCAGTTCGCCGACCAGGAGTGATCGGTCGCGTCGTCGGGCCCGCGGGGCCACTCAACGGGGCACAGCACACTGCGGTGCCACTCGATGCGGGTGGGTTGAGGAAACGGCCGTCGGCTGACGGCAGCGGGCGTCAGTGGGCCGACTTGCCGCGGGCCTTCTGGATCAGCGTCACGACGACCACGATGATCGCGCCCCAGATCAGTCCGAGCACCGCCGAGAAGAAGGTGTTCACGATCCAGGACACGGCGGCCTGGAGGACGGGCACCACGTGAGCGGCGGCTTCGCCCATGTGGTGCACGAAGCCGTAGAGGGCGTGCCAGCCGAACTCGTCCAGGCCCACGAGGATGATGTGCCCGCCCACCCAGAGCATGGCGACGGTGCCGACGACCGAGATGACCTGCAGGATCTTCGGCATGGCCTTGACCATGCCGCGCCCGATCGTCTGCAGCGCCCCGGAGCCGGTGGAGGCGAGCTTGAGCCCGGCGTCGTCCATGCGGATCAGCAGCGCCACGACCCCGTACACCACGCCCGTGATGACCACGGCCACGATCGCCAGGATGATCAGGCGGGAGAGGAAGCCCTCGGAGGCGACCTCGTTGAGGGAGATGACCATGATCTCCGCCGAGAGGATCAGGTCGGTGCGCACGGCGCCTGCGACCATCTTGTCCTCGGCGGACTTGCCGTCGGAGGCCGCGTCCTGGTCGACGGCCGGCTCCTCGTGGGAGTGCCCGGACAGCGCTCCCCAGATCTTCTCGGCGCCCTCGAAGCACAGGTAGGACCCGCCCAGCATGAGGATCGGCGTGAGCGCCCAGGGCGCGAACTGGCTCAGCAGCAGCGCGATCGGCAGGATGATCAGCAGCTTGTTGCGCAGCGATCCCTTGGTGATCCGCCAGATGATCGGCAGCTCGCGCGAGGCCTCCACGTCCTTGACGTACTGGGGGGTCACGGCGGTGTCGTCGACCACCACACCGGCGGCCTTGATCGAGGCGCGTCCGGTGGCGGCGCCGATGTCGTCGACGGAGGCCGCGGTCACCTTGGCGATCGCCGCGACGTCGTCCAGCAGCGCGATCAGCCCGCCGCTCATCGCGCGCCTCGGCTCGGCAGGACGGCGACGGCCGCGAGGGGGCACAGGGGGCGCGGGAGCGCGGGGGTCCGGGTCATGCCAGCAGGGTAAGCGCCGCGGCCGCGAATCGTCCGATCCCACGAGGGCATCGCCCGGAATATCCGATGAACTGCCAGCTTGCTGAGCGAACTCGGGCCGGACTGGCTTACAGTGGAGCTCCCCGACGTCAGGACCTCCTGTGAACGCAAGCGATGAGATCGCGATCGCCTTCCGCGGTGTGCGCAAGACCTACCCGGACGGCACCACTGCGGTGGACGACCTTGATCTCGAGGTCCCCCGCGGCTCCCTGACGGTCTTCGTGGGCCCGTCCGGCTGCGGCAAGACCACGTCGCTGCGGATGATCAACCGCATGGTCGAGCCGAGCTCCGGGGTCGTGGAGGTCGACGGCCGCGACGTCTCCACCGTCCCCGCCCACCGGCTGCGCCGCTCGATGGGCTATGTCATGCAGGCCTCGGGCCTGATGCCGCACCGCACCGTCAGCGAGAACATCATGACCGTGCCTCGGCTGCAGGGCGGCTCGCGGGCCTCCGGGCGCAAGCGCGCCGAGGAGCTCATGGAGATCATCGGGCTGGATCCCGCGCTGGGCTCGCGCTATCCCTCGCAGCTGTCGGGAGGACAGCAGCAGCGCGTGGGCGTGGCCCGCGCACTGGCCGCTGACCCGCCGATCCTGCTCATGGACGAGCCCTTCTCCGCGGTGGATCCGCTCGTGCGCGCCGATCTGCAGCGCGAGGTGATCGAGCTGAAGCACCGCCTCGACAAGACGATCGTGTTCGTCACCCACGACATGGACGAGGCGGTCATGCTGGGCGACCGCGTGGCCGTGATGGCCCAGGGCGGCCGCCTGGCGCAGTACGACACCCCCGAGCAGGTCCTGCGGGCGCCGGTCGACGGCTTCGTCGCCGAGTTCGTGGGCCGCGACCGCGGCTTCCGGGCGCTCGAGTTCGATCAGGCGGACGTCGTGCTCAGCGGCGTGCGGGTCCGCGATCCGCAGGGCAGCACGACCACGCTCGGCGGCCACGCCGCGGCCGGGGAGTGGACGCTCGAGGTCGACGACGACGGCCGCCCCATCGGCTGGCTCGCCCCGCTTCCGGGCTCAGGCAGGACCGCTCCGTGGGGCGGCGGCGAGTCCGAGCCGGCGCTCGCCGACCGCTCCGACGCGCAGCGCGTGGGCGGTTCCCTCCATCGCCGGGGCGCCCCGCTGCGCTCGGCGCTGGACGCGGCGCTGTCGTCGCCGTCGGGTCTGGCCGTGGCGGTGGACGACGACGGACGGGTGCGCGGCGTCCTGCGGCCCGAGGACGTGCTCGCGGCCATCGAGGACGTGCGCCGCGAGCGGGAGGCCGGCCGGTGAGCTGGCTGCAGGACAACCTCGAGTGGGTGGGCCAGCTGCTGCTCACCCACCTGGTGCAGTCGATCGTGCCGGTGGTCGTGGGGCTGCTGGTGTCGATCCCGGTGGCACGCGCGGCCGTGGGCTCGCGGTGGCTGCGCCCGCTGCTGATCAACGGGTCGGCGCTGCTCTACACGATCCCGTCGCTGACCCTGTTCGTGCTCCTGCCGCTGATCCTGGGCACGCTGATCACCTCCGTGTGGAACGTGATCGTGGCCCTGAGCCTCTACGTGATCGCGCTGCTGGTCCGCTCGTGCGCCGACGCCTTCGATTCGGTGGATCCCCACGTGCGCCAGGCCGCCTCGGCGCTGGGGTACACCCGGTGGCAGCGCTTCTGGGCGGTCGAACTGCCTCTGGCCGTGCCCGTGATGCTCGCGGGCGTCCGCACCGCGCTGGTGGCCAACATCTCCATGGTCTCGGTCGGCGCGGTCATCGGCATCCAGTCGCTGGGCACGCTGTTCACGGACGGGCTGCGCCGCGGGATCGTCGAGGAGATCGCGGTCGGCGTGGTGCTCACGGTCGTGCTCGCCCTGGTGCTGGATCAGCTGCTGCGCCTGCTCGGACTGGGCCTGACGCGCTGGCAGCGACCCGGTCGCCGGGTCCACGCGCGCGTGGCCGCCACGGGAGGTGCGGCATGAACCTGATCGAGCTGACCTGGTCCTGGCTGTCGGATCCCGAGCAGTGGAGCGGCAGCGCCGGGATCCCCATGCGGATCCTGGAGCACCTCGAGTACTCCGGGCTGACCATGCTGATCGCCGTCGTGCTGGCGGTGCCGCTGGGAGCGGCGATCGGGCACACCGGGCGCGGGGCCGCAGCGGTCATCGGCGCGGCCGGCGCCCTGCGCGCCCTGCCGACCCTGGGCCTGCTGACCCTGTTCTCGCTGCTCATGGGCCTGGGGCTCGTCCCTCCGCTGCTGGCGCTCGTGATCCTGGCCGTCCCGCCGATCCTCAGCGCGGCCTGCGTGGGCGTGGCCGAGGTCTCCCCGCGGGTCCGCGACGCCGTGATCGCCCAGGGCATGACGCCGTGGCAGGTCCTCACCCGCGTGGAGCTGCCCCTGGCGGTGCCGGTGATCATGGGCGGGGTGCGCAACGCCGCCCTGCAGGTCATCTCCACGACCACCGTGGCCGCCTACATCAACCTGGGCGGACTGGGCCGCTACCTGATCGACGGGCTCGCCGTGCGCGACTACGGCCGGATGCTCGGCTCGGTGCTGCTCGTGGCCGTGCTCGCGCTGCTGGTCGATGCCCTGCTCTCGCTGCTGCAGCGCGGGCTCACCTCGCCCGGCATCCGTCGTCCCGAAGGAGGCACACCGTGACCGGACCCGCATTCCGACCCTCCCCGGCCGAGCGCAGCCGTCGTCCGGTCCTGGCCCTCGGCGCGGCGCTCATGCTCGGGCTGACCGGCTGCGGGCTGAACTCGGACCCGCTGGCCACCGGTGGGGGAGCCAGCACGCCGGACGGCTCCGTCACCGTGGGCTCGGCCGACTTCCCGGAGTCGCAGATCATCGCCGAGATCTATGCCGGGGCCCTGCGCTCCGAGGGCATCGAGGCGGACACGGAGCCGGGGATCGGCGCCCGCGAGGCGTACATCGGGGCCCTGCAGGACGGCTCGATCGACGCCGTCCCGGACTACACGGGCAACCTGCTGACCTACTTCGATCCGGAGGCCACGGCCACCGGGGAGGAGGAGATCCTGCAGGAGCTTCCCGAGGCCATGCCTCCGGGGCTGTCGGTGCTCGAGCCGTCGCCGGCCCAGAACAAGGACTCGATCGTGGTCACGCGCCAGACCGCTGACGAGCACGGGCTGCGCAGCCTCGAGGATCTCGCCCCGCTGTGCGCGGACATGACCTTCGCGGGCGCCCCGGAGTTCCAGGAGCGTTCCTACGGCCTCGACGGCTTGGCCTCCGTCTACGGCTGCGAGCCCGCGTCCTTCCAGCCGATCAACGACGCCGGCGGCCCGCTCACCGTCGACGCCCTGACCAGCGGCGACGCCGATGCCGCCGACATCTTCACGACCACGCCGGCCATCGTGGAGGAGGACCTGGTGGTGCTCGAGGACCCGCGCAGCAACTTCGCCGCGCAGCAGGTCATCCCGCTCGTGTCCCCGCAGCGCCTTCCCGACGGGGCCGAGGAGGTGCTCGACGGCGTCTCGGAGAAGCTGAGCACCGAGGACCTGCTCGAGCTCAATCAGGAGATCAGCGGCGATCAGGCGATCTCCGCACAGCAGGCGGCTGAGGGCTGGTTGGCGGACAACGGCTATCGAGTCGGCTGACGGGCCGCTCCACAGGCTGGGGACGCCGGGATCAGCATGCTGGCGGCCTTCACAGCCGCTCTGGCTGCGTGCTGTCCCCAGGGCAAGCCCTGTTCTCCACACTCTCAGACGGGCTTTCCACAGAGTGGACGGTGGATTCCACAGCTTCGCGAGTGCGGCCCGACTGTGCTAAGTGACCTTTCATGGAAGGGGATCGTTGCAGAGAAATGGCCCCTGACCTGGGGATTCAGTGCGCATTGGGCCGAATGCGGCTGCTGCTGACCCCTGAACGCCCTTCCCGAACGCGCTTCGCCTGTGGATAACCCGGTGGACAACCTGTGCGCGACACGGAGGACTATCCACCAGCTGTGGAGACCTCTGTGGATCACCGTGTGGACCGGCTGTGGGCGGTGGTGGATGGGTGCGCAGGGGCGGGTGATCTCCGCGTCATCTGCCGAAATGCCCCCCCCAGACCGCCCACAGTGTCACAGCGCTTCCTGGAAGTGGCTTCCTGCTATGTGCTGACTATGCTGGCGGCGTCCCGACTCGAAGCGACCTGCGGACCTCGTGCCCGCGCCGCTCGTCGGGGCAGACGCACCTACTCGGAGTCGATGGAGATCCTGAGCCGTTCCCGCTGCTGCCCACGCGGGTTGACCTTTGGGAGAAGACATCACTCAGCTCGCGATCTCCGCACCCGACCACCCCGACGACGACCGTCCCGGCGCCTCCGTCCATGGGGCAGGATCCGGGACCGTCGGCCGACGTCGGCGCTCGGTCGCACGGCCGCATGCGGACCTGAGCGGCGGCGATGCCGCCGCGGCCCTCGCAGCCGCCGAGAGCTCCGAGGGCCTCACCGCGCATCGACCGGCCGAGCGGTCCGTCGAGGCCTTCGCACCGAGCCCCCGCGAGCGGGAGCTCCCCGAGCGGGCCGAGGCTCCGCATGCCGACCTGCTGCGCGTGGCGCGCACGCGCCTCGATGACGATGCCCTGCGGCACCTTCCCGACGCCCCGGCCTTCCGCCGCCGCGCCGAGGAGCATCTGGGGCGGCTCGTCGAGCTGATCGTGGAGATCTACGGAGACCGGGCCGAGCACCAGGAGCTGGCGGTCGTCGTCGGGGATCTCGCCGTCATGCTGGCAGGGTCCTGGGCCGCCCGCTCCAGTGCGCTGCGCCAGGCCGATGCGGCGGCCGAGGGGGCTCAGCCCTGGTGGCTCTCGCGCGGCTCGTTCGCAGCGGCCGCCTATGCCGATCGGTGGGCCGGCGGGTTCTCCGGCGTGCAGGAGCGCATCCCCTATCTGCAGCAGCTGGGGGTCACGCATCTGCGGCTGATGCCTCCCTTCCGCGCGCATCCCGAGCGTCCGGACGGTGGATTCGCGGTCTCCAGCCACCGCGAGACCGATCCCCGCCTGGGCGGTGCCGACGACCTGCGGCGGCTCGCCGATGCCCTGCGCCGGGCCGGGATCTCGCTGATGCTCGACGTCGTGACGTCGAGGACGTCGTCGGACCACGACTGGGCGCGGGCCGCCGCCGATGGCAGCGAGTACTTCGAGCGCCTCTACCAGGTGCGGCGGGGGACGCGTCGGGGGTCGTCGCGGCCGCTGACGCTCGACGAAGCCCAGGCCCGCTCGGCCGCAGGCCAGGAGTGGGTGCCGCTGAATCCGGGCAGCCGGTTCGATCCCCGGCTCGTGCGCTCCACCGCCGCACCGGAGCAGTGGGATCTCGACTGGACCTCGCCGCACGTCCTGCTGTGCGTGGCGGGCGAGCTGCTGCACGTGGCCGGGCTGGGGGCGCAGGTCCTGCGCGTCGATCCCGCCGACCGCCTGTGGAGCGGCGACGACGCCCGCGAATCCCACCGCCGCGGCCTGCTGGTCCTGGAGGCGCTGGCCGAGGTGCTGCGCATCGCCGCGCCCTCGAGCGTGCTCGAGACCCAGGATGCCGATGATGTCCGGTCCGAGGGCGCCCCGGTGGGGCAGGGGCTCGGGCGGACGTCGCTGATCTGGAGCGCACTGGCCACCCGCAGCGTCGAGATGCTCGAGCGCGCGGTTTCGCAGCCCGGGGCGAGCGCGGGCACCGGGCGGCTGCTGCCGGTGCGCCAGCACGACGCCCTGAGCTGGGGCTTCGGCCCCCAGGACGTCCCCGAGGGCATCGATCCGCAGGCGCATCGCGAGTTCCTGGACCGGTTCTACACCGGCGGCTTCCCCGGTGCCTTCGCGGCCGAGTCCGGATGCGTGCGCACCGAGCACGGGGTCTGCGGCACCTCGGCCTCGCTCAGCGGCATCCGCGAGGAGCCCGGAGCCGGCGCCGCGCGCCTGCTGCTGGCCCACGCGGTGGCCTTCAGCATGAGCGGGGTGCCCGAGCTGTGGCTCGGCGATGAGCTCGCCGTGCTCAACGACGTCGACTGGCAGCGGGAGCCCGGCCATGCCGACGATCCGCGCTGGCTGCACCGACCGCGGCTCGAGGCCTCGGCGCTCGAGAGCCGCCATGACTTCTTCGCGACAGCCGGGCAGGTCTACGGCACCATCCGCCGTCTGGCCCAGATGCGCGCGGCTGCCTTCGAGTTCGAGGGACAGGAGGTCGTGGACTTCGACACTCGGAACCCCGCCGTGCTCGGGCTCCAGCGGGTGGGGCTGCGCCCCGACGGCGAGCTGCCGCAGACCGTCGTCCTGTGCCTGGCCAACTTCTCGGACTGGGCCCAGTTCGTGACCGGCGAGACGCTGTCTGGCTTCCTCCCGCGAGGCACGCGACTGCGCGACGACGTCGAGATCGACCTGCGCGAAGGCATCCTGCTCGAGGCCCACGGCTGGTCCTGGGTCCGCGTCATCCCCCGGTGATCAGCACACTGAGATTTTCCTCAGCCCTTGGCTGAACCACCTTGACCTGAGTGACTCAGAACTATTGGATGGAAGAGTCACTTCGACGAAGGAAGGAAGTCTCATGGCTGAGAAGTTCGTTCTGCCCGACCTGCCCTATGATTTCGCCGCACTGGAGCCGCATATCTCCGGTCGCATCATGGAGCTGCACCACGACAAGCACCACAACACCTACGTGACCGCGGCCAACAAGGCCCTCGAGTCCATGGAGGAGGCCCGCGCCAACGGCGACGCCGCCGGTGCTGCCAAGCTCTCCAAGGACCTCCAGTTCAACCTGGGCGGTCACATCAACCACTCGATCTTCTGGAAGAACATGTCCCCGGACGGCGGCGACAAGCCCACCGGCGAGCTGGCGTCCGCGATCGATGACGCCTTCGGCTCCTTCGACAACTTCCAGGCGCAGTTCACCGCTGTGGCCACCACGATCCAGGGCTCCGGCTGGGCGATCCTCGCCTACGAGCCGATCGCCGGCAACCTGGTGATCGAGCAGATGTACGACCAGCAGAACGGCGTCCCCGTCGCCACGTTCCCGCTGCTGCAGCTGGACATGTGGGAGCACGCCTTCTACCTGGACTACCAGAACGTGAAGCCGGACTACGTCAAGGCCTGGTGGAACGTCGTGAACTGGGAGGACGTCGCCCAGCGCCTGGAGAAGGCCCGCGCCGGCGCCTCCTCGCTCGTCTGAGACCGACCGTCTCCGAACAGCAGCTGACTCCGACCGCCTGAGCGCGGCCGAGTCCGCCCGCACCGCCCCCGTCGCCCGCAAGGGCACGGGGGCGCTGCCATGCCCGGGCCCCCCGCCTAGTAGGCGCAGCGAGGTGGTGCGCCGAGATCATGCTCAAATGCGCCAGATCGCCGATTCGGTGCACGGAAGCATGATCTCGGCACTCTGGGCGCACGGAAGCGGGATCTCGGCGCGGGGCGCAGGTGGCTGGCGCCGACGACGGGTGCGCGGTGGACTCGAGCGCGGTTCCGGGCGACGATGGGAAGCATGCGTGTGACACGGGCCGCACGCGAGCGCTGGTCTCAGCGGAAACCCCTGGCCCGTGCGTCGAGAGCCCGTCGAGAGGAAGCCCCATGCCGAAGTTCCTGTGCACGTTCACCGTCCCCGGCCCCGCCGAGGACATGCTGCGCGAGGCCGGTGAGCTCGAGGTCATCGAGGGGATCTCCCCCGAGGACTTCGACGCGGCGATCAGCGGCGGCGAGTACGACGCCGTGATCCAGCAGCTGTCCCAGAAGGTCGACGCCGACCTCATGTCCCGAGCCAAGGTGAAGGGCTTCGCGAACTTCGGCGTGGGCTTCAACAACTTCGACGTCGACGCCGCCACCGAGCACGGCCTGCTGATCGGCAACACCCCGGATGCGGTCACGGATCCCACGGCGAACATCGCCATGCTCCTGCTGCTGGGCGCGGCCCGTCGCGCCTACGAGATGCAGCAGATCGTGCGCGAGAGCGGCGGGCAGTTCCAACCGCTGGCGCCGAACGAGAAGCTCTCCGAGGACGTCTCCGGCACCCGCCTGGGCATCGTGGGCCTGGGGCGGATCGGCAAGGCCATGGCCCGCCGCGCCCTGGCCTTCGGCATGGAGGTCGTGTTCGTCCAGCGCGCCCCCGAGGACCGTGAGGTCTCCGACGACGAGCTCGGCGATCTGGCCGGCAAGGTGAAGCAGGTCCCGTTCCAGGAGCTGCTCGAGACCTCCGATCACATCTCCCTGCACGTCCCGCTCAGCGACGGCACCCGGCATCTGATCGGCCAGAAGGAGCTCGCGGCCATGAAGCCCACCGCGGTGCTGGTCAACACCGCCCGCGGACCGGTGGTGGACGAGAAGGCGCTCGTGGCCGCGCTGCAGGACGGCGAGATCTCGGCCGCCGGGCTGGACGTCTTCGAGAACGAGCCGGTGCTCGAGCCCGGGCTGATCGATCTGCCCAACGCGTACCTGCTGCCGCACATCGGCTCGGCGGAGAAGTCCGCCCGCGCCCGCATGGGCGAGATGTGCGCCCAGAACGCGATCGCGATCGCCGCCGGCGAGGTCCCGCCCTACGCCGTGAACCCGGAGGCCAAGAAGAGCTGAGGCCCGATAAGACCGATCGACGACGGCGCCGCTCTCCCCGCGCGAGGGGGCGGCGCCGTCGTCGTGCGTGCTGGCGGGCGACACCTCGTCGCCAACCAGCGGCTCGGCGCGCTTGTAGCCTGGCGGGATGGACGACCAGGCCCCCTCCTCCCTCGAGGCGATGGGGCAGTGGATCGAATCGCTGCCCGTCGTGGGCACCATCCTCTTCTTCTGGGCCGTGGGCATCCTGCGGACGTCGATCATGTACGGGATCGCGCGCGCGGCCGGCAGCGGGGGCCGTCGTTCGCGGCTCGTGCAGCGCGTCGTCGCCTCCCCGGCGTACCTGCGCGCCGAGGCCTTCGTGAACCGGTGGGGCGTGCTGGCCGTCCCGGCATGCTTCCTCACCGTGGGATTCCAGACGGCCGTCATCGTCACGACCGGGCTGACCCGCATGCCCCTGGTGCGCTGGATCCCGGCCATGCTCGCGGGCACCTTCTTCTGGGGCTGCATCTACGGAACGGTCGGGATGGCCGTGCTGCAGGCCTGGCTGCGCCAGCCGGTGGTGACGGCCGCGGCGGTCGTCGTCGTGATCGCGCTGGTGCTGGGGCTGCGCGCCTACTGGAGGCGCCGCGACGCCCGCCGGCGGCTCGACCCGGAGGTCGCCGCGCCCCTGGACTGACACGGGCGTATCCTCGTCGACGATGACCCGTTCTGCGCGCTCGCTCATGTGGCTGTGGCTGCTGTGCCTGGCTGGGGCGCTGACCCAGACTGGTCTGAACCTGCTGCGCCCCATCACGAGCTACAAGCTGATCGCCCTGGATGCCGGCCCGCTCACGATCGGCATCACGACGGCCGCCTACGCGATCCTTCCGCTGTTCACCGCCCTGTGGCTCGGACGGGTCTCCGACCGCATGTCCTCGCTGCGCCTGATGCTCTGCGCCGGCGTGGCCATGCTGGGCATCGGCGGCGCCGGGCTGGCCCTGCTGCCGTCGGTACTGGGCATCGCCGCCGCCAGCGCGGTGCTCGGGCTGGGGCACCTGGCCTTCACGATCGCGGGGCAGACCTCGATCGCGCGCATCGCTCCCGACGACCGCCTGGATGCCGGCTTCGGCTGGTTCACCGCCTCGTACTCGGTGGGGCAGATGCTCGGGCCGCTGCTGGGCGGGGTGCTCGTGGGCTCGCAGTCGGTCACCGGCTCCGCCGACGGCCTGGCGCGGATCGAGCTCGCCCTGTGGGTCGGGGCAGGACTGGCGCTGGCCGCGCTGCTTCCGGTCGTCCTGCGCACGAGCTCCGGGACGCTTCGGCCCGCTGCCTCCTCCGACGACGACGCGCCGCGCGCCTCCATCGCCCGCGTCATGCGCACCCCCGGTGTCACGCCGCAGATGACCGCCTCGCTCGGGCTGCTGGCCATGCTCGACATCCTCACCGCGTTCCTGCCGCTGGTCGGCGAGCAGGCGGGGGTGGCCCCGGTGGTCGTGGGTGCACTGCTGGCCATCCGCGGCGGGGCCTCGATCCTCTCGCGCGTGGTGCTGCCCAAGCTGGTGGTCCGCTTCTCCCGGCCGGGACTGCTCAAGGCCAGCCTGCTGGGATCGGCGATCGCGCTCGCCGTGCCGCCGTTCGTGATGGGCCACGTGTGGCTGGCGGGACTGCTGCTGGCGATCGGCGGCTTCTTCCTGGGGCTCGGCCAGCCGCTGACCATGTCCATGATCACCACGGCCGTTCCCTCCAGCTGGCGCGGCTCGGCGCTGGCCGTCCGTCTGATGGCCAACCGGCTGGGACAGGTGGGGATGCCGCTGATCGCCGGCGCGGTCGCCGCCCCGCTGGGGCCTGCGAGTGCGATCTGGCTGTCCTGCGCCGTGCTGGCCGCCTCCGGCGCAGAGCGCGCGCTGCGCAGCTGATCCGCCGCTGTCGTCGTCCTGCACCTGCCGCCCCGCCCCTCGGTTGAGGCCGCACGTATTCCTCTGATCCCGCCCCATGGCCTGCGATGCTGCGGCATGAGCGAAGACGCCGCGCCGGGGCCGCACCTTTGCTGCTGATCGGACGTGATGACATGCGGTGGTGCGGCCTCGATGAGGGCGCATGACTGCAGGCCGCCCATCCTTCGCGGCTCCACAGCGACACATTTCCAGGGTGCGCCCGTCGCAGCATCCTCTTCGGAGGGGCAGAGAGCTGGAGCCGGTCGTCGGTCGGAGTGCGATGGGGCCCATGCCCACACCACCGCATCATCCGCCGGCGTCTCTGCAGGCGCGCACATTCACCCTCGACGACGCACGCGCCGCTGGCCTGACGCGAGGACAGCTCTCCGGCAGGGCGTATGGCAGCGAAGGGCGCAGCCTCTGGTCCTGTACGGAGCATCGGGCACCGGAGACTCCGCCGGGGCACGCCCCGTCGCTGGCGCTGCCGGCTCAGGTGGTGACTCCAGGAGCTGTGATCAGTCATGTCACCGCGGCGCAGGTGCTCGGTCTGCGACTCTCGAAGCGCCTTCGCGGCTCCACAGCGGTCCACCTCACCCAGACGGCTGGCCGGAAAGCCCCGAGACGGATCGGCGTCGTCGGGCACCGAGCACTCCTGGTCCCTGAGGATGTCGTGATGCGCGCGGAAATGCTGGTCACCGGGCCCACGCGGACCGCCGTCGATCTGGCCGGGATGACCCGCGGCCGGGGCCGACCGCTGCTCACCGACGACGACCTGCTCGTTCTGCTGGAGGGCATCATCGATGAGCACTCGACGGGCCCTCGAGCCGGCCTGGGGTGCCTTCGTCCGCTGGAGACGATGGCGACCGATCTGCGGCGGATGTCGCGTGTGCGCGGCGTCGCGCGGGTGCGGCAGGGACTCGAGCGTGCGCTCCCCGCCGTGGACTCGGCGCTGGAGACGCGAATGCGCCTGCTGCTGGAGGCCTTCGGTCTCCGGGGGTGGGTCACCGACATCGAGCTGACGGCGCCCGGGCATCGACCAGTCTGGCCCGATCTGGCGGACGTGGGGAATCGTCTTGCCTTGCAGATCGAGGGCCCCCACCACGACGGCATCGATCAGCGAGTCCGAGATATCGAACGCGAGCGGGCGACCGTCGCCGCCGGCTGGCGCGAGATCCGCCTGAGCTGGAAGGACATGCGCCAGGAAGTGCCTGGGACAGCTCCGGAAGCGGTCCGACTGGTACGGGCTGCGAGAGCGGGTCGCTGAGCTTCGAAGCCGCATTTGCGCACCTGATCAGAGTCGATTGGAGTCATTGGTGCGGCTTGAACTGACGCGTGGGACGAGGCCGCACCACCGCAGGCCATCAGCGCTGAGCGGTGGTGCATGTGCGGCTTCAACGGGAGTCGTCTGAGGAGAGCCTCTCTGCCCTCGGCGACGCCGAACGACCTAAGGTGAGAGCGGCCCCGACCTCAGGAGTTCTCCATGCCCTTCCGGCAGATGCTTCCCTCGCCCGCGCTCCAGGCGATCGGCCGCGACTTCCTCGCCGATGACGCCACCGTCGTCCGCAGCCCCCGTCAGCCCGGCGATCTCACGGGCGGGACGCGCGTGACGACGATCCACGGCGAGCACCTCGCCGTGCTGGCGCGCATGCCCCAGGATCCCGTGGCGAGCCATCTGGGAGTCGCCGCGGACATCTCCGTGGCCCAGGGCATCCGGGAGGGGCTGGGGAAGGGCGAGTCCATGCTCACGCTGTCGCTGCGGGTCGAGCAGCTCAGCGCGCCGCGCTCGGGGGAGACGCTGCGCGGTGCGGGCCAGCTGCTCAGTGCGGGGCCGACCGGCATCGTGGCCCGCGGCGTGCTGGTGGGCGAGGACGGGCGCGCGGTCGCCGAGGCGCTGGGACGCTTCATGGCGGTCGACGGCCAGGGCGGCTACGCGGGCTCCAGCCCGGAGTCCACACAGCAGTGGGGAGAGGTCGCCGAGCCCCAGGACTGGGCGCGGCTGCTGCCGCTGGAGCCTGCCCGGAACGACGACGGCCGCTTCAGCGTGATCCCCTCCGCCGACACGGCCAACAGCGCCGGGATCATGCACGGCGGGATCCAGATGCGCCTGCACGAGCTGGCGGCAGGACGGATGCTCGCGGCCAAGGCCGCGCACGAGGGCCGTGGCGAGGCGGCCCAGGCGCTGAGCCGGCCCGGATCAGCGGACGGCGCACGCAGGGCCGTCTCGATCGGGACGACCTATCACCGCCCGGTGCCGGTCGACGGCCCACTCCTGAGCGTGGGGGTCGAGGTGCTCAAGGACGGCCGCCGGATCGCGATCACGCAGTCGCAGGTCCGCGATCCGCAGGGTCGGCTGCTGGGCTCGAGCGAGATCGTCTGGGCCCGCGGCTGAGCAAGAACGACCTCATTGGTCGCAGTGGCTGTCCATTCCGGCAACGCCGGTGACCGTGGTGAGCAGGAATACCGAGTCCTCCTGGGCGAGGACCCCGTGGCGGTGGTGCGTCAGGGCTGCGATCTCGCCCTCGGAGAGCTCGTCGTGCTCCTGGGCCGTGACGTGGACCCGGCCGCGCAGCACCTGCATGGAGGCCGCGGGCGGCGAGTTGTGCTCGGCGAGCTCCGCGCCGGCTCGCAGGGCCACGAGGGTCTGCCGCAGCGGGCCGTCGTGGACCAGCAGGCGAGCGGCTCGTCCGTTCTCCTCGCCCCGCGCGGTCTCCAGCAGGTCGTCGGCGATGCGGTGCAGCGGCTCCATGGCGGTCCTCCGTCTCGACAGGATGCGGCTCCGGTGAGCCGATGCCTTCACGGTGCCCGCTGGACGCGCCAGGCGCCTTGATCCCGGTCAACCAGCGGAAGTGCATCGCGCCCCGGAACCACGGCGTCCTCGTCGCGCTCCAGCGGCCGCGACGAGGACCGCGGGGACCTCAGACCGCCTGGATGATCTGGAAGCTCGCGCCCTGCGGGTCCGCCACGGTGGCCAGGCGGCCGAAGGGCGAGTCCATCGGGCCGTCCAGGACGGTGCCGCCCAGGCGGGTCACGGTCGACAGCGCGGCGTCCACGTCCTCCACGCCGAAGTACACGCGCCAGAACGACGGCGTGCCCTCCGGCAGGAAGCTCGCCGCCTCGCACAGACCGGCGGCAGCGGCCTCGCCTGCGCCGTGGGTCGCGTAGCGCACGCCGGAGGGTGCGTCCTCGGACTGCTCCGCCTCGTCTTCGCCCATGCGCGCGATATCCCAGTCCAGGACGTCGCGGTAGAAGGCCTCGGAGGCGTCGTAGTCGGTGGACATGCACTCGAACCAGCAGGGCAGCCCTGGCGCGGCGGCGGCCTGGATGCCGTCGAACGTTCCCGGCTGCCACAGGCCCACGGCGGCCCCGGCCGGATCGGAGAGCACGGTCATGGAGCCCAGATCGGACACGTCCATGGGCGGGAAGAGCACCTGCGCCCCGGCGGACTCCGCGCGGGAGACCGAGGCGGCGATGTCCGACGTGCGCAGGTAGACGGTCCACGTGGTGGGGCCGGTCGGCTCCTCGGTGGGTCCGTCGGGGCCCATCAGCGAGGACATGGCGCCGCCGATCGCCCGTTCCTCGTGAGTGATCGTGTGGTAGTGCCCGAACTCCTCGCCGCCGTCCTGGAAGGACCAGCCGAGCAGCTCGGAGTAGAACCTCTGGGCGCCGTCGAGATCGTGGGTGGACAGGTCGATCCAGATCGGTCCGCCCTGGACGGGATTCAGCTTCTGCTCGGGCACGTGCGCTCCTCTGGCAGGGCCCGGGCCGTTCCCGGGCGTCCGCACGGAGTGTAGGTCCGGGCCTGTGACGGCGGAAGGGTCTGCCAGGATGGACGCGGACGTCGGAAGGAGAACCGTGAGCCTGTCGTCCCTGAACCTCCCGCCGCTGAGCCATCCGAACGGCTCGCCGGTGCGCGTGCTGGTCGTCGACGACGAGCCGGCGCTGGCCGATCTGGTCGCCATGGGCTGCCGCATGCTCGGCTGGGACACCCGCCTGGCCCATCGCGGCCGCGAGGCGGTCGAGATCGCCCGCGAATGGACCCCGGACGTCCTGGTCCTGGACTGGATGCTCCCGGAGTACGACGGCCCCGAGGTCCTCGAGCGCATCCGTCGCACGCAGCCGGCCGTCCCGGCGCTGTTCCTCACGGCCAAGGACGCGGTCGAGGACCGCATCGCGGGGCTGGCCGCCGGCGGCGACGACTACGTGACCAAGCCCTTCTCCATCGAGGAGGTGCTGCTGCGCCTGCACCGGCTGCTGGAGCGCACGGGCATCGCCTCGAGCTCCTCCGACGAGCTCGTGCTGGGCGATCTGTCCCTCAACGTCGTGACGCGGGAGTGCTCGCGCGGCGGGGACCCGATCGAGCTGACCGACACCCAGTTCCAGCTGCTGCGCTACCTCATGGAGAACCCGCGCGCGGTGCTGTCCAAGGCCCAGATCCTGGACGCGGTGTGGGACTACGACTTCCAGGGCCGGGCGAACATCGTGGAGCTGTACATCTCCTACCTGCGCAAGAAGATCGACGCCGGCCGCGAGCCCATGATCCACACCGTGCGCGGAGCCGGGTACGTCATCCGCCCGGCCGCATGAGCCCGCGCCTGCGCTGGCGGCGCAGTCTGGCGCTGCGCACCGTCATCGGGGTGGTCGTGCTCGTCGCCCTGGTGCTGGCGGCCATGGGGACGACGACCGCGCTGATCGCCCAGCGCACGCTCAGCGCACAGCTCGACGACTCCGTGCGCCAGGCCATGAGCCGGTCGTGGAACTTCCTGGGCGATCAGGGCGGCGGTCCGGGTGCCGCGCAGCCGTCGAGCCCGGCTGAGCCGTCCGAGGCGCCCGAGCCCTCCGGAGCCGCCGAGCCCTCCGATGTCGCTGACCCGACGAGCGCCGCCGATCCAGCCGACGATGGCCAGCGCGACCCCCTGGCTGCCCCCGGACAGCCCGTCGGGGTGCTCGCGCTCGTGCAGGAGGACGGGCGGACGACGAGCGCGCGCTACCTGGGCGAGGACGGCGAGATCCGGGATCTGCCGGCCGAGGACGTCGCGGCGATCGAGGACTCCGGCGTCCTGAACGAGGCCGCCGATCCCCAGCAGGACTCCGACGCCCCGGTCCGAGCCCTCGAGCTGTCCCTCGGCGCCTATCGCATGGGTGCCTCGCAGGCCCCATCCTCACCGCAGAACGGGGCGGAGAAGGCCCCGGACGGCCAGGCGCAGGCATCGCAGGCCCCGGCCCCGTCGGCATCGCCGCAGGACGCACAGGTGAAGACGCAGGACCGCGTCGTGGTCACGGGTCTTCCCGCGGCGCAGATCGAGCGCACCACCGCCACGATCGTGACCACGGTGGTGCTGGTCTCGCTGGCGGCGCTGGCCGTCATCGCCGCGGCCGGGCTGTGGTGGGTGCGCCGGTCGCTGGAGCCGCTGCGGCGCATCTCGCGCAGCGCCTCCGACGTCGCCCAGCTGCCGCTGGCCCAAGCCCGGGTACCGGTCGCGGATCACCTGGTGCGCGGCGATCTGGCGCAGGAGGGATCCGAGGTCGGGGAGGTCGGCCGGGCGCTGAACACCCTGCTGCTCAGCGTGGACCATGCCATGACCCGCCGCGACGCCTCCGAGGCCCAGCTGCGCCGCTTCGTGGCCGATGCCTCCCACGAGCTGCGCACCCCGCTGGCCTCGGTGCGCGGGTACGCGGACATGCTGCGGCTGCGCGAGGAACTCACCCCGGACGGTCAGCGGATCCTGGACCGGCTGCTCGCGCAGGCGCAGCGCATGAACGGGCTCGTGGAGGACCTCCTGCTGCTGGCCCGCCTGGATGCCGACGCCGGAGCCCAGCAGCAGCCGTCCGGAGACCCCGTGGATCTGGGCGAGATCACCGCCGAGGCCGTCATGGACGCCCAGGCCGCCGGCCCCGAGCACGCCTGGGAGCTCGACGTCCCGGACGAGCCCGTCCCCGTGCGAGTCCCGGCCGCTCAGCTGCAGCAGACCGTCGCCAACCTGCTTTCCAACGCCCGCAAGCACACGCCCGCCGGGACCCGCGTCACCACGAGCCTGGGGATCCGCGACGGCCGTGCAGTGCTGGCCGTGGCCGACGACGGCCCCGGCATCCCGGAGCACCTGCAGCCCACGGCCTTCGACCGCTTCGCCCGCGGCGACGATGCCCGCACCGCCGGCCCCGAGGGCTCCTCGGGGCTCGGGCTGGCGATCGTGCGGACCATCGCGGAGTCCGCCGGCGGCAGCGCCCGGCTGAAGTCCCCGGCGCCCGGGCATTCGCACGGGGCCGTCGTGGAGATCGAGCTGCCGCTGGCCTGAGCGGACCCGCTGCCTGCCGCGCTGCGAGTGCTGCCGGGCCCCAGTGCCGACAGCTTGACCCGGTCTGCCTGGGCAGCAGCTGTCGGAGCATCGGCAGCGCTGTCAGGCAGCGCGGGTGCCTGCTGCGGCGCCGTCCCGTCGGTCGCCGTGGTCCAGGCGATCCAGCCGGTAGCCGATGCCGCGCACCGTGCGCAGTGCCGACCCGGAGCGCGGCAGACGCGCGCGCAGCCCGGAGATCGACTGCTCGACCACATTGGAGCTGACCTCCTGGGCCGGATCCCAGGCGGCGGCCAGCAGCTGATCGCGTGACATCACCCGGCCCGGATTGCGCATCAGGACGGTGAGCAGGCGGAACTGCTGGGCGGTGAGCTCGAGCTCCTGGCCGTCATCCGCAGCGCGGTGGCCCAGCACGTCGACCTCGAGCGGGCCGTTGGTGAGCAGGTCCGGCATCCAGGTGCGGGGGCGTCGGGCCAGGGCGCGCAGCCGGGCGCGGATCTCGATCGGGGTCGAGGGGGAGGGCACCACATCGTCGGCTCCTGCCTCCAGGGAGGCGGCCAGCGATTCGCCGTCGGCCTCGGCGGCGATCACCAGCACGGGCACGCCCACCTCGTCCTCCCGCAGGGAGCGCACCAGGAAGGCGTCGGCGCGGCCCGCGGAGTCGGTCGTGACCACCACGGCCTCGGGCTGGAGGTCCGCGCAGGCCCACGCGAGCTCGGAGGGGCGCACGGCCTCGATCAGGAGGTCATCGGCGGCCCATCCGGGCGGCACGGGCTCGTCGGTGCGGCGGGATCGGGCGGTCAGGTCCACTGTCAGGATTCTCATAGCCGCGAATATCCGGGCCGAGCCTGTGCTGGGACTGTGTCGGATGCCTGCTCGCGCTGAGACCTGCCTCGGCCCCTGTCCCCGGCGCACGCGGCGGATCCAGGGACGGGCCCGGGGCCCCGCTGTGCGTTCCGAGCCCCACATGCCGCTGTGAGCGCGACAGCCTCCGCACAGACTCGGATCACGGAGGAGGCGCAGGGTTCTGGTCATCGGCAGCCGAGACCGGCCGCCGGAAAGTTCCTGTCAGCGACGAAAGCAGAGAAGACCTTGACCACCACGACGACCTCCACCCGACGCCGCGGCCTGTCCCGCTTCGCCCTGGGCGCCGGCGGCGCGGCCCTGGCACTGACCGCTGGGCTCTCCGCTGTGCCGGCCAACGCCGCCGACACCGGCAACGCCACCCTCGAGGCCATCAAGCAGTGCGAGTCCGGCGGCGACTACACCGCCGTCAACACCTCCTCCGGAGCCTCGGGCGCCTACCAGTTCCTGGACTCCACCTGGCAGTCCCTGTCGGCCTCGGCCGGCTATTCCACGGCATCCTCGGCCCCCGAGTCCGTCCAGGATGCTGCGGCGCTCGAGCTCTACGCGGCACAGGGCAGCACCCCGTGGGCCGCCTCCGAGTCCTGCTGGTCCGGGGCCGTGGGCACGACGGACGCCTCGGACTCCTCGGACGAGGACACCGCCGCCGAGGACACCACGACCGGCACCGAGACCACGACGGAGACGGCTGCGACCGAGACCGCCACGGTCTCGACCGGCACGGAGACGACCGGCACGGTCGCGGCTCAGTCCGGCACCGCGCTCGCAGTCCAGGCGGCTCCGGCCGATGCTCCGGAGGCTTCCTCGGACATCCCTGCAGATCTCCTCGGCGGCGCACCCGCGGCTCCGAACGGCGCCGAGCAGGTTTCCGCCCCCAGCGGTCAGGCTCCTGCCGGCCAGGTCCAGGGCAGTCAGGCTCTTGCCGCCCCCGCGATGGCGGGCGCTCCGGCAGGCTGCTGAGCTCGCCCGAGCACTTCCTGAAGGACAGGGCTGCGGCCCCGCACCGCGCG
>ENA-OOKA01000057-OOKA01000057.1-human-skin-metagenome-genome-assembly--contig:-NODE-57-length-40016-cov-9.921924_pt1 | contig 40016 bp, 31 predicted proteins | sample MGYA00248825_ERZ500995 | MGnify/ENA primary metagenome ERZ500995 (study PRJEB25958, sample SAMN03398540) | human skin metagenome | study: EMG produced TPA metagenomics assembly of the Human Skin...
GACGCTCTTCCGATCTCGTACCTGCTGGTCTATGCGCTCGCGGGCATGGTCATGGTGGTGCTGGCGCGCGCGTGGTCGCGCTCGCGCTCCATGCCGCCCCAGCGGGCGGCGTCGATGTCCCTGGCCGTCAGCGGCACCAACAACGGGTTCGTGGGCGCCGGATCGGCGGCATCGCCCGCAGCGTGCTCACGCACCCGCTGATCATCGCGATCGCCCTGGCCCTGGTGATGACCGGCTTGGGCCTCGATCTGCCCGGCATGATCGACGACGCCGTCCGCCTCATCGCGCAGTCGTCGTCGGCGGTGGCCCTGCTGTCGATCGGCGGCATGCTCGTGGGCCTGCAGCTGCGCGGTCAGCTCGCGGATCTCTCGGCCACGGTGGTCGCGAAGCTGCTGGTCATGCCCGCGATCGCACTCGGCCTGATCCTGCTGCTTCCCGCGCTCGGGCTGCCCGGGCTGGCCCCGGAGCTGGCGGCGGCCGCGCTGCTGACCTGCGCGCTGCCGTCGATGTCGATCGCCGCAGCCCTGGCCGAGCAGCACGGGGAGGGCGAGTTCGGAGCCGCGGCGCTTCTGCTCTCCACGGTGGCGTCGTTCCCGACGCTGACCGCCTGGCTCTTCGTGGTCGGCGCCCTGGGCTGGCTGCCCTTCTGACGCGGCGGCAGCCTGAGCCCTGCCGCCGGCCCCTGCCCGATCGCCGTCAGCTCGCGGATGCGTCCTCGGTGGACTCCGGCGCGGCCTCGTCCTTCGTGTCGCCCGAGATCAGGCTCATGCCCAGCGCGACGGCCATTCCGGCGGCGCCCGCGACCTGGAGCTCGATGAGATCCATGAGCACCAGGATCACTGCCGTCGCCGCGCTGACGAGCAGCTGCCGCGACTTGCAGACCGCCACCTGGCGGGTCCACACCTCGCGCGACATGGTGAGCACCGATCCATAGGGCTTGCGCAGCATCGAGGTCGGCATGCACCACACGCCGGCAGCCAGCATGGGAGCCATGATCACGGAGGGGATGACCAGCTCGTTCCCGAGCAGGGGAGGCAGCAGCGCCACGGCGAGCACGGCGACGCAGCCTGGCACTCAGTCCCGCGGGCGCTCCCCAGATCCGGCGGCGCCGGTGCCGAGCGCCAGGGCGATGCCGACGACGACAGCAACCCCCGGGTCGAAGACGTTCAGGAGGACCAGACCGAGCGTTGCCGCGCCCGCCACGTACAGCTGCAGCGCCTTGAGCCGGGCGGTCCGAGCCGTCCACACCTCCCGACCCATGAGAAGCGCCGAGCCGGTCTGGTCCGAGCTGAAGGAGGTGGGGGCGCACCAGGCGCCCACGATCAGGGCGATCGCGGAGACCACCGCCCCCAGGACGTGGGCGCCGGAGATCAGCGGCAGGAGCAGGGCGAGGGCTGCGGCCACGACGGCGGTGGCGATCAGCGGGGGTCTCAGCATGAGCCCATTCAATCCGAGCCGAGCGGGCTTGTCCTCAGTCTCCCGGGGGATGACGACGCCGCTCCAGAGGCCTATGCCTCTTGACCGCGTCGGCGACCCCTCCGTTCTATGGAGCCATGGATTCGGTCCCACGGCAGGGCGGGCGGGGCAAGGACTCGCTGTGCTTGGCAGCAGCGGCGGTACTGGGCATCGGGCACGGACTGTTCAGCCTCTACTGGGCCGGTGGCGGTCAGTGGCTGCTGAGCACGGTCGGGGATGTCGCATCGCAGTTCGACGGACGCCTGTGGCTGCTCGTGCCGGTGGGGCTCGTGAAAGTCACCGCTGGCCTGGCGCCGTGGCTGCTGGCGCGCAGCGGGTGGCCCCTGGCTCCGCTGAGCCGTGCGGTCTGCTGGCTCGGTGCCGCTGTGCTCATCCTCTGGGGAGGGCTCAGCACCGTGACCGCCCAGCTCGTGCTCGCCGGGGTCATCCAGCCGGACGGCGGCTTCGACCGCAGCTCGATGCTGGGCCATGCCTGGCTGTGGGATCCCTGGTTCGTCGCGTGGGGAATCGTCCTGGTCATCGGCCTGGTCCGCTCCCGTCGGGGCCCGTCCCGGCGCCGCTCGACGACGGCGCCGGGGGCGACAGATGAGCTCGCGCGCGATTGACTGGCCCCATGGAGATCCTCAAGCAGTACCCGGTGCTGGACACCGACGACGTCGACGCCGAGGCCGACTTCTGGGCCGCAGTGCTCGGCGGGACTGCCGAGCCGGACTTCCAGAGCGCGGCCGGCGAGTGGCGCACGATCGTGGTGGACGGCCGCGAGGTGCTGGGCATCCAGCTGGCCCCCGATCACGTCCGCCCGCAGTGGCCCGACGGCCCCCAGCACCAGCAGATGCACCTGGACCTCTACATCGCCGACCTCGAGGCCGCCCACGCGGAGGTCACGGGGCTGGGCGCCGAACTGCTGCAGCCGGCCGAGGATCCCGCCGCCGCGCGCGGATTCCAGGTCTACGCCGACCCCGCCGGCCACCCGTTCTGCCTCTGCTGGGGCTGACACGGCCGTAAGGGAGGCTTGAGCCCCCTCCCGCGCCTACGTGCCTCGAAGCGCCACGTGACACTGCAGGGCGCATTAAGGCACGTAGGCGCGGACAGAAGAGGGCGCGACTCGGCGAGAGTGCCGAGTGTCAGTGAGTGTGGTGCGCGTGCCGGGCGATGTGGGACGCGCTTCCGGGCCCCGTCGAGCCCGCACCGGGAGCCGCAGAATCCGAGGCGGCGGCTTCGGACGAGGCCCCGGTGAAGGCGCCGATCGCCAGGGCGACACCGATGCCGAACATGGCCGCCATGGCCGCACTCAGCAGCTCGAGGCCCACGAGTCCCACCAGCACGCCGCCGGCCACCACGAGCTGCAGGGTCTTGAGGCGAGCGAGCCGCTGGGTCCAGACGTCCTGGCCCACCGTCAGCAGCGACCCGGTCTCGCCCTGCGTGTAGGTCGCCGGCACGCACCAGGCGCCGATGACGGCGATCAGCCCGGCCACGATGCTGACCGAGACGAACTCGCTGCTCACCAGCGGCACCATGACAGCGACGACCACCACGATGGCCGGGGTCGCGATCAGCGGTGCTCGAAGCATGAATACATTCAATCGCACACAGATCGCTGCACCATCCGGATGACCGGTCATGTCAGCTGCCACATAGGGGGACGGCCGACAGCGGGTGCTGTCGGCCGTCCTGAGGCGCTGCGGGAGTCGTTGCAGGTCAGCCCACAGGCACCGGCGCCTTGACAAGAGAGTACAGATCCTTGGGGTCATCCGGATCTGCGATGAGGTCGATGTGCTGCTGCAGATCCGTGTCCGCCGTGGCATCGCGGACGCAGCGCAGCGCGGAGAAGTCGGAGATCGCGAAGCCCACGGAGTCGTAGAGCGTGATCTCGTCGTCCGAGCTGCGGCCACGCGCGGCCCCGGTGAGCACCTGCCAGAACTCGACGACCGGGAACTCGGGCTCCATCTGCTGGATCTCGCCCTCGATGCGGGTCTGCGGCGTGAACTCCACGAACACGCTGGCCCGACGCAGGATGTCCGCCTCGAGCTCCGTCTTGCCGGGGCAGTCGCCGCCGACCGCGTTCAGGTGCACGCCGGGGCGCACCTGATGATCCGAGAGCACCTTGTTCTGCGCCTTGTCGGCGGTGCAGGTGGTGATGATGTCGGCACCCTCGACGGCCTCGTCGACCGAATCGGCCAGGGTGATCCGGAAGCCGAGCGGCTCCAGGTTCCGGCGGAGCTTCTCCATGGCGGCGGGATCGACGTCGTAGACCCGCAGGTCCTCGATGCCGAGCACCGAGCGGAAGCCCAGGGCTTGGAACTCCGACTGGCTGCCGGCGCCGATCAGCGCCATGACCTTGGAGTCCTTGCGCGCCAGCTGACGGGCGAACATGACCGAGTTCGCCGCGGTGCGCAGCGCGGTCAGCAGGGTCATCTCGGCGAAGAACGTGGGATAGCCGTTATCGACATCCGAGAGCATCCCGTAGGCGGTCACCGTCTGGTACCCGCGGGCGGGGTTCGACGGGTGCCCGTTGACGTACTTGAAGCTGTACGTCTCGAGATCCGAGGTGGGCATGAGCTCGATGACCCCCACCGGGGTGTGCGTGGCCACGCGCGGGATCTTGTCGAAGCGCTCCCACTTGCGGAAGTCCTCCTCGATGTAGCCGACCATCCTCTCGATGATCGATCCGACGCCCTCGCGCTGGATCCACTGCGCCATGGACGGAACATCCACGAGCTGCGGCATACGGCCTCCTTCTGACGTGTTGGGGAACTGCTGCTGACGAGCTGCTGCACGGTTCGTCGAGTGACCCGTTCAACAATATGCGCAGAGAAGTGCGCGGATAAGCCGCAATCTGTGTGCAATCTGCTCACTTGAGCCGCAGTCTGCACAGCGACGCGTAGCATTCTGCGCATGTCGGAGATCACCGAGCTGGAGCGGCGCCTGATCGCCGAGCTGCGCGCCGACGGCCGAGCCCCCATCGCCGCGCTCGCCGAGCGGCTGGGGGTCTCGCGCACCACGATCAGCCGCAGCATCGAGCGCCTGACGGCCCGCGACGTGATCATCGGCTTCACCGTGCGCACCCGCTCGATCACCGACGACGAGGTCCGGGCGATCTCCTTCATCGAGGTCCAGGGCTTCACGACCGATCAGGTGATCAGCTCGCTGCGCGGACTGCCGGAGATCATGGGACTGCACACCACGAACGGCCACTGGGACCTGGTCGCGGAGATCTCCTGCCGGAACCTGCGCGCCTTCGACGACCTGCTGCGCCGGATGCGCTCGATCAAGGGCGTCGTGAACTCGGAGACCTCCCTGCTGCTCAGCTCGGTCGTGCGCTGAGCGGAGCACGCGACCGCCGGGCGGAGCCGGCATGTCCCGGCTCCGCCCGGCGGCGGCTGGATGCTGAAGCGCTGAGGGTCAGCGGGACCCGTCGGGATCCCCCGAGGCGCCCCCGCGCGGATCCTCCGGACGGTGCGAGCGCTGGGTGAGCAGCTCCTGACCGGGGCTGGTGCCCACCACGGGATAAGTGCCGGTGTAGCCGTCGCGGGCCGCGGCGATCTCGCGGACGCGATCGCGCACCACGAACCAGCCGATGACCAGGAACGGGATGACGGCCACCATAGCGACCAGGGTGTAGGTGCCCACGGGGTAGTCGAAGGCGATCAGCACCATCACGGCTGCGATGAACGCGATCACGAGCCAGTCGGCGAAGCGGCCGCCCGGGGCCTGGTAGCCAGGGCGGGTGTACTGCCCGAGCTTCACGAGCTGCAGGAACTTCTGGTGGGACATGGCGATCGCCGCCCACGAGGCCATGGTGCCGATCGCCGCGATGTTCAGCACGATCTCGAAGGCCTGCGCGGGGACCCAGAAGTTCAGGGCCACGCCGAACAGCGCCACCACCGCGGTGAGGAGGATGCCGCCCACCGGCACACCGGCCTTGTTCATGGTCCCGGCGAACTTCGGCGCGGAGCCCGCCACCGACATGGAGTGCAGGATGCGACCGGTCGAGTAGATGCCGGCGTTCATGGAGGACATGGCCGCGGTGATCACCACGAGCTGCATGAGCGGACCTGCGGCCTCCACGCCGATCGAGGAGAAGAAGGTCACGAACGGGGACTCGTCGGCGGAGTATGCCGTGTACGGCATGAGCATGCACAGCAGGACCACGGAGCCCACGTAGAAGACCGCGATGCGCAGGATCACGGAGTTGACCGCCCGCGGGATGACCTTCTCCGGATCCTTGGTCTCGCCGGCGGTGGTGCCCACGAGCTCGATGCCGGCGTAGGCGAACACGACGCCCTGCGTGACGATGATGGCCGGGAGGAAGCCGTTCGGGAACAGGCCGCCCTCGCTCGTGATCAGGGAGAAGCCCACCTCGGTACCCGTGGGGGTTCCGAAGATCACGAAGATGATGCCGATGACCAGGAACAGCAGCAGCGCCCCGACCTTGACCAGGGAGAACCAGAACTCCATCTCGCCGAAGACCTTGACCGAGACGAGGTTCAGGGAGACGACCGCGACGACCACGATCAGCGCCACGACCCACTGCGGGATCTCCCCCAGGAACGCCATGGACTCGTACTGCCCGAACCAGGCGATGTAGATCGCCAGCGCCGTGGCATCCGCGACGGCCGTCATGGCCCAGTTCAGCCAGTAGAGCCAGCCGGAGACGAAGGCCGAGCGCTCCCCGTAGAACTCGCGGGTGTAGGAGACGAACGAGCCCGACGACGGGCGATGCAGCACCAGCTCGCCCAGGGCGCGCAGGATCAGGTAGCCGAAGAAGCCGCAGACCGCATACAGGATGAACAGCGACGGGCCGGCGGTCTCGAGCCGCCCGCCGGCGCCCAGGAACAGGCCGGTGCCGATGGCCGAGCCGATCGCGATCATCTGGAGCTGGCGAGCTCCGAGTCCCTTGTGGAAACCCTCCTGCTCATAGGCGAAGGGATCATCCGGCTGCTGCACCGGGGCATTGCTCTCGTGTGACATGACTGCCTTCTTCTGCTCAGTCGCCATCGGCCCCAGGCGCCGACAAGCACCACGGGGACGCGATGGGAGGGCCGGACGGAACAACCGGTGCAGCAGCGACCGTCATCAGCCGAGATTTAGCGTACATCACAGCTGACAACGCGCTGCTCCATGAAGGACAGCCCCTCCCCCGCACGCCGTGCAGGCGCGCTGGAGAGGGGCTGTCGTCGTCGCGGAGGATCAGCGGTCGACGCCGTCCGGGCCCTCCAGCGGGCGCGGCGCGAGCTCGTCGTCGCGCATGGCCAGCGTGCCGATCGGGACGAGATCGGTGTAGCTGTCTCGGGTCCGGGAGATCTCCATGACGCGATCGCGCACGACGAACCAGCCGATCACCAGAGCGGGCACGACCACGACGACCACCAGGCCGAGCGTCCAGCTGCCCACGGGGTAGTCGATCGCCATGAGGAAGAGCACCACGACGACGAACCCGACCACGAGCCAGTCGCCGAAGACCCCCAGCGGGCTGCGGAACGACGGGCGCTGGTACAGGCCCTGCTCGGAGAGCTTCACGAACTTCCGGTGCGACATCACGATGGTGACCCAGGCGGCCATCACGCCGACCGCGCCGATGTTCATGACGATCTCGAAGGCCTGCTCCGGCACGAAGATGTTCAGGGCCACGCCGATGAACGCCATGACGGCGGTCAGCAGGATGCCGCCGACCGGGACGCCCTGGGCGTTGAGCTTGCCGGCCAGCTTGGGCGCGGAGCCCGCCACGGACATGGAGTGCAGGATGCGACCGGTCGAGTAGATGCCGGCGTTCATGGAGGACATGGCCGCGGTGATCACCACGAGCTGCATGAGCGGGCCGGCCGCGCCGACGTTGATCGAGGAGAAGAACGTCACGAACGGGGACTCGTCGGCGGAGTACGCCGTGAACGGCAGCAGCAGGCACAGCAGCAGGACCGATCCGCAGTAGAAGACGGCGATGCGGAAGACCACCGAGTTCACCGCGCGCGGGATCTCCTTGTGCGGGTCGGCAGCCTCCCCGGCGGTGGTGCCCACGAGCTCGATGCCCGCGTAGGCGAAGACCACGCCGCCGATCATGACCGCAGCCGGCACGACGCCGCTGGGGAAGAGGCCGCCGTTCTCGGCGATGAGGGAGAACCCGACGGGCGCCCCGGTCGGCGTGCCGAAGAGCACGAAGAAGATGCCCACCACGAGGAAGAGCAGGATGGCGCCGACCTTGATCAGCGAGAACCAGAACTCCATCTCGCCGAAGACCTTCACGGAGACCAGGTTCAGGGACACGACCAGGATCACGACTGCGAATGCGATGGCCCACTGCGGGATCGCAGCGATCCACTCCAGCGGCATGTAGCGGCTGAACCAGCGGAAGTAGAGGGCCAGGGCGGTGGCGTCGGCCACGGCTGTGAAGGACCAGAACAACCAGTAGAGCCAGCCGGAGGCGTAGGCGGCCTTCTCGCCGTAGAACTCGCGGGCGTAGGAGACGAAGGAGCCCGAGGACGGGCGGTGCAGGACCAGCTCGCCCAGGGAGCGCAGCATGAGGTATCCGAAGAACCCGCACAGCGCGTAGAGGAGGAACAGCGACGGGCCGGCCGTGGCCAGGCGACCACCTGCACCCAGGAACAGACCCGTGCCGATGGCCGAGCCGATCGCGATCATCTGGACCTGGCGACCGCTGAGGGACTTGTGGAAGCCCTCCTGCTCGTGGGCGTAGGCGTCCTGCGGGGCAGGATCGGTGGTGGGGTGTGACATGTGCACCTTCTCAAGGTGAGGAGCAGTGATGCCTCGTCCTCGGGGCATTGTTGAACAGACCGAGACAGTACTCGCTCCGAGACCCATCTGTGACATGAGCCACGAACCTGACTTCACAATATGCACTGAGCGGTAACTCAGGGTTCACCCAGGAATGATCGTCTGGCCTGGTCAGGTGCTCCGGCCGCTCCAGCAGCGGGGCACATCCTCGGCCTCGCAAGGATCCTGCATGTCTGCCCTGAAGCCCTCCCGCACCTCGTCGCTGTCCGCCGCCGTCGTCGCAGGCGTCGTGGTCACCTCCTCGTTCGTCGTCCCGGCCCAGGCCGTGGAGCCCGCCCCCGACGCCGCTAGCGCCACCGCCACCACCGACCTGCTGTACTTCAACGACTTCCACGGCCGTCTGGACGAGGACCCCGTGGGCTTCGCCGGAGCCATCGAGTCGCAGCGCGGGCCCGAGGACCTCCTGCTCTCGGGCGGGGACAACATCGGCGCCTCGCAGTACACGTCGGCCGCTCAGGACGACAACCCCACGCTGGACATGCTCAACGCGCTCGAGCTGGACGCCTCCGCCGTGGGCAACCACGAGTTCGATCAGGGCCGCGACGACCTCACCGAGCGCGTGGTCGACCGGGCCGAGTTCCCCTACCTGGCCGCCAACGTGCGGGTGGGCTCTGAGACCGGCCCGCTGCTCATGGAGGGCGAGGGCCACGACGGAAATGGCGCCTACGAGCTGTTCGAGCGCGACGGAGTGAGCTTCGCCGTGATCGGTGCGGTCACCCAGGCCACGCCGTCCAAGCTGGCCCCGTCGGCCACGGAGGGCCTGGTCTTCACCGACCCGGTCGCCGAGGTCAACGCGGTGGCCGAGGACCTGGCCGCCTCGGGCGAGGCCGACGTCATCATCGCCGCCTACCACGACGGCTCCGCGAGCCAGACCCAGGCCGAATCGGACCGCTTCTGGACCGAGACCTCCGAGGAAGTCGACGTGATCTTCGGCGGCGACACCCACGCCGAGTACACCGTGAGCGAGGACGTGGACGGCGACGGCACCGACGACCGCGCCTACATGCAGACCGGCTCCTACATGGCGAACCTGGGCAAGGTGGAGGTCGCCTACGACGTCGAGGCCGATGACGTCGACCTGGTCCCCACCCTGACCTCCTACGACGAGTTCATCGCGGGCCAGACCCCCGAGCAGCTCGTGGCCTCCTCGCCGCGCACCGCCGAGGTGGACCGCATCGTCGACGAGGCCACCGCCACAGCGGAGCAGATCGGCTCCACGCCTGCCGGGCAGATCACCGGCGACCTCACCACCGCCTTCACCGGCAGCACCCGCGACGACCGCCAGAACGAGTCGGCGCTGGGCAATGCGGTGGCCGAGGGCTTCCGCTCCGAGCTGGCGGAGTCCCACGGCGTGGACATCGGCGTGATCAACCCGGGCGGGCTGCGCAACGAGCTGTACTACGTCGACGACCCGGAGGAGATCATCGACGGCGATGCCGACGGCGTGGTCACTGAGGCCGAGATCAACAACGTCCTGCCCTTCGCCAACAACCTCAACACGGTCGAGCTGACCGGCGCCCAGTTCGAGAAGGCGCTCGAGCAGCAGTGGCAGCCGGAGGGCTCCTCGCGGGCGTTCCTGCACCTGGGGCTGTCGGACAACGTCCAGTACACGATGGACGAGTCCCGCCCCGCAGGTGATCGCATCACCTCGATCACGATCGACGGCCAGCCGCTCGACCCGGCCGCCACCTACACCGTCGGCTCGGTCTCCTTCCTGCTCGAGGGCGGCGACGGCTTCACGGCCTTCACCGAGGGCGGGGCCAGCACCGACACAGGTCGCATCGACCGCGAGGCCTTCCAGGACTACCTCGGCTCCTTCGACGCCCCTCTGGAGCCCGCGTTCGACCGCCGAGCGGTCAACGTCACCGGCTCCACGACCGAGGGCGGCACCACGACCCTCGAGCTCTCCGAGCTGAACATGACCTCGCTGGGAGCGGTGGCCAACGAGACCGTCGAGATCCGGAAGGGCTCGCCGGAGGGCGAGGTCGTGGCCTCCGCCGAGGTCACCGGCGAGCCCGCGAAGGACGCCTCCGGTCAGGTGGGCGGTGCCGCGAGCCTCGAGGTCCAGGTCGCCGATCTGGAGGGCGCGCCCGCCTACCTGGTCGTCTCCCCAGCCGGCACCACTATGCAGCTGCCCGCCGAGCTCTTCGTCGCCGGCGACCCGGAGCCCACACCGGAGCCCACCGATCGCCCGACCTTCGGGCACGGCCGCGATCTGGCCGATCAGCGCAAGGCCGACCGCGGGCGCCCCTCCGGCGATCTGCGCGAGTGGGTGCTCGAGCAGCGCGAGCGCCGCTCGAGTCGCTGAGCCGCAGCCGCCTGCCCAGCTCATCTCCCGGGGCCCGTCGGGAACCCCTCCCGACGGGCCCCTCCCCTCTCCGTCCTCACCCCCTGCCCCCATCCTCCGAAGGGAATCCAGAAATGACTGCCCAGAAGACCCCCCAGCATCGCACCGGGCGCCTGCGCTCGGCCGCTCTTCCCCTGGCCGCCCTGCTGGCCATCCCCGCCGGGCTCAGCACGCTGGCGCCGGCGAGCGCCTCACCGGCCGGCGACGAGGTCGTCATCAACGAGGCCTATCTCAGCGGCGGCTCGGCCAACGCGGTCTACTCGCACAAGTTCGTGGAGCTCTACAACCCGACTGATGCGCCCGTGAGCCTGGACGGCTGGTCGCTGCAGTACCGCTCCGCGACCGGAACAGCGGGGACGTCGAACACCGTGCGCCTGTCCGGGACCATCCAGCCCGGCGAGCACTTCCTGGTCAGCGGAGCCTCCAACGGCACCAACGGGGCAGCGCTGCCCGCGGCCGATGTGGAGGCCGGCGGCAGCCTGAACCCGTCGGGCACCCGCGGCACCCTGGTGCTCTCCAACGGCTCCCAGCCCCTGAGCCTGCCGACCGGCTCCGTCGTGGAGGGCACGGCGGGCGCGGAGTCGGTCGTGGACCTGCTGGGCTACGGCGACTCCAACACCTTCGAGACCGCCGGGGCCACCAGCCCGTCGTCGAACTCCGACCCGCGCTCCCTGAACCGCACCGACGCGGTGGACACCGACGACAACTCCGCCGACTTCTCGCTGTCGACGCAGGTCACCCCGGCCTCAGGCGACGGCTCCGAGACGCCGGATCCGGAGCCGATTCCCGATCCCGAGCCGGGACCGGCCCAGGAGCTGTCGATCGCCGAGATCCAGGGAGAGGGCGAGACCACTCCGTACCAGGACCAGCAGGTCTCCACCCGCGGCGTGGTCACCGCCGTCTACGCGACCGGCGGGCTGAACGGCTATCAGATCCAGACCGAGGGAACAGGCGGCGATCTGGGCGAGGACCACGGCGCCTCGCACGGAATCTTCGTCTACGCCCCCGAGGCCCTCGACGCGGCCCAGCTCGGCGATCACGTGGAGGTCACCGGGACGGCCAACGAGTTCTACGGCCAGACCCAGATCTCCGTTCCGGCCGATGGCATCGAGGTGCTCACCGCCCCGGCCGAGGCCGTCAAGCCGGCAGAGACTGCTTGGCCCGCCGACGAGGCCTCCCGCGAGCAGCTCGAAGGCATGCTGCTGCAGCCCAGCGGGGAGTTCACCGTCTCGGACAACTACAGCCTGAACTCCTACGGCGAGATCGGGCTGGCCTCCGGCGAGGGCCCGCTGCGCACACCGACCGACGTGGCCCCGCACGGCTCCGCCGAGGCCGCCGCGGTCGAGGCCGACAATGCCGCCCGCGGCGTCCTGCTCGACGACGGCTCGACGTGGAATTACACGAATCTGGAGCGCTACGGCGATCAGCCGCTGCCCTACCTCGCCCTGGAGAATCCGGTGCGCACGGGCTCGACCGTCAGCTTCGATCAGCCGGTCGTGCTGGGCTACGGCCACGATGCCTGGCGCTTCCAGCCGCTCGAGCAGGTCACGGGAGACACCCCCGAAGCCGTGCCCGCCGTGTTCGAGAACGACCGGTCGGAGCATGCCGCCCCGGCCTCCGTGGGCGGCGACTACACGCTGGGCACGTTCAACGTGCTCAACTACTTCACCTCTCTGGGCGAGGACGAGCCCGGCTGCGAGGCCTACACGGACCGCGCGGGCGATCCCACGACCGCCGATTACTGCGACGTGCGCGGGGCCTACGACCAGGACTCGTTCGCCCAGCAGCAGGACAAGATCGTCGCGGCGATCAACGGCCTGGACTCCTCGGTGGTCTCGCTCGAGGAGATCGAGAACTCCGCCGCCTTCGGCAAGGACCGCGATCAGGCCCTGTCCGCCCTGGTGGATGCCCTGAATGCGGATGCCGGCACGCAGAAGTGGGACTACGTCCCCTCCCCCGCCGAGGTCCCTGCCGCAGAGGACGTCATCCGCACCGGGTTCATCTACCAGCCGGGCGAGGTCGAGACCGTGGGCGAGTCCGTGATCCACGTCGACGAGGCGAACTTCGACAACGCCCGAGAGCCGCTGGCCCAGGAGTTCCGCCCCGTGGGCGGCACCGAGGCCGATGACTTCGTCGTCGTCGTGAACCACTTCAAGTCGAAGGGCGGCTCCGGCTCCGGTGACAACGCCGACACCGGGCAGGGCTCCTGGAACGGCGACCGCACCCGCCAGGCCGAGTCCATGCAGGGCTTCGCCGAGTCCTTCTCCGAGAAGGCCGATACCGAGCGCACGTTCCTCGTGGGCGACTTCAACTCCTACACCCACGAGGACCCCATGCTCGGGCTCTACGAGGACGGGTACGTGAACCTGGCTCCGGAGGGCCAGCACAGCTACTCGTTCGACGGGCAGGCCGGCTCGCTGGACCACGTCCTGGCCTCCCCGGCTGCCGCCGAGGCCGTGACGGGGTCGGACATCTGGGAGATCAACGCGAACGAGTCCGTGGGCATGGAGTACTCGCGGGCGAACTACAACGTGGTGGACCTCTACGCCCCGGATCAGTTCCGCGCCTCGGACCACAACCCGGCCCTGGTGGGGATCGCACTGAGCGGGTCGGAGGAGCCGTCGCCCGAGCCCACTGATCCGACGGACCCGACCGATCCTTCGCCGGAGCCCAGCCCTGAACCCACCGATCAGCCGACCTTCGGGCACGGCCGCGATCTGGCCGAGGAGCGCAAGTCCGAGCGCGGCCGCCCGTCCGGCGATCTGCGCGAGTGGGTCCAGCAGCAGCGGGACCGCTCCACCTCGACCCGCTGATCCGCCCCGCCACTTCTCTCGCGCCTGCGTGCGCGGATGCGTCGCCACCCCGCGAACGGCGCATCCGGGCACGCAGGCGCGGGATCGTGCGCGAGTGGGCTGACGAGGGAGGCTCAGTCCAGGATCTGCTGGGCGGCGCGGTCGGCGTCGGCCAGGGTGCGGGCACCCAGTTCGGCCGGGGCATCGGCCTCGGCGGCGATCGCGGTGCCCCACTGCACCGAGGTCAGCTGCAGCCCCAGCACCCACACGCCCTCCTGGACCCGGTCATCCGTACCGATCGTGCGGTAGGGGATCTCCGAGACGTCCAGGCCCGCACCGGGCATCCGCACGGCGCCGTCGCGGGTGTCCATGGGCTTGGAGCGCACCAGCCCTGCGTCGTGCATGGACTGCAGCAGCGGCGAGATGTTGCGTCGGACCTCGTTGGGCGGGGACATCGCCTCGAGCATGATGCCCGCCCGGTACGGCTCGGCGGCCACCCACGGGGAGCTGGCCTCGAAGCAGCCGCGCTCGTCGTCCACCCGGAACACCGGATCGGGCCCCAGGAAGCGCACCACATCGGCCCGGGCCAGCGCCGCCAGCTGACGGATCCGCAGAGCGGGCGGCCCCGAGCTCAGCCCCTCGACCAGCGGCGCGAACGTGCGCAGGAGCTCGTCGTGCCAGGAGGCATCGCTCAGCCCCACCTCGGCGATGATCTGCTTGAGCAGGGTGCGCGACCAGTTCAGCGACGAGAAGGCCATCTTGGCCGGGTCGTCCTCACCCTGGGCTGAGCCTGCGGCATCGCGGTCCAGCAGATGCACGACGGCGGCCGCATACTCCTCGTGCGAGCCGAAGTCCTCCCCGCGGAAGGGCTTGGCCGACCGCACGGGGTCGAAGCGATCGGGAGCCGGCACCGCGCTCTGCACGAGGCGCTCGAGGCGCACCTCCCACGGCAGCCCCTCGGCGGTGTCCTCGGCCAGGCGCTCCTGCGAGTCCTCGGCCCATTCGCGCTCGGCACCCCTGCGGGCGGCCGGTGCGGTGCGCGCGGGCCCGGAGGGGGCGTCGTCGTCGGGAACCCCCAGCGCCCGGTCGAGCTCGACCAGGAAGTCCTCGGCGGGCATGCCCAGGCGATCGGCGTGCACGCGCGCGTACGTGCGGTAGTAGGTGCGGTGGGCATCCCGCAGCACCAGCGGCAGCAGGACGCGCTCGAAGGACAGCGGGCCCTGGCCCCTGAGCTGCTCGATCGTCTCCGGGGTCAGGAAGCGGTGCTCCAGGCTGCGGGCGTAGTAGGAGCCGATCTCCGGCTTGGCGCGGTACGGCGTCCCGCGGCGCGAGCCCGCCACCACGAAGGGCTCCTGGCCGGAGGGCCGGTAGACCAGCCGGTCGGTGCCGTCGTCGGCGGGCTCGAACACGCCGCCGCGGCCCTCGGTGACCTCGGCCAGGACGTCGTGGAAGTTCAGGCCCATGCCGCGCACGAGCACGGTCTCACCCGGCGGCAGCGTGTCCCAGTGGCCGTCGGCCGGGACGACCGGCGGGCGGTAGTCCAGCCCGTTCTGGGCAGCGCCGTCCACGAGCTCCTTCTGCCCCCGGCTCAGGTGCGCGTCCAGGTGGCCCAGGGCGAGCACCACATGATCGGCCAGCAGCTCCTGCTGACCGCCGATCTCCACGGCGTAGCGGTGCCGACCGGTCTCGACCCGGCGCGCGGCCACGGCCTCGTCGCGGTGCACCCTCAGCTCGACCGTGGTCGGCGCGTTCTCGACGACGGTGCGGAAGACCCACTCCAGGTAGGCGCCGTACAGCCGCCGCTGCGGGAAGTCCGCAGCCCCCAGCTGCTGCAGCGCCTCCCGGTTCTGCTCGTCCAGCTCCACCGGCAGGCCCCGCTCGACGATCGCCCGACGCCAGCCGTCGAAGCTCATCCCGCGCAGCGGCTCCAGCGGCGGCACCTCCAGGGCGCCGTCGGCCGCGATCACGGTGGGGAACAGCGACGGGGTGTTCATCAGGAACCGCGGCGACTGCCGGGTGCGCCACACGTGGCCCGCCCCCGGAGGGAACGGGTCCACGACGTCGACCTTCACCCGCCGCCCCGTGGCCGCCGCATGCGCCACGACCCGCTCGAGCGCCGAGAGCCCGCGCGGCCCGCAGCCCACGATGACCACACGGGGCACGGGGCGGGAGCGGGGCTCGTCGTCAGGGGTCTCGGTGGGGTGCATCGGTGGGGTCATGGTCCCAGGATAGGAACTGCAGACCCTGCCTGAGGCCCCGGAGCCGGGCCCTAGGGTGGGGACCATGACCGAGACCCCTGCCGAAGACCCTGTCGATGACCTCCTGTGGCTCGAGGAGATCCATGGCGAGCCCGCTCTCGAGTGGGTGCGCGAGCAGAACGAGCGCAGCGAATCCCTGCTGCTGACCCCGCAGCTCGAGCGCCTCGAGGCCGCCGCGCTCGAGGTCATGGACTCCGATGACCGCATCCCCATGGTCTCCAAGCACGGCGAGCACTACTACGGCTTCTGGCGCGATGCCGAGCACCCGCGCGGGCTGTTCCGCCGCACGACCTGGGAGTCATGGCTCAGCGACGACCCGCAGTGGGACGTGCTCCTGGACCTGGACGTGCTGGCCGAGGCCGAGGGCGTCCCCTGGGTCTGGGGCGGTGTGCGGCTGCTGCGCCCCCAGCACACCGAGGGCCAGTGGCGACGCATGCTGATCGCCCTGTCCCCGGACGGCGGCGACGCCCGCCGCTACCGCGAGTTCGATCTGCTCTCGCGCAGGTTCGTCCCCGCCGACGAGGGCGGCTTCGACCTTCCGGCGGCCAAGACCTCGGTCTCCTGGCTCGACGCGGACACGCTCTATGTGGGCACGGACACCGGTCCGGGCTCGACCACGACGTCGTCGTACCCGGCCCAGGTGCGCCGGTTGTCACGCGGGCAGGAGCTGGCCGAGGCGCCCGTCGTGTTCTCGGTGCCCGCCGATCACGTCCAGGCGTGGGTGGGCCGCGATCACACGGAGGGCTTCGAGCGCACCGTGGCCGTGGATGCGATCGACTTCTTCCGCTCGAGGACCTCTCTGCTGGATGAGGCTCGCGGCGGTGAGCCGGCGCTGATCGACGTCCCCGAGACCGTCGAGGCCGACCCGCACCGGCAGTGGCTGCTGCTGCGGCCGCAGGAGACCTGGGGCGACTACGCGCCCGGCACCCTGCTGGTGGCCGAGCTCGAGAGCTTCCTGGCCGGCGACCGCTCCCTGACGGTCGTCTTCGCCCCGGATGAGCACACGAGTCTGCAGGGCTGGTCGTGGACCGCCTCGCACCTGGTGCTGCAGCTGCTCTCGGACGTCTCCTCCGAGATCCGCGTGATCGAGCCCGGTACCTGGCGCTCCGAGCCCATGCAGGGAACCGGCGAGCACCGCTCCACGGCGGTGTGGGCCGTCGACGACGAGGACCCCGTGGCCGGCGACGACGTCTGGGTCTCCACGAGCGGCTTCCTGACCCCCACGACGATCCTGCGCGGCACCCTGGAGCAGTCGCTGCCGCGTCCGCTCAAGCAGGCGCCGTCGTTCTTCGACGCCTCCGGGCTGAGCGTCGAGCAGCACTGGGCCGTCTCCGACGACGGAACCCGCATCCCGTACTACCAGGTGGGCCCCTCGGACCTGCCGCTGGACGGCCGCAATCCCACGCTGCTGTCCGGCTACGGCGGCTTCGAGGTCTCGCGCACCCCCGGCTACTCCGGGGTGATCGGGCGGTCGTGGCTCACCCGGAAGGTCGAGGCCTCAGGCGCGGGCGGGGCCGCACCCGGCCGCACGGGCGTCTACGTCATCGCGAACATCCGCGGCGGCGGCGAGTACGGACCCTCATGGCACCGGGCTGCCCTGCAGTCGCAGCGCCACCGCGCCTACGAGGACTTCGCCGCCGTGGCCCGCGACCTGCACGAGCGCGGCGTGAGCTCCCCGTCCACGCTGGCATGCGCCGGCGGCTCGAACGGCGGGCTGCTGGTGGGCAACATGCTCACCGCGTATCCGGAGCTCTTCGCGGGCATCTCGTGCGGCGTGCCGCTGCTGGACATGCGCCGCTACACGAGGCTGTCGGCGGGGACGTCGTGGATCGCGGAGTACGGCGATCCGGAGGACCCGGAGCAGTGGCAGTGGCTGCGCACGTTCTCCCCGTACCACCTGGTCGAATCGGGGCGGCAGTACCCGCCGGTGCTGTTCTGGACCGCCACGAGCGACGATCGCGTGGGACCCGTGCAGGCGCGCAAGATGGCCGAGCGGATGCTGCGGCAGGGCCACGAGCGGGTCTGGTTCCACGAGACGCTCGAGGGCGGGCACGCAGGCGCCGGCGACAACCGCCAGGCCGCACGCTCGCACGCGCTGTCCTACGACTTCATGTGGCGAGCGGTGACCGCCACCCTCTGACCCTCCCCCCTCCCCACTCGGCGGGGGCGAGGGGGCACACGGGGAACCGGCCGGTCTGGGGCGAGGATCGGGTCCTCGACCGGCTCAGGACTCGTTGCGGTACCACTCAGGAAGCGGCTCGAGGCCCAGACGGGTCTGGTCTCCGGGCCGGGTGAGGGTCAGCAGCGCGCGCTGCACCACAGGCTCCTGCTCGAGCAGATCTTCGACGGCCTGGACCCGGGCGCGCAGCTCGGACTCCCGGACATCGCCGGTCACGTCCACGGAGGCCACGACGAACAGCCTGTCGGCACCGACCCACTCGGTGTGCAGCAAGCTCACGGACTCGATGTCGGGGTGCTCGAGGAGGATCGAGAGCAGGCGGTTGCGCCCGCGCGGGCTGCCGCCCTCGCCGGTGAGCAGCTGGACATTGCGCCGGATCAGCACGACCGCCACGACCCCCAGCAGCACGCCGACCAGGATGGAGCCCAGGGCATCCCACATCGCGTTGCCGGTGATCTGATGCATGACCATCCCGCCTGCTGCGATCAGCAGGCCGACGAGCGCGGCCGAGTCCTCGGCGAACACCGCACGCAGCATCGAGTCCGAGGTGGTGCGGATGTAGCGCAGCGGGCTGACGCGGCGGGCATGGGAGCCGGAACGGGCCTGGCGCAGCGCCTGCAGGAACGACGTCCCCTCGAGCACGAATGACACGACGAGCACCAGATAGGCCCAGCCGTAGCCGCCGTCCTCGCCCTCGCCGCCCAAGGACTGGATGCCGTGCCAGATCGAGACCCCGGAGCCCACGGCGAACAGGCCGATCGCAGCGAACATCGCCCAGACGTACCCGGCACGGCCGTAGCCCAGCGGGTGGGAGGCATCCGGGGCCCGACGCGAGCGCCGCTCGCCCACCAGCAGGAAGATCTCATTGCCCGTGTCGGCCCAGGAGTGGGCAGCCTCCGCGACCATCGAGGCCGATCCGCTCAGCGCGGCGACCGTGGACTTGGCCAGGGCCACCAGCAGGTTGGCCGCGAAAGCCAGGACGACGGTGAACGAGCTGCCGCCGCTGTCCTGCGATCCGGACTGCCCGTGGTGCTCGGACGAGGACGGATGATCAGTTGCTGTGCTCACGCCGAAGCTCCTTGTCGGAAGGCCAGATGAGGTCCGCGTCGACGAAAAAACGACCCCCGTGTCGCCACGGGGGTCGTCCTGCCGCCTCTGACGAGGCTGATGCAGCGGAGACGGGGGGATTTGAACCCCCGATCCAGGTTTCCCCGGATCCTTCATTAGCAGTGAAGTCCATTCGGCCGCTCTGGCACGTCTCCATGCTGTCGTGGCAGAGGGTGCACAGCGGCACTCTCCTGATCAAACAGCGAACGACACTCTAGTGGCCCCTTCGGGCAGGGTCAAAGCGCATCCCCTGAGCCTGTCGACGTGCGGCCGCCGACCAGCGCGGAAGCCCTGCCCCCGATGAGGAACGGCGCCGGCTCAGCCGCGCGAGGCCAGCACGAACGGCAGGACGGGCCCGGAGCCGGCTCGGCGCAGCGCACGGGCGGCCACGGTCAGGGTCCATCGGCTGTCCACGAGATCGTCGATCAGCAGCACGGGTTGGCCCTGCAGCTGGTCGAGCCCCTGCTGGATCTGCGGAGTGACGATGAAGCGCTCCCACACAGCCGCCAGCCGATACGCCCCGTTGCCCCCTGAGCCCTGCCGCGGGTGCCCCTCCGCCAGCCCGAGCTGCCCGAGCAGCGGCATCCGCCCGGCCTGGGACAGACCTTGGGCGAGCGAGGAGACCAGCTGCGGCCGCGACAGCGACGGCATGGCCACGATGCCGGCCGGACGGCGCTGCCAGTCCCAGGCGGCCAGGACTTCGATCGCCGCCTTGCCCAGGGCGGGATCGACCTGCTGATCGACGGGGCCGCCTTCGGCGTCGTCGTGGAAGATCTCCCGCAGCCGGTTGCCCCAGCCCAGATCGGTCAGGCGCGCGACCGCACGGCCGTTCTCCGCCCGTTCCTCCTCCGGGATCCGGCCCTTGACCTGCACGCCGAGCCGGTCCATGCCGGTGGGCCACTGCGCCCGCGGCTCGATCAGCACCCCGACCTTCTGCAGCGAGGACGTGGCCGCCTGCGAGGCCTCTCCGCTGACGTGATCCGAGTACCAGGGCCCCGCGCAGTTGTCGCACCGTCCGCAGGGCTCCGCGTGGGGGTCGTCGAGCTGCTCTATCAGCATCTGCATGCGGCACCTGGAGCTGTTCTGGTAGTCGAGCATGGCGTTCTGCTCGTCCACCCGAGCTCGGCGGATGCGGTCGTAGCGCTCGGAGTCGTAGTGCCAGGGCTGACCGGTGACCTGCCAGCCGCCCTGCACCTGCTCGACCGCCCCGTCCACGGCCAGGACCTTCAGCAGCAGGGTCAGCGGGGTGCGCTTGATGTCCACGCGCGCCTCCAGCGCCCCCGGGCCCAGCGGCCCGCCGTGCTGCTCGAGCGCGGTGAGCACAGCAGTGGCCTTGGCCTCGGTGGGCATGGAGGCCGTGGCGAAGTACTCCCAGATCTCCCGGTCCTCGCTGCCGGGCAGCAGCAGGACATCCGCGCTGTCCGTGGCACGACCGGCACGACCGACCTGCTGGTAGTACGCGACCGGGGACGACGGCGCCCCCAGGTGGATCACGAAGCCCAGATCCGGCTTGTCGAAGCCCATGCCCAGCGCCGAGGTGGCCACGAGCGCCTTGACCCGGTTGTCCTTGAGCTCCTGCTCGAGCTGCTCGCGCTCCGAGGGGTCCGTTCGCCCGGTGTAGGAGCGGACGTCGTGCCCGGCGTCCCGCAGCGCCTGGGTGGTGTCCTCCGCCGCCCCGATGGTCAGGGCGTAGATGATCCCAGAGCCCTGCATCTGCCCCAGGTGCTCGATCAGCCAGGCCAGGCGCACGGTGTTCGACGGCATCCGCAGCACCCCCAGGCGCAGGGAATCGCGGGCCAGCGGGCCCCGCAGCGTCAGCACGGGCTCGCGCTGCGCGTCCACGATCCCCACGCCGAGCTGCTCCTCGACATCGTGCACGACGCGCTCATTGGCCGTGGCGGTGGTGGCCAGCACGGGCACGGTGCTGGGCAGCTGGGCGATCAGGTCGCGGATCCGGCGGTAGTCCGGGCGGAAGTCATGGCCCCAGTCCGAGATGCAGTGGGCCTCATCCACCACGAGCAGCCCCATGCGCCGCACGAGATCCGGCAGCTGCTCCTGCCGGAAGCGCGCGTTGTTGAGCCGCTCCGGTGACACGAGCAGGACGTCGATCTCATCCCGGCCCAGCTGCTCGAGGATCTGTCCCCACTCGGTGGCATTGGCGGAGCTGATGGAGGCGGCGCGCACGCCGGCCCGCTCGGCGGCGGCGACCTGGTCGCGCATGAGCGCCAGCAGCGGCGAGACGATCAGCGTGGGGCCTGCCCCGCGGGCGCGCAGCAGCAGGGACGCGATGAAGTAGACGGCGGACTTGCCCCAGCCCGTGCGCTGCACGACCAGAGCCCGACGGGAATCCGCCACCAGCGCGGAGATGGCCTGGAACTGGCCCGGGTGGAAGACGGCATCCGGGCGGCCGGTCAGCGCGCGCAGCAGCTCGAGGGCCTCCGACTCGAGTCCGGAGACGTCATCAGCTGGGCGGAGTTGCTGAGTCATGCCGGAAGTCTCCCGTGCGGCTCCGACAGCACAAGGAGCACAACGTCGCGCTGATGGGCAGGAGAGGGTCCGGGCATGAAAGCGGGCCGGGTCCGGCCCCCCGACCGAACCCGGCCCAGAGCCCGACCGCAGAGACCACTCGGGCTGCTGCAGCTGAGCTCAACCGGCGCGCCGCACCCCCCGATGCTGCGCGCCGACGGACCCGATGGCGGGATCTCGCGGCGGGGCCGGAGATCCTGCACTGTCGGATCACTCCATACATGGTCCTCTGCACGGGGCCATCCGTGAAATGAGAAGTGAAGCAACCTGACTTCTCATGAATCTTCAATTCATGACGACCAACCTCTGACCTGCGGCGGAACTCGGCGCATGATCAGCACCACTCGATTCAGGTGGGCGCAAGTGCGGACAGCTGCGGCCCAACACGTGCAAGCGCAGTCACCAGCCCAGTGCGTCCACGAGCCTCTGCTCGAGCATCGGCGCCGTGGTCCGTCCGAACATGGCCGTGACGTGGTCGAGGTCGCGATAGATCATCACGTTGCCGACCGTGGGGCCGCAGTGCCCGTCGGGGCAGTAGAGATCGGTGAGGTCCACGAGCGGCACCTCGGGATTCTCGTCCGCCCACTGGTCCTCGATCGCCTGGCCGCCCAGCGCCTCGTCCACCGGGTCGCCGCACAGGTGGGAGTCCTCGCCGTAGAGATCGACGCACTCGAACATGTCGCGGCCCCAGCGCGGGTTGTCGCGCACGCTCACGACCGGGATGCCCGCTTCCTGGAAGCCGGCCACGCCCTCGCTCCACTGCGGCACCACGATCTCGCGCTGGTCCTGATCGGGCATCTGGGACCGGGTGCCCTGAGCGATCACGGCATCCGGGTCGAGCTCCAGGACAGCCGCCTCGGCTGCGCGGTTGAAGTCATTGCACTCGGGCGGCAGGGCGTCGTCGTGCCCGGTGTAGCGGCAGCCCGCGTAGACGAAGGTGACCAGGCGCCAGTCGCGGTTCTCGGCCGCGATCTTCAGGGGCTCGGAGAGCTGCTTGGCGTGCGAGTCGCCCAGCAGCACGACGGTGCGCTGCGCCTCTCGCCCATCCCCGGCAGCCGGGTCGTAGACGTAGCACTCGGCGGAGTCGTCGAAGCCCTCCGGCTTGGACTCGCAGACCTCACCGCCAGGATCGCCCCACTCGTCGTCGACCTCGGACCACAGGGGCACGGGCCTCAGGTCCGGGGCCTCGGGCGCCCCATCTATGGCAGCGGCCGCACCCGGGTAGTTCTCCGGAGTGACCTCGGAGGAGGCCTGCAGCTCGGACTGCGAGATCGTCCACGCCTGCGCCGCGCTGACCGGCACCGTCACCGCCGCGACGATCGCAGCCAGACGCACGAGCTCCTTGCGTGTGGAGGCTCGGGCGCGGGCCCGCTGCGGGGAGCTGAGCAGGACGACGGCCCTCTCCGTGCCCAGGGTCAGCACGACCGATGCTGCGAAGATCAGCAGGCCGGCGCCCAGCGAGGCCGTCTGCGCGCCCGAGAGCAGCAGCCAGGTGATCATCAGCGGCCAGTGCCAGAGATAGATGCCGTAGGAGCGATCGCCCAGCCAGGTCAGAGCGGGCCAGGACAGGGGGACGTGGACTCCACGACGCCCGCCGCCGTCCCGCGAGATCAGCAGCGCGACAGCGCCGAGAGTGGGCATCAGCGCCGCCCAGCCGGGGAAGAGGCCGCTGCCGCCGACCACGAAGCCCGTCAGGACCACGGCCGCGAATCCGCCCCAGCCCAGCACCAGCGAGACCCGTCGCGAAAGCCGCGAGGTGAAGATCAGCGCGGCCAGCGAGCCCAGCGCGAACTCCCACAGCCGCAGCCCGGTGTGGAAGTACGCAGGGCCGGGCTCCATCGGGGTGACGATCACGGAGGCCGTCAGCGAGGCCGCCAGCACGAGGCCGAAAACCCCGATCGCGACCGGGCGGAAGCGACGACCCGTCGCCTTGGACAGCCCCAGCGCCACGGCGATCACCAGCGGCCACAGCACGAAGACCTGCCCCTGCACGGCCAGCGACCACATGTGCTGCACCGGGCTCGAGGCGACCCCGCCGCCGGCGTAGTAGTCGACGGAGGCCGCGGCCAGGACCCAGTTCAGCGAGTAGGTGGCCGCGCCGAAGAGCTGCGTCCAGAGGGAATCCCAGCGCGAGGCCGGGTAGAAGGCCAGGATCGCGACCAGCACCGCCAGCAGCGCGATCGCCACGGGGATCAGCAGCCGCACGAACGTGCGCGACCAGTAGCGCACCAGCGCCAGAGGCCTGCCCTCCTCGGCCTTGCGCGCGAAGGACATCGTCAGCAGATACGCCGAGACCACGAAGAAGACGTCGACGCCGCCGGAGACGCCGGAGCCCCACAAGTGGAAGGCCACCACGAGGACGACGGCGAGTCCGCGCAGCCCCTGGATCTCGGGGCGACGAGGCGATGAGGAGGCAGCGGGTCCGGCCGAGGAGACCGGGGCGAGGACTGGCGCAGCGATGGGGATCTCCCAGGGCGTTGTCGAGTGCAGTATCGAGAACGAGTTTACACAAGCGAATACATGCACGGAACAGCAGTTCAGTGTGGTGTTCGCGACACGGTACGCGACCGACCCCAGAGATGCTCGATCGGGAATGCCATGAGGTGCACAGTGCAGGGATGTCCCCCACCACACCTCCACCAGATTCCAGCTCCTCGACCGCTGAGGCGCAGGCGGACCGCGGATTCTTCGGCCATCCCCGACTGCTCGCGCCTCTGTTCTCGGTCGAGCTGTGGGAGCGCTTCTCCTTCTACGGCATGCAGGGCATCGTCCTGCTCTACATGTACTGGCAGGTCGCCGACGGCGGGCTGGGCATCGACTCGGCCGTGGCCACCGGAATCGTGGGCGCCTACGGCGGCACCGTCTACCTGTGCGCCATCCTGGGCGGCTGGGTGGCCGATCACCTGACCGGCTCCGAGCGGGCGATGTTCCTCAGCGGCATCCTCATCATGGCCGGGCACATCTCGCTGGCGCTGATCCCTGCCGTCTGGGGCCTCGGCATCGGCCTGGGGCTCATCGCGATCGGCTCGGGCGGGCTCAAGGCGAACATCACCAACCTGGTGGGCTCGCTCTACACGCGAGAGGACACCCGCCGCGACGGCGGGTTCTCGATCTTCTACATGTCCGTGAACATCGGCGGCCTGCTCGGGCCCCTGCTCACCGGCTGGGCCCAGCGGGAATGGGGCTTCCACCTCGCCTTCGGCCTGGCCGCCGCCGGCATGGCGCTGGGCCTGGGCATCTACGCCTGGAACCGCCGCAGCATGCCGTCGTCGGTCCACGTCGTGCCGGATCCGCTGCCGCGCTCGGCCTACCCCAAGTGGATCGCCATCGCGATCGCAGCCGTCGCGGTGGTCGTGATCGCCGTCGCCAGCGGGCTGCTCACCGCCGCCAATCTGGCCGGAACGATCGTGGCCGTGTGCGTGGTCGCGGCCGTCGCGCTGTTCGCGATCATGCTGACCAGCTCCAAGCTCACCGCGGACGAGCACTCCCGGGTGATCGCCTTCATCCCGCTGTTCATCGGCACGGCGGCGTTCTTCGCGCTGTTCCAGCAGCAGTTCACCGTCATCACGGTCTATGCCGACACGCGACTGGATCTCGACGTGTTCGGCTGGCAGGTCCCGATCCCCTGGGTCCAGTCCTTCAACCCGGCGTTCATCATCCTGCTGGCTCCGGTCTTCGCCTACCTGTGGACCACCTTGGGCAAGCGCCAGCCGGTGACCGCCACCAAGTTCGGCGTGGGGCTGATCCTCATGGGCTCGGCGTTCCTGATCTTCCTCACCCAGGTCTCGGTGGCGGCCGTGTCCGTGTGGTGGATCGCACTGATCATGCTGGTGGCCACCATGGGCGAGCTGATGGTCTCGCCGGTGGGGCTGTCGCTGTCGACCAAGCTCTCGCCGGAGGCCATGCCGGTGCTGATGATCTCCCTGTACTACCTGGCCGTCGCCCTAGGCACCGCGCTGTCCGGCTCGCTGGCCGGGTTCTACAGCGCCGATTCCGAAGCCGTGTACTTCGGCACCCTGGGCGCGATCACGATCGGCATCGGCGTGATCACCCTGGCGCTGTCCCGCACGATCACCCGGGGCATGCGCGGCATCCGCTGACGCATCACGCACGACGACGGCGGGGCCAGTGCATCGCGCACCGGCCCCGCCGTCGTCGCGATCCAGACCTCAGGCGAAGCCGGCCCGGATCCTCCGGCGCTCCTCCTGCTCGCGCCCGCGCTGCGCGACCTCCCGGTCGAAGCGCGCCCCCTCCGGAGTCGAGGGCATCACTGCGCAGATGAGCAGGAAGATGAAGCCGGCGATGGGGATCAGTCCGGCGAGCAGCCACAGCCCACTGCGGTTCACGTCGTGCAGGCGACGCACGCACAGCGCCAGCCACGGGATCACATGAATCAGGCTGATCAGCCCCCAGACGGCCAGGAACCCGCGCCCGAAGCCGTTGAGCGACGCAGGGTCCTGGTGCCGCAGCCGCACCAGCTCGCCGCCGCCGAGGGCCCACAGCAGAATCGTGGCCGCGGCCGAGGCGAGCATGCGCCACAGCACGATCCACCAGAACTCGCCGGGCGAGGCCCGCCCGGAGATCCGGCCGAACCGCCTGTAGAAGTTCCGGATCGCGCGGACAGGGCCCACGGACTCCGGGGGCTGGGTCCCGACGCTGCGGGGATCGGACCTGCTCACGGAGCTCCTCCTCGATGCACGGAAGTCTTGAGGACCCCACGCAACCATCGACTCCGGAGCAGCGCCACCGCACGAGGCAGCAGCAGTCCCGATCGTGACGGGACCGTGATGGCCTCGTGAGGCGATCACGGCAGCGGAACCGGAGCGCTCAGCCCCCGATGTTGAACTGCCAGGAGATGCCGAGCGATCGGTCACGGCGCCGTAGATCGCACCCCAGATCTGCTTGCCCAGCGGCATGGTCACGGTGCCGCCGTCCGACAGGCCCGCGAAGATCGCGGTGAGGCGCTGCTCGTCGGAGTCCTCGCCCATCAGCGCCAGGGTGACGTCGTTGCCCTTCACGAACTCGCCCGGGGCCATGCCCTCGACGAAGTCGGAGACGTAGAGGCGGATCAGGTCGTCGATCTCCAGGGCGCCGTGCATGATCTTGTCGGCGTGCTCGCTGTCGGCCGGGACGGCGCCGAAGTCGGCGAACGTCGCCAGCTTGGGCGTGCCGCCCAGGACCTCGCCGTAGAACTCGAAGGCCTCGCGGGCGTTGCCGGGGAAGTTGAGGTAGGGGCGCAGGGCTGCGGTCATGGGAGTCCTCCTGGACGACGGGGGCCGACGACAGCCGTCGGCCCGCTCGCCGGAAGGATGCCACGACATGCATGACCTCGGTGCTCCACGCGCTGAGCTCAGCCCCAGGCCGGCCCCGGCAGCACGACCTGCCCCGTGGAGCGGCCGTCGACATCCAGGACCCGCCCGACCCGCTTGGGGATCTCCGTGATGACCACGGACTCCAGCACCTCGAGGCCCGGGATGCGGGCGGCGATCCGCTGCTCGACCGTCATGATGTCGGCCGGCGAGCGCAGCCACATCATGAAGCTGAAGTTCGCCGGCCCGGTCAGCGACGTGCACAGGCGCAGCGAGCTCATGCTCCGCAGCACGGCTGCTGCGTCCTCGTGCTCGGCGGCCGGCAGCCTGCAGAACCACTCGCACACAACGGGGAAGCCGACGGCGCGATGCGAGGTCTCGCAGCGGATCGTCACGGCTCCGCTGTCCAGGACCTGGCGCAGCTGACGTCGGACCGTGGGCGGATTCAGCCCCGTGGCCGCAGCGATCTGAGCGGCGCTGGCCCGGCCGTCGCGGGCGAGCTCGCGCAGGATCGCCGCGAAATGGGAGGGCGTGCGGCCCGTGTAGGGGCTGCGCTGCCCGGCGGCCTCGCGCAGCCGTCGCTGCTGGTGGGCATCGAGCACGCCCAGCCGCCACTCGGCAGCGATGTGGTGCAGCCGGGTGCAGAACGACGACTCGTAGCGCTGCAGCCCGGGCACCTGGTCGAGCTGGGGATAGACGTGCTCGGTCAGCCACATCAGCGACGGCGTGATCACGGTCAGCATCATGTCCCGACCGCGATGGCAGCGCTCGATGCTGAAGACATCGGGGATCTCCTTCAGCGCCTGGACGGCGGCCGGGCGCTGAGCCGGGTCGCACACGACGTCGTGGAAGGACAGGGTCATGCCGCCGGGGCGCCCCACCGGGTGCCCGCCGATCCAGGCGAGGCCCTCGCGCTCCCAAGCCCGAGGTGATCTACGGCCAGCACGTGATGCCGGGGATCTCCGGCACGGTCCGCCTGACGACCGGTCCGGTGATGAGCTACGCCGATTCCTGGCGTGTGACGCTGCGCGGACGCCAGTCCCACGGCTCGCAGCCGGAGAACTCGGTGGATCCGATCGCGCTGGGCGCGCACATCGTGACCCGTCTGCAGACGGTGGTCTCCCGCGAGATCTCCGCCCTGCAGTCGGCCGTCGTCACGGTGGGCACTTTCCACGCCGGGCTGAAGGAGAACATCATCCCGGCCACGGCGGAGTTCACGCTGAACATCCGCTCCCTCGACGACAAGGTCCGCGAGCCCGTGCTGGCCGCGGTGCGTCGGATCATCTCGGCGGAGGCCGCGGCCTCCGGGGCGCCCGAGCCGGAGATCGAGGAGCTCTACCGCTTCCCGCGCAACCTCAACGACGTCGACGAGACCGAGGCGCTGCGCGAGCACATGGTGGAGGCCCTGGGCGAGGACAAGGTGATCACCGGCAAGCCGTTCATGGGCTCCGAGGACTTCGGCACGCTCGCCGAGTCGATCGGGGTGCCGTCGGTGTTCTGGTTCTTCGGCGGCTTCACCGAGGAGCAGATGGCCGCCGACGACGTCCCGGTCAACCACTCGCCGCAGTTCCTGCCGGTCATGGAGCCCACGCTGAGCACCGGGTATGCCGCGGTGATGACGGCGATCCTCTCGAAGCTCTCCACGAGCTCCTGACCCCAGCCCCCACCGAGTGGATTCCCAGTTGCGCTGTTCGCCCTGTCAGCGCAATTGACTATCCACTCGGCGGGGTTGTTCGGGGGCGCGGGGACATCAGCTGCATCACCACGACGACCCCCACGGGCATCAGCAGCAGGCCCGCCAAACCGCTGAAGCCGACCCCGCTGAGGATCACCCCAGCGCTCGCCCCGCCCAGGGCGCCCATCAGATTCATGACCATGTCCGAGGTGCCCTGGATCCGCGAGCGCGTCTCGGGCGTCCCGGCACGGCTGACCAGTACGGAGCCGGCCACTGTGGAGGCCGACCAGCCCAGGCCCAGCAGGATCAGGCTGGCGATCACCGCGCCTGAGGACTCCGAGCCGAGCAGCGACAGGATCATCGCACCCACCAGCAGGGCCTGGCCCAGCAGCACCGTGGCGCGTGCTCCGATTCGGTCCGCCAGGATCCCGAAGACCGGCGAGAAGGCGTACATCCCGGCGATGTGCAGGCTGAAGGTCAGGCCGATGAGGCTCAGGGCCGACCCGTGATCCCGCAGGTGGACGGGCGTCATGGACATCAGCGAGACCATGACCGCGTGGCTCAGCGCCACCGTGAAGATGGCCTTCCAGGGCCTGCCCGGGGCCGCCGCAGCTCGGCTCTCGCGCGGCGACTGAGGGCCCGATCCGGCGAGGTCCCGTGCCGCGAGCAGCGGATCGGGGCGCAGCCCCACCAGGTACACGATTGCCGCCAGCAGCTGCGCCGTCGCCGTGAACGCGAACGCTCCGGTCAGCGGCGGCATACCCACGGCCTCGCCCACGACCTCACCGGGGCTGAGCAGGTTGGGTCCGGTGACGGCCCCGATCGTGGTCGACCAGACCACCAGAGAGAGATCCCGTCCCCGGCTGCGCGGATCGGCCAGGTCCGTGGCGGCGAAGCGCGACTGGAGGTTCACCGCCTGGGCCGCACCCAGCATCAGGATGCCCACCAGCACGAGCAGCACCGAGCCCAGGGCGGCTGCCGTCACCGCGACGACCGCTCCCGAGGCGGCCGTGACGACTCCCCCGCTCAGGGAGATCCGGCGCCCGCGGGCCTGAGCGAGGCCTGCCAGGGGAAGTGCGAACAGGGCCGCGCCCAGGGTGCTCATGGTGGCCGCCATCCCCGACCACGCCGACGATCCGGCGAGATCGGTGATCAGCAGCGCCCCCAGGCTCAGCGTGGCGCCGGTGCCGAGCCCGGCGAGGACCTGCCCCAGCACGAGCACCAGCAGGATGCGGCGCTGAGCCCTCGACTCGGCTGTCTGCCCGGCGGCCGGATCCTGTGCTGCTGCCATCGCGAGTCCTCCTGACCGTCTTCGGCTGCGGGGTCCGCCGGCCGTCTCCATCCGCTGCATCGCCCGGTAACAGTCCGCGGTGCCGCAGGGCACCATCGTGCCCCGATCCCCCGCTCAGCAGGGCTCTGCGAGCAAATTCGACGGCCGCCGTCGAGCAGATCCTCCACCCCATCGGAACGGACGATCCCAGGTGCCGACGAAGGCCATGACGCACGGGATCGTGCCGCTCCAGCATCAGGAGGTGGACAGGGTGCGCATCGACAGGAAGGCACGGGCTGCCGCGCTCGGACGCCGCCCCGACCAGATGGCGCTCAGCGGACGGGGGATCGCGAGGCCCTCGACCAGCACCCGCACCAGCCGGCCCGCTCGCAGGTCCTCCGCCACGGCGATCGAGCTGAGGCCGCCCGGAGCCGTGCCGGCCATCGTCGCGCTGCGCACGCCCAGGGTCGTCGGCGAGACCACGGCAGGTTCGGCCGTGAGCGGATGACCCGCCCGCAGCAGCGCCTCCTCGAGCGCCCTGCGCGTTCCGCTGCCCGGTTCACGGAGCACGAGCGGTGTGCGGGCGAGCTCGTCAGCGCCCACGGCGGGCCGACGAGCCCACGGATGCGCGGCGTCGACCACGACCTCCACCGTATCCGAGCCGATCTGCTCGCGACCCAGATCCTGCGGCAGATCGGGCGTCTCGATGAACCCGAGGTCCGCGGCTCCCTCGCGCACGGACTCGACGACGGCGCTGCTGTTGGCCGCGCGCAGCTGCACGAGAGGGCCCTCCTGGCCTCGCTGCGCGCGCCAGCGGGCCACCCACGGAGGAAGCAGATGCTCGGCGATGGTCAGGCTGGCCGCGATGCGCAGGGTGTCCGCTCGAGATTCGCGCAGGGACCGAGTGGCCGCCGCGAACTCGTCGGCTGCCGCCAGCAGAGGGGCGGCCCACCCCACCAGCAGCTCGCCCGACGGGGTGAGATGGGATCCCCTGGGCGAGCGCACCAGCAGTGCGAGACCCAGCCGCCTCTCCAGGGCGCGGATCCGCAGGGACAGCGCCTGCTGGCTGACGTCCTGCTGCGCGGCTGCGGCCGAGATGCTTCCGTGCTGCGCGGCCAGCGTGAGGGCGCGCAGGGATTCCAGATCGGGCTCCTCCGCCATGCACCCTCCTCGGCTCGAGGCACAACAATAGCTTGTGACCCGGCCCGCAGATGCCTCTACTGCCGATCACCCGGGGTCGCGACGATGGAGGAATGACACCGCACCAGACCACCGCAGCACCGGCGTCCACCGGCGCCGTGCACTCGCTGGCACCCGGCACCCTGCTGTGCCTTGCCGCCGCCGGGCTGTCGCTCGGACTCGCAGCACTGATGCCGGGGCTTCCCGCTCTGCTGTGCGCCATCGTGCTGGGGATGAGCGCAGCCAACCTGGGTCTGCTCCCCGCTTCGGCCGCCACGGGCATCGCCTTCAGCTCTCACCACCTGCTGCGCGCGGGCATCGTGCTGCTGGGCCTGCAGCTGGTCCTGGGCGACATCCTGGCTCTGGGGGCGCCGCTGCTGGTCGTCGTGCTCGCCGTCGTCGTGGGCGGGATCGCCGGAACGCTGACCCTGGGGCGTGTGCTCGGCGTGCCGGGGCATCTGAGCCTGCTGGTGGCCTGCGGCTTCTCGATCTGCGGCGCCGCCGCGGTGGCCGGGGCCGCTGGGGCGACCGATCCCGACGGCGAGCGCGAGCAGGACACCGTCACCGCGATCGCCCTGGTGGTGCTGTTCGGAACGCTCATGATCGGCATCGTGCCCGTGCTCAGCTCCGCCCTGGGGCTGGAGCCGGAGACGACCGGGCAGTGGGCTGGTGCCTCGATCCACGAGATCGCGCAGGTGGTGGCCGTCGGAGGGATCGTCGGCGGCGGGGCCCTGAGCGCGGCCGTCGTGGTCAAGCTCGCCCGCGTGCTCCTGCTCGCCCCGGTCATCGCGATCCTGAGCCTGCAGCGCCGCCGAGCCCTGAAGGCCGAGGATGCCGACGTATCGCCCGGGGCGCTGCCGCCCGTCGTGCCCTTGTTCGTCGTCGGCTTCCTGGCCATGGTGCTTCTGCGCTCGCTGCTGTCCCTCCCGGAGTCCGTGCTGGCCGGCGCCCAGCTGCTGCAGACCCTTCTGCTGGCCGCGGCGATGTTCGGCCTGGGCTGCGGGGTCCGCTTCCGAGCGCTGGCCGCCGTGGGCGTCCGTCCGTTCGCACTGGCGGCTCTGTCCACCTTGCTGGTCGCCGGCATCGCCGCAGCGGGGATCGCCCTCGCCACCCCCTGACCCCACCCCGCCGAGTGGATACCCAGTTGCGCTCAGAGGCGGAACAGCGCAAGCAGCTATCCACTCGGCGGGGCGAGGGAGGCGGAATCGCTACCTACCATACGTATGGTAGGTTTAAAGCATGACGACGAAGCCCCAGATCCTCGACGCCGCTCTCGACGTCCTGCGCCATGGCCGCTCCCTGACGATCGACGCCGTCGCACTGGAGGCCAAGCTGACCAAGCCCGGCGTCGTGCACCACTTCCCCACCAAGGAGGCGCTGGCCTTCGCGGTGCTGGAGCACCTGCTCGCCCGCTGGGAGGCCGAGCTGTCGGAGCGGGCCGGCGCTGGCGCGAGTCCCGAGCAGCGGCTGCGCGCCTACGCGGAGCTCACGCTGCTCGGCGAGATGGACACCGCCGATCTCGCGCTGTTCGCCGATCCCCGGCTGCGCGAGAAGCTCTCCGTGCGCTGGGGCGAGCGGATGGATGCCTGGTTCGGCTCGCTGAGCCACCCGCGCGCGGCCGCTGTGCGCTACCTCGCCGACGGCGCCTGGATCGACCGCTGCCTGGGGATCCTCCCCCAGGATCACGACCAGCGCGCGGCCGTGCTCGACGTCGCCCTGTCCCTGCTCGAGAAGGAGGCCGACTCATGAGGAAATGGCTCTTCCTGACCCTGGCGATCCTGGTGGAGGTGACCGCCACGCTGTCCCTGAAGGCGGCGCTCGAGACGCCCGCGCTCTACGCCGTGGTGGTGATCGGCTACGCGAGCGCCTTCCTGTGCCTGTTCCAAGCCCTGCGCGAGGGCATGAGCCTGGGCGTGGGCTACGGCATCTGGGCCGCCTGCGGCGTGGCCCTGACAGCGGTCCTGTCCGCCGCGATCTTCGACGAGCCCCTCACCCTGCCCATGGGCATCGGCATCGCCGCCGTGATGGGCGGCGTGCTGCTGGTCGAGCTCGGCTCCCAGGAGGCGCACGAGACCTCGTCGACGGTCCCGCTGGACCTCCTGTCCCCTGACGATCAGCAGAAGGAGGCGACGGCCCCGTGACCATGCTCGCGCTCGCATCCCTCGTCCTGGCGATCCTCTTCGAGGTCAGCGCCACGCTCTGCCTGCGCATGGCCGCCGGCGGCTCCCGACTGTGGTGGCTGGCGATCGGCCTCGGCTACGTCCTGGCCTTCTCCATGCTCTCGCTGACCCTCGCCGAGGGCACGCCGCTGGGCGTGGCCTACGGCGTGTGGGCCGCAGCCGGCGTGGCCCTCACCGCGATCCTCAGCCGCGTCCTGTTCAAGGAGCCGCTCACCCGGGTCATGAGCCTGGGGATCGCCCTGATCATCGGCGGCGTGCTGCTCATCGAACTCGGCGCCGCGCACTGACCTCTCTCCCCGCCGAGTGGATACCCAGTTGCGCTATTGCGCCCGACAGCGCAACTGGGGATCCACTCGGCAGGGAAGGGATGGGGATCAGCTCCAGCCGGTGACCTGGGCGAAGATCAGGAAGCCGATCGAGACCAGCACCCAGACCCCCAGCAGCGGGGCGTAGAAGCGCACCCACCGGTTCCACGGGATGCGCCCGACCACCAGCGCCGCCATGAAGTACCCGGAGGTCGGGTACAGCACGTTCGTCATGCCGTCGCCGGTCTGATACGCCAGCACCGCCGACTGGCGCGAGACGCCCAGGATGTCCGACAGCGGCGCCAGCACGGGCAGAGTCACGAGCGCCTGCCCGGAGCCGGACGGGACGATCAGGTTGAACACCGCCTGCATCAGGAACATCCCGACGACGAACAGCACGGGCGGCAGGAAGCCCACGGACTCCCCCAGCCCGTAGACGATCGTGTCCAGGATGTGCCCGTCCTCGAGGACGATGGCCACGCCGCGGGCCACACCGACGATGAGCGCGCCGGCGAGCACATCGCGCATGCCCTGGTCGAACCCCTCGGCCATCTCGCGGGTCTTCAGCCCCGCGACCAGCCCGACGACGATCGCGGTGAGGATGAACATGCCCGCGAACTCGGGGAAGAACCAGCCCTGGGTGATGATCCCCCACACCAGCAGCCCGGCCAGCGCGAGCAGGGCGACGGCCGCCGCGCGCTGGCGCCCGGTGAAGCGCGGGGTGGACTCCAGGTCCAGGCGATCGCGGTCGCGGATGGTGGTGTCCGCATGACCGTGCAGCACCGAGCGCGTGGGGTCGGCGGCCACGCGGCGGGCGTACCACATCACGTAGGCGATGCCCGTGGCCAGGTAGAAGACGTAGAGCACGATGCGCAGCCCGATGCCCGAGAAGGGCTCCAGCCCGGCGATCTGCTGGCCCAGCCCGGTGTTGATCGGGTTGAGGAAACCTGCGGCGAAGCCCGCGCCCGTTCCCAGCAGCGCGATGCCGGCGGCCACCACTCGGTCGTAGCCCAGGCTGAGGATCAGCGGCATGATCGCCGGGATGTAGACCAGCGAGAGCTCGGGCACGCCGATGAAGCTGGCGATCAGTGAGAAGACCGTCATCAGCACCGGGATCACCACGATCCCGCGCCCGGAGAAGATCCGCGCCACGGCGGCCAGGGCGACGTCGATCAGTCCCGTGCGGCGGATGACCTCGAACATGCCGCCGATCGTGAAGACGAAGAACACGATGGCCCCGGCATCCACCAGACCCCGCGGGATGGCGGTGAGCAGCTGCAGCGCGGTGACCGGCGACTGCTCGATGAACGAGAAGCTGTCCGGGTCCACGACCTCCTGGCCGCCCGGTCCCGCCATCCGCTCGTACTGCCCGGCCGGGACGATCCAGCTGGCGACGGCGGCCAGCAGCGCGAAGACGATCAGGATGACGTAGACATGCGGGAAGCGGTCCCGCGGTGCGGTGGGATCGGCCTCCGCGGAGGCGGGTTCCCCGGCGGGAGAGGTCTCTCGTGAAGCGGCGGGCTCTCCGGCGGATGCGGACGTGGTCATGGGGCTCCCTCGCGGGTCGGGCAGGTTCGTCGCACGCCAGCTGGCAGCGGAGGCGCGCCTGCTTTCGAACCTATGCACCCCGTCGCGGGCACCCCAAGAACGAAGACTCGGTCCGTAACCGGCCTCGCCGACGTGTCACCAACCCGCCGCCCCGGACTCCCGGCGACGAGCCTCCAGTCCCTGGGCGGCCTTCCGAACACGACGAGAAGCACCCCGAACCGAAGAGGGTTCGGGGTGCTTCAGATGCGCTGAGACATCACAGAGTGGAAGCAATGGAGCGTTGTGGGAACAGGCGACCTCGGGTCGAGAGGCTGGTTTCCGCGTGGAATCAAGGGGTTTGCGCGGATGCAGAGTCCGACGGCGAGGCCGACGACCCGTTGATCGGCGCGTCGGCGGAACCAAAGAAACGACCTCGAACACGCCTGACCGACGAGGAAGTGGACGCTATGCGAACAGCCCGCGCACAGGGCATCAGCGTGAACGCCGTGGCTCGTCAGTTCGGGGTGCACCGGGGCACGGTGTGGGCGAAGACGCGGTGATGAACCCGACGGCGACGCGGGAGTTGAACTGACCTCGACCCCCTCGCGCCTCGAATCTCGGCGGGGCGTTCTGCCGCATAAAATCAACGATCTACGGCGTCTAGATTGTGGATAACTTCACCGTAGTACCCCGACATACACGTTGCTTAGCACTTTCGTTAGCACTTTTCAGCACTGCCGGGGCTCCGTGATTCACCGTTCCGAGGCGGCCGTGGGCGGCCCGTAGCGTCGGTATCGGGCGGGAGTGACGCCGACGTGTCGTTGGAAAATTTCCGCGGCGTGGCCTCGGCTGTTCCACCCGACGCGACCTATCGCCACGGTCACGGGTACTTCGGTCTCGCGCAGCAGCCGGGCCAGCTCTGCGACGCGAAGCATCGTGAGGTATCTGTGCGGGGTGCTGCCGTAGGCGTCCTCGAAGACGCGCACCAATTGCTTATCCGATAGGTGCACGTGCTCACAGAGCAGGGCCAGGTTCCACCGCTTCGCTATGTTTCCGCGCAGCAGCGCTTCGACCGCGAGGGCTTCTCTGCGGGCGGGCCGAAACTCTCGCCATCGTGCGGGGCTCTCGACTGATCGCCGTCGCTGATGGACGGGAACGAGCAACGCATCCGGAGCCGCGCGTACGTGCGGAGCGAGCGTGCCCAACAGCATCGAGAGGCGTGCTTGCAGCAGGAAGTACGAGGCCGGGTACTCGCGTCTTTCGTAGAGGGTCGTCATCTCATCGAGCACGAGGATCAGGCGATTGGCGTCCTCACCGTTCACATGGAGCACATGAGCGGCATCCGGAAACAAGGCCCCGGCGTACTGTCTCACGACGTAGCGATCCGCGAACACGTCGGGATGCTGCCAGTAGAGCTGATCGAGCAGGTAGTCCACGTCGACCAAGAGCGTCGTCAGGGTGGCGGTGCCCTCGGGCTCGTAGGTGAAGACAGTACGCGGGGCGATCAGCACGGCGTGACCAAAAGCGATCGGGTGTTGACGCTCCCCGACGGTGAGAACCACCGAGCCATCGCGGACCACGAGGAACGCCACGCAGTCGAAGACGCGCGGGCCGACCTGCTTCCGCAGACTGCCTCGTATCCACCGCGAACGGCTGGAAGAGCGCCGACCCTTTCAGCACTGCCAGTGAAGCCTTGTGTTAGCCGCAGCGTTCCGCTGCCCGCTTCTCGGTGCGGATGAAGACTGGTCATACAACCACGGGTTCACCTCGAAATGAGAGTGCCAGAGGCTCCAACGGTAGTCGCCTGCGCCTTGCTCCATAACTCAGCTCCGTGCGGGGTCGCTCAGGGCGGTGTCGATGGCCTGGAGAGTGCGCACAGTGGTCAGGACATCTTCGGCAGGCAGGTCGAGCGAGCCGAGCAGATCGCGGTACATGCCCCGCACGATCCCCACCGACCGTGCCGCTTCCTCGGTTAGATGCAGGCGTGCCGCGCGGCGGTCCGCCGGGTCGGGGCGGCGCTCGATCTGCCCTTTGGCGATGAGTCCGCGCAGCGCCGTGCTCGCGTTGCTCGATGTCAGCGACAGGCCCGAGGCCAGTCCCGAGGGGGCCACGCCGGGGTTGGCGTCGATGTGCAGCAGCACCAGGCACTCCAACGGTGACAGCGGCGCGACCGCGGGGTCCTGCAACGGGTAGGCGCGCAGCTTCCGCTCGACATGCAGCACCGCGTCCGCGAGCCGCACCAACGGGTCCGCACCGGTTGGTGCCGGCCCGCTCACCGGCTTCTCGTCTGGTCGCATATGCTTATGCTATCATAGCGTTGTTTTCATAACTATAGTTTTAGAAAGAGCCGGGCGGGGATGACCGACACGGGAACAGGGCGACAGGCAGCGGGCACGCCCGTCCAGGCGGCGGGCAAGGCGATCGGTGCGGGACTGTTGTCGACGCTGGCGCTGCTGATGGGGCTCGCCTCGTTCGGGATCGACCTGTACCTGCCGGCGTTCCCGGTGATGACGACGGAGCTGTCGACCACGGCGACCGGGGTGCAGCTGTCGCTCACGGCGTTCCTGATCGGCGCTGGGGCCGGGCAGCTGGTCTTCGGGCCGTGGTCGGATCGCGCCGGCCGGGTGGTGCCGCTGGTGATCGGGGCGGTGCTGTTCGTCGCCGCGAGCGTGACCGCCACGCTCGCAGGCAGTATCGAGCTGCTCGTGGCCGCCCGGCTGGTCCAGGGCCTGGGCGGGGCGGCGGGGATGGTGATCGGCCGGGCGATCATCCTTGACCGTGCTCGCGGCACGGAGGCGGCACGGGCGTTGAGTATCATGATGCTCATCGGCGGGATCGCCCCGATCGTCGCCCCGGTCGCCGGCGGTGCCCTGGTCGGCCCGGTCGGATGGCGGGGCCTGCTCGGGATCGTCACCGGCCTGGGCGTGATCGCCCTGGCATGCGTGCTCGTGTTCGTGCGGGAATCGTTGCCCCGCGAGATCCGCAGAGCCCGTGCGGGCACGGCGCAGCGCGGTGGCTGGCGGGGCCTGGTCTCGCGGGCCTATCTGGGGAACACGGCCGCGTATGCGTTCGGGATGGCGATCATGATGGCCTACATCTCCGCCTCACCGTTCGTCTACCAGGACATGATCGGCCTGAGCGCGGCCGCCTATGGGATCGCGTTCGCGATCAACGCCGTCGGCCTGATGATCGCCACCACTGTCGCGGCCCGTCTTGCCGGTCCCGTCTCGCTGCGCGGGTTGACCCTCACCGGCCTGACGATCAGCCTGGCCGCGGTCGTCGCGATCGTGATCCTCACCCTCACCGACGCACCCGCCGGGTGGCTGATGGTGCCCCTGTTCGTCGCGATCGCCCCGCTCGGGCTGGTGTTCGGCAACGCGACCGCCCTGGCCATGTCCGCCGTGCCCCCGGCCGCGGCGGCGTCGCCCTCCTCGTCCTCCATCTCGCTGGCGAGCGCGTCGAGCTCCTCCATCTGCGCCTCGAACTCCGCGGCGACGCTGATCAGCTCGGCGAGGTTCTCCAGGCGGGACTCGTCCTGCGGGTCGTCGCTGCCCTGCAGCTCGGCGTAGTAGCCGGAGCGGGTGAGGATCGCCTCGAGCAGCTCGGCGGGGCCGTCGCCGCGCTCGGCCATCGCCCGGAGGTCCTCGAGCATCGCCACGAAGGTACGCACGGCGTTCAGCGAGCGGGTCGCGATGCCCGGCGCCTCCTCCGCGCGACGCAGCGCCTCGCCGAAGCTGATCCGGTCCCGCTCGGCGAGCATGGCGATCGCGGCCTCGGCACGGTCGCCGATCCCGCGCTTGGGGACGTTGAGGACGCGGCGCAGGTTGATCTCGTCGGCCGGGTTGGCGAGCACCTGCAGGTAGGCGATCGCGTCCTTGATCTCGCGCCGCTCGTAGAAGCGCGTGCCGCCCACCACGCGGTACGGCAGGCCCACACGGATCAGCTGGTCCTCCAGCGCCCGGGACTGGGCGTTGGCGCGGTAGAAGATCGCGATGTCCCCGGCACGACGGCCGTCGTCCACGAGCGCGTCGATCTGACGGCCGATGTAGCGGGCCTCGGACTGCTCGTCGTCGGCGACGTAGAGAGTGATCTGCTCCCCCTCGCCCTGGTCGGTCCAGAGGTTCTTCTTGCGGCGGCCCTGGTTCTCCTCGATCACCGCGTTCGCGGCGGTGAGAATGTTCTGGGTCGAGCGGTAGTTCTGCTCCAGCACGATGGTGCGCGCGGAGGGGAAGTCCTGCTCGAACTCGATGATGTTGCGGATCGTCGCACCGCGGAAGGCGTAGATCGACTGGTCGGAGTCGCCCACCACGGTGAGATCGGCGCGCGGGTCCTCCCCCACCAGCTCCCGCACCAGCTGGTACTGGGCGGTGTTGGTGTCCTGGTACTCGTCCACCAGCAGGTGGCGGAAGCGGCGCCGGTAGCCCTCGCGGATCGCGGGGTTCTCGCGCAGCAGCGCGACGGTCAGGCCGATCAGGTCGTCGAAGTCGACGGCGTTGGCCTGGCGCAGGCGCTCGGTGTAGTTCGTGAAGATCTTCGCGAGCGTCTTCTCGAACGGGTTCTTCGCGCTCTCGGCCTGATCGGCGAAGTCGATCGGGTCCACGAGGTCGTTCTTCAGCGTCGAGATGCGGGAGGCGAGCGCGCGGGGGGCGTGCTTCTTGGTGTCGAGCTGGAGGTCCTTGGCGATCGTAGTGATCAGGCGCAGCGAGTCGGCGCTGTCGTAGATCGTGAAGGAGCTCTTCAGCCCCGCCGCTGCGGCGTCGCGGCGCAGGATGCGCACGCAGGCGCTGTGGAAGGTGGAGACCCACATCGAGCGGGCGGCGGGGCCGATCAGCTCCTCGACGCGCTCGCGCATCTCGGCGGCGGCCTTGTTGGTGAAGGTGATCGCGAGGATCTCGCCGGGCAGCGCCTCGCCGGCGCGCAGCAGGTGGGCGATGCGGCGGGTGAGCACGCGGGTCTTGCCGGAGCCGGCGCCGGCGACGATCAGCAGCGGGCTGCCCCGGTGCTCGACCGCCTCGCGCTGGGCGGGGTTCAGGCCGTCGACGAGCTCGGCGAGGGCGGGTGAGTCCGCCGGGACCCGCCGACGGGACGGCGCCGGGG
>ENA-OOKA01000058-OOKA01000058.1-human-skin-metagenome-genome-assembly--contig:-NODE-58-length-38779-cov-7.641953_pt1 | contig 38779 bp, 38 predicted proteins | sample MGYA00248825_ERZ500995 | MGnify/ENA primary metagenome ERZ500995 (study PRJEB25958, sample SAMN03398540) | human skin metagenome | study: EMG produced TPA metagenomics assembly of the Human Skin...
AGATCTTTGGCATGACTTCCATCCTTCCTGGAACTTATCCAGTCGTGAAGTCAACTAAACCCTCAGCAGTCCCGAGCGTTCTTTTCGGGGTTCACACACCTCCTGGTCGACGAGGCGCATCACGCGCCAGCGCGAACGTGGGCGGAGATCATCAGTGCCTTCGGTGAGCGCCCCGTCTTGCTGTTCACTGCGACGCCCTACCGGCGTGACGGACTGACGTTGCCGGGACGAGTGATCTTTCGTTTCCCGCTCCGGGAGGCACAGAAAGAGGGTTACTTCAGCACGATTGACTTCACGGCCGTCCTTGACCTGGATGACGATGACGAAGCGCTCGCCAGGGCCGCGCTGTCCCGGCTTCGTAGCGATCTGGACGCCGGGCACGAACACCTACTCCTGGCGCGGGTCGGGACGAAGCCTCGAGCCGACGAGATCCAAGCGCTGTACTCACGGCTCGCTCCCGAGTTCGCTCCAAAGGTGATCTACGACTCGCTACGGGCGAGCGAACGTGACGCGGCGATCCGAGCCATGCGGGAGCGGTCCAGTCGCGTGATCGTCTGCGTCGACATGTTGGGCGAAGGTTTCGACCTCCCCACGCTCAAGGTCGGAGCGTTCCATGACACGCATCGATCCCTGAGCCCGATGGTTCAGCTCATCGGCCGCCTCGCCCGTACCTCATCTCCGGTCACGATCGGAACCGCGAGCGTCTTCATCCGCCAGGACCCGAAGCAGGCGCTCTCGCCGTTGCGTTTTCTCCTGCGCGAGGATCCCGACTGGGACAAGGTCCTCAGCGACATTACAGAACGTGCGACCGAGCGAGCTGACGAGATCAGCGAGTTCGAGGCTTCGTTCGCCGACAACCCGCCTGACGTGCCTGTTGGCCTACTGGAACCGAAGATGAGCGCTCGCGCCTTCGCGACGACGACCGTGGACTGGGACCCGCTGGCGGCCCGTGCCGTGTACGGCGACAGGATCTTGGACGGCCTGATTAGCGTCAACCGTGATGACACCATCGCCTGGTTCGTGATCGAGACGGTCTCCGATCTCCGCTGGGGCGACATCCCATCCCTGCGAGCCACTGACTACACGCTCGTCGTGCTTTTCCTCGATCGGACGCAAGGCCTCCTCTACGTCCACTGCTCGGACACCAAACGCAGCCTGGACGATCTCGTCGAGGCAGTGGTCGGGCATGAACCGGCGCCGGTCAACGGCTACGACACCTTCAAGGTCTTTGCAAAGCTCGACCGCCTCGTCCCGACGAACATCGGGCTCCTCGATGCTCGGGATCGGGACAAGCGCTTCTCCATGCACGTGGGAAGCGATGTCGAGACAGCACTGACAGAAGCTGAACGTACCCACAAAGCCAACACACACGTCGCAGCCAAGGCAGTCCAAGAGGGAGAGCGCGTCACGATCGCAGCGGCGCTGTCCGGGAGATTCTGGTCGATGCGAACGGCGTCGAACCTTGCGGAGTGGCGACGGTGGTGTCGCGATCAGGGAGCGAAGCTGCGGGACAGGTCTGTTGACGTCCGCTCGCTGTTCCGCGACATGATCATCCCTGTCGACGTCAAGGAGCGGCCTCCGTACCCGTTCCTCGCGGTCGAGTGGCCATGGGAGCTCTACGTCCGCGCTGGAACGTCCTCACGCGTTGTCTTCAACGCCAACGGCGTTCCACTGACTGATGCCGGGTTGAGGATCGACGATTACGGAGTCGACGGCCCACTCCGTTTCTCAGTCGTCACACCTACGTGGGAGCTTCCGTACGAGGGGCGGTTCGGTTCGACCGGTGTTCACTACCGTGCACTGGGTGACGATGCCACGGTCGAGGGAGGGCGCGGATCGACAGCGCCTCTGTCGACCTGGTTGAACAACCACAAGCCCACGCTCCTTCTCTCCGGCGACCGGCTGATCACCGGCGATGACCGGCTGCTCGCGCCGCGAACCGAGCTTCCGCCATACCCCCGCGACCACCTGCGTTCTCTCGACTGGGCCGCCGGAGGTGTGAACATCGCGGTCGAGTCGCAGGGCCTCGATCGCAGAGCCGACTCGATCCAGGCTTTCATGGCGCGCTACCTCGGTGAGAACCAGACCTTTGACGTCCTCATCGACGATGACAGGTCGGGTGAGGCGGCCGACCTCGTCGGCATCCGAGTCGATGGAGGAGATCTGCACGTCACGCTTGTGCACTGCAAGTACTCCTCGAAACCAGATGCAGGATCCCGCCTAAAGGATCCTTACGAAGTCTGCGGCCAAGCGATGCGCGGCGCGCGATGGCGAGACAACGCAGCGTTGCCACTCCTCGAACACCTCGATCGCCGGGCTGTCGGATATACGCGCCGCTTTGGAGGAACGGCGTTCGAAATCGGGGATCGTGAGATGCTCTTCCGGATCAGGCAGCAGGCGTCGCTGCTGTTTCCGCGGTTCACGACAATGATTGCCCGGCCAGGCCTGAGCATCGGGTCAGCCAGTGACGAGCAACTACGGCTCATCGCTGGTGCCGCCTCATACGTGCAGACCGTGACCAAAGGTGGGTTTGAGGTCTACGGATCGGACTGATCGCGCAGAACTATCGCCCGTGGGTGTCCCGCGTCCGCACTCCGACAGACAGCAGATGGTTACGGACTGTGCCGGCCGAGAACCCCAAGCGCGTGCCCACGCGCTCTAGCGACTCCCCGGCTGCATAGAGACGAGCCATCTCGCGTACTGTGTCGTCCGAGGGCGTAGCGCCGCGCAGGCGTACGCCACGCGCCCGCAGGAGCGTTGCCAGCCGCTCGCGACCGATACCGAGATCGTTCGCTATCTCTCGCAGGGTGCCACCGGCTGCGTACCTGTTCTCCGCCGAGGTCAGCAGTTCCTCGCTGACCCGAGTCTGCTGGCGGACATGGGCGCGCTCCTGGGATGGGCTCAGGGCACGACGACGGATCATGCGATGCATCGCGGTCATGCGAACCAGCGCCGGGGCGGGTTTCGACAAGCCTCCCGCTAGCTCCACCGAGAAGTCCGGAACTGCCCCGCCCGAGTGCGGGGCAGTTGTGTTTGTGCGGTGATATCCGGTGGGGCCTTGACACCGGTGTGTGCGCGGACGCTGGCCGTGGGTCCGCAGGTTGTGCAGGCGGCGTTCCCACCGTCGTCGGTGGCGATGCGAGTGAACAGCGCCCGGTTGTGTATTCGCCTTCCCGAGGTCAACACGTCAGGTTGTGTGTACGGGCTGTTTGAGGCGGACGAGTCAGGACAAGACGGCGATGGCCTCGACTTCGATGAGGAGGTCTGGTTCTCCGAGTGCCGAGACTCCGAGCAGGGCGATGGGGCGGACGAGATCGAATCCCAGTCGTTGTGCAGCGCTGACGGCTCCTTCGCGGAGTTGAGCCATCGTGCTGGGTTCATAGTCAACGATGTAGATGGTCAGATTCGCGATGTCGTCGAAAGACCCACCTGCCGCGGTGATGGCTGCGTGCAGATTGACGTAGACCTGCTCAGTCTGAGCGGCGAGATCTCCGTCGCCGACGGGCCGGCCCTGAGCGTCGTCTGCGACGATGAGGTCATGCGTATTGAACGAGTGGTCCCGAATCTGACGGTCTCCGACCTTCCTACAGCGGTGCGGGAGCATTCTGCCGTACTCGGGCTGCGTGTAGTCATGGATCACGGATGGATCATCACACTCGGTGATGACGAAAGTCACCAGCTCAGTCTGATGACCCAGGACGCCACCGCCAAGGTCAATCCGGACGTCTCCATCTTCGTCGACGATGTGCGTGAGGCGCTCGACCGGGTGAGGAAGGCCGATCTGGACGTCGTGCACCCGCTCACGGATGAGCCATGGGGTGTGACGCGGTTCTTCTACCGCTCCTCCGACGGTCGCGTCGTCAATGTCGGAATGCACACCACGGTGGCCTGAACCCGGACACGCCGGATCGTACCCGCAGCTGCTGCTTCGGACCGTCGAAGCGAGCATACGGAACCTCGATCTGCCGATTGCGTCTGTGCGGGCGGGGCCGGAAACGCTCTGGATCCCCAGGGCTGATCAGCAGACCTCCGGCTGCACCTGATTCGGCGAGCGTCCGGGGAAGCAGGCACGCCGTGAGGTGAGGAATTACGGACGGCAGCGTCGGTTCTCCTCGACGGAGAAGGCTACGCGACGAATCCCTGGTGCTCGGCGACGGTTTCGCCGTTGACCACCACGCGCACGGTCGTGGGCCCGAAGACGCCCTGGCCGATGATCGCCCGCACCTCCGTCCCGGTGCTCAGAGTGCCCACGAGTTCGCACTCGCCGCCGAGGGAGGCGTGCTCGGCGAGGACGGTGTCACCCTCGAGGAGCTGCCAGGTCGCTCTGATCGCGCCCGTCCTGCCCTGCACTCGCACCGGTCTGCCGTCGACTGTCGTGTTCACGTCATCGCCGAAGAGTCCCATGGCGCGATCGTACAGCGCACCGATCGCCCTCGATAGGGGCTTAGGGACCCGGGCTCACCCCTGGTCGGCGCCCGGGACCGTGACGGTGCCCTCCGCCCCGTAGGACAGGGTGTTGACGAGCCACGCCCCCTCGACGAGGATCACCTCGATCGCGGCCTGCTCGATGCCGGTGTCCTCCGTCTCGCAGCCGAGGTCGAAGACGTATCCGGCGATCCCGTCGTGGGTGCCCTCGACGGCGACGTCGACCCGGTCCTCGATCGCGGCTGCGGTCCCGGTGACCGTGCACGCGGCGTCGATGGGATCGACGGTGCCGCCGCCGGTGATGATCTGGGACGCCCGCTGCGGCCCGTACTGGAGGAGCTCCCCGCCGGAGAAGAACCGCGCCTCGGCCGACTCCTGCGTCTCGCTGCGGGTGTAGTCCGCGGCGACGGAGCGCGCGGCCGTGTCCGGCTCCTCGCTCGCCTCCGCGGTGGTGTAGTCGGACGGCGCGGTGGCCGCGCCGGTTCCCGTTTCGGGGACCGCGACCCGGTGCTCGGGCTGCTGGCCGCCTCCGGAGCATCCGGCGAGCACGAGAGCGGCGATCAGGGCGAACCCGCCCGTCGCGCGACGGGTTCGACCCGCCGGTCCCCGTGCCACCGGTCTCACCGCTGGTACCGCAGCTCGCCGGTGGGCGCGATGACGATGTGGGGGCTCCGGTCCTCGTCGAGCCAGGAGGTCGTGGTCCCCATCTGGGCCGAGGTCACCGACACGCATCCTGCCGTGGAACCAGCGCCGTTCGTGTGCATGAGCACGCCCGAGCCCTTGCCGCGGATCCGCTTCTTGTTGAAGTCGATGGCGATGGCGAGGTTGAACTGGGGCGTCTCGTAGAGCGACCCGGGACGCGGCGAGGGGCACGACGCCGAGGGGGAGCGGAGGTGCTTGTTGTAGTCGGCGGACCGGACGTCGGAGCACCAGTGGTTGTAGTTCGACCGGGTCATCCGCTCGTACCGCAGACCGGTTCCCGCAGGCTTCGCGTCGCGGCCGAAGGCGTAGTCGAGGCTGAAGTTGCCCATCGGGGTCGTCCCGGTGCCCTCGTGGTTCGTCCAGGCACGCGGATCGAGCCCGGAGTAACCGAAGCGGGCGTTCCACGAGGCGCCGACCTTGTGCCAGCTGCGGTCGCTGCGCAGCTCCCAGCGCTCGACCGTGCCGTAGGAGGTGGCGCGCTTGGTCGCGTGGGCGATGACGAGCTGGCTCGTCCCGGTCTTGGGCGTCACGCCGTGAGGGAGCCCGGTCGACGGGGTGGATCCGACGATCTTCGTGCCGCCCTGGAACCGCTGCTGCCAGCGTCCGTCGTGGCGCAGCTGCTCGGCACCCGTCGGGTAGCCCCACGAGCCGCGCTCGTATCCGGCCTTGCCCCAGGCGGTCCGCATGCCGCCCCAGGTCGCATGCGCGCCGGAAGCCGGCGACCAGTGGATCTGACCGCCCTGGAACCACTGGTAGCAGCCGCCGCCGGTGAGCCCGCAGCGCTCCGCGGAGGTCGGGTAGCCGAGCGTCCCGCGCTCCCAGTCGTGGGATCCCCACTCGGAGCGGACGGCGCCCCATGTCGGATGGGCGCCGGTGGCCGGTGACCAATGGATCGAACCGCCCTCGAAGTGCTGGTACGCACTCCCCGGCAGGGGACGCTCCTCGCCGGTCGGCCTGCCCAGGCGTCCGTTCTCCCCGCCATGGGCCCGCCAGGCATTGCCGATGCCGCCGGACACCGTGAAGCCGTTCGACACGGCGAAGGGGTCGACCGGGGGTGCGGAGTCGGGAGCAGGGGTCTCCGGAGCGGACGGCCGAGGTTCGGGAGTGGCGGGTGTCGAGGGCTCGGGTGCCGGCTCGGTGGTGACCGCGTCCTCCTCCGGTGCGGACGGCCGCGGCGATTCCGAAGGAGCGGGCGACTCGGTCGGGGAGTCGGTCCCAGAGCGGTCGGCGGTCGGGGAGACGACGAAGGCGACCGCGACCGGAACGTGCCCGTCGGCGGAGATCTCGATGCGGTGGGAGCCGAGGTAGTCCTCGTCCTCGCCGCCCCCGTAGGCGGCCGGGACGGTCGTTGCGAACGAACCGTCGGCCTCCGCGCGGACGGTGGTCCGGAACTCGCCGAGGGCGTCCGCGTCCGCTGGTTCGACGTCCTCGCCCGGAGCCGAGGGGCCCTGGGAGGGTGCAGCGGTGTCGTCCGGAGCGGTGGAGAGGCTCTCCTCCGACAGCGGCGCCGAACCGCCCGGCTCGGCATCGGCGACGATGCCGGGGGCGACGGTGACGGCGGCCTCCGAACGGGGGTCGAGCCCGGAGCCGGTAAGCTCCGCCCCGGATTCGAGGAACGATTCGAGGTCGATCTCCTCGGCGATCTCGACGGTGAGGGTCGCCGGTTCCGCAGCCGGCCGGTCGGTGCCGTTCGCCACCGCGAGGGACGGAGTCGAGACGAGGACCGCCGACGCGAGAACGGAGGCGAGGAGGGGACGGAGTCGGGGCCTCGGCAGGCCTTCTCGAGCAGCGGGCGCCGGGAAGCGCTCCGGAGACGGAACGGTCGATCGGATTCGGGACCGACCTGTCCCATACCTTACTTGACGGTTTTCGGATCGTGGACCTCGTCGACTCGGAGTCGCGCGGGGGTGATCCGCTCTGCTGCCGGGGCCTGCTCAGCGGCTCTCGCCGGCCGCGTGGTCGAGGAGGTGAGAGGCGACCGCTGCCGCGGCGCCGGCCACGTCCCGGTAGCCCGGGAAGGCGTTGACGTCGACGACGACGGGTCCGTGGGGGCCGAGCACGACGTCGACGCCGGCGAGGTGCATGTCGAGTCCGGCGGTCGCCCGGCGTGCGAGGGCGGCGAGCGTGTCGTCGACCGTGAACGGGGTGCCCTCGGTCGTGTGCTCATGGGTGAGGGTCGAGGCCTTGAGCAGCCCGCTCACCCAGTCGCCTGCGAAGTAGAGCTTCCGGTCGATGCCGTCGTGCGGGATCCAGTCCTCGACGAGGTACGGCCCGTCCATCGGCGCGGACTCGGGCAGCGGATCCGGCAGCACGCCGCGACCTCGCCCCGCTCCGTGGACGGCCTTGACGACGACTCTGCGGTCACGGGAGTTCTCGAGCACCTCGGCCCAGGTGGTCCGCACGTCCCCTCGCGGAGCGGGCATCCCGGCTGCGCGCAGCGCACGGTGCGTCGTCGCGCGGTCGTGCAGGTTCGTCACCCCGCCCCAGGGATTGCACAGGGGGATGCCCGCATCGGCGATGGCGGCGAGGATGCCGTCGAGGCGGTGCGACAGGCCCCGGTGGACCACGAGACGCGCGCCGCCCAGGTCGGTGGGAACGACCTCCTCGTCGTGCGGCAGCAGGACGCGGCAGCGCGCGCCCGAGGCCTCGAGGACCTCGATGGTCTCAGCGATGACGGTCCCGGACTTCGGCTTCTTCCCGACGAGGAAGACGAGGGTGTGATCCATGCTTCATCTCACCATATGAAGATGAGGCCGATTCTCATATGACCTCTCCTGCATCTCATGGCTGGCTGCTGCTCCCGGCGCTGCCCGGCGTCCTGGGGCGAGTGCAATGGCCCGGCTTCGCGACCCTAGGATGGACCCATCCCATCCCACCGGCAGGCAGGACGCCCATGAGCGAGAAGCAGTCAGCAGTCCGCGCGCGCGGAGGGATTCCGCAGGTGCAGGGCGCGTCGTGGTGGCGGGACATGTGGAAGCCGTTCTGGGCGATCCCCGTCGCCTGCGTTATCGGCGCGATCGCTCTCGGCACCGTCCTGCCCATGCTCGACGGGATCCTGTCGGAGAAGATCGACTTCGTCTTCCAGGGCGGCCCGGAGGGTGCGCGCGGACTCCTCGGGACGATCGCCACCGGGATGATCTCGATGACGAGCCTCGTCTTCTCGGTCACCATGGTCATCCTCCAACTCGCGAGCAGCCAGTTCACCCCGCGTGTGCTCGGCGGGTTCCTCGACAGCCGCGTCACCCAGGGCACCCTCGGAGTCTTCACCGCGAGCTTCGTCTACGCCCTTACCGTCACGCGCTCCGTGCGCGGCGACTACGGCGACACCGGGACGTTCGTCCCGCAGGTGTCGGTGACCGTGGCCTTCCTCCTCGTCCTCGCGAGCGTCGGGTTCTTCCTCGCTTTCATCCACCACATCACCTCCTCGATCCAGGTGTCGCAGGTGATCTCCCGGATCGGCGACCGCACGCTCGCCCTCGCCGACGACATGTATCCCGTCACCGCCGACGAGGACACTCTGACGATGGGCCCGACGTGGTCCCCGGACCCGGGGACGCCCCGCGTCGAGGTCTTCACCGAGACCCGACACGGGATGATCACCTACGTCGACTACGCCGGCCTCATCCGGTTCGCGCAGCAGCACGACGTCGTCATCACCATCGACCGCCCGGTCGGGGAGTTCCTCACCGAGGGCCAGGGGATGCTCCGGGTGTGGGGGACCGACGCGCTCGAGGACGGTGCCACGGAGACGCTCTTCTCCCACATCGGGCTCGGCGCCGAGCGGGAGATGTGGCAGGACGTCGCCTCCGGCATCCGACAGCTCGTCGACATCGCCGATCGCGCGCTGTCCTCGGGCGTCAACGATCCGACGACCGCGGTGCAGTGCATCGACGAGCTCCATCGCATCCTCCGCCGACTCGTCGGCCGGCGGTCCCCGAGCCCGTACATCGCCGATGACGACGGAGTCGTCCGGATCGTCCACCACCCCCAGTCGATCGACGGGCACATCCGGCGCGCGGTCGAGGAGATCGCCCACTATGCGGTCGACGCGGTGCCGGTTCCGGATCGGCTCCGCGACATGCTCGCCGATCTCTCGGAAGCGTCGGACGACCGCTACCTCCCGGCGATCGAGCGGGCCAGGGAGCACGTCGACGATCGATGCGGCAGTCCGAGGGGCGGACTCGCATGAACGCCCTCGACCACATCCCGCCGGTGACGTGGGCCGGCGTCGGCCTCGGTGCCGCGGTCATCGCCGGCGGATTCCTCCTCGCTCTCCTGCTCCGCGTCCTCATCCGGCAGCTCCTGCTCTGGCGCGGTCGCGGCCCGGCATCGGCCGATGTGTTCGGTCGCCTGGCCGGCTGGATCGTCATCGCCCTCGGGATCCTCGCGGCCCTCACCATCATCTTCCCCAGCGTCAGACCGGTGGACGTCCTCGGCGGCGTCGGTGTCGTGTCGATCGCGGCCGGCATCGCCTTCCAGACGGTGCTCGGCAACATGTTCGCCGGCATCGTGCTCCTCGCCCGCGACAAGTTCCGGGTGGGCGACCAGATCGCGATCGAGGACCACCGGGGCACGATCGTGTCGATGGGCCTGACCTCGAGCGCGATGCGGACCTTCGACGGTCGTCTCGTGCTCGTCCCCAATGCGGAGCTCCACTCGAAGATCATCACCGTGCAGACCGGCTTCGAGGAGGTCCGCACCTCGGTGGCGGTCGATGTCGACGACGCCGTCGACCTCCGGGCCGCGACCCGGATCGCGGAGGACGCGATGTGTGCGACCCCCGAGGTGCTCGAAGAGCCGCCGCCGCAGGCCCTGCTCTCCGAGATCGGGACGACGACGGTGCGGATCGAGTTGCGGTTCTGGTCGGGTGCGACCCAGCTCGAGACGAAGCTCGCCTCGCATGAGGTCATCGCTGATGTGCTGGCGGCCTTCGCCGCGCACGGGATCGCGACGGGCTCGGACGTGCTCGTCGTCGAACCGGGCTCGACGCTCCAGCGCATCCTGCGCGACGAAGCCGACGGGACGACCGTGAGCCCGGGCCCGCGTCCCCGCGGGGACGCTGCGGCGGACGCGCAGGACTGACCCTCAGCCGGGAATCCCGATCCGCAGCCCGCCCTTCCGCGCGTGGACGGTGAGGTAGACGAGGCCGTCCGGGCCGGAGCGGAACCCCCGCTCGCTCAGCCGGGGGAGGAGGACGAGGTCGCCCGCGGCGAGTGCGATCTCCTTCCCGCCGCCGGTGAGGGTGCCGCTGCCGCGGACCACGTGGACGAGGACGTCGAGGTCGGGGCCCCGGTGCTCGGTGATCCCGTCGCCGGCGGGCAGCGCGACGAGGTTGGAATCGAGTCCGCGGTGCGGGTCGTCGATCCGCCATACGGCACCGCCGTCCCCGGAGTCGAGCGCGGCCCGGGCCGCGTCGAGCGTGTTCGTCAGGACGTGCGGGCGCCCTCGGTCGGCGCGGTCGTTCTCACTCATGGTCGAAGTATCCCCATCGATCCGGCCGCGCGGAAGCCCCCGCTGTCCCCCTCAGCCCGCGGCTGTGCCCGTATCCGCGGCGCTCACCTCGGCGAGCCAGTTACCGAGGTCGAGGGGGCGCAGTCCGAGCACCGCCTGCGCGCTCGTGTCCTCGGTGATGACCGTGCGGTCCTGCGTGCCGAGAGCCTGGTAGAGGCCGACGACGGGCTCCGCGGCCGCAGGTCCGAGCAGCGGGGAGATGAGATCGCCGAACGCCGCGGGCGCGATCGCCTCGTACCGGACGGGCCTCCCGTGGTGGGCGCCGAAGGCCGCGGCGAGATCCGGTCCGGTGAGCGCCGGCAGCGCTCCGACGCCGACCGTGCCGGTGATCCGCGGGTCCACGAGGAGGCGCGCGGCGGCTGCGGCGACCTCGGCGTGGGAGCTCCACGAGACGGCATGGTCCGCCGCGAGGGGGTAGCGCAGCACTCCCTCCTCGGTCACGGGGCCGGCGACCACCGGGAGCAGGAGGTTCTCGAGGAAGAGGCGCGGGGCGACGATCGCGAGTGCGGTGCCGGTCTCCCCGAGACCGCGGATGAGCGTCATGATCGGGCTGTCGTCGGGCGCCTGGAGCGGTGAGCCGGGTTCGTCGACGATCCGCCCGCTCGTCGACACGACGACCCGCGCGGGGCGCGTCTCGCGGACGGCGGCGACGATCGACTCCGCGCAGGCGGACTGGAGCTCGGCCGGTCCGAGGGGGAGGTGGGCGAAGACTCCCTGTGCGCCGCGGTAGAGCCGGCTGAGCGCGCGGGGATCGGTGAGGTCGGCGGCCGCCGCAGCGGCCCCGGCCGGCAGGGGTTCGGGGGACCGGGCGACTCCGGTAACCGGGTGGCCCTCCCGGAGGAGGGCGTCGAGGACAGGGGCTCCTTGGGCGCCGGTGGCGCCGTGCACGATGTATGTCATGCCTCCATTAGTGCATATGATGAACTGGTTACATCAACTGCACTACTGGCGTTCGGAGCTCATTGTGACAGACGACACATCTGCTGACCTGCCCGACTGCGGGGTCGCGCGGTTCCTGATCCTGCTCGACGGCCCGTGGGCGACCCTCATCGTCCGCGAGCTGCTCCACGGGCCGCGGCGCTTCAGCGAGCTGCGCGCCGGTCTGCCGGGGATCAGCGCCCACACCCTGACGAACCGGCTGCGTCGGTTCGAGAAGCACGGGGTGGTCACGCGCACGGCCTACGCCGAGATCCCGCCGCGCGTGGTCTATGAACTCACCGCGCTCGGGGAGGAGCTCCGCCCGGTGCTCGGGGCGATGGACGCCTGGGGAACCGCTGCGCCGCGCTCGGCGTTCGTCGCCGACTGACCCGTCCCCACGCGACCGGTCCCCGGATCCCGCCCGGCCGCTCCCCGGTGCTCAGCGCCCGGCGACCGGCGGGGAGAACCGGAACCCGTGGTACCCGCACAGGGCGATCGCATCGCAGTAGGCGATGTACGTGTCCGAGCCTCCCGGGAAGGGGAGGAACCTCCGCGGCTTGCCGGGGATGTTCGCACCCCGGTACCACGACGCGGCCTCGGAGAACAGCGTGAGATCGGCGAGGTCGTCCGTCGTTGCGACCCAGTTGTCCTGGGCCTCGGGCCGGGCCTCGACCCGGTCCTGGCCCCGCTCGGTCATCGTGCGGATGAGCCCGGTGACGTAGTCGACGTGGTACTCGATCGACGTCGTCATGTTCGTCAGCACGGACGGGCTCTGCGGCCCGGTGATGAGGAAGAGGTTGGGGAAGCCGGCGGTCATGAGGCCGAGGTACGTCCGGGCACCCCCCTCCCACTCCTGGTTCAGGGACGTGCCGCGGGCACGGATGTCGATCCGGGAGATCGCTTCGGTCATCGCATCGAAACCGGTCGCGAGGACGATGACGTCGGCGGAGCGCTCCTCACCCCGGCGCGGATGCCGTCGGCGGTGATCGCCTCGATCGGGTGCTCATTGAGGTCGACGAGCGTGACGTTCTCCGCGCTGTACACCTCGAAGTATCCGGTGTCGACGCACAGCCGCTTGACGCCGATGGGGAAGCTCCGGGGCACGAGGAGCTCGGCAACCTCGGGGTCGTCGATCCGGTCGCGGATCTGCTCGTGGGCGAATGCGGCGACCGCGTCGTTCGTCTCCCGGCTCAGGAGGGTGTCGCTGAACGTGCTCGTCAAACCGAGGCCGCCGTAGTCCCAGCGCTCCTCGAGCGCCGCCCGTCGCTGCTCGGGGGTGAGCTCCCCGAACACCTGCGGCTCTCCGCCGCGGGTGGTGAATCCGAGTCGTGAGGATCGGTCGGCCGCACGGATCTGCGTGTAATCCTCCTTGATCCGCTGCCGGTCGTCATCGGTGAGGTCCCGGTTGTGTGCGGGGATCGCGAAGTTCGGGGTGCGCTGATACACCGTGAGCGAGGCGACCTCGGCGGCGATCGCGGTGATGATCTGGATGCCGGACGATCCGGTTCCGATGACCGCGACGTCCTTGCCGGTGAGGTCGGCGTCATCCGGCCAGTTCGCGCTGTAGAGGATCTCCCCGGTGAAGTCCTCGGTCCCGGGGAACTCCGGCTGCTTCGGCACGGACAGGCAGCCGGTGGCGAGGACGACGAAGCGGGCGGTGACCTCCGTCCCGGTGTCGGTCGAGACCGTCCACAGGCCGTCGTCCTCGCACCAGTCGAGCGTGCTCACCCGGGTGTCGAAGGTGATATCGCTCCGTAGGTCGAAGCGGTCGGCGACGTGCGACGCGTAGGCGAGGAGCTCGGGCTGGGCGGAGTAGCGCTCGCTCCAGTCCCACTCCTGTTCGAGCGCCGGGTCGAAGCTGTACGAGTAGTGCTCGGATTCGATGTCGACCCGGGCCCCCGGGTAGCGGTTCCAGTACCGCGTGCCCCCGACGTCGCCGCCGGCCTCGAACGCGTGCACGCGCAGCCCCTGCCCGCGCAGGGTGTGGAGCTGGTGCATCCCGGCGAACCCGGCGCCGACGACGACGGCGTCGAAGTCGGGTCGCGGTGCGTCCGGCTGCGCCTCCGGCGCGGGGGCGGCGGTCGGCGCATCATGGGATGCGGCGGTGGTCGCGGTCATCGGCGAGCACGTCCTCTCGGTCGGTCTGGTTCGGCGCGGCGGTTCAGGCGGAGGCGGGGGAGTGAACGGTGACGCGCTCCGCGATGCGCTGCACGACGCGGTCGATGCCCCGCGCGTATCCCGGCAGCAGGTTGGCCATCTGGAAGAACGCGTGCATCTGGCCGGCGGTGACCTCCATGGTGACGTCGACGCCGGCGGCGGCGAGCCGGTCGGCGTACTCGCGGCCCTCGTCGTGGAGCGGATCATGCTCGGCGAGGTAGACGAAGGCCGGTGGCAGACCGGTCAGGTCGGGGTGGCGCAGCGGCGAGGCATCGGGATGCTCCCGGGCCTGCGGGTCCGGTGCGTAGTGGCCCCAGAACCACTCCATCGTCGCCCGCGAGAGGAGGAGCTGGTTCTCCGGGTCGTGGTAGGAGGGCCGGTCGAGGCCGCAGTCGGTGACCGGGTAGACGAGGATCTGCTCGTCGATGGTCGGTCCGCCGCGGTCGCGGGCCCGCTGGGCCATCACCGCCGCGAGGTTGCCGCCGGCGCTGTCGCCGGCGACGAGGAGCGGCGCCCCGGGCGGGGCGAGGTCGTCGCGGTGCTCGTCGACCCAGGTCAGCGCCGTCCAGGCGTCATCGACGGCGGTGGGGAACCGGTGCTCGGGCGTCTTGCGGTAGTTGACCATGACGACGGTGCACCCGGCCCGGTCGACGAGGTGCCGGGCGACGGTGTCGTACTGGAGGTCGATGTCGGAGAGCACCCAGCCGCCGCCGTGGTAGTAGACGAGGATGGCGCTCGGCGTGCCCGACGGGGAGAGCACCCGGACGCGGAACGTCCCGCCGTCCTCGCCGGTGAGCTCGATCTCGCGGGTCTCGCCGACCTCCGGCCCGCGCCCGCTCATCGCGGCGAGGGAGGGCCCGGAGAGCCGGGCGATCGCGGGGGTGGTCTCATGGGTGGCGGGGCTGCCGGCGGCGGCGAAGGCGGCGACCAGCTGCTGCGACTCCTCATCGAGTGACATGCATCACTTCTATCGGGGTGCGGCAGAGGCCGTCAAGGACCCCGGCGGGTGCCGCCGGTGCGGATCAGGTGCCGCAGAACGTCCGGTAGGGGCCGAAGTCCTCCGGTGCGGGCAGTGCGTACCGCTCGAGGCCGGGGCGCTCGGTGTGCGGATCGGTCACTGCTCCCAGCAGCCGGGTGAAGGGGTCGAGGTCGCCGGACTCCGCGGCCGCGAGCGCCTCCTCGACGAGGTGGTTGCGGGGGATGTAGATCGGATTCGTGCGCCGCATGAGTGCTGGGTCGGGCGCGAGGCCGCGCCAGGTCCCGAGCCAGCCGGAGAAGTCCGGGGCGGCGGCGAGCAGCTCGCTCACCGCTGGCGCGGCGGTCCCGGCGTCCGGTCCGGTATCCGCTGTATCGGTGTCCCCGGTGGTTGTATCGGTCCCGGTGTCCGCCGCGTCGGCTAGGCCGCGGAAGAATCCGGTGTAGTCGACCCGGTGGTCGCGGAGCAGGGGCAGGATCGCGGAGATGAGCTCTCCCGCCGTCTCCGCGGGAACGTCTGCGGACAGTCCGAGCTTGGCGCGCATGCCCGCGGTCCAGGCGGTGCTGTAGCGCCCCCGGTAGGTGCCGAGCACCTCCTGGGCGGCCTCGATCGCGGCATCCTGGTCCGGCCCGATGGCGGGCAGCAGCGCCTCGGCGAAGCGGGCGAGATTCCATTCCGCGATGAGCGGCTGGTTGCCGTAGGCGTACCGGCCGGTGGTGTCGATCGAGCTGTAGACGGTCGCAGGGTCGAAGGCGTCCATGAAGGCGCACGGCCCGTAGTCGATCGTCTCGCCGGAGATCGTCATGTTGTCGGTGTTCATCACGCCGTGGACGAAGCCGAGGAGCATCCACTGCGCCACGACCTCCGCTTGCCCCGCGACGACGGCCTCGAAGAGGGCGAGGGCGGGGTTCGCGGCATCCGCCGCCGCCGGGTGGAGTCGGGCGATCGCGTGGTCGGCGAGGCGGCGCACGAGGTCGTCGTTCCCGCTCAGGCGGGCGTACTGGAAGCTGCCCACGCGCACATGGCTGTGCGCGATGCGGGTGAGGACCGCGCCGGGCAGCGCCCGCTCCCGGCGGACGAAGCCGCCGGTCGCGACGACCGCGAGCGCCCGGGTGCTCGGCACGCCGAGCGCGTGCATCGCCTCGCTCATGAGGTACTCGCGCAGCATCGGCCCCACGGCGGCGAGGCCGTCGCCCCCGCGTGCGAACGGCGTCCGGCCGGAGCCCTTGAGGTGGAGGTCGACGAGCGTGCCGTGGGCGTCGGTGATCTCCCCGAGGAGCAGGGCGCGGCCGTCGCCGAGGCGCGGGTTGAGGGTGCCGAACTGGTGTCCGGTGTACGCCTGGGCGACCGGGGTCGCGTCCTCGGGCGGCTGGGTTCCGGTGAGCAGGCCGATCCCGGCGGGTCCGCGCAGCCAGCCCAGCTCGAAGCCGAGGGAGTGCGCGAGCGGCTCGTTGAGGACGAGGAGTGCAGGGTCCGGGGGAGCAGCGGCCTGCCAGGGCACGGCCATCTCCGGCAGATCGGTGGCGAAGTGCTGCGAGAACTCGACGGTGCGCGGGTGCGCGGCGCCCATGCGGCTCACCCCGGTCCCTTCGTGCGGCGCCGGGCGCCAGGTGGCGCCGGCTCGGACGGACCAGTCTACGGCAGGGAGCCCTCGACGGGGGAGAGCCTGCCGTCGATCATCTCGAGCGTGCGGTCGCAGTGTTCGAGCACGTCCCGGTCGTGGGTGACCATGACGACCGCCACCCCCGCCGAGTGGGCGCGGTCCGCGAGCAGCCCGACGACCTCGTGGCTGCGCTTCCGGTCGAGAGCGGCGGTCGGTTCGTCGACGAGGAGCAGGCTCGGATCGTTGACGAGGGCGCGCGCGATGCCGACACGCTGGCGCTCGCCGCCGGACAGCTGGCCGGGGCGGTGATCGGCCCGGTGGCTCATCCCCACCGACTCGAGGAGCGCGCGGGGGTCGACGTCGCGGTTGCCGGCGAGCCGACCGGCCAGCCGCAGCTGGTCGGACGCGGAGAGTGCCGGGAGCAGGTTCCCCGACTGGAACACGAAGCCGATGTTCTGGAGCCGGAACCGCGCCGCGGCGCCCTTCCGCAGACCGGCGAGGTCGGTCCCGTGGACGCGCACCGTTCCGGAATCGGGGTGCGCTGGATCGTCCACACGGTGAAGAAGGCTCCGACGACGAGCGCGCAGATCGCGTAGAGGAAGATCTGGATCATGCTGAGGGTGAGGGTCTCCGCCTCGTAGCCGGGGGAGGCGTTGAAGGACTCGGTGAGGGTCATCGACTCCGTCTCGGCGTCGGAGTCGATCGCAGCGAGATCGGTGTCCTCGTCGGCCTGCACGGCGACGACGCTCGAGTGCGGGAACTCGAGGGCGTCGACCTGGTCCTGCGTCGGCGCACCGGGATCGGCGGCATTCGCGGCGATGGGGCGCCACGTGTCGATCGGCAGGTAGGCCATGTCGACGTGGCCGAAGGTCGCCTGGCCGTCGGTGAAGCCGACGACCTCGAGCTCGACGTCGATGCGGTCGAGCGTGACGACCGTGCCGACCTCGACGCCGTCGTCGGCGAGGGTCTCGGAGACGACGATGCCGTCGACGGCGCCGACCTCGGAGCCGCTCGACGTCTCCGGGGCGAGGAAGTCGTTCGGCTCGATCCCGAACAGCGTGAGGTCGATCTGGGTGTCGTCGTCGGCGGTGGTGTTGACCATGCTCACCCCCATCGGCTCCGCGGCCTCGACCCCGGGGCGTCCTGCCAGGTCTCGAGCTCCTCGTCGCCGACGATCGAGCGGCTGAACGCATTGTCCTTCCCCGTGCCCTCGTGGAAGGCGAACGAGGTCGCGGGCATGGCCTTGAGGCCGGAGACCCCGTCGTTGACGAGGCCGGAGGAGAGGCCGGAGGAGAGGCCGGAGAGCAGCGCGATCACCGTGCCCATGAGTGCGAACCGACCCCGGGCGAACCGCAGTTCGCGCAGGGCGAGGAACATCGAGGAGTCCTTACAGCGGTCCGGAGCGGAGAGGATACCGACACTCAGTCGGCTCCATGCTGACAGTGTGTCAGAACGATTCCGGACGGCACACATCGGCTCGGTGCGGTTCGGGCGGGTGCGGATCGGACCCCGGGAAAGGGGCGGGCCCCGAGAAGGACGGAGTGCTGGGCGTCAGGTGCCGAGGCCGTCGACGAGGATGCGGTAGATGTCGTCGGCCGCGGTGCGCTCGTCGACGCCATGGCTGATGAGCTCCATCCCCGCTCCGATCATCCCCTGGACGAGGAATGCCCGGCGCTGGGCCTCCTCGATCCCGAGGTGCTCGAACACGTGGATGAGCGGGCGGAGCAGGGCGTCGTGGAGCCGCATGAGGTCATCCATGCTGCTCGGGGAGAGATCCGCCTCCCGCAGGGCGCCGGCGACCTCGTGGCGGCCGTCGGCGGTCATGCGCATCGTGGCATCGACGTAGGCGCGCAGCTGGGCGAGGCCCGGCTCGACATCCGCGAGAGCCTCCTCGATCTCCCGGTCCCAGCTCTCGATCGCATCGATCGCGATGGCGACGAGGAGGTCGTCCTTGGAGTGGAAGTAGTCGTAGAAGCTCGACCGGGTGAGACCCGCGCGCTCGCACACGACCCGCGGGATCGTGCCGGCGATGCCCGACTCGAGGAGCACCTCGACGCCGGCGCGCACGAGGGCGGCGCGCTGGGCCGCCCGGTGCTCGGCGACGGTGGGTGCGGAGATCTTGGGCATGACCTCATTATGGGCCGAGAAGTTCCTGAAAGCACGCAGCGCCGTCCCGGGCGGGGACGGCGCTGCTCTGAGCGGTGGCTGCGGGCCGGTCGTCAGGAGTAGTTCACCCAGAGGGCGGCGATCGCGATGTTGATCACCGTGAGGGCGCCGATGGTCGGGAGGACCCAGGAGGCGAGGGCCTCGCGCTTGCGGTTGATCAGGGCGATGATGATGATCGCGAGGAGCACGAGGAGCTTGACGGTGATCTTCGTGTTGTTGACCTCGTTCCCGATCGGGTACTGCAGGCCGACGAGGAGCACGCCGGTGATGAGCATCGTCCAGGCGCCGTGCATGATCGGCGCGACGATCCGGGCCTGCGCCTCGCGCATCGCCCGCGACTGCATGATCACCCCGCCGAGCAGGGATGCGATGCCGATGAAGTGCAGGACGAGGATGACGTTCTTGAGAATCTCCATGCCGCAATCGTACCGACAGTGTGTCGGTACGATCAATTTCCCGACACGCTGTCGGCAGCCGGTGCCCAGCGGTGTGATGCACTTCACAAGCGGGTGGTCGGGCCACTAGGCTCGGGCCACCACCGCATCGATCAGAAGGAGCACCCATGACGACTGCTGCCTGGCCGTCCGGCCGCGGCGACCGCGCCGACTTCATCCGCACGCACGGGGAGGAGCGCGCGGCGCGATTCCTCACCGCCTTCCACGAGGGAGACCCCGCCGGCGACGCCCTCTTCACCGCCGACCTGCCGCGCCCGGTGCTCATGCGCCAGCTGCGCACCGCCCTCGCGGCCGGGGCGGCGGCACCCGGTGACGCGCCCGAGGTCGTCGCCTTCCTCGACGACATGCGCACGACGGCCGCGAACGCGAACCGCGAGCAGATCGAGCGCGGCCGGCGGGTGTACCTGTCGATCCCCGTCCTCACCCACTCCGTGGCGCTCGGCCCGGGATCGCTCGTCAACACGTACTCGAGCCCGGCGATCTCCACCGTGCTCGTGGGCACCGGTCGGCTGGTGGACGGGGCGCTGCGTCGGCTCATCGACACCCGCAACTGGAACTACCATCTCTATGCCGCCGGCGCGCTCGAGCCGGGCGGCGGCGGCTTCGAGCACACCGGGATGGTCCGGGCGATGCACGCCTACGCGCGCGCCCAGCATCTCGAGCGGCACCCGGACACGGGCGAGTGGGGCCTGCCGATCAATGCGATCGACATGCTCCGCACGTGGTTCGACTTCACCTACATCCCGTACCGCGGTCTGGCGGCCATGGGCTACGACCTCACGGAGGAGCAGATCCGCGACGTCTACGGGATGTGGCAGGTCGTCGGGCGGCTGCTCGGGATCCCCGCCGACCTCCTCGCCGGGCTCGACGACCACGAGTCCTCCGAGCCGATGGTGCAGGCGATCGCCGCCGTCGCCGGGAAGCCCGACGACGGCTCGCGGGCGCTCGTCGACGCGCTCGTCGGGGCGACCGCCGCGCAGCTCGCGCTCGTCCTCGGTCTCCCCGAGGGGCCGCTCGTGGAGCGGACGCAGGCGCAGATCCGGATCATCCACGGCGACGAGCTCGCCGACTGGCTCGCGATCCCGCGGACCTCGATGCAGGTCGCCGAGCTCCTCCAGGTGCCGGTGGTGAGGCAGCGGTACGACTTCCTCCGGCAGCTGCCCGCTGAGCTCGAGCGGGAGATCGCGACGAACGAGGCGATGCTCACCCATCTCCTCGCCGCGACCGAGGACGGGAAGTCGGCCTACGAGACGGCGCCCGCCGGGGAGGAGACCGCCGCCTGAGCAGACGCGCCGGCTCCCCTCGGACCCGTGGCCGAGGGGAGCCGGTGTCGCGTGCGGTTCAGGCGGTGACCTGGCGCTTCGAGGAGATCACCCCGGTGTTGAAGCCGGCGAGGTGGAGCCCGCCGTGGAAGCGGGCGTGCTCGATCTTCGTGCAGCGGTCCATGACGACCTGCAGTCCGCCGGCCTCGGCGATCGCCGCCGCCTCCTCGTTCCACGATCCGAGCTGGAGCCACAGGGTCTTCGCCCCGATCTCCACGGCCTCCCGGGCCACTCCGGGCAGGTCGTCGTGCTTGCGGAACACGTCGACGATGTCGGGGACCTCGGGCAGGTCGGCGAGCGAGGGATACACCGGGTGGCCGAGGATCTCGTCGAGCACCGGGTTGATGAAGTACACCCGGTACGGCGAGGACGACAGCAGGTAGGTCGCGACGAAGTTCGAGGCGCGCGACGGCTTGTCGGAGGCCCCGACGATCGCGATCGATTCGGAGGTGCGGAGGATCTGCAGGCGTTCGGCGGCCGTCGGTCCCACCCACGTGCGGGTCTCGGTGGTCATCGTGCGTCCTCTCGTGTCCGTCCGGTGGCTGCGGTGAGCGCCTGATCGAAGTCCCAGATGATGTCGGCCGGATCCTCGATGCCCACGGAGAGCCGGATGAGGTCCTCGTGGACGCCGCCGGCGGTGAGCTGCTCCGCGGTGAGCTGCTGGTGGGTGGTCGACGCGGGGTGGAGCACGAGGGTGCGTGCGTCGCCGACGTTCGCGAGGTGGCTGGCGAGCTGCGTCGCCTCGATGAACCGGGCGCCCACCTCGCGCCCGGTGAGCTCCGCGGTGGCCGCGACGCCGAACGAGAAGACCGAGCCGACGCCGTGCGGCAGGTACTTCTGCGCCCGCTCATGATGCGGATGGGACGGCAGTCCGGCGTAGTTGACGTAGGACACGCGGGGATCGGACTCGAGCCACGCGGCGACCTCGCGGGCGTTCGCCAGGTGCGCGTCCATCCGCTGGGCGAGGGTCTCGACGCCCTGGAGGAGCTGCCAGGCCGACTGCGGGGACAGGCTGGGCCCGATGTCGCGGAGCTGCTCGGAGCGCAGGCGGGTGAGGAAGCCGAACTCGCCGAAGTTGTCCCACCACGACAGGCCGTTGTACGAGGGGACCGGTTCGGTCATCGCCGGGAAGTTCCCGTTGCCCCAGTCGAAGCGCCCGGACTCGACGACGACGCCGCCGAGCGTGGTGCCGTGCCCGCCGAGGAACTTCGTCGCCGAGTGGATGACGATGTCGGCCCCGTGGTCGAAGGGACGGCACAGGTACGGGGTGGTGAGCGTCGCGTCGACGACGAGCGGGACGCCCGCCTCGTGCGCGATCTCCGCGAGGGCGGCGAGGTCGCTGATCTCGCCGGACGGATTGGCGACGAGCTCGCAGTAGACCGCCTTCGTCTCCGGACGGAGCGCGGCGCGGTAGTCGGCCGGGTCGGTGCCGGCGACGAAGGTCGTGTCGACGCCGAACCGGCGCAGGGTGACGTCGAGCTGGGTGATCGTGCCGCCGTAGAGCTGGGAGGAGGCGACGATGTGGTCGCCGGCCCGGGTGAGCGCGGCGAAGGTGATGAACTCCGCAGCCATGCCCGAGGCGGTGGCGACGGCGCCGATCCCGCCCTCGAGCGCGGCGATCCGCTCCTCGAACGAGGCGACCGTGGGGTTGCCGATCCGGGAGTAGATGTTGCCGTACTTCTGGAGCGCGAAGAGGTTCGCGGCGTCGGCGGAGTCCTGGAACACGAACGAGGTGGACTGATAGATCGGCACCGCGCGGGCGCCGTGGACGGCGTCGGGCGTTCCGCCGGCGTGGAGCGCCAGGGTGCGGAATCCGAACTGGTGATCTGACATCGGGTGAGACCTCTTCCGGTTTCTTCGGGTGATTCGCAGTCTGGGTCAGCGGTCGTCGGCCGCGCTCGGGTGTCCCACGATCCGGGCGATCCCGGCGATCGCCGCGGGGTTCTGGAGCGAGGTCGTGTCGCCGAGCGGGGTGCCCTCGTAGAGCTGGGTGAGGAGTCGGCGCATGATCTTGCCCGACCGCGTCTTGGGCACCTCGGGCACGGGGATCACCCGCGCGGGCCGAGCCACCGGCCCGATCTCGCGGGCGACATGGGCGCGGAGCTCGGCCTCGACCTCGGCCGCGTCGCGGTGCCGGGCGGCCCGGGTGAGGACGACGTAGGCGATGGCTGCCTGCCCGGTGAGCGGGTCGGCGATCGGCGTGGATCCGGCCTCGACGACATCGGGGTGCGTGATGAGCGCGGATTCGAGCTCGATCGTCGACAGGCGGTGGCCCGACACGTTGATGACGTCGTCGACCCGACCGAGCAGGGTGATGTCGCCGTCGGCGTCGCGCCGGCCGCCGTCGCCGGAGAAGAACCAGCCGCGCTCGCCGAACGCCCTCCAGTACGAATCGAGGTAGCGCTGCGGGTCGCCCCACACCGTGCGCGCCATCGACGGTCCGATCCGGTCGACGACGACGAATCCCTGGACGCCGTCGGGGGCGTCCGCCCCGGACTCGTCGACGACCCGGGTCGAGACCCCGGGCACGGCGCGGGTGGCGCAGCCGGGCTTGGGCGCGGTGTCCGCTCCCGGCTCGAAGCACGAGTCGTGAGGCCGGGGCGACATGATCGTCGCGCCGGTCTCCGACTGCCACCACGTGTCGACCACCGGGAGCGCGTCGCCGCCGATCTCGCGCCGGAACCAGCGCCAGGCCTCGGGGTTGATCGATTCGCCGACCGTGCCGAGGAGCCGGATCGAGGAGAGGTCCCAGGTGTCGGGCAGCCCGGACGGGAAGTTCCCGATGTGCGAGCGGATGAGGGTGGGTGCGGTGTAGTAGTGCGTGACGCCGTAGCGCTCGATGATCTCGAAGTGCCGCCCCGGGTGCGGGCTCGCCGGGGTGCCCTCGTAGATCACCTGGGTGATGCCGTTGAGGAGCGGTCCGTAGATCTCGTAGGTGTGCGCTGTGACCCACGCGAGGTCCGCGGTGCACCAGTGGACCGTGCTGTCGACGCGGGCGGGATCGTTGACCGCGGCGAGCTCGTCGTCGACGAGGTCGAAGAGGAGCGCGTGGGTGTACGCCGTCTGCACGAGGTACCCGCCGGTGGTGTGGACGAGTCCCTTGGGCTTCCCGGTGGTGCCCGAGGTGTAGATGATGAACAGCGGGTGCTCGGCGTCGAAGGCGCGCGGCGCGTGGGCGTCCGGCTGGGCGGCGAGCGCCTCGTGCCACCACACGTCGCGGCCCGGGGTCCACGGGAGGTCGGTCTCCCCGGTGCGGGCGACGACGAGGACGTGCTCGATGGCGTTGTCCCCGGCGCACGCGGCGTCGGCGGCGGCCTTGACCGGCACCGCCGCGCCGCGCCGGAACTGGCCGTCGCTCGTGACGAGGACCTTCGCCCCGGTGTCCTCGATGCGGAAGCGCAGCGCCTCGGCGGAGAACCCGCCGAACACGAGCGAGTGGACCGCGCCGATCCGGGCGCACGCGAGCGTGATGACGAGGGTCTCCGGGATCACCGGGAGGTAGATGACCACCCGGTCGCCGGGGATGACGCCGAGAGCCTCGAGGGCATGGGCGGCCCGGGACACCTCGGCGAGGAGCTCCGCGTACGTGTACGTCCGGCGGTCCCCGGGCTCGCCCTCGAAGTGGAGGGCCACCCGGTCGCCGCGGCCGGCCGCCACGTGACGGTCGAGGCAGTTGGCGGCGGCGTTGAGCTTCCCGCCGGCGAACCATTCGATCGTCGGGACGGTGTACTCCGGGGACTCCGCGGTGTCGGCGTCCCGGGACCGGTCGAGCCGGCGCGGCTTCTCGAAGGTGTGGGCGGTGTGCCAACCCTCGACCCAGTCGAGCCGCCCGGCCTGCGTCTCCCAGAACGCGATGCGCGCCGCATCGGATTCGATGGCCGGGTTGTCGGGTGCGCGGCGGACGGGGGACAGGGCCGCTGCGGGCCGCGCGGTGCCGGGTGCGGTGGTCGTCACGACGCCCACCGGAGGATCGCCGACTTCTCGAGGCGGCCGAGGAGTGCGTCGGTGATCTTGCCGAACACCGCGAGCAGCACGATGGCGAGGAGCAGCCGGTCGGTCCGCCCGTTGTTCTGCGAATCGGTGAGGAGGAACCCGAGGCCCATGGAGGCCCCGAGCAGCTCGGCGGCGACGAGGAACAGCCATGCCTGGGCGAGCGCGAGGCGCAGCCCGGAGAACACCGAGGGCACGACGGCGGGCAGCTGGACGGTGAGGAGGAGCCGCAGCCCGGTGTAGCCGAAGCTTCGCGCGGCCTCGACGAGGTGGGGGTCGACGTGCCGGAGGGCGGAGGCGACGGTGGTGTAGACCGGGAAGAACGCGCCGATCGCGATGAGCGTGACCTTGGAGTCCTCGCCGAGGCCGATCCACAGGAGGAGGAGCGGGACCCAGGCGAGCGAGGGCACGGCGCGGAAGGCGCCGATCGTCGGAGCGACGAGGAGGTCGGCGAGCCGGGAGAGGCCGACGAGCGATCCGAGCAGCAGGCCGAGGACCGCACCGGCGAGGAAGCCGAGGACCACGCGCTGGACGGAGATCGCGATGTTGATCCACAGGTCGCCGCGCTCGACGAGCTCGACGGCGGCCTCGAGTACGGCGAGCGGGGGCGGGAGCTGGACGAAGGTGAAGACCCCGGTCGAGCTCAGCAGCTGCCATACGGCGAGCAGGGCCGCGGGCAGGAGGAGGCCGAGGCCCAGCCGGGCGGGACCGGAGAGCGTGCGGGGACGGGTGCCGGTGCTCGCCGGAGCAGCGGGTGCGGACTCCGGAGCGCCGGGGTGCGGGGTGCGGACCGGGATGTTCGCCGCCATCAGCCTGCCGCCTCGATCGCCTCGGCGACGCGGGAGGCGTCGGCCTCCGAGGCGTAGGTGTCGTCGACGATCGTGTCGATCGCCTCGTCGACCTGCGCCTGGTCGGACACATCGCCGGTCTCGACGAGCGTCGGGGCGATCCGCTCGAGGACCTCGATCTGGTCCGGCCCCGGCACTGGGTCGATGTCGAGGTGGGTGCGCTCGATCGTCGCAGCGGCGACGTCCTCTTCGATCCCGGCCTCCTCGGCGAGGATCCGGGTGGTCTCCTCGGTGTTGGCGAGCGCCCAGTCGCGGGCGTAGGCATAGACGTCGACGACGGTCTGCGCGAGCTCGGGCGACTCCTCGAGGAATGATGCGTTCGCGTTGAGGAAGCCGTAGGTGTTGAAGTCGACGTTGCGGTAGAAGAGCGTGTTCCCCGCGCCCTCGCTCGCCGCCATGATCGGATCGAGTCCGGACCAGGCGTCGACCTGGCCGTTCTCCAGGGCGGTGCGGCCGTCGGCGTGCTGGATGTTCTGCACCTCGACGTCGTCGATGGTGAGGCCCTCGGTCGCGAGCGCCTGGACGAGGAAGAAGTACGGGTCGGTGCCCTTGGTCGCCGCGATCGTCTTCCCCTTCAGGTCGGCGACGGAGCCGATTCCGGAGTCCGGGGTGGTGACGAGCGCCGACCACTCCGGCTGCGAGTAGAGGTCGATGACGTGGATCGGGGAGCCGTTCGCGCGGGCGAGGAGCGCGGCCGAACCGGCGGTTGAGCCGATGTCGACGGCCTCGGCGCGCAGCGACTCGTTGGCCTTGTTCGAGCCGGCGGAGAAGACCCACTCGACCTCGACGCCCTCCTCTGCGAGCGCGGCCTCGAGCCAGCCCTTCTCCTTGATGACGAGGGAGAGCGGGTTGTAGGTCGCGTAGTCGATCGCGAGGGAATCGGCCGCACCCTCGGCGGCGTCGGCAGGTGCCGCGTCCTCGCCGGCGAGGCAGCCGGAGAGCGCGAGGGAGGACACGGTGAGGAGGCCCGCGGCGGTGGCGAGCCGGCGGAGGGCGGAGGGGCGGAGCTGGGAGGAGGTCATGACGGCCTTTCGGGTTGGATGGTGGCGCGGTGCCGTGGACCGCGGCGGTGTGTGGGGCGCGGAGTCGCGGTTCGGTACGGAGCGGGTCTTCGGTGCGGTGTTCGGTGCGGTGCGCGGCGGGGCGCCGCGCGGCGGGTGCGGTGGGGTGTCAGTGGGCGTGGGAGTCGACGCCGAGGTGGGTGAGGAGCTCGGCGCGGAGGTGCGCGAGGTCCGCGTTCCCGCGGTCGCGCGGGCGGTCGCCGGGGACCGGCACGAGGCTGGTGATCGTCGCCGGGCCGGCGACGGCATCCCCGGGGCGGCCGAGGACGACGATCCGGTCGGAGAGCTGGAGCGCCTCGTCGACGTCGTGGGTGACGAGGAGCACGGTGGCGGGCCGCTTCGCGTGGATGTCGAGGAGGAGGTCCTGCATTCGGATGCGGGTGAGTGCATCGAGCGCGCCGAACGGCTCGTCGAGGAGGAGCACGCCGGGGTTGCGGGCGAGCGCTCGGGCGAGCGACACCCGCTGGGCCATGCCCCCGGAGATCTGCCGGGGGCGCAGGCCGCCCTTGTCGGCGAGCCCGGTGAGCTCGAGGAGCTCGCTCACCTGGTCCTGCGCCGCGGCTTTCGCGGTGCCGCGCGGCAGGCCGAGCTCGATGTTGCGGCGGACGGTGCGCCAGGGGAGGAGGCGCGCCTCCTGGAAGGCGACGGCGGCCCGGGTGTCGATCGCGGTGACCTCGGCCCCGTCGATCGTCACCGAGCCGGCGGTGGCGGGTCCGAGCCCGGCTGCGGCGCGGAGCAGGGTCGACTTGCCGCATCCCGAGGCGCCGAGGATCGAGATGATCTCGCCCGGGCGCGCGGTGAAGGACACGTCGGCGAGCACCGTGTGGGCGTCCGCACCGGTGCCGAAGGTCTTGCCGAAGCCGTCGAAGCGGACCTCGAAGGCGCGATGGGAATCCGGGGCGGTCGTGGTCACGGGAGCGGCGGGGGCCTGGATCTGGACGGTCATGGGGTCCATTGAGCCGCACGGCGGTACGTCCGTCGCCGCGGTTCGTCACACGTCGTCCGCCGGTGTCATCTTCGGGCGTCACATGACGGTGCGTGACGGACTGTGGCACGCAGGACGCAGAAGGCGGCGTGCGATGTGCTAGCCGGGGTGCGCCGGGCAGCCGAGGTGCGCCGGGCAGCCGAGGTGCGCCGGGTCGGGTGGCTCGGGCTTCACCTGCGGAAGATGTCCCGTCATCGGTCCGAATGCGGGACGTCTGTCGCAGGTGAAGGAGCGCTGACCGACTCCGCAGCGGTCTCCTGTGGCCCGGGCACCACACGAACCCGTTGAGTCACACGCTCCGGGATCGGGAACCGGTGACCTACGCGCACGCACGGCCGTCGCGACCCTGCGCTGATGGATCGATGAGGCGCTGAAGAATCGATCTGGCGTTCATGGATCGATCGAGTACGGATTTGCGAGCAGAACCGCACCGGATCGAAACCTCAGTGCGAGAGCGAAACCTCGTTGCGGGCGGCCGCGGCGGTCCGGGCGGGGTGGCTCGGGCTTCACATGCGGAAGATGTCCCGTCATCGGTCCGATCGCGGGACGTCTGTCGCAGGTGAAGGAGCACTGACCGTCGCCGCGGCGACCTCCGGGGGCCTGGGGCGGTAGACGAAGGTCACGAGGACGACGGAGATGATCATGAGGAGGAACCAGCTCACCATCTTCGACTGCGACACGATCTCCCAGCCGCCCTCCTGGTGCGGGTAGATCCAGGCTCCGGCGGCCGTCCCGATGTTCTCCGCGATCCAGATGAAGAACGCCACCCCGAGGAACGGGAGGAGGATCGGCAGGCGGCGGGCCGGCCGGTCGCGGTGGTTCCGGAACAGCATGATGCAACGCCCCCACACGAGGACGACCGCGGCGAGCAGCACCCATCGGGCATCGGGGAGGAAGTGGTGGGTGAAGAAGTTCGCGTAGATCGCCGCGCCGATGACGGCGGTGAGCCACAGCGGGGGATAGCGGACGAAGCGCAGGTCGAACAGCTTGAACACGCGCACCATGTACGAGCCCACCGCGGCGTACATGAAGCCGGTGTAGAGGGGGACGGCACCGATCGCGAGCACCCCGGCCCCTCCGTACTCCCACGATCCGGCGGCCGTCTTGAACAGCTCCATCACCGTGCCGACGAGGTGGAACAGGATGATCACCCACAGCTCCCGCCCGCTCTCCAGCCGGAGGGCGACCATGAGCACCTGGATCGTCACCGCGATGAGGACGAGTGCATCGTTCCTGCTGAGCGCCGCACCGTCGGGGTACCAGAGGGCGGTGGCGACGAGGGCGGCGAGCATGAGCGCACCGAACACGCACGCCCACGCCTGCTTGAGCGTGAAGACGAGGAATTCGACCCAGACCCGGCGGGCACCTCGGGCCCCGAACTCCTCCGCGAGGTGGCGGTGGGCCCAGGCATCGAGCGCCGCCTCGACACGGGTGAGGTCAGCAGTCCGGCGCATGAGGCGAGTGTAGGGAGGCAACCTGACCCGGAGCTCCACCCGCGGCAGATGTCCCAGCGCGTGGCTTCACCTGCGCGAGATGTGCCAGCGCGAGGCTTCACCTGCGGAGGATGTCCCAACGCGTGGCTTCACCTGCGGCAGATGTCTCGCTTTCGGCGTGAATGCGGGACATCTGTCGCAGGTGAACCAGCACGACATCATGCCTGCGCGCGGTGCTGCCGACGGCGCGCCGGCACTCAACCGCTGGCGACGGGCCGGCGCTCAACCGCCGGTGATGCGCCGTCGGCGAGACTTCAGTGCTCGGCCGTTGGTGAGGCACCAGCCTTCGACCACCGGTGACGCGCTGGCGGCGACCCACCGGCACTCAACCACCGGTGCGTCGCCGCAGCTCAGCCGTCGCGGACGTCCCCCGCGGGACTCAGCGGCGGGTGATGCGGAGGTAGCTCGTCGCCTTCGCCTGGCGCTGATACGCCGAGGCGGGGCGATCGACGACGAGGCCCGCATCCGTGAGGCCTGCGGTCACCGCATCGAGCAGCGCCGGTTCCTCGTGCCCCTCGATCGTCACGAGCGGGTATGCGCGCACCTCACGGGACACCCGGGCGAGCTCGAGGAGCGAGGCGAGGTGGAACTCCGCGTCGAACATCCCCGAGTAGGTGAAGAGCAGGTGGCTGCTCACCGCGAGATCGAAGGTGTCGTCGGAGAACGGGAGGTGCGGGAGCGTCGCGTCGATGTAGTGCGCGGGACGGGCGTTGAAGTCGTCGAGGAACTGCTGCGCGGAGTGGACCCGCGCGCGGTAGAGCTCCTCCCCGGTCCCGGCCTGCCGCCAGTCGAGGCGCTCACCGTGGGTCCGGGCGAAGTCCGCCCAGCGCTCGACCTCGTGGGCCACCCGGTCGGCGAGCAGGTGCCGGTCGCCGCCGTACAGCGGGTCGATCGCGAAGGATTCCACCCCGGCGGCCCACAGCTCCGCCGCCGCGCTCGCCGAACCGCCCGGACAGTCGAGGACCGATCTCCCCTCGAGATCCTCGACCCGGAGGTCGAACATCGCGACGTACTCCCCGAGGGACCTGGCGGTCACGAGGACTTCGGACATCTGCAAGGGTTCTGTTGCGTTATCGGTCACAGGGGGAGCCTAGTCGAACGACAGCCCGCAGTGATGTGACCTGCGGCACAGTTCGATGGCGCGCAAGGGGTGGAGAGTCCCGAGAACCCGACCGCGCGAACCGGAGGGATCCCGCAGCGGGGCCGAGGCGTCAGGCACCGGGAGGGGCCGCACGGACCACCTCGACCCCGGCATCGGCGTAGTCCTCGAGTCCGGACTTCGGGGCGTCGGTGACGAGGGTCCAGCCCGGCGGCAGGTGCGCCCACGCCGGAACCGACCGGCGTTCGAGCTTCGTGGCGTCTGCGAGCACGATGGTGCGCTGGGTCCGCTGCGCGACGCGCTCCTTGGTGTAGGCCTCGTCGACGGTCGGCTCGCCGACGCCGTCGTGCGGATCCACCGCGTCGGCGCCGAGGAAGGCGAGGTCGAACCGGAACCGCTCGATCGCCTCGAGCGCGAGGGTGCCGGCGGTGCCGTGGCTGTTCGCGGAGAGGCGGCCGCCGATGAGGAGCACCTCGACGAGCGGGTCGTCGGCGAGCGCGAGGGCGATCTCGAGGCCGCGGGTGACGACGGTGAGCGACTCGCTCCGGCGCAGGCTCTCGACGAGCTGCCCGGTAGTCGACCCCGCGTCGACGAAGATCGTCGCCCCGGCCGGCACGAGCGTCGCCGCGGTGCGTCCGATCGCGGCCTTCGCCTCCGTGCGCATGGCCATCCGCTCGGCGAGTCCGCGCTCGCGGAAGGGGACGAGCGAGGTCGCCCCGCCGTAGGTCCGCGCGAGCCGGCCCGAGGTCTCGAGCGTCGCGAGGTCACGACGGATCGTCGACACCGAGACCCCGGTGCGGGCGGCGAGGTCCTCGACCCGATCGGTCCCCGAGCGGACGAGCGCGAGCAGCTCGGCGTGGCGGGCGCGCGTCGCGAACCGGGCGGTCATCGTGCGGGTCCCGGTCTCAGGCGGGGAGGTATTCGGCGCGGATCGCGTCGACATACGGTGCGTATCCCACGGCCGCCCGGTAGGCCGAGCGCATGGTGCCCGGGTCGGCCTTCCCGGTGCCGGCGATGTCGAATGCGGTGCCGTGATCGACCGAGGTGCGGAGGATCGGCAGCCCGACCGTGACGCTGATGGTCCCGTCGAAGTCGAAGGTCTTCGTCGCGATGTGGCCCTGGTCGTGGTACTGCGAGAGGATCCCGTCGTAGCGGCCCTGCAGGCCGTGGTGGAACACCGAATCCGCGGGGATCGGCCCGGCGATCTCGAGGCCGCGGTCCCGCACCTGCTCGACGGCGGGGGCGAGGATCTCGATCTCCTCGTCGCCGAACGCGCCGTTCTCCCCGGCGTGGGGGTTGATCGCCGCGGTGGCGAGGCGCGGATCCGCCACTCCGTAGACCTCGAGCGCGCGGTGGGCGCGGAGGATCGAGTCGACCTGGGTGTCGACGGTGATCGCGTCGAGCGCCTTCCGCAGCGACATGTGACGGGTGGCGAAGAACACCTGGAGCCTGTGCCCGGGCACGTGGGTGTTCTCGACGACGAACATCGTGTCCTGCTTCGTCACCCCGGTGAGCTCGCCGAGCATCTCCGTGTGCCCGAGGTGCTCTGAGCCGGTCTTCCAGACCGCCTCCTTGTTGATGGGGCCGGTGACGATCCCGGCGACCTGCTCGTCCATGGCCGCCTGCGTGGCGACCTCGATCGCGGTGACCGCGGCTCGTCCGGCACGCTCGTCGACCCGGCCCCACTCGGGGAGGTCGGCACCGAGGACGCCGATGTCGAAGACGTCGATGACGCCCGCACCGGCGGACGGGGTGTCCCACGAGGACACGGCGCGCACCTCGGCGTCGAGGCCGAGGACCGCGACGGCCTTCTCCATGACCGCGAGGTCGGCGACGGCGATGCCGTGCTGGCTCGCGTCGTCGGAGAACTCGTGGAGGACGGCGGCGGTGATCTCGGGGCCGATGCCGACGGGGTCGCCGACGGTGACTGCGAGGGTGGGGACGGTGGTCATGGGGTGTCCTTTCGCCGGTGGCGGCAATGCGGTTCGTCGTGGGCAGGGGTTGGAGCGGTTCGGGGTGGGCGGGCCGGATCAGGCGGGCGGAGTGCCGCCGGCGGCACTCCGCGACGACAGGATGCGGGTGCGCAGCGTTGCGATCTCGGCGAGGTGGTCGAGGCAGGCGATGCCGGTTGCGGAATCGCCGACGAGGCCGCCCTTGGTGACGATCGGCAGTCCGGTGTGCGGCCCGCCGACGAGGGTGCCGGCGGCGGCGAGCGGGACGACCTCCTCGTCGATCTCGATCCCGGCCGCGCCGAGAGCGGACAGGACGCTCGTCGTGATGTCGCCGCCGGTGGTGTAGAGCCCGCCGACGGCCGTGGCCGCGTCCGGTTCGGCATCCCCGGGGTCGAGGACCGCGGCGGCGATCCGACCGAGCGCGAGGGGGAGCGCGTCGGACTCCTCGTCGGTGAGGGCGTGGACGTCCTCGGGACGGATGACCGAGGCGAGGAGGACGATCTGTCCGGGTGCGGCGCGGTCGAGGACGTCGCGCAGCTCCGCGGCGGTGGCGTCGACGGCGGGCACCCGGCTGCCGGCGTCGAACGACGGGCGGACGAGGACGACGTCGCGCTCGGCGAGGAGCCGCTGGAGCTGCTGCTGGGTGAGATCGGTGGCGGAGCCGGCGATCGCGAGCAGCGGTGGGGTGCCGGCGGCCGCTCGGGCACCCATGGCGCGGGCGATCGCGAGCGTCCCGGGGCCGGGGTCGACCCCCACCCACATGACATCGGGGTCGGCCTCGACCGCGGCCTCGGCGACGGCGGCGAGGTGATCGACGGTGAGCGCATCGGCGACGAGGACGTCGGGCTCCTCGGCGAGGAGGGTCCGGATCGTGTCGACGAGAGCGGAGCGCGGGCCGGTGACCGCGGCGAGGTCGATGCCCGCGGTGGAGAGCCGGGTGTCCTTCCGCAGCGCCTCGGCGACCGACGAGCTCGTCATCGGGGAGCGCACGTCGTGGGCGAGCTCGGTGTGCTCGAGGCGGGTCCCGTGGAGGAGCTGGAGGCCATGGACGGTCTGCCGGTTCGCCTGCGGGAAGGCCGGCATGCACAGTCCCACGGCGCGACGCCCGCGTGCGCGCACCGCGGTGATGATCGCCTCGGCCTCGGCGCCGAAGTTCCCGCGCAGCGTCGAGTCCCCGCGCGAGCACACGAGGTCGGCCGGCCAGCCGGCGTCGACGATCGCGGTGACGGCGGCTGCGGCCCGGTCCGCGGGCAGGTGGCGCGAGTCCGTGGTGACGACAAGGGCGTCGTAGGTGTCGAGGCCGGCGGCGATGTCCTCGGGGGAGGCGTCGGCGCGCAGGGTCGCCGCGCGCAGCCCCGCACCGGCGAACCCGGCTGCGCAGCCGTTCCCGCCGGTGAGGTCGTCGGCGATGATGAGGATCCGGTCCATGGCGTCAGCCGATGACGAGGTTCGCGATGAAGAGGAGCGGCAGGCTGCCGAGCCATACGGCGGTGGTGATGCCCGACCATCCCTTGAGCGCGGAGGTGCCGTCGAGACCGGTGAAGCGGGTGACGACCCAGAAGTACGAGTCGTTGAAGTAGCTGAACACCATGGAGCCGCACACGCAGGCCATCGTCGCGATGAGCGGCGAGATGTCGAGGGTGGTGACGATCGGGGCGGTGACGGAGGCGGCGGTGATCATCGCGACGGTGCCGGAGCCCTGCGCCACGCGGACGAGGGAGGCGATGACGAACGGCACGATGAACGCCGGCAGCGTCAGCGAGGCGACCGCCTCGGCGAGGGCATCGCCCACGCCGGAGTCGCGGAGCACCTGGCCGAACGCGCCGCCGGCACCGGTGATGAGGAGGATGAGGCCGGCCGATTCCGCGGCCTGCGCGAACCAGGAGTGGACCTTGGTGCGCGGGGTCCAGCGGGGGAGCAGGACGTAGACGGCGAGGATGACGCCGATGACGAGGGCGATGACCGGGTTGCCGAGGAAGAGGAACGGGGTGACCCAGCCCGAGGCCTCGTACTCCTCGGCGTTGATCTGGCCGGTGGCCGCCTTGTCCATCGCGGAGGTCACCGTGTTGAGGACGATGAGGATGAGCGGGACGAGCAACGGCAGCGAGCCGACGAGCGCGTTCATCCGGTGGGGCTTCCTGCCCGCCGGGGTCTCGCCGAGGAAGTCCTCGGAGCGGTAGGTCTCGATGGTGTCGAGCTTCGAGTGGACGTCCTCGCCGCCGGACTCGGCGAGCGCGACATCGTGGTCCGCGCCGTAGACGTCCGCGGCGACCTCCGCGTTGATCTGCGACTCGAGCTTCGGCCCCATCCACTTCGCGTAGAACACGACGACGGGGAGGAGGATGACGGTGAAGATCAGGCCGGTGAGGATGACAGCGCCGAGGTCCGCACCGAGCAGGCCGGAGACCGCGAGCGGGCCGGGGGTGGGCGGCACCATGTGGTGGGTGAGCGTCATGCCGCAGCCGAGCGCGAGGCACAGGGTGACGTAGCCGCCGCGCTTGACCCGGGCGATCGAGCGGGCGAGCGGGTTCATGATGACGAAGCCGGAGTCGCAGAACACCGGGATCGACACGATGGAGCCGACGGTGCCCATGGCCCAGGGCTCCTTGCCCTTGCCGAAGCCGCGGAGGAAGGCGCGCGCGAGCGCGTCGGCGGCGCCGGAGACCTCGAGGATCTTGCCGACCGCGACGCCGAGGCCGATGACGATGCCGATGCTCGCCAGCGTGCTGCCGAATCCGGTGGTCACCGAGTCGATGACGCCGAGGATCTCCTGGCCGGCGACGAGGCCGGTGACGAGCGCGGCGATGAGCAGGGCGACGAAGGCGTCGAGGCGTGTGCGCAGGACGAGCACGACGATCGTCGCGATGCCGAGCACGAGGGCGAGTATGAGCCGCACGTCCATGGGCGGGTCTCCTTGGGATCGAAGGATCGGGTAGGCGCGGAGTTGAGCGAAACGCGCAGGTTTCTTGAAAGAATCATGCACCTTCGCTGGGGGCGTGCACAAGAGGTGCGGCGAGGGGAGAGCCACGTATCCTGGGACCGATGTCCTCCGACCCCGCTCCCCACCTCGCCCGCGCCCGTGTGCGCGCTGCGGTCGACCGCCTCTATCAGGCGGATGCCCAGCGCTGGGAGGTCGCATGCCAGCGCGTCGTGCGGTTCCTCGAGGGGATCATCGAGAGCATGGAGTTCGCCGACCGCTCGCGCGTCGTCGTCGACGGCTACCGGATCAAGGAGCCCATGCGGACGCTCGAGAAGGTGCTCAAGAAGTCCGAGGGCGGGGCCCTGCCCGGGGAACCGGGCGAGGTCGTCGGACTGATTTCCGACCTCGCCGGCGTCAAGGTCCTCTGCAAGTCTTCCCGCGACCTCGAGGCCTTCGTCGAGGTGCTCGAGGCCGAGCTGGCGCGGACCACGCGGTTCGAGGTCGTCGAGCCGGTGAAGAACTACCACCTCGATCCGAAGCCGAGCGGGTACCGCGCATTCCATGCGGTGCTCGGGTCGGCCGATCCCAAGGCCGAGCACCCGATCCGGGTGGAGATCCAGGTGCGGACCCGGCTGCAGGACGCGTGGGGCGAGCTCACGCACGATGACCTCTACAAGCCCGGCGGGCCGCTCGCGCCGAGCGACTTCCACACGCAGGTCGCCGCATCGATGGCGAATCTCCTGTCCGAGGTCGACCGGCTCGCCGACCTCCTCGCCCAGGACATCGAGCAGACGTCCCGCGGGGACGGGTTCGACGCCGGTGCCGAGACCCAGGCCGAGGACCTGCTGCGGGTCACGGTGACCCGCACCGGTCCCGGGTACGCGATCGCCGAGGACGAGCTCGGCCGCCGCGGTCTCATCCGGGCGCGTGACGTCCGTTCGCTCGCCGAGGTCACCGGGGATGCGGAGACCGCGGGGGAGGGGCGCAAGTCGATCAAGGTCTCCGACCTCGTCAGGGTGGGGGATGTGCTCCCCGCTGCGGAGGTCGAGTACAAGGGCAATCGCTACTTCGCTCCGGTGGAGTTCGCCGAGCGCCGGTAGGCAAGGGGCTGTTGACGTCCCAGCGGGGACGTCCCAGCGGTGACGCGTCCCCGCTGGGACGCGAGTTCACCCCCGCGATGCGCCGATTGTGAAACCCGACCGCTGGTTTGCTACAGTGACGAGGTCTCGGGGCTATAGCTCAGTTGGTAGAGCGTTTCGTTCGCAATGAAAAGGTCAGGGGTTCGATTCCCCTTAGCTCCACGTAAGATGAGAAAATCGAAACTTGCCCCGCCTGATGGCGGGGCAGTTTTGTTTCTGCGGTGACGTGCGCCGGGGCATCGATGCTGGTGTGGGCGAGGACGCTGGCGGTGGTCTGCTCGGGAGTGTAGGTGGCGTTTTCTTCGTCGTTGAGGCTCGTGCATCGCTCGACGCGGGTGTCCACGGGCGCCTATATTGGTGAGCGAAACTGATCCTGTCGATCACCTCGTCATGAAAGGGGCACGCCGTGCTTGCCGATCAGTCCTTGGGTGAGAAGGTGCCGCGGGGCCCAGCCGTTGCGCTCGCTGTGGGTGGCTTGGCGGCCACGACGGCGACCCACGCCTCGGTACTCACTGGTCGCCTACCGCACACCGCTGTCAGCGGGGGTCGGGTTACGAATTCGGCGGACGGGCGCCGGGTTGCTGCTGTGAGCCTGTGCAGTCTTCTGCCGGTGGCGGCCCTGGTGGCGCGTGGCGCGGGGATTGCAGGGAAGGCTTCCCGGGCAGAACGACGCCTCTTGGGGCTCCTTGCCGTGGCAGCACTTGGCAGCGTCCCGCTCCAGGTGCTGGGCACCCCGTTCGAACGACGGTACATGGCTCCCGCCGCCGCAGCGCTGGCAGCGGGCCTGGGGCGCCTGGCGATAGAGCGCTAAACCACCCGGAGGCTGTGGCACGCTTCGCCAAGTGGGGCACACGCCCCGAATGGACCCTGTGGCTCGCGACCATTGACGCAAGCGCTGGGGGGAAGTTTCGACAAGCCTCCCGCAAGCTCCACTTCCCAGAAGGGCCGAGAGCGCAAGCTCTCGGCCCTTTGTCGTGCGCCAGCGCCCCGGTGTCTTCGGTGTCCGGTACGGTCAGGCGCGCTGCAGGCGGTCGGAACTGCGCATGGTCTTCTTCACCGTGCGTGCCACTGGTCGATCGTCGGGTGCTGGGGGTCGTCGTAGCCCAACACGATACCGGCGCGCCCGATCGGATCCTCGTCGGCGAGGTAGAGGTCGGAGGCGGCCATGTATCGCGACTCATAGGCCTCTCGCGCTGCTGCTTCGCCGCCGAGAACAGCGGCGTCGCGCGCGATGCCGCGACGCATTGCGATCTCCCGGTCGACGTCGAGGTAGATGACTTCGTCCTACAGTGCACGCAGGGCTCCGCGCTGGAGGAAGGTGCAATCGAAGACGGCGACCGCCTCCGGGTCTGCCTCGATGGTGTCGTCGACACGCGTGTCAGTGTCCAGGTCATGGATCGCTCGCGCGAACCGGCGACTGCCCCCTGGTCCGAGCGGCTCGAGAGTTCTGGTCGCCAGCGACTCGAAGTCGTACGCATCGTCGTAGTACCCGACTGCAGACGTGCGGCCCTGGCGATACCGAATCCGACGCTCGTGGTGGAACCCGTCGGAGTCGAGGTGGATGGCTTGGCGCACGCGGCTCGACAGAGCTGCCACCAATTCGCGGGCCAGACTCGACTTGCCCGAGCCGCAGCGCCCATCGATTCCGACCCTCAGAGGATGTCCGGGGCGGCGCTCGGCGAGGTGCTCGGCCAACTGTTCGACAACCGCCCTGTGCGTTCCCATGATGCCCAGTGTGGCACGGAGCCGGTGAGGATCCCGATGATCGATCGGCCCGTCATCACCATCGCGCCGTCATGGGCGTAATGGGATCGTGGCGGCTGCGCCTGTCCATGGCGCGTCGGCCTTGCGTCTCATCATGCGGTGAGGCTGACGCGGTCGCGGGCCGTCGGAGGAGGATCCGGCGACTCGCCCGAGGCGGGCTGCCGTGCGTCGCGGAGTCGGCACCCGGCGAGCAGACAGCTGAACCCGCGAGGGTCGACGGCGACGGCCAGGAGGGTGGTCGCACCCAGCGGCAGCACGAGGAGCGAGGAAGGGATTCCCGCGCACAGGCCGGTCGCCATCGCGCCGTGCACCGTGAGCGCGCGGGCGAGGAGCCGCACCCGCGATCCGTTCTTCGCCACGGGGGCGAGGTAGACGGTGCGCTGACCGAGCGAGGCGCCGGTGCCGACGAGTGCCGGCACGACGATCACGCCGAGTGCGGCGATCCACGCGCCGGTGACGATGGTCCGCTCGAGCGCGAGGTACTGCTCCGGGCTGAGAGCACCGTCGGGACCGCTCTGGGCGAGGGTGAAGAGCGTCGACCCGGCGGTTCCCCCGAGCACCGCGGCGAGTACGAGGAACCAGCAGTCGAGGACCATGCCGAGCCCCCGGCGGCCGCGGGTCACCGGACGCGCCCGCTCCCGGTGGGCGAACAGGTGCGCCTTGGTGGACAGGAGCCGCGGGGTGATCGCCGCGAGGCCGAGCCCGGCGACCGCGCCGGTGGTGTTGGTGAGGAGGTCGGTGGTGTCGGCGAACCGGTACGCGCACGGCGCCAGGCCCCAGTTGCCGGTGAGCTGGGTGAGCTCGATGAGCAGCGAGGTGCCCAGCGCCGCGGCGAGGACGGTGCCGCGCGGCCACTCCATGACGCGGCGCACGATCAGCCCGAACGGGACGAACAGCACGATGTTGAGCACGAACTCCCACACGAGCCCATCGCCGATGACCGCCCGCGGCCCCTGGGACCGGACGAGCTCGACGAGCTCGCGGGGGAACCGCAGCGGGTCGAGCAGCGGCCGCGTGCCGTGGGCTGCGCAGTAGCCGTCGGTGAACCCCGGCAGCGGGAACACGGTGAACGCGACGATGGCGGTGGCGTAGACGAACCCGGCGGTGGTCCACAGCATCCGCAGCGCATCGAAGCGGCCGTAGCGGCGGTACTGCCACACGAGCAGCGGCAGGAACAGCAGTGCTGAGACGATGAGGCCGACGAGGATCGACCCGAAGAACTGCGCGGTCATGGCGACTCCTCTCTCCCTGTGCGGTCGGTGATTCCAGGACGCGCGTCAGGCGCCGAGGACG
>ENA-OOKA01000059-OOKA01000059.1-human-skin-metagenome-genome-assembly--contig:-NODE-59-length-38642-cov-6.137093_pt1 | contig 38642 bp, 29 predicted proteins | sample MGYA00248825_ERZ500995 | MGnify/ENA primary metagenome ERZ500995 (study PRJEB25958, sample SAMN03398540) | human skin metagenome | study: EMG produced TPA metagenomics assembly of the Human Skin...
GTCGGGATGTCGAAGATGAAGTCCGCGGTCGTCCCGTCCTGCTTGAGGTCACCATTGACCCACGAACGGATGCTCAGGTCGTCGACGTCGAGGTCGGTCTCGATCCACGGGCCCAGCGGGCACGAGGTGTCGAAGCCCTTGGCCCGGGTCCACTGCGTGTCCGACTTCTGCAGGTCGCGCAGGGTGACATCGTTCGCCGAGGTGTATCCGAGGACGTGGTCGAGTGCGTTCTCCGCCTTCACGCCCTTCGAGACGCGTCCGATGATGACGGCGAGCTCGGCCTCATAGGAGACGTGTTCGCTGATCGCGGGCAGGCGGATGGGGTCGCCGGGGCCGATGACCGAGGTGTTCGGCTTGAAGAACGTCACCGGGGTCACCGGCACCTCGTTGCCGAGTTCGGCGGCGTGGTCGGCGAAGTTCCGGCCGACGCCGATGACCTTCGACCGGGGCAGGATCGGCGAGAGGAGGCGGACGTCGTCGAACTTCAGCCGCTCCCCCGTCGACTGCGCGGGAGCGAAGAAGGGGTCGGAGTCGAGGACGGCGAGGCTGAGACCCGTGGTGTCCCACTGCCCGTTCTCGATCGGCGGAACCTCGCCTTCGACGACTCCGTAGGCGGGTTCGTCCTTGTGCACAAATCTCGCAATACGCATGATGCCCAGTCTAGACGCCGAGTTCGCTTCGCTCGGGTCGCGGTATCGTGACGGCATGACGAGCGTGCGGATCATCGGCAGCGGAATCGCCGGGGCGACCCTGGCCGCCGCGCTCGACCGGCCCGAGTGGACGGTGACCGTCCACGAACGCGATCCGCAGGCGAGAGCCCTGGACACGGCGTTCGCCCTCTTTCCCTCCGCCATGACCGCCCTGCGCAGGGCAGGCCTGAGCACTGCGGTCGAAAAGTCGGGCGTCCGCGTCGACGAGGCGACGATCCGCAGCGCCGACGGTCGCCTCCTCGCCCGGCCGCCCCGCCTCGGCGCGCTGATGATCGGCCGCGCACAGCTCCACTCCCTCCTCACCGCCGCCCGACCGGCCTCGACACCCCTGCTCACCGGGGAGGTAGCCGACCCGACGACGCTTGCGGCCGATGTCCTCGTCGGCGCCGACGGTGCCCGCAGCAGGGTTCGATCCGGAACCTGGGGAGGCCGAACTGCGCCTCGACGCCCTCCGCTCACGGTCATCCGCGGAGTCATCGACGCCGACCTCTCCGCCGGCGCCGTCACCGAGTACTGGGGCGATCGGATGCTCTTCGGCATCACCCCGCTGCCGGGGAACCGGACCAACTGGTTCACCGCCTTCCCCGAACGCCGGTTTGCGACCACGGCGGCAGGGCTCGACCATCTCCGCAGGGCGGCGCGGGTCTTCCCCTCCCCGGTCACCGCGGTCGTCGAGGCCGCAAGGACCGGGCAGACCGTGATCAGCGGCATCCACGTGTCTCGTCCCCTGCGGTCCTTCGTCCGTGGCCGGACCGTGCTCATCGGCGACTCCGCCCACGCGATGCAGCCGAACCTCGGCCGTGGGGCGTGCGAGTCGATCTGCGATGCCGTCGCCCTCGCCGAACTCCTCAACGCCGACGAACCGGCGTCGGCGCTCGCACGCTACTCTCGCCGCCGCGTGGTGACTCCGCAGGTCATCCGCTCGGGCGCGAGCGTCGCCTCGGGAGTGGCGTTGGCCGGTGGACCGGTCGGGCGCGTCCGTGACCGTGTCCTCTCAGCCCTCGCGCGGCTGGGCACTGCACCCTGAGAGACTGGGGGCATGCACTCCTTCGACCTGACGACGATCGGCGCCGACCTCCCGGCGGCTGAGCTCATCGATCGTCTTCCCGCCGAGGTGGCCGACCCCTTCCCGCGCCTCGTCGTCGAAGCCCCGCCCGGCACCGGCAAGACGACCCTCGTGCCCCCGCTCATCGCCGAGCATCTGCGCACCACCGCCGGACCCGACTCCGGCCGCATCGTCGTCACCCAGCCGCGACGGATGGCGGCCCGCGCTGCGCCGAGGCGGCTCGCGCACCTGACGGGGACCCGCCTCGGCGAGGACATCGGCTTCACGGTGCGCGGGGAGTCCACGGTCTCGGCACGCACCCGGATCGAGTTCGTCACCACGGGAGTGCTGCTGCGGCGGATGCTCGGCGATCCGGAGCTGCCAGGCGTCGCCGCGATCATCCTCGACGAAGTCCACGAACGCCACCTCGACACCGACCTCGTCTTCGCCATGGGCAGGGAACTCGTCGAGCTCCGTGACGACCTCAGCCTCGTCGTCATGTCCGCGACCCTCGATGCCCGCGATTGGGCGAGGCGTGTGGGTGTCCCGACCGACCCGGCACCGGTCCTCTCCGTCGCCGCGCAGACGCATCCGCTCGACGTCCGGTGGGCACCGGCTCCCGAACGCCCCCTCGACGCCCGTGGGGTGAGCCGGGCCTTCCTCGACCACCTCGCCCGCACGACTGTCCGTGCCCTCGACGAGTCAGCAGGCGGCGACGTCCTCGTCTTCGCCCCGGGAGCTCGGGAGGTCGACGAGGTGGCCGACCGGATCCGCGGGCAGCTGTCCGGATCCGCGGCGTCCCTCGGTTCCGGGATGCCTGCCGTGAGCGTCCACACGCTCACCGGCCGCACCTCGTCGGCCGACCAGGACGCGATCCTCCGGCCCCGGAGCCCCGACGACAGTGAGCGCCGGGTCATCGTCACCACCTCGGTGGCGGAATCTGCGCTCACGGTGCCCGGCGTGAGCATCGTCGTCGATTCGGGGCTCGCCCGTGGTCCCCGCCTCGATACCAAGCGGCGGATGTCGGGGCTCGTGACGACCCGGGAATCGAAGGCTTCCGGTGTCCAGCGCTCGGGTCGCGCCGCCCGCCTCGGCCCCGGCGTCGTCTACCGGTGCCTGTCCGAGTCCGACTGGGCCTCCCTGCCCGAGCACACCCCGCCGGAGATCGCGACCGCCGACCTCACCTCGGCGGTCCTCGACCTCGCCTCCTGGGGCGGTGACACCGAGCTGCTGCCCGACCCGATGCCGCAGCACGCGTGGGCCCTGGCCGTGGACAACCTCGTCGGCCTCGGTGCCGTCGAGGTCGACACCAGTGATAGGACGCCCCCGGAGGCGCGGCGCGCCGACCTGCACGTCACCGACCTCGGGCGGGCGATCGCCCGGGTGCCGGCGTCCGTGTGGGCGGCACGCGGACTCCTCGACGGGGCGGCGATGCTCGGGGCCCGGGCCGCCGCCGGGGCGGTCGCCGCCGTCGAATCCGACCGCCGCTCCCCCGGCGCCGACCTCACCGCGGTGCTGCGCGACCTCCGTGCCTCCCGCGACCGGCGCTTCACCCAGGACGTCGACCGGTTCACCCGCATCGTCGGCGAGTACAGCGGCGGCGGCACGGCGGGTGAGCGCCTGCGACCGGAGGACCTCGGGCTCGTCGTCGCCCTCGCCTTCCCCCACCAGATCGCCCGAGCGCGCAACGGTGCCGATGCCGAGTATCTGCTCGCCTCCGGCACGGCAGCCGCGCTGCCGAGGAACTCTCCGCTCATGGGCAGCCCGTGGCTGGCGATCGCCGAGGTGGGTCTGGCAGGCGGGCGGCCGACGATCCGCTCGGCCGTCCCCATCGACGCGGACACGGCCGAACTCGCCGGGGCGGGACTGCTCGCCACGGAGGAGTCGGCAACGTTCTCAGACGGGAAGGTGCGTGCGGTCCGGCGGACCCGCCTCGGCGGGATCGCACTGACGTCGACGCCGATCACGGCGAGCCCGGAGCTCGCGCGGGAGGCGATCGCCCGCTCGATCGAGGACAAGGGTGCGCGGGAGGTGCTGCGGCCGAGTCCCGCCTTCGACCAGCTGCGGGCACGGCTCGGGCTGCTCCGCCACGTCATCGGACAGCCGTGGCCGGACGTGCGGTGGTCGCATCTCACTCACACTCTGCCCGACTGGTGTCCGGCGGCGCTCGACCGCATGGCGCGCGGCGCGGACCCGGGCGCCGTCGACCTCATCGGTGCGCTGCGCACGCTCCTGCCCTGGCCGGAGGCGGCCCGTCTCGACGAACTCGCCCCGGAGTCGATCGAGGTGCCCAGCGGTTCGCGGGTGCGCCTCGACTACCCCGATCCGGACGACGTCGGCGACGACGACTCCCCGCATGGGCCGGTCCTCGCCGTCAAACTCCAAGAGGTCTTCGGGTGGACCGAGGTCCCGCGCGTCATCGACGGTCGGGTGCCCGTCGTCCTCCACCTCCTCTCCCCCGCACGCCGGCCGCTGGCGGTGACGAGCGACCTCGCATCGTTCTGGGAGGGCGCGTACCCGCACGTGCGGGCGGAGAACCGCGGCCGCTATCCCAAGCACCCGTGGCCCGAGGATCCGATCAGCGCTCCCGCGATGCGCGGAACGAAGCGGTCTGGGACAATGGAACGGTGACTCAGGCTCTCTCCTCCGCACCGCCGGCCCCCGCAGCTGACGCTGTCGTCGGGCCCGGTTCGCGGTTGTCGGCTCCCGCGTGGCGGACGTTGCGCGAGGAGCACGAAGCGCAGGTCGCCGCCCGCACCGATGCGCACGTCGCCCGCCGGATGGCCGGGGAGAAGCACCCCGTCGAGGACTTCCTCTTCACGTACTACCCGTTCAAGGCCGGTCAGCTCGCGAAGTGGAATCCCGGAGCCGGGGTCCTCCTCGAGCTCGAGACCTCAGGCGACCGCGAGTACGTCGACCGTCGGTGGTATCGCACGGACGGCACCGTCGCCGAGGTGGACCTCGAGTCCTGGAGAGCCGACCGAGGCGAGGGGGCTCGGTTCATCGCCGCGCTTCTGTCCGCCACCCTCGATCGCGAAGCGAACCTCGGGTGCTTCGGCCTCCACGAATGGGCGATGGTCTATCGGATGAGCGAGGACGAACGCCGCCATCAGCAGGTGCCGCTGCGGCTGAGCTCCGCGGAGACCGACGCCGTCGTCGAACGCCACCGCATCCAGTGCTCCCACCACGATGCGTTCCGCTTCTTCACCGCCGCTGCCAGGCCGCGCAACACGCTCCAGCCGACACGTGAGGGCATGGTCGGCAACGAACAGCCGGGTTGCCTCCATGCGGGCATGGACCTCTACAAGTGGGCGATGAAGATCGGGCCGATCGCCCCGTCGCCGCTCGTCCTCGACTGCTTCGATCTCGCCCTCGACATCCGCACGCTCGACATGGAGGCCTCCCCCTACGATCTGCGCGGCTGGGGCTACGGAGTCGTCGCGATCGAGACCGCGGCAGGCAAGGCGGAGTACATGGAGCGCCAGCAGGCCTTCAGCCGCCGTGCGCAGGCGCTGCGCCGACGCCTCCTCGACGCACTTGCAGCTGCCGGCATCAGCTGAGGCCGACGGGGCTGGCGCACGCCCCTCCCGAACGGCGCGCACCCCGGTCGGCACCGCACCTCCCGGACGGCGCGCACAGCCGCGGGGACTCGCGGCTATCATCGGCGGCATGCGCGCCATCGTCTACGACCGCTTCTCCACACCGCCGCAGCTTGCCGACATCCCTGCACCGACGGCTCCCGACCACGGGGTCGTCATCGACGTCGACGCCACAGGCGTCTGCCGCAGCGATCATCATGCCTGGTCAGGACACGATGAGACGGTGAGTCTGCCGCACGTGCCCGGGCATGAGCTCGTCGGGCGGATCGCCTCGGCGGGGCCGGCGGTCGAGGGATTCCACGTCGGTGAGCGGGTGACGGTGCCCTTCGTGTGCGGGTGCGGGACGTGCCGGTGGTGCCGCTCCGGCAACGCCCACGTCTGCCCGAACCAGACGCAGCCGGGCTTCACGCACTTCGGGTCGTGGGCGGATCAGGTCGTCATCCATCACGCCGACGCCAATCTCGTCGCCGTGCCCGAGGAGCTGCCGGACTCCGCACTCGTCGGGCTCGGGTGCCGCTTCGCCACGGCCTTCCACGGACTGCGGGTCCGCGCCGAGCTGCAGGCCGGTGAGACCGTGGCCGTGTTCGGCTGCGGCGGGGTGGGTCTCTCGACGATCATGATCGCCCGCGCGATCGGGGCACAGGTCATCGCAGTCGACATCAGCGATGCCGCCCTCGACCGGGCCCGGGACCTCGGAGCGAGCCGGACGGTCAGCGCACGCGGCCTGGGACCCGGGGAACTCGCCGAGGCTGTCGTCCGGGCCGCCGAGGCTGTCGAGCCGGCTGCCGACCGTCCGGGCGGGGTTGCCGTGACCGTCGATGCCCTGGGACGGCAGGACACGATCACCTCGGCGATCGCCTCCCTCGGCCCATTGGGCAGGCATGTGCAGATCGGGCTGCTCGACGGCGAGCCCGTCATCGACGTGCCCCGCGTCATCGCGCTCGAGCTGAGCATCCTCGGCTCCCACGGCATGGCCGCCGCCGGCTACCCCGAGCTCGTCGCCCTCGTCGCCTCCGGCGATCTGCGGCCGCAGGATCTCGTCACCACGACGATCGGTCTCGACCAGGCACCGCAGGCGATGCTCGATATGGATGAGGCCGGCGCGGCGACGGCTGGGATGACGATCATCGACCTCGGTCTCGGCCGCTGACCAGCGGCTCACGCCAACCGGCCGAGCTCACTCCATGACCGCGAGCACGACCGAATGGTCCTGACCGGGCCAGCGTCCGAGCAGGAGACCGGATTCGGTGCCCTCGAGCGGCGAGTCGAGTGTGAGCTCGGTGATGAGGTCGACGTCGCCGGCACCGGCCAGCGGGCCCGTGCCGTGGACGTGGGCGACGTCGGTGATCTCCTCGACGCGCTCGCCCGCGTCGTCGACGAGGTACTGCTTCGCCGAGGTGCCCGCGGTGGCGATCGTCGCGTCAAGGCGGCGCCGGAACAGGGGATCGCCCATGCCCGCGTACACCCAGCGCGTGCCGAGGACCGAATGCTCCATCGTCGTGATGAGGGCATCGGCGGCACCGTCGAGGGGCTCACCGCGGTACGTCAGCGGCACCTGGAACGTGCGACCGCCGCTCGAGACGATGTGGACCTCGAGCCCGACCTCACCGGCGGGGTCGTCGAACCGATAGGCGGTGACCTTCTGCAGCGGCTCACGCTCGAGGTCGAGGTCGGACGCCCAGTCCTGCGCGGCCACCCACTCCGTGATGACCTCGAGTTTGCCGGGGCTGAGCTCGGCGTCGAAGATGTCAGCCATGGTGTGCCCTTTCGTGGGTCGCGAGGGTGCGGGGCCGGCGGTGCGGTGGTCAGGCCTTGCGTGTGCCGGGGATCCACTCCCCGTCGACGATCTCGTAGTCGGAGAAGATCGCCGGAGCCTCGGTCTGCATGATCTCACCGATCTTGTTGAACACGAGGCGGATCTCCTCCTCGGCGCCCTTCGCGGTGCGCATCTCGATGACGTGGCGCAGGGAGCGGAGGTTCGCGGTGTAGACGATGCCGGTGGCCAGGCCTTCGGGGGCGAAGCGGCGCATGAACGAGGTCATGTGCTTCTTGTGCGCGAACTTCGTGCCCTCTTCGTCGAGGCCGAAGTGCTCGGCCATCCACTTCTGATGCTCTTCGAGGGTGTCGAGGACGGCGAGCGAGCGCTCCATGAGCTCGGGATCCTCACGGGCCCAGTCGGGGAACCAGAACGGGATGTCGGCGAGGCGGACGTAGCGCAGGGACTCCTGCGAGAACGCGGAGCCGGCACGGTGGCGGATGAGCTCGTGGGTGAGGACACGGGAGACGTTGTGGAGGACGAACGTGAAGTTCGCATGCTCGAGCACCGACCCGTGCTGGGAGGAGATGACGTTGCCGAGGTAGGACGCCGAATCGGTGCGCACACGGGAGACATTCGGATTGAGGCCCGGCTCCCACGAGCGGTAGCACATGCGTCCGGAGAACTCGAGGAGGTCCTCGGCGTCCGGGGACTCCGCTGCTTCGACCCTGTCCGCCCACGAGGTGCCCCCGACTTCGTCGAGGTACGTCCTCATCGCCTCCCAATCGATGCTGGGCTTGGCGAGCAGTTCAACGGACGGTTCGACCTGGCGCATGTCTCTCCTTGGAGGTTCGGGACGCTGTGGTTCCCAATCCTACAGAGTGTCGGGGTCAGCGAGGACGGGGTGCTCACGCTTACGGGCGCCGGGCCCGGTCTGCCGGTCGCTCAGGCCTCCGGGCCGTCCTGATCCCGCCCGATCTCCGTCCGATTCCTCCGATAGAGGACGGTGACCAGGATCGCTCCGCCGCCGAAGAAGACGACCCCGACAGCGGCGACGACGGTGAGCGCCGTCGGCGCCACGATCGTCGACTCGATCGCCATCCCCGCAATGGCGAGGGCGACGATCACCGCGCACGCGACGGCGAAGGCCGAGCTGCCGGCGATCGCGAGCAGCAGACTCGAGCGCAGGCTCATCGACGGCAGCCGCATGAATCCGGCGAGCAGGCATCCACCGAAGAAGAGGACGACGAGGATGGCGACGAGCTCGCCGGTCAGGAGCATGCCCATACCGATGAGGACGAACATCGCGGAGACGACGATGAGGAGGATCGCGCTGCGTCGTTCGCTGCGGATGCGCCGTTCCTCACGACTGAGCCTGGCCATGGTTCGCCTCCCTGAGTCCTCGCGCCCAGCATAGCGGCACCGGCGACCTGCGGTCGGCGCTCTCGTCGCCTCAGGCGAGCAAGATCGACTCGAGCGGAGTCTCCGTTTCACCCTCGACGAGGTGGACACGAGCGAGGGGGTCTTCGGTGACCACCGAGGCGAGCGCACCGTCGGTGAAGACGGCGGCAGCACCGTCGTCGAGTCCGAATCCCGGGCCCGGCAGGGTCCCGTCGGCGATCCACGTCCGGAACGTCTCGGCCCGACCCTCTTCGCCGTGATGGTGCGGGCAGGCGCTGCCGGGGAGGAAGCCGAGGCCGTCCCGGAGCGGCGCCAGAGGCCCGAAGGAGTCCGTCGACGAGGCCTCGAACCAGCAGTTCGCGCCGGCGCTGATCCCGGCGAGGATCGTGCCGGAGGCCGCGGCCCGCTGCAGAACGTCGTCGACGCCGTGCGTGCGCCACAGAGCGAGGAGGTTGACCGTCGATCCTCCGCCGACGTAGACGAGGTCCATCTCCGCGAGCATCTCCGGCTCCCGGTATCCCCAGGGGCTCTGTCCGAAGAGGGAGAGCACATGCGTCTGGGCGCGACCGGTGAAGGCGGCCTCGAAGCGCTCGATGTAGTCGCGGCTGTCGCCGGAGGCGGTCGGGACGAAGCACACGCGCGGCAGTGCCGGACTGTGAGGCTGAGCCGCTGCCACCCGACGACCCGCGCGGTCGAGCAGCCAGTCGTCGATGGCTGACTCTCCGGTCTCCGACATCGAGAAGCCGCCTCCGCCGAGGGTGACGATCGTGCCGCGGAACGCCCCGATCACGGAACCCGGTGCGTCCATGCCTCAGTGCCGAACTTCTCCGCGACGAGCTTGCGGGCGCGGTCGAGCTCGGCTTCGGTGTAAGTGTCCTCAGTGGCGCCGTAGCGGTCGATGAACGTCGTCGCCATGGTCTCGATGATGTCGGTGCGGGTCTCACCGGTCTGGCTGCGCAGCGGGTCGACGCGCTTCTTCGCACTCGCAACGCCTTTGTCGGAGATCTTCGCCTGACCGATGCGGAGGATCTCGACCATCTTGTCGGCATCGATGTCGTAGCTCATCGTCGCGTGGTGGAGCAGCGTGCCGTTGCGCAGGCGCTTCTGCGCGGCCCCGCCGATCTTGCCCTCGGTCGAGGAGATGTCGTTGATCGGTTTGTAGAAGGCCTCGACCCCGAGGCTGCGCAGAGCCGCGAGCACCCATTGGTCGAGGAAGACGTAGGACTCCTGGTAGTCGAGGCCGGCGACAAGCGACGGCGGGACGAACATCGAATACGTGATGCAGTTGCCGCCCTCCATGAACATCGCTCCCCCACCGGAGATGCGGCGGACGACCTCGACGCCGTACTTCTCGACGCCTTCGGGGCGGATCTCGTTGACGTAGGACTGGAACGCGCCGATGACGGTGGCGGTGTCGTCCCATTCCCAGAACCGCAGGGTGGGCCGGCGCCTGCCCGCGGAGACCTCTTCGAGGAGCACCTGGTCGAGGGCGACGTTGAGGTGCGTCGGCAGGACTTCGCCGCGGATGATCTGCCAGTCGAAGTCGGTGAAGTCCGCGGCCGCTCCGAGGGCCCGACGCACTGCTGTGGCGACGTCCGCGGTGGAGAACCCGTGCATGGCGAGTTCGGAGCCGTACGTCGCGAGCGCTGCGTCGAGACGTTCGCGCAACTGCGCATTGTCGGCGGTGACGTCGGCGCCGACGAGGGCCGGTGCGAGATCGAAGTAGGCGTCCTCGGGTTCGAGGAAGAAGTCGCCGGAGATCGTGGCCCCGGTGATGGTCTGTCCGTCGGTCTCGACGTCGGCGACGACGAGTTTGCCGCCGATGACCTTGTACTCCGCGTGGAAGCGCTGCGTCTCATTCGTCATGGCTCCACGCTACGCCGCCGCACAGGCCCCTGCCAGTGAGTCCCCTCACCTCTGCAGGGGCCTGCGCGACCCCGGTTCACTCCCCCGTCAGCGCGTTCCAGAGGAATCGGTAGCTCAGCGCCCGCACGAACGCGGCCTGCTTGTTGTCCGAGGCCGCCGCGTGGCCGCCTTCGGTGTCTTCGAAGAACCACACGTCAGGGATCCCCATCGCCTGCATGCGCGCCGCCATCTTCCGTGCCTGCACGGGTCCCACCCGATCATCGGAGGTCGCGGTCCAGAAGAGGACGGGCGGGTAGTCGACGCTGCGGTCGAGAAGGTGGTAGGGCGAGAAGTGCTGGATGAAGGCCCAGTCCGCGGGGTCGTCGGGATCGCCGTACTCGGCCTTCCATGAGTACCCGGCGCTGAGCTTGGTGTACCGGCGCATGTCGAGCAGCGGAACCCCGCAGGAGACCGCGCCGAAGAGCTCGGGGTACTGGGTGAGCATGTTGCCGACGAGGAGACCGCCGTTCGATCCGCCCGCGCAGCCGAGGTCCTCGGTCCGGGTCACGCCCCGGTCGATGAGATCCCTCGCGACGGCGGAATAGTCCTCGTAGGCGCGCATCCGGTTCTCTCGCATCGCCGAGGTGTGCCACTGCGGTCCGTACTCGCCGCCGCCGCGGATGTTGGCGAGCACGTAGACCCCCCGACGGCCTGCGGGGATGTCGTGGCCGCGCCCTGCGCCGCGGCCCTGTGTCTCCCGCGCGAGCCAGCCGAGGCCGACGATGGGCGAGTAGACGGGCGTGCGGCTGACCTCGAATCCGCCGTAGCCGTCGAGGAGCGTCGGGTTGTTGCCGTCGAGCACCAGACCCGACTCGGCGATCTGGAAGTAGGGAACCTGCGTGCCGTCGGCGCTCGTCGCGAAGTGCTGCTCGACGGTGAGGCCGTCTGAGTCGAAGAGCGCAGGCGAGGACTTGATCACCTCAGGCGCCGACGCCTGAGCGCCGGCTGCGTCGCCGAGGCTGCCGTAGGAGAGCGTCGAGGGGGTGAGGAAGCCGGTGCTCACGAGCCAGTAGTCGTTGGCGGTGGCGTCATCGTCGGGGTCGACGGGGGCGAAGCTGACCATATGGTTCGCCTCGACGCCGGGGAGCGGCGCGGAGGCGAAGTCGTCGCTCGGGTCGAGGACGACGAGCTCGGACTGGACGTCTCGGAGCAGTTCGAGGACGAGCCGGTCGCGAGTCCACGACCACGACGCCAACGCGGTGTGGGCGTCAGGGGTGAAGATCAGCCGAGGCCGGATGGTGCCGGCCTTGACCTCGGCGGTCGGGGCCGCGGCGAGTCCGCCGGCGGGAACGACGACCGTGCCTGCGTCCCAGTCCGACTGCGGTCGGAAGAGGACGAAGTCGTCGTCGATTCCGACGGAGACGTCGGTGGGGACGTCGACGGGGATCCAGGCGTCCTCCCACGACGAGGCGGTCCTCGGCAGGGCGTGGTCCGGTCCGCGGAGATCGTCGAGGTCGATGAAGCTCGCCCGGGAATTGAAGAAGTCGATGGCATCGACGGTGACCGCGCGGTCGACATTGCGGCCGCCGACGTCGGAGCCGACGTAGATCGCGACGTGGTCACGGGGCACCTCGGCGACGATGGGTGCCTCGTCGATGCTCTGTCCTCGGGTGAGTGCCCGCGCCTGCCGGGGGTAGGAGGAGGTCGACAGGGAATCGGATCCGGTGTCGGTCGCGACGAGGATCGTATCGGCGTCGAGCCACGCGAAGCGGGACTTCGCCGTGGGGAGGTCGAAGCCGTCGTCGACGAACTGCTTCGTCTCGAGGTCGAACTCGCGGACGCGGTGGGCATCGCCGCCGTCCGGGGAGAGTGAGATGAGCGCGCGTGTGTGGTCCGGTCGCTTCACCGACGCTCCCGACCACACCCAGGGGGTGTCCTCGGCGCGGGCGAGTTCATCGACGTCGAGAAGGATCTCCCAGTCGGGGTCGTCTGTGGTGTAGCTGTCCCACGTGGTGCGGCGCCACAGGCCCTTGGGGTGGTCCTTGTCGCGCCAGAAGTTGTAGAGGTGCCCGCCGCGCTTGGTGACCATCGGGATGCGGTCGTCGGAGTCGAGGGCCGTGAGGATCTCAGCGGACATGCGGTCGAAGAGATCGTCGCGGAAGCGGGCGAGGGTCGCCTCATTCTCCTCGCGGACCCAGTCGAGAGGGTCATCTCCGTGGATGTCCTCGAGCCAGAGGAAGTCGTCGTCGAGGTCAGGGGTCTGGTCGTGGGCTTCTGTCAATGAGCTGCTCATGGTCCCATCTTGCCAGGTCAGGCGGTGACGTGCGTCTCAGAACGTCATCATTGCGGCGGACGGAACATGACGAGGCCGGGCTCGCCGTTGGGGGCCTGCGGCCCGTGTCCGATGGCGGTGAAGCCGAGGCTTCCGTAGAGGCGGCGAGCCGGGCTGTCGATATCGTCGGTCTGGAGCCAGCAGCCGTAGCCGGAGATTCCGCGCAGCCAGGACTCGAGGGTGCGTCGCCCGAGCCCGGCGGCCCGGAGGCGGGGATCCCTGGCGAGGAGGTTGAGGGCGAACGTCCATTCGAGGACGGGCGCGGCGTCGCCGAGGGACTCCCTGAGCTCGTAGGCCCACTCGTAGTCCTGTTCCGCCCAGGCCCAGAAGTGACCGTACGCGATGGCGCGGAGGCGGCCGTCCTCGGCCGAGCGGGCGAGGGCGGCGAGCACCTGCCCCTTCCGCACGGAGGCCTCGTAGACGTCGGCGAAGAGAAGCGCGTACTTCCGGTCCTCGTTGAGCGGGGGTTCGGCCGCAGCCGCACCGTAGAGGTCACCGACCTCGGACGGCGGCGGCAGCACACCGTGTACACCGGCAGCCGACTCGACGGGCGTCCACCGGTCTCCGAGGCCACCGGGAAGACCCCAGACGAGTTCGACCGGTTGGATCACATCCGCCGTCTTCGCTGAATCGGCGCCGGAACGGTCATTCATATGACCAGCTTAACGACTTGAGTAGTCGGGCCACTGAACGGAAGGAGAACTCGGGCCGTGGAAAACCTCACGGTATCCCGAGATCCTTCGGCACAGTGGTTCTCGATCACGATTCTTCAGAACGGTCCGAGATGCCCGATCACGGAGCTGCTCTGGCGACGAGGTCGTTCCGCAGTCGCCTCTCACACGGGCTGTCCTCACGCACTGATCCCGCGGAGTCGAGCGGTTGACGGCGAGTCGGGCGCGTGCCCGTCCGAGACGCCAGCCCGACCTGAGACGGTCCGAGCCGAGGTGGTCCGACCTGAGGCGGTCCGACCTGAGGCGGTCCGAGCCGAGGAGGTCCGAACCGAGGCGGTCCGGCACAAGGCGGTCCGACCTGAGGCGGTGCGACCAGCGACGGATCGATGAGGACTCGTTCGTCCTTCGGCACCGCCGCAGTCTCCGCGAGGATGGCGATCGTCCTGGGCGGCGACCCCGGAGCACGAGCCTGACCCTCCTCCTGCGCCGCTCCGGGCGATCGCGGTCTGGCGTCGACCGGGCAGGTGGATCTGGCGTCGATCGGGCGGGTGGATACGGTGTAGCGGTGACCGGTCGGCGTCGTCACCGACAGCTCGGTGGCTGAGGTTCGATGGCGCCACCCGGGCAGTTCTTTGATGTAGTTGCAGGCAGCGCACAGGCCGGAGGCGTTGTCCCAACTCGTCGCGCCTCCCGCGGCGACGGGAGTCGCGTGGTCCACGTGCTTGATGGTCGCCTCGCACCACGGTGTGCGGCACACGTCGTCGCGAACGGTGATCATCCGTCGCAGCAGACCGGAGAACTCCCGCCGACTCGAATCCATGGCGACGAGCTGACCGTCGGTCGGTCTCGCATACATTCTGCGCAGGAACACCGCGCCCGGGTCGTCGGCGATGAGGGATCGCGCCGCGCCGGCGGGGATCGGCCCGAAGCCGGGAAGCCATGCGGGCTCGTCACCGTCGTCGAACAGTGTCTCGTCATTCATCACGACGAGGACTTCGAGCGGGATCGCGTCCGCGCTGTCCTGCCCGGTGACGCGCTCAACGAGCAGGTCGGCCATCGTCTGACTCTGCGTGCACCCGCCCGAGGCGCCGGTGCCGACTCGAGCGGCGGCGGCCTTGGAGAGGTTGGCGTATGCGGCGACCGCCTCCGGCATCGGGAGGAAGGCGGTGAGGTAGGCCATGTTGCCGGGCGCCGGGCGCACGCTCACGCACCGCTCCTCCTTGCAGTGGTCGAGGTGCCGCACCGCTGCGACCTGGTCGAGCTTCTGAGCCAGCGCGCGGACTTCGCTGCCGAGCCGGCGCACCCCCACCTCGGCGAGCCGGTCGGCCATCCTCTCATCGACCTGCTGCCGCTTATCCCGCGGCAGCCATGCGGTCTCGGTCGCGACGAGGCGAGCCTTCTCCTCGGAGATCTCACCCTGTCTGAGAGCCGCGTATGTGTGCGGGAGGTCCATGAGCAGCGTGCGGGAGAACCCGAGGAACCTGCTGCCCCGGGCGCGGGAGAACTTGCGGGCGAGCCCGATCTCGGCGCCGACTCCACGTCCCTGCCGGTCGCTGGGCACCCCGTCCTCGGCTTCGCGGTTGCGCCGGTGCATGTCGAAGGTCAGGGTCTCGCGGGCCTGTGCCGCCGCCGCTGCGGAGGTGAGCTCCTCCAGGGCCGTGATGCGGTCGATCGCCTCACGTTCGGTCCGTGCGGGAGGCAGGGCGGACAGCGTCTCGCGCCAGCGGGCGATGTCCGCGATGACGTCTGAAACCGACTCTGCTTCCATGCTCAGTACCCTAGACCGCAGCACTGACACGAGATTCGCCGTGAACGTTCTTCCTGGTCAAGGCCTATTTCGTCCGATGACTGCCGGTCGGTCCGAGCGCTGCCGACTCTGCCGGGCCGCGGCTGCTCCGGCCGCAGGCGTGCCGGGCTGGTAACGCCACGTGCGACGATGCCTGCCGGGGTCGGCGACCGTCGACGTCTGCCTCAGGTGAGCTTCTCCCCTGTCGTCTCCCTGGCGAGGAGCGCCATGAGCGCGACGGCGACGACGACGAGGACACCGGTGAGTGCGAAGGTCGTCACGAGCCCGAGGACCGGCCACATGTACGCACCGAAGACGAGCGGCGCGATGCCGGTGGCGATCCGCGAGGCCGCCGACGCCCACCCGAAACCGGACCCGCGCAGGCGGGTCGGGTAGAGCTCGGAGACGTAGGTGTAGAGCGTGGGGATCGCAATCTGGATGACGAAACCGAACCCGATGACGCTCGCCTTCGCCGCGAAGCTCAGCTCCGATCCCGATGCTTCGATGAAGACGGCGACGCCGACGAGGAGCACCGCGGAGACGATCGCACTGACACCGAGCACCCATTTGCGCCCCAGGCGTTCGACGAGGAGCGCCGAGACGACGACGCCGAGGATGCCGACCGCGGTCATCGACCCTGTGACGAGGAACGCCGCCTGGTCGCCGAGCCCTTGCCGCTTGAGGATCCCCGGCAGCCATGTCAGTGCCGCGTAGTAGACAAGGAGGACGGAGACGAAGAGGGCCCACGACACCAGCGTCGTCTTCGCCGAGTACTGCCACAGCTGTGCGAGCTGTCCCGTGGCGGCCCGCAGCCGACCGTTGACGGAGGTGATGATTCCAGCGGAGGACTCAACGGTGCCCTGTCTCCCCTCGCCGAGGCTGTCGGTCGTCAGCGGTCCCGCATCGCCGGGTGCGTCGTGCGTCCAGGCCGGCACGTCGGCGCCGGTGCGCTCGACGAGGCGCGCGATGACCGCGTCCGCCTCGGCGTAGCGGCCGACGGAGGCGAGATAGAGAGGCGATTCGGGGATCCCGAACCGGACGGCGACGGTGAGCAGTGCGGGGATGATCATGACGAGCATGATCAGCCGCCAGTCCCCCATCGTCAGCAGCCAGGCGGAGACGAACGCGCACAGAGACGCACCGATCGGCCACCACCCGTCCATCGCGGTGAGCACGCGGCCGCGATGACGCTTCGGCGTGAACTCACCGACGAGTGCGTAGTCGACCGGGATGCAGCCGCCCAAGCCGAAGCCGGCAAGGAAGCGGAAGACGATGAACCACCCGAACTCGGGAGAGAACGCTCCGGCGACGGTGAAGATCGAGAAGACGAGCAGCGTGAGGGTGAACGCCTTCTTGCGCCCGATGACATCGGCGATGCCTCCCCAGACGAACGCGCCGAGGGCCATGCCGATGAGGTTGGCGGTGGCGATCCACGCCGCCTGCCCCACACTGAGGTCCCAATGGTCGCTGAGCAGCGGGATGAGGAACCCGTTGAGGGCGACGTCCCACGCGTCGAACATGAAGCCGAGGCCGCCGATGATGAAGATGGCGCCCTGCGTGCGCCACTTCCACGGCAGGTTCGCGATGACGTCGGAGGCCGTGGGTACGGAGGTCGAAGACGGTGCAGTCACGGGGACACAGTACAACGTTTAACGCACGGACGCGCAAAACACTCAGCAGGTGCGCGCCGGGGGCGGGCGCTCGCGCAAGAGGCAGGCACCCGCGCCGGAGTCTCGCACCCGCGCCCGGAGGCCGACACCCGCGCCCGGAGGCGGGCACGGACGCCAGAAAGGTGGATCCGGTTCGAAAAACGAGACGATTTCGAACCGGATCCGCCTTTCGGGGCCGGCACACAGGCGGCACAGGCGGCTCGCACGCAAACTGCTCGCGCCGCGCACACCGTCAAGCCGCACAGGCCGTTCAGACCGCACGGGCCACACAGGCCACGCGAAACCGCTGGCGCGGCAACACCGCCTCAGGCCAGGCGGACGAGCCAGTTGTGCTTGTCCTCGACGCGGCCGTACTGGATGTCGAGGAGTGCCTTGCGCAAGGCCATCGTCTTCTCGCCGGGGGTGTCCCCGTGGTCGATCGTGAAGTCGTCGCTGACGAGCTTGCTGATCGGGGTGATGACCGCGGCGGTGCCGCACGCGAAGGCCTCGACGATGTCACCGTTCTCCGCACCTTCGCGCCATTCGTCGACGGTGAGCTGGCGTTCGACCGGCTCGAGGCCGAGTTCGGGGGCGAGGTCGAGCAGCGAACGGCGGGTCACCCCGTCGAGGATGGTGTCGCTGAGGGCCGGCGTGAGCAGCTGCCCGTCCTTGGTCACGAGCATGAGGTTCATGCCGCCGAGCTCGTCGATGTACTTGTGCTCCTCGGCGTCGGTGAAGAGCACCTGCTGGCAGCCCTTCTCCGCGGCCTCCTTCTGCGCGAGCAGCGAGGACGCGTAGTTCCCGCCGCACTTGGCGAAGCCGGTGCCGCCGGAGCCGGCGCGGTTGAGCTTCTTCGACAGCCAGATCGACACGGGCTTGATGCCGCCGGCGAAGTACGGTCCGGCCGGCGAGGCGATGACGTAGTAGTCGACCTCGTGGCTGGCGCGCACTCCGAGGAACCGCTCCGAGGCGATCATGAACGGGCGCAGGTAGAGGCTCGACTCGTCGGCGTCGGTGCCCGGCGTCGGCACCCACTTCTCGTCGGTCGAGACGAGGGCCTTGAGCGACTCGATGAAGTCCTCTTCGCTCAGCTGCGGCAGCGCGAGGCGTTCGGCCGAGCGGTTGATGCGCGCGGCATTGCGGTCGGGCCGGAACGTCCACACCGAGCCGTCAGCGTGACGGTAGGCCTTGAGCCCCTCGAAGATCTCCTGCGCGTAGTGGAAGACCGCTGCCGCCGGATCGAGCACGAGCGGACCGTACGGCTTGACCTCGTGCGCCTGCCACCCGTCATCGTTCGTGTAGCGGATGTGCGCCATGTGGTCGGTGAAGTACTGCCCGAACCCGGGATCCTTCTTGATGTCCTCGCGCACCAGCTCGGGCTGCGGCTGGATGTTCCTGAGGATGGCGAATTCAGTCATCAGAGCTCTTTCGACGTGTGTGAGGCCTACCACGTCTCAGGGTAGTCCATCGGTCCGGCATCCTCGCATCGGGGGTGGGGTGGGATTCCCGCCGAGGCGACCGGCCCCTCAGCCCAGGCGCGCGGCGATCGCGTCGCCCACCTCGGCGGTGGTCCGCTGCGTCCCGTCGCGTTCGGCGAGGTCGGCCTCGACGGCTGCCTCGATGGCCTTGGCCACGGTCTCGAGGCCGAGGTGGGAGGCCATGAGCGCGCCGGAGAGGATCGAGGCGGTCGGGTCGGCGATCTGCTGACCGGCGATGTCGGGGGCCGAACCGTGGATCGGCTCGAAGAGACTCGGGGCCGTGCCTTCGACGTTGAGGTTGCCCGAGGCGGCCAGCCCGATGCCTCCGGTGACGGCGGCGGCGAGGTCGGTGAGGATGTCGCCGAAGAGGTTGTCGGTGACGATGACGTCGTAGCGCTGCGGGTCGGTGACCATGTAGATCGTGCACGCGTCGGTGTGCTCGTAGTTGACCGCGACCTCGGGGAACTCCTCGCCGACCTTCTCCACGACCCGTCGCCACAGGTGGCCGGCGTGGACCATGACGTTGTGCTTGTGGACGTACGTGAGCTTCTTCCGCCGCGACTGTGCGCGCGCGAAGGCGTCGCGGACGGCGCGCTCGACGCCGTACCACGTGTTCACCGAGACCTCGGTGGCGACCTCATGCGGGGTGTCCGTGCGGACCGAGCCGCCCATGCCCGTGTACGAGCCCTCCGTGCCCTCGCGGACGACGACGAAGTCGATCTCGGGGCGCGCGGCCAGGGGCGACTCGACGCCGGCGTAGAGCTTCGAGGGCCGGAGGTTGACGGCGTGGCCGAGGCCGAAGCGCATCTTGAGGATGACCCCGCGCTCGAGCACCCCGGAGGGGACGCTGGGGTCGCCGCATGCGCCGAAGAAGATCGCGTCGTGGCCCCGCAGGGATTCGAGGTCCTCGTCGGTGAGCGTCTCGCCGGTGGCATGCCAGCGCTTCGCGCCGACCTCGTAGTCGGTGAGCTCGAGTTCGACCGGTTCGCCCGAGACCTCGATCGCACGCTGGAGGACCTTGAGCCCTTCGGGGACGACCTCGGTGCCGATTCCGTCGCCGGGCATGACCGCAATTGAGAACTTCATGCCGCCACCCTAAGGCGCATCTCATGATGCAACTACCGTGTCCCATCATGCGGACGAGGCGGCAAGTGGGCTCGTCTCCAGCCGGGTGTCAGCCTCGCCAGACCGCTGACGTGGACAATTTCACGTCCCAATCTTCGCACACGGCTACAATTCCACCCTGCAAGGCACGAAGATGGAACTGGCAGAACCACCGAGTCCCGAGAGAAAGTCGATCCTTGACTGAAACGATCCGCAACCGCCGCGCCGCCTCCCTCCCCGCCAAGCTCTCCCGCTCGTGGCTGCTCGTCAACGCGGCGAAGGAGGAGATCTTCGCTCCGGCGCAGGCCTCGGAGGCCGACTCGGTGATCTTCGACCTCGAGGCCTCCGTGGCCGAGGACAAGAAGCTCGATGCCCGCGACAACGTCGTCCGCGCGCTCGAGTCGGGGATGTCGGCGTGGGTGCGCATCAACAAGATGGAGTCGGAGTTCTGGGACGACGACCTCGCCGCCGTCGCCACCCTGCCGGGTCTGCGCGGAGTCATGCTCCCGGAGACCGAACGCCCCGAACAGGTCTCCTACACCGCGATGCGCGCGAAGGCCGGCCTGCCCGTCATCGCCCTCCTCGAGTCCGCCCGCGGAGTCGAGAACGCGACGAAGATCGCCGAGGCACCCGGCACCTTCCGCCTCGCCTTCGGCACGAACGACTTCCGCAAGGACACCGGCTTCTCCGGCGATCCCATGGCGCTCGCCTACGCCCGTTCGCGCCTGACCATCGCTTCGCGCATGGGCGGGCTGCCCGGTGCCATCGACGGCCCCTCGGCCGCTGATGCGAGCGACGAGCAGGTGCGCGCGGACGCCGACGTCACCCACCAGATGGGCATGACCGGCAAGCTCGTGCTCGCTCTCGATCAGGTCAACGCCCTCAATGAGGCGATGAGCCCGAGCGAGGACGAGCGCGCGTGGGCCCGGCAGATGCTCGCGGCGGCCGAGGGCGGATCCGAGATCACCGACGGCTCCTACCTGCCCCGTCTCGCCCGCGCGAAGAAGATCGCCTCGCTCGCGGACACCTACGGTCTCTGGAACGCCTGATCCGTCCGCCCGCAGACTCCGTCCACCCCATCGTCCGCATCCCCCGCTGGGCTCTGTGGGCGACGGTTCCCGCGCTCTTCGCGGTCCTCGCCTTCGGGCTCTGGCTGCGGCTGAGCATCGTCGGGCCGACCGTTCTCGACACGTGGTGGGCGCAGCTCGTCAAGGTCCCCGTCGACTCCGTGCCGTACTGGATCTGCGTCACCCTCGCCGAGGTGGGAGGGGCGACGGGCGCCGTCGTCTGCACTGGCGTGGCCGCTGGGATCCTCGTCCTGCTGCGCCGACTGCGCGCAGCCGCTGTCATCGTCACGACGATGCTGCTCGGCGTCGGACTGTCCGAGGCCATCAAGGCGGTCGTCGAACGGCTGCGCCCCGGCGATCAGCTCTACAACTCCCTCGGCTTCTCCTACCCGTCCGGGCATTCGATGGGCGCTGCCGCCCTGGCGCTCAGTCTCGCCCTCATCATCGCCCATGCACGTTCCGGCCGGGGCCCGGACTCGACCCGACTGCGTTTCCACTGGTCGATGGTCCTCGTCCCCGTCTGGATCCTCGCGATGATGTGGTCGCGCACAGCACTCCAGGTCCACTGGCTCACCGACACGATCGCCGGTGCCCTGCTCGGCCTCTCGGCGGCGCTGCTCGCCGACGCGTTCTGGATCTGGGTGGCCCTGCGCACCCGCTCACCGCTGCTCGCGAGGTAGCCTCCCGCGCTGCACCCGCCACGCGCGGAATCCGCGGAATCCGCTACGCCCGCCACGCGCGGAACCCGCCGAATTCGCGACACCCGCGGCATCCTCGCCGATACGACTCCGGCCCCGTCAGAGTTCTGACGGGGCCGGCGTCGTGAGGACGGGCGTCGGGCTCAGGCGCGGTCGAACCGTGCGCCCTCGGGCTTCGAGGGCAGGAGCATGAGGACGAGCACGATGAGGGTTCCGACGAACGGAACGAGCAGGAGGAAGGCCATCGGTCCTGCCATGTTCGCGTCGTGGAGGCGACGGACGACGACGGCGAGGAAGGGGACGATGACGGCGAGGACGACGACGATGAGGAGCGCGAGGCCGACGAAGATGAGGATCGCGGCCGGCGGGTGGTTGACGATCCCCGGAGCGGTCTCGACCGTCACCGCCTCACCCGTAGTGGGGTCGACGCCGAGCTCGGTGACCTTGGGGTTCGCCGCCGCCCAGGACGCGCCGATGCTCAGACCGATCATCATGATCACGTTGGGGATGAGCGAGAGCACGGCGACGAGGAGGTAGGCCCACCAGAATTCGCTGCGGGAGGCACGGCCGGTGAAGACCGTGTACTTCTTGAAGAAGCGGCGCACCACCTGCGGGAAGGAGGCTCCCGGCAGCGGCTGGGAGAGATCGGTGCGGCCGGATGCGGCCTGCGGGGAGACGGCGGCCGGGGCGCCTCCGTCAGCGGGCAGAGGGGACTGCGGTGTTTCGGTCATGGGTTCCTTCGTGGTGTGAACGCCGACGGCGCTGTCACCGAGGAGGCGAGACATCACCGGACCGGCGATGGTCGCTGCACGGATCGGCTGATCCTCGTGCAGCGACCATCATAGCGGTCCTCAGTCCTCCTCGAGGGAGACCGCGGAGAACGCCGAGGCATTGACGGCCCCGGCCACGGCGCGCACGACCTCTTCGGGCACGGCCGTGTCGACGGCCATGACGGAGAGCGCCTCGCTGCCCTCGGCCGACGGTGAGACCTGCATGCCCGCGATGTTGATCTCGTTGGCTCCGAGAGCGAGGCCGAGCTGGCCGATGATGCCGGGACGGTCCTCGTAGCGGAAGATGAGGAGGTTGTCGGTGAGCTCGATCTCGAGGTCGTAGCCGTCGACCTCGGTGAGCTTCTGGACGAGCTTCGGCCCGGTCACGGTGCCGGCGACCGTGATCCGCTGACCGTCCCCGGTCGTCGCCGTCAGGCGGGTGACGTTGCGGAAGGACTCGCAGTAGGGGTCGGTGACGAGTTCGACGCCGATCCCGCGCTCCTCGGCGAGCAGCGGGGCGTTGACGTAGGAGACCTGGTCGGACACGACATCCTTGAACAGGCCCTTGAGCGCGGAGAGCTTGAGGACGGAGACGTCCTTGTCCGCGATCTCCCCGTTGACCTCGACCTTGAAGTGCGTGACCGAGGACTCGGCGAGGGCGTTGACGACGCGTCCGAGCCGTTCGGCGAGCGGGATGCCCGGCCGGACGTCCTCGTGGATCGCACCGCCGGCGACGTTGACGGCGTCGGGGACGAGCTCACCGGCGAGCGCCTTGCGCACGGACTTCGCGACCGCGACCCCGGCCTTCTCCTGGGCTTCGGCCGTCGAGGCGCCGAGGTGCGGGGTGACGTTGACGGCGTCGAGCTCCATGAGCGCCGAGTGCTCGGGGGGTTCGACGTTCCACACGTCGATGCCGGCGCCTCCGACGGTCCCGGCGGCGACCGCCTCGGCGAGGGCGTCCTCATCGATGATGCCGCCGCGGGCGACGTTGACGAAGCGGGCACCGGGCTTGGCCTGGGCGAACTGCTCGGCCCCGATCATCCCGATGGTCTCCGGGGTCTTGGGCATGTGGACGGTGACGAAGTCGGAGACGGCGAGGAGCCCGGGCAGGTCGACGACCTCGACGCCCATCTGGGCGGCGCGGGCCTGCGTGATGTAGGGGTCGTAGCCGACGAGGCGCATGCCGAAGGCCTTCGCGCGCTCGGCGACGAGCCCGCCGATGCGCCCGAGCCCGACGATGCCGAGCGTCTTCTCGTAGAGTTCGACACCGGTGAACGTCGAGCGCTTCCACTCCCCCGCCTTGAGCGAGGTGTTGCCCGCACCGAAGTACCGCGCCGAGGCGAGGATGTGGGCCATCGTCAGCTCGGCGGCGGAGATGATGTTCGAGGTGGGGGCGTTGACGACCATGACACCCGCCGAGGTGGCGGCCGGGACGTCGACGTTGTCGAGTCCGACCCCGGCGCGGGCGATGACCTTGAGCCTCTTCGCCGCGGCGATCGCCTCGGCGTCGACCTGCGTGGCCGAGCGGACGAGGATCGCGTCGGCATCGACGATGGAGTCCAGGAGCTGGGAGCGGTCGGCGCCGTCCGTGTGACGGATCTCGAAGTCACCCCCGAGCGCGTCGATGGTGGCCGGTGACAGGTTTTCGGCGATGAGCACGATGGGCTTGGGCACGAACAGACTCCTTAGGGTTCCGGGACGGGCCCATCCTAGGTGAGTCCGGGAAAGCGTTCACGAGATCTCAGATTCTGGGAAAGTCCTCAGAACCCGTTCGGCGAGTACGGCATCCGCCCGAGGCTGAACATCGCACTCGCCTGCACGGCGGCACCGGGGACGTTCTCCTCGATGCGTCCGGCGCGGACGAGGATGACGGGGTCGGCACCGCCGAAGTAGAGCGAACCGAGCTCGGCGATGCCGAGGCTGAGGTCGGCAGGGGTCGACTCGGAGGCGGTCTCGACGACGGCGTTCTCCCCGTCGGAGGTGATGCGGAACTTGCCGCCGGTGAGCTCCTGCGGGTCGTCGATCTCGAGCACGAGGGTGCCCGCGACGTACCAGGGGCGGGCCTCGAGGGCGGCCTTGACGTCGAGGATCCGGATCCAGATGTTGTCCTCGGTCGACGTCGTCCGCACCCGGCGGGAGTCGGTGAGCAGCCACGGCAGCGGTGAGTCCTCGGCCGATTCGCCGAACGTCACCCTGCTCGAGAGATCGATCGCGGCGAGGAACGACCACAGCGAGGCGTAGGCGGCATCGGTGGCGGCGACGAAGTCGATGAGCTCGATCGTCGGCGGCTTGACCGACCAGCCCGCGAATTTGTAGGACACGTAGCCGTCTGGCTGCCCGTCCTCACCGAAGTGGAGCGCGGCACGGACCCCGCGGTCGGCCTCCCCCGTCTCGGTGTTGAGATCCCCCGTGGCCCGCTCGATGTAGGTCTGCTGCCTCTCCATCGCACCCGGTGAGGTGCGCATGAACTCGCCGTAGATCTTCGGGGCGAGTTCGCGCAGGACGCTCGGCAGGCACATCTCGACCCGCCGGTCGGGTTCGCGGATCATCTGGAAGCCCGGCGAGGTGTCGACCTCGATCGCGTGCGACCACGTCGCCACCCCGAAGCCGTAGCGGGAGTAGATGCCGCCCTCGGTCGCGGTGAGTGCGGCGAACGGGTAGCCGGCGGCCTTCGCCTCGGCGAGGTCGGTCGTCATCATCGATCGGAGCAGTCCGCGCCGCCGGTGCGTCGGGCGCACGGTCACCCACGTGATGAGGTGGGCGGGCACGAGCCGGCCGCCGCCGACGTTGACGAGCTTCTCGAACCACGCGAACGTCGCCACGGGGATGCCGGAGTCGAGCGCGTACTCGTATTCGCTCTCGGCATAGACGGCGGTGAGCCGACGGTCATCGTCGATCGCGCGCTGGACGCGCTTCTTCAGCGCCTCATCGGTCGACCGGGAGTCGTGGAAGCCGACGCTCGTCGAGGCGAAGTAGCCCTTCGTCCTCTCATCCGGCTCTCCCGTCGACTCGTCGAAGGCGGGGGTGAAGCTCTCGAAGCGGTAGTTCGTCACAATGTCGCCTTCCTCGAGGATGGGCCGGGTGGTCCTCCCTGCGACTCTAACACCGGCTCTGTGACCTGGCCCTCGGCAGCGCGCGGCCCCGCCCCGACTCACCTGCCGTCACCCGCGGTCACCGGCTGCGGCTGTCACGGAACTTCACGACTTTGCACAGGCGACGATCAGGCGCATAATTGTTGAGCAGTTCGGCGATCCCGGACGCGATTGGCCCAGCCGACCACGAATCGAAGGACCCCGATGCCCACTCCGACGCGCAGCCGCCGTCGCTCAGACACCGTCTGGTCGCGTCTGCGCCGGTCACGCCCCGCGATGATCGGCCTCGGACTCGTCGTCCTCTTCGTCCTCCTCGCCGTCCTCGCCCCGGTCTTCTCGTGGCTGACCGGCAACAGCCCCTACGCGTACAACCCCGATCTCCTCGGTCCGGACACGGCACCGGCGGGGCCGTTGGGCGGGATGAGTGCGGGGCACTGGTTCGGGGTCGAACCGCGCACGGGCCGGGACCTCTTCGCGATCGTCACCTACGGCGCCCAGGTCTCCCTCCTCATCGGGCTCGCCGCGACGGTCGTGTCCGTGGCCGTCGGGGTCGCGATCGGGCTCATCGCCGGCTTCTTCGGCGGAATCGCCGACCGTCTCCTCTCGCGCCTGACCGACATCGTCTTCGGCTTCCCGTTCCTCATCTTCGCGATCGCGCTCTCGGCCACCGTGCCCGCGAGCTTCCCGCGCCCGCTCCTTCTCATCCTCGTCATCGGCCTCTTCGGGTGGCCGCAGGTCGCCCGCGTCGTCCGCAGCGAGACCCTGTCCCTGCGCGAACGCGGCTTCGTCCGTGCCGCCGCCGCACAGGGCACCGGGTCGGCCCGCATCATCGTCCGCGAGATCGTGCCGAACATCGCGGCCACCGTCATCGTCTTCACGACCGTCTCGATCCCCGGCAAGATCGGCGCCGAGGCGGCCCTGTCCTTCCTTGGGGTCGGCGTCAACCCGCCCACCCCGTCGTGGGGACGCTCGATCTCCGATGCGATCTCGTGGGTCCAGGTCGACCCGATGTACCTCATCTTCCCCGGCATGGCGCTCTTCCTCGTCACGCTCGGGTTCAACATGTTCGGCGACGGTCTCCGCGACGCCCTCGACCCCGCCGAGGAGCGGGGCGGGGAGACGGCGAAGGCCGACCCGATGAGCGCAGGAGGTCAGCCGTGAAGCTGCGGTTCATCGTCTCCCGGATCCTGGGTGCCCTCGTCGTCCTCCTCCTCATCGCGGCCGCGTGCTTCGCGATCTTCTACCTCATGCCCACCAACCCGGCCCAGCTCTCGTGCGGCAAGCCCTGCTCCCCCGAGCGCCTCGCCGAGGTGGAGCGCTACCTCGGCGTCGACCAGGCGTGGTGGAAGCAGCTCGTCGACTTCCTCGCCGGCATCATCGGCGGACGCACCTTCGGCGAGGGGGCGACGGCCATCCACTGCAATGCCCCGTGCTTCGGGTATTCGTTCCGCCTGCGCGACTCGGTCACCGCCCTCATCCTCGACCGTCTGCCGGTGACGCTCTCGCTCACCCTCGGCGCCGCGGTGCTCTGGGCGATCGGCGGCATCGCCGCGGGGCTGCTCGCCGCACTCAAGCGGGGCACGTTCACCGACTCCGCGGTGATGGGGGCGGCGATCACGGGGATCTCGGCACCCACGTATCTGCTCGGCCTCCTCGGCGTGCTCCTCTTCGGCTTCGTCCTCAACGTCCTGCCTATCGGCGGGTATGTCCCGCTGACGGAGAACCCCGCCCTGTGGGCGTTCCATCTCATCCTGCCCTGGGTCGTGCTCGCGATCGCCAACGGCGCGATCTACGCGAGGCTCACGCGCGGGCAGATGCTCGACGTGCTCAGCCAGGACTACATCCGCACAGCGCGGGCGAAGGGGCTGAGCGAGACCGTCGTCGTCGGCAAGCACGGCCTGCGCAACCTCGTCGTGCCCCTGACGACGCTGTTCGCCATCGACATCGGCGGCCTGCTCGGCGGGGCGGTGATCACGGAGAAGGTCTTCGCGCTCGGCGGGGTCGGCACCCTGCTCCTCGAATCGGTCGCCAGCCTCGACATCCAGGTCATCGTCGGCGTCACCCTCTTCGCCGCCGCCGTCGTCATCATCGCCAACCTCATCGCCGACCTCAGCTACTCCGTCCTCGACCCGCGGATCGGAGCCGCACGATGACCCTGCCCTCCCGGCTCCCGCCGCACCGACTGACACAGCACCGGCGCCGATGTCGGCGGCAGCGATGTCGGCGCCTGCGGGCCCCGCACGCCCAGACCCCAGGCACCCAGACCACAGCCGCTCAGACACTCGACTCCACTCCACCCACTCCACGCAAAGGACCATCATGAAGCGCATCGGCCTCGCCGCCGCCACCCTCGCCCTCGGCCTCGTGCTCACCGGCTGCAACGCCAACCCCGGCCTCAACGACGACTCGCAGGGCAACACCCTCGGTGAGACGCAGAAGGGCGGGACGCTCAACATCTTCACCGACGCTCCCGACATCGACTTCGACCCCGGCAAGAGCCAGGGGCTCGCGATCACCTCGCTCTCCCTCGTCCACCGTCGGCTGACGACGTGGGACATCCAGCCCGACAAGCCCGGCAAGGTCGTCCCGGACCTCGCCACCGACACCGGCACGGTCAGCGACGACGGGAAGACGTGGACGTTCACCCTCAAGGACGGACTCAAGTACGAGAACGGCCAGCCGATCACGACGCAGGACATCAAGTACGGCATCGAACGCTCCTTCTCCACCGAGCTCTCCGGCGGCCTGAGCTACCACAAGGGTCTGCTCGAGGGCGGCGCCGAATACCAGGGCCCGTTCAAGGGCGAGGACCTCGCCTCGATCGAGACCCCGGATGAGAAGACCATCGTCTTCCGCCTCAACTCCTCCTTCGGCGACTTCCCTTGGATCGTCTCGATGCCGGCCTTCTCCCCCGTGCCCGAGGGCGAGGACGACCCGAGCCGGTACGGCATCGACCCCATCGCCTCGGGTCCCTACAAGGTCGAGTCGAACCAGTCCGGTGCCGAAGCGGTGCTCACCCGCAACGACCAGTGGCAGCAGGACACCGACCCGGTGCGCACGGCCGGACCCGATTCGGTCGTCTTCAAGCTCGGCCAGGACGCCTCGGTGACCTCCCAGGCGCTCATCTCCGACTCCGGGGATGCGAAGAACGGGTTCTCCGCGAGCTTCGTGCCTGCCTCCCAGCTCGCGCAGGTCCAGAACGATCCGAACGCGAAGTCCCGGCTCGTCACCTCCGGACCCGGCGCGCTCGCCTACCTCGCGATGAACACCGAGCGCCCCGGCCTCGACGACGTCAAGGTCCGCCAGGCGATCAACTACGCGGTGGACAAGAACACGTTCCGCATCGCCGGCGGCGGGGAGATCTCCGGTGACTATGCGACGACGCTCATCACGCCGGGCATTCCCGGACGCGAGGAGTACGACCTCTACCCGGCCGAGCCCGGCGGCGACGTCGAGAAGGCGAAGTCCCTGCTCGCCGAGGCCGGCGCCGACCTCGGCACGCTCACCCTGCTCACGCAGAACTCCGCGACCTTCGTCGCGCAGGCCGAGGCGATCCAGCAGGCTCTCAGCAGAGCGGGCATCACCGTCGAGATCAAGTCCGTCGACGCGAACACGTACTCCGCCGATGCCACGGCCAACGACGCCGACTACGACCTCGTGCTCGGGTCGTGGCAGCCGGACTTCCCCTCGGCCAACGGCAACATCCAGCCGCTCTTCGACTCCTCGCAGATCGGCAACGGCAACTACAACCTCTCCCGCTACTCGAACAAGGAGGTCGACGCGCTCATCAGGAAGGCGACCGAGACCGTCGATCCGACCGAGGCGCAGAAGGTGTGGGCCGAAGCCGACCGCCGGATCATGGAGGACGCGCCCGTCGTGCCGCTGACGTACAACAAGAACTCCTTCCTCCACGGCTCGAACGTCGAGAACTTCATCATCGGGGAGTTCCCGGCCTACCCCGTGTACTTCAAGGCCTCCCTCAAGGGCTGAGATGACGAGTCCGCATCCCGCGCTGCGCTACCGGGACTACTCGGTCTCCTTCGGCTCCCGCCAGGTCACCCGGGACGTGTCCTTCGATCTCGTCCCGGGCTCGATCCTCGCCCTCGTCGGCGAATCCGGGTCGGGCAAGTCCGTCACCGCACTCGCTCCCCTCGGTCTCGTGCCGGGGGCGAGCGAGTCCGGTTCGGTGCTCCTGTGCGCCGAGGAGGACACCCCCGCGCCGGCGGGACCGGCCCCCGACTCGGCGGCTGAGGGGGTCGACCTCGTCGGCCTCGATCAGGAACGGCTGCGGGCGATCCGCGGGGAGCGGGTCGGTGTCGTCTTCCAGGAGCCGATGAGCGCGTTCAACCCGATGTTCCGAGTCGGCCATCAGATCGCCGAGGCGGTCCGTGCCCATACCCGCCGTCCCGGGCCGGACCTCGGAGAGCGGGTGGTCCGGCAGCTGCGCACCGTCGGCCTGCGCGACCCCGAGCAGGTCGCCCGGGCCTTCCCGCACGAGCTCTCCGGCGGCCAGCTGCAGCGGGCGATGATCGCGCTCGCGACGATCAACTCACCGCAGGTCCTCATCGCCGACGAGCCGACCACGGCCCTCGACGTCACCGTGCAGACGGGCATCCTCGACCTCCTCCTCGCCCAGGCGCAGGCCGGCCAGGCCGTCCTCCTCATCACCCACGACATGGGCGTCGTCGCCGACATCGCCGACCGAGTGGCCGTGATGAAGGACGGCCGCATCGTCGAGACGGGTCCGGTCGCCCAGATCTTCTCCGACCCGACCTCGGCCTACACCCGGGAGCTGCTCGCCGCCGTGCCGCGGCTCTCCGCGGTCGTCGCGCGGAGGGACGACTCCCCCGCCGAGGCGGCCGCCGGGTCCCCGACGGATGCCGGGTCCCGGACGGATGCCGAGTCTGCGACCCGCCCAGTGCCCGCAGCCGAGCTGCGGCACGCCACCGTCGTCCACCGCTCCTCGGGCCGCCGGGTCGTCGCCCTCGACGACGTCAGCCTCGTCGTTCCCGCCGGGCAGATCACCGGGCTCGTCGGCGAGTCGGGCTCGGGCAAGTCGACGATCGCCAACGTCCTCACCGGCGGGCAGGCGCTGACCTCGGGTGAGGCGTTCGTCGACGGCGAACTCGTGACCACCCGCCCGAACCGACGACAACGGCGGCACCGGGCAGAGGTCGGCGTCGTCTTCCAGGACCCGCGCGGCTCGCTCAATCCGCGCCGGTCGGTCGGCTCGCAGATCGCCGAGCCGCTGCGCGTCCACACCGACCTGCGAACCCGGCAGATCGAGGCACGGGTGGGCGAGCTGCTCACCGACGTCCAGCTGCCGGCCGACTTCGCCGAGCGCTACCCGCACGAGCTCTCCGGCGGTCAGCGTCAGCGGGTCGCGATCGCCCGCGCACTCGCTCTGCGGCCGAAGCTGCTCATCGCCGACGAACCGACCTCGGCCCTCGACGTCTCCGTCCAGCGCGGAGTGCTCCGGCTCCTCGCCGACCTCCACGAGGTCCGCGAGTTCGCGTGCCTGTTCATCAGCCACGACCTCGCCGTCGTCGAACAGCTCGCCTCGAGCGTCGTCGTCCTCCGCGACGGGCGCATCGTCGAGGAGGGATCGAGCAGGCAGGTGCTCACCGACCCGCAGCAGCCCTACACCCGGGAGCTCATCGAGTCCGCACCGGTGCCCGATCCCGCGGTCCAGGCCGCCAGACGCGCGGCGCGGCTCGCGGCGTAGGCGATCCGGCTCGAGGCACAGGCGAGCCCGCGTTGCCCGGGCTTCCCGTGGAGCGCGCGCACCGGGCCCGCGGCCGACGAGACGACGAAGGCGCCGAGGGAGGCGATTCCCTCGGCGCCTTCGATCTCCGGGTCCACCCGGGCAGACGATCAGCGAGCGGCAGTGCCCTCGGTGTAGTCGTCGTCGGTGTCCTTGAGCCACGCGAACATCTTCCGCAGCTCGCGACCGGTGGCCTCGATCGGGTGCTTCTCCTCCTTGGCGCGCAGCTCCTTGAACTCCGTGCCGCCGTTCTTCTGGTCGTTCATGAAGCGCTCGGCGAAGGTGCCGTTCTGGATGTCGACGAGGACGCTCTCCATGTTCTCCTTGACCTCGGGAGTGATCACCCGGGGGCCGGAGACGTAGTCGCCGTACTCGGCGGTGTCGGAGATCGACCAGCGCTGCTTGGCGATGCCGCCCTCGACCATGAGGTCGACGATGAGCTTGAGCTCGTGGAGGACCTCGAAGTAGGCGATCTCCGGCTGGTAGCCGGCCTCGGTGAGGACCTCGAAGCCGTACTGGACGAGGTGGGAGACGCCGCCGCAGAGCACGGTCTGCTCGCCGAAGAGGTCGGTCTCGGTCTCCTCGGTGAAGGTCGTCTTGATGCCGCCGGCACGGAGGCCGCCGATCGCCTTCGCGTAGGAGAGCGCGAGATCCCACGCGTGGCCGGTCGCGTCGACCTCGACGGCGACGAGGACGGGCACACCGCGGCCGTCGACGTACTCACGGCGGACGACGTGGCCGGGGCCCTTCGGCGCGATCATGACGACGTCGACGCCCTCGGGGGCCTTGATGTAGCCGTAGCGGATGTTGAAGCCGTGGATGAAGACGAGGGCCTTGCCCGGGGTGAGCTGGTCCTTGACCTCGTTCTCGAAGATCTCAGCCTGCACCTGATCGGGAGCGGCGATGGTGATGACATCGGCCCAAGCGGCCACCTCGGCGGGGGTGCCGACCTCAAGCCCTTCGGCGGCGGCCTTGTCCCGGCTCGACGAACCCTCCTTGAGTCCGATGCGCACTTCTGCTCCGGAGTCGCGCAGGCTCAGTGCGTGAGCGTGGCCCTGACTGCCGTAGCCGATGACGGCGACCTTCTTGCCCTGGATCAGCGACAGGTCGGCATCGTCGTCGTAAAAGCGTTCTGCCATGGTTCTAGCTCCTTCGAGGTTTCGGGGTGATGGCCCCATTGTTTCACAGTTCGGTACCAATGTTCACTTGTTGAGATGACTGTCGTTCCACTCCATGGAACGCGGTGTCGGTGCCGGTCGGTCGCCGGCTCAGCCGCGCAGGGCCCGGTCGATCGCCGGCTCAGCCGCGCAGGGCCCGGTCGGTGATCGACTTCGGTCCGCGCCCGATCGCGACGGTGCCGGACTGGACGATCTCCTTGATCCCGAAGGGCTCGAGGACGTCGCGAAGGGCCTCGACCTTGCCGAGCTCACCGGTCGCCTCGACGCACACGGAGTCCGTGGAGACGTCGACGATCGAGCCGCGGAACATCTCGACGGCGGCCGCGACCTGGGGTCGCGTGGCGGCGTTGGCCTTGACCTTGTAGATGACGTGGGCCCGGCGCACCGAGGAATCGGGTTCGAGCTCGACGATCTTGATGACGTTGACGAGCTTGTTCAGCTGCTTCGTCACCTGCTCGAGCGGGACGTCGCCGACGTCGACGACGACCGTGATCCGAGAGAGCTCGTCGTGTTCGGTGACGCCGACGGCGAGGCTGTGGATGTTGAACCCGCGGCGAGCGATGAGTCCGGTGAAGCGTGTGAGCACACCGGGCTTGTTCTCGACGAGGACGGAGAGCGTGTGCCTGCTCGTCATTCCAGGCCTCCTTCGATCTGAGCCACGGAGCGCAGCGTGTCGTTGTCCTCGGAATCGCCCTCTTCGATGACCGTCTCGATCGGTCCGTCGCCGTCACCGTCGAAGTCGGGGCGGACGCCGCGGGCGTACTCGATCTCATCGTTCGAGACCCCGGCGGCGACCATCGGCCACACCATCGCATCGGGTGGGACCGTGAAGTCGAGGACGACGGGCCGGTCGTTGATCGCCAGCGCCTGCTCGATCGCCGAATCGACGTCGTCATTGCTGTCCACGCGCAGCGCGAAGCAGCCGTACGCCTCGGCGAGACCCACGAAGTCAGGGATCCGGATCGTCTCGTGCCCGGTGTTGAGGTCGGTGTTCGAGTAGCGGCCGTCGTAGAAGAGGGTCTGCCACTGGCGCACCATGCCCAGCGACGAGTTGTTGATGATGGCGACCTTGATCGGAATGCCGTCGAGCGCGCACGTCGCGAGCTCCTGATTGGTCATCTGGAAGCAGCCGTCGCCGTCGATGGCCCAGACCACGCGGTCGGGTTCGGCGACCTTCGCGCCCATCGCCGCAGGCACCGAGTAGCCCATCGTGCCGAGCCCGCCCGAGTTCAGCCATGAGCGCGGCCGTTCGAACTCGACGAACTGCGCCGCCCACATCTGGTGCTGGCCGACGCCCGCGGCATAGATCGCCTCGGGTCCGGTGAGCGCGGAGATCCGGGAGATGACGTACTGCGGGTCGCAGAGCTCGCCGTGCTTGGAGTAGCCGCGCGGGTAGGTCCGCTTGAGTCGGGTGAGGAAGCGCCACCACGGCTCCCGCTGGCGCTCGAGCGCCTCCGGGTGCTTGTTCCGCAGCTCGGTGAGGATCTCCGCGAGGACCTCACGGGCGTCGCCGACGATGGCGACCTCGGCCGCGCGGTTCTTCCCGATCTCCGCCGGGTCGATGTCGGCGTGGATGACCTGGGCGTTCGGGGCGAACGAATCGAGGTTGCCCGTCACCCGGTCATCGAAGCGGGCACCGATGGCGATGAGGAGGTCAGCCTTCTGGAACGACGTCACGGCCGGCACGCTGCCGTGCATGCCGGGCATCCCGAGGTGGAGCGGATGGGAGTCGGGGAACGCGCCGCGGGCCATGAGGGTGGTGACCACGGGGATGTTCGTCGCCTCGGCGAGCCGCAGGAGCTCCTTCTCCGCCTCCGAGCGGATGACGCCGCCGCCGATGTAGAAGACGGGACGGTGCGCCTCGGCGATGAGGCGGGCGGCCTCCCGGATCTGCTTCGCGTGCGGCTTGAGGATGGGGCGGTAGCCCGGCAGCTGGGCCTCCTCGGGCCAGACGAACGGGGCCGTGCCCGTCTGCGCATCCTTCGTGATGTCGACGAGGACCGGTCCGGGGCGCCCGGTCGTCGCGATGTGATGGGCGTTGACGATCGCTGATGGAATGTCCTCGGGCCGGGTGACGAGGAAGCTGTGCTTGGTCACCGGCATCGTCATCCCGACGATGTCGGCCTCCTGGAAGGCGTCGGTGCCGAGCAGCTTCGAACTCTGCTGACCGGTGATCGCGAGCACGGGCACCGAGTCCATGTGGGCGTCGGCGAGCGCGGTGATGAGGTTCGTCGCCCCAGGGCCCGAGGTCGCGATGCACACGCCCAGCTTGCCCGAGGCCGCCGCGTAGCCCTCGGCGGCATGGCCGGCGCCCTGCTCGTGGCGGACGAGGATGTGGCGGATCTTCTCGGTCTCGAAGAGCGGATCGTAGGTGGGGAGGATGGTGCCGCCGGGAAGTCCGAAGACGGTGTCGATGCCGAGGCGCTCGAGGCTGCGGACGATCGCCTGCGCGCCGGTGAGGACCTCGGGCGTCGAACTCCTCCGCACGCTGGACGGTGTCGGCTTCGCCGGCGCTGCGCTCTGCGCAGTCCCGGCGGCCGACTTCTGGGCCGGGGGCGTGGCTGCCATCTCTTCGTTCCCTTTCCTTGGTTGACCCGCTCGCATCCGTCCCCGCACTAAAAAAGCCCCTCCGGTGTCGGTAGGGGCGCGCGGAACGTGTCGTGGTGACAGGCTACGGATGATCCGCGCGCTGGCTAATGACGACAACGAGAAGGTGAGTCATGCCTCAATGGTTCACTGCCCCCTCGCGGGTGTCAAACCGCAGAAATGATCGTCTCGTATATCGGGATTCCTGCGGAGCGAGCGATGAGACCGGGAGTCGACGACCGCCTCGGCGGGGGAATCCATCAGCTTCCGCGGTCGAACAAAACCCCACTTCAGGGGGCCCAGATTCCGCATCGCGAGACCATAGACGCGGGCAGTCCCCGGGACTAGGCTTGATGTTCGTGCGCCCCCTTCTACGCTTCTGGCCCGATCTGCGAACCCGGATCGGCATCTACGCGGTTGTTCTCGTCCTCACCCTCGTCGCGAACGGCATCCAGCTCATCGTCCCCGTCATCACCGGGTACATCATCGACGGTCCGATCGCCGAAGGCGACCTGCCGGGTCTCTGGCTGCCCGTGCTCGGGGTCCTTGCCATCGGGATCGCCGAGGCGGTGCTCATCTGGGCCCGCCGGATGATCGTCGCCCCCGTAGTCTCGGCCTGGGAGATCATCTGGAGGGCCCGGCTCTTCGACCGCCTCCAGTACACCTCGGTGGCCGTCCACGACTCGTGGGAGTCGGGACAGCTGCTCTCGCGGGCGACGACCGACCTCTCCCAGCTGCGGCGCTTCTTCGCCTTCGGCCTGCCGTTCCTGCTCGCGACCCCGATCGTCCTCGTCGTCGGCACGATCATGCTCACAGCGCTCCAGCCGATCTTCGGCCTCATCATGATCGCCATGGCCGTGCCGACGATCGTGTGCGCGGCGATCTTCGAACGCAAGTACCGTGAGGCCTCACGCCGATCGCAGGACACGGTCGGTGAGATCACGACCGACGTCGAGGAGTCGATCCAGGGCATCCGGATCCTCAAGTCCTTCGGCCGCTCCCCGTGGGCCGCCGAGCGCTTCTCCGTGCTCTCGCGCCGGTTCCAGAGCCTCGAGGTGCGCAAGGCGAAGCTCGACTCGTGGTTCTGGGCCCTCGTCATCCTCCTTCCCACGCTCGCCCAGGCCGCGATCGTCGGGGTGGGCACGTGGGGCGTCGTGCAGGGATGGACGACGATCGGCACGGTCGTGGCCGGAGTGACGATCTCGATGGTGCTGCGGATGCCCATCGAGATGCTCGGGTTCCTCCTCGCCGACGCCCTCATGTCGATCACGGCCGCCGGTCGCTACTGGGAGGTCGTCGACATCCGCCACGACATCACCGATGCCGACGGCGGGATCGCCGACGACCCGGACGTCGGGCGCTTCCGCGGGGAGCTCGACTTCGACGACGTCGACTTCCACTTCGCCGACACCGACAGGCTCACCCTGCGCGGACTCGACCTGCGCATCGCGCCGGGACAGACGCTCGCGCTGGTGGGCACCACCGGGTCGGGCAAGACGACGCTCGCCTCCCTCGTGCCGCGACTCCAGGACGTCACCGGGGGCGCGGTGCGCATCGACGGCATCGACATCCGGAACCTGCCGGTCAACGAGCTGCGCCACCTCGTCTCGGTCTCCTTCGAGGATCCGATCCTCTTCTCCGCGAGCGTCCGGGACAACGTCGTCATGGGCTCCCCCGGTGCCGATGACGACGCCGTGTGGCAGGCGCTGGAGATCACGGCGGCCGCCGACTTCGTCTCCCGCCTGCCCGAGGGCCTCGACACACAGGTCGGCGAGCAGGGTCTGTCGCTGTCCGGCGGGCAGCGGCAGCGGCTCGCGCTCGCTCGGGCCGTCATCGGCAGGCCGCGGATCCTCGTCCTCGACGATCCGCTCTCGGCCGTCGACGTCGACACCGAGGACCGGGTGCAGCTCGCCCTGCGCGAGATCCTGCCCGATTCGACGACGCTCATCATCGCCCACCGACCCTCGACAGCTGCCCTCGCCGACGTCGTCGCCGTCCTCGACGAGGGCCGCATCGTGGCCCGCGGCACCCACGAGGAGCTCCTCGAGACCTCCCCGCTCTACCGGGAGCTCATGGGGGCGGGGATGCAGGCGAGCGCCTCGGCGAGGGGAACCGGGGCGACCGCCTCGGCGGGGAACTGCCCGACCCCGGACGGCACTCCTGCCGGGACCAGCGGAACGATCACGGAAGGACGGGACGCATGAGTGCGCCGAAGCCGGCTCAGGACGACGAGGTCGAGTCGCTGCCGCCGGACATCGCGAGGAAGGCGCGGGCCCTGCTCTACTCGCTCGTCCGCCCGCACCTGCCGATGGCGGTGTTCCTCCTCGTCATCGTCGTGGCCACAGCGATCACGCTCGTCATCGGTCCCCTCTTCATCGCCGATGCCCTCGACACCGGCATCCCGCGGGCCGTCGACGGCGACCCCGGGCCGCTGACGAGGGCGATCACGCTGTTCGTTGCGGCGGCGGTGGGCTCGGCGGTGCTCTCGTTCACGGCGACGAGGCTCGTGGGCATCACAGCCCAGAAGATCGTCTTCACCCTGCGCGAGCGCGTGTTCACCCATGTCCAGCGCCTCGATCTCGGCTACCACGAGCGCTCGACCTCGGGGCGGCTCGTGTCCCGGCAGACCTCGGACATGGAGTCGGTGCAGCAGTTCCTCTCGTACTCGCTCTTCGAGACGGCGCTCGCGGTGCTCCAGATGGGGTTCATCGCCGTCACCCTCGTCGTCCTCGACGTGCCGCTGGCGATCGTCGTCTTCGCCGGGTTCGTGCCGCTGTTCTTCATCACGAAGTCCGCGCATTCGACGCAGCGCGCCGCCTACCGGCGCACACGGACGTCGATCGCGAAGGTCATCGTCCACTTCGTCGAGACGATGGGCGGCATCCGCGCCGTCCAGGCCTATCGCCGGCAGCCGGATCGGCGGGGGACGCTGAGCGATCAGGACTCCGCCTATCGGGACGCCAACACCGATGCGCTGCGCGGGGTCGCGTGGTTCGCCGGGTGGACCCGCCTCATCGGCAACGTCACGCAGACGGTCATCATCGTCGTCGGCGCGTGGCTCGTCATCGAGGGGTGGACGCAGATCGGCGTGCTCGCCGCGTTCATCCTCTACCTGCGCCGGTTCTACGGCCCCCTCGACGAACTCGTCCAGTTCTTCAACCTCTACCAGTCGGCCTCGGCCGCGCTCGAGAAGATCGCCGCCGTCCTCGACACCGAGCCCGGAGTGCCCGCCCCGAAGACGCCCGTGCACCTGCCGGCGCGCGCGGGGACGACCGCCTCGGCGGGGGCCGGTGCGGGGGCGACTGCCTCGGCGGGGGACGGTGCGGGGACGGCCGCCTCGGCGGGGACTTCGGCAGCGACGACGGGACGGTCGATCGAGATCACCGACGTCCGCTTCGCCTACGCCGACGGACCCGACGTCCTCCCCCGCTTCGATCTCACGATCCCGGCGGGGCAGATCGTCGCGCTCGTCGGAGCGACGGGGGCGGGCAAGTCGACGCTCGTCAAGCTCGTCACCCGGTTCTACGATCCTTCCGAGGGCACGGTCAGCCTCGACGAGGTGGACCTGCGCGACCTCGACGATGCGGAGCTGCGCTCGAGCGTCGTCATGGTCACGCAGGAGTCGTTCCTCTTCGCGGGCACGATCGCCGACAACATCCGCATCGGCAATCCCGAGGCCACGGACGCCGAGGTCGTCGCCGCAGCCACCGCGGTCGGCCTCGACGCCTACATCCGCCGACTGCCCGACGGGTATGACACGGATGTCAAGAAGCGCGGCGGCCGGCTGAGCTCGGGGCAGCGGCAGCTCGTGTCGTTCGCCCGGGTGTTCCTCGCCGACCCGGATGTCGTCGTCCTCGACGAGGCGACCGCGCACCTCGACATCCCCTCCGAGCGGCTCGTGCAGAAGGCGCTCGCGACGGTCCTCGAGGGCAGGACCGCGATCATCATCGCCCACCGGCTCTCGACGGTCGAGATCGCCGACCGGGTGCTCGTCATGGACGCCGGGCGCATCGTCGAGGACGGCACGCCTGACGAGCTCATCGCCGGCACCGGTCGCTTCGCCGCGCTCCACCGCGCGTGGCGCGACACGCTCGTCTAGCGGCGCGGCGGC